>Ga0207674_10009171_pt1 | contig 11346 bp, 6 predicted proteins | sample KBSCornC72_FD_184303 | JGI IMG/M metagenome (GOLD analysis project Ga0207674, IMG submission 184303) | Corn rhizosphere microbial communities from Kellogg Biological Station, Michigan, USA - KBS Corn C7-2 (SPAdes) (version 2) | ecosystem: Host-associated > Plants > Roots > Rhizosphere > Soil ...
CAAGCTAAAGCTTTCTAAAGGTACCTCGAACTTTCTAAAGGTTTCTAAAGCTTTTTTTCGGCACTCCAACTCTCCACGACTCCATCACTCCAATCCAGCTCCCCCCCCGTTGGACCGCAGGTCGCTGGACTTTGGACCTTGGGCTTTGGACTTCAATCTTGTCCCCAATTCATGCGACTCCCGGTTCTCGGGGCGATCACAGTAATGTTGCTTATTTACTCGAAGTGTAATTCAATTTACTACATATGCTCTGAAATGATCTTGTTCATAGTACTTTTGCAAAACCCCCAATAATCATGAAAACCACGTCAATTCGTCTATCAGCGCTCTGGTTGGCCGCCTCGGCAGCCCTGTTTGCCCCGTTCTGCGTCCAATCAGCGACACAATATGTCATTCTGGACCCGAATCTTTCCTGGAACGGTTTCGAGAACGTTTATACAAACGGTGTGAACGATACCATATTTCCGCCTTATAAGGCCGATTACGTCGGCGCGGGACTCAGCCTGCCCCTTCAAGCGAACATGGATGGTTCCGGCACTGTAACGATTGCGCCAGACATCAGGTTGGACCAATCGTTCCCGACGGATACGTTAATCTGGGCGGACGCGTCAGGTTCGAGCACTGGCATTTGCAAGGTCATCAGCACTTTTTACGCTGAAAGCACGACGTTCGGTTCGGGTGACACGGTCATCTTCACCGGAAGTTTGGAAACGAACGGCCTGGCAGCGCCTTACAAGGACACCGCAGTTGTGTTCATCAAGGATTTCGATTCCGGTTGGGGTTTCAGGGGCATAACCGCCGTGAATCTGAACACGTTAACGAATGGCCAGTCGTTCACTGTTACTTCAACCGTCGGCGGCGCAGGCGACCATGTGCAATGGGGGATTGAATGGGGTGGTCCGCCAGCGAGACAGGCAACCGTCGCCAATTTCGGATCCGCGCTGGTTTCCACTAATGGAGGAACAGCTCCGCCTCCGAAATCGGTCAATGTTTCGATTGATCATAATCAGCGCTGGGTCGGCTATCAGACTGCGAACATGACCGTGCCGTACTTTACGGGTTATCTGGACCTGGCAGCGGCCGACGAACAAGGCACGATGTCGGCCTCGGACGTGGCGCGCTGTGCCCCCGATCTTCGGGCGGACAAGCTTGCCCATACCGATACAACTGTATGGCAAGACGCGAGTGGAACGAGCGATCCGGTCTTTGGTCTCACAGCCGACAGCGTCTTTTACGTTGATGTCGGGTCGCTCGCGGCCAACGGCGATACGGTCATTTTTTCGGGCCAACTTTTGACGAACTCCCTGGTTGAACCGTACGCCAGCTCGATCGTCGCTTTCATCAAAGACTTCGATTCCGGGTGGGGATATCATGGCATGTCCACGGTCAACCTGAACACCCTGACCAATGGCGAGGTGTTCTCTGTTTCCAAATCCATCACCGGTGGCGGCGCTCATATCCAATATGGCTTTGAATGGGTCGGCCCTCCCGCGCGCACCAACCCAGCCGCTTCGAGTTACGTGGACAATTTAGGATATGTGTTGGTCACCAATCAATTAGTCGCGACGGCTGCTTCGATTGTCTCGATCAATCCTAATCCCGCCCAGGTGAAACTTGGCTCCAATATTACGTTAACCGCGATTACAACCGGAAGCAGTTTGACTTATCAATGGAGCAAAGATGGCGTAAACCTATCGAATGGTGGTGGGATTTCCGGTGCAACCAGCAGCGCCCTCACGTTGAACAATGTGCAGGGTACTCAGGAAGGTCGATATTCGCTGGTCATTCACGATTCTGCGAGCAACACCGCTTCAAATAGCGTTCCGTTGTTCGTTTACAACCCAAGTTGGTTGTATTTCGATCGAGCTTACAACCCATTCCTTGGTTATATCAATGTGTGGAACGGAGCTAATCTTATCAGCAGCAGGCCTTCCAGCGGCGATGTCGGCACATCTCCGAAGGCCAGTTTTGGATTCCCGGTCAACCCTCCTTCGTTATTGCGCGCCGGAATGAACATAAATAATGACGTGATTACATTGCAGCCGAACACTTACCTGTATGATGGCGCGACCAATTCCATGGATCCGAACTACATCAATCCGGATGGGACCGCTGCTGCGTACATCGAACAAGACTGGTATGCACAAAATGATTCACTGGTCGGCGACACGCTGGTCTTCGCCGGTATCTGCACCAGCAACAACCTCGACCCGAGTTATACCGCAACGGCGTGGGTTAAAGTGAGCCAGGATTGGAGCATTGAAAATCGTTACGATACCAATCTCATTGCGGGAAAGCCGTTTATTCTGACCGTGCCCGCCTCTTCGACAACCGGCAAGACCTACGCTCAGTTTGGCTTTGCAATCTGGGGTCCAGCGAACTCTGCGACTAATCCAATCACGCAACGCGCTGTTGAGGTTAAAGTTTATTCCCCTCTTTCCTCCTCACGTTCCGGCGGTAACCTGAATCTGGGTTTCCCGACCGTTATCAATCATAGCTATACCCTCCATTACAAGACCAACTTGACTGACAGTACTTGGAACAGCCTCAGCACGAACAACGGAACTGGTACAACGGTTACGGTTCCGGATACTGCCACTTCAGCAAGGCGCTTCTACCGATTGTGGATACAGTAAAGTGCGTTTGTTGAAGCTGACTAATCCTCGAGAAAATTGTGTTCGCCGAGCCTGTATCATTGCGGGCTCGGCGCTTTAGTGTAGCGTGAAAGGGGTGCAACGCGATTCTGCTATCGGAGCGCGCCTTGTTGCGGTCGTTCTGTTGCTGTCGGCAATGAACGTATTTGGCGGGTCAGCCGTTTCTTGGACCACGTACGAAGCTGAAGAGATGGCGACGACTGGCACGATTATCGGCCCGCAGTATGCTCCCCATCTCGTGGCATCCGAAGCGTCAGAACGAAAGTGTGTCCGGCTCAACGCAGTAGGTGATTATATCGAATTTACAGCGGCAACCAACGCGAATGCCATCGTCGTGAGATACAGCGTGCCTGACACGCCGGATGGTGCCGGAACGAATTATACACTGAGTCTTTACACAAACAGCTCGTTTGCCGCAAAGCTGACTATGACCTCTCGGTATTCGTGGCTGTATGGCGCGTATCCTTTCACAAACAATCCACCAGTGGGCTCGCCCAGGAATTTTTATGACGAAGTTCGCACAATCGGACTGGCGATCAATGCGGGTGATTCGTTTCGTTTGCAAAAGGATGCTTCCGATACAGCAGCTAATTACATAATCGACCTGATCGATTTGGAGAATGTCCCACCACCAATCACCACCCCTGCCAATTCGCTCTCCGTCGCGGGTTTCGGAGCGGTGGGTGATGGAACAGCCGACTGCACTTCGGCATTTCAGAATTGCATCAACGCCGCAGCGAACACAAAGACGGTTTGGATTCCTCCCGGTGTTTATGTCATAACCGGTACGATGAATCTGCCATCCAATACTACTCTTCAAGGGGCAGGTATGTGGTATTCCACACTCCTCGGTTCAGCCGCCCTCTATAACACTCCCTCGCGTCGGATCAACCTGAACGGAGCGGGCAACAACATTCACCTGGCTGATTTCGCAGTAACTGGATTTTTGAACTACCGCAATGATTCTGAACCCAATGATGGATTGGGAGGTTCTTACGGCGCCGGCTCAACCATCTCGCGCATTTGGGTCGAGCATACGAAAGCGGCGGCGTGGCTTTACAATTCCAGCGGACTGGTCGTCGATAGTTGCAGGTTTCGTAACACTCTGGCTGACGGCATCAATCTGAACCGAGGCATGCGCAACACTATTGTCACGAACTGTACAGCGCGCGGCACCGGCGACGATTGTTTTGCCATCTGGCCTTCGAGTGGGACACAGACTTACTCTCCGGGACTGAATGTAATCACTCATTGCACCGGGCAAGTCCCATTTCTCGCCAATGGTGGAGCAATTTATGGTGGGACGAGCAACCGCATCGAAGATTGCCTGTTTCAAGACATGCCTTACGGTTGCGGTATACTCCTGAGCACCACTTTTCCGGTCGGCGCAAATGTCTTTGCTGGAACCACTGTCGCGCAACGCTGCGATCTTTTCCGGTGCGGCGCCTATGATGAAGGATACGGTTGGCGCGCAGCGCTTCAACTTTGCCTGGATAATCATGCAAGCGGCCTCACGAATCTCGATCTTAACAACCTGAACATCTCAGGCAGCATCTCTGACGGGCTAAGTATCATCGGCGGCATTGGCCGATTATCGAACGCGATCGCGGCTCAAGTAAGCATCCCAAACTACGGTCTCGGCGCCAGTGGACGGCATGGCGCGTGGGCTTCGAGTGAAACCATCGGCAGCCTGATGTTCAGCAATTCAGCAGTGGTGGAATATCGAGACGACTCGCCAAATTTCGCATTCAATTTCCTGACGAATGGCGCACCTTACGGGCAAAGCATCCAGGGAATAAATGCCAGCGCTTCGTCTGTACACCTCACCTATGCCACTGTCCCCGGCTATCCATATCACGTCGAGACGGCCACGAATCTTTCGTCCGCTACATGGCTGACAATTGCTGGAAGCGTCACCAACGCTACCCAAAGCAGTGCAACATTCATTATTTCCAATCCGCCTCGCGACGGACAACGATTTTATCGCATCGTTTCACCGTAGGATATTCGCCCTGCTCTCAACTGGCGTTCCCTAATAGCGGATTAAAACCCGCCTGAGCGAAATGGTTATCAGTCGTGAATGCGTCTGCTATTTTCAATTCGCGCATCACCGCAAAGCTGACGCAATCGGTGAAAGACCACTCCTTGTCATCGTGACGGCGGAATAGTTCGGCAGCCCGCTTCACGCTGACATTGTAGCCGCGGTTTGATCTGTGTAACTTAACAAGATTATGCCCGGCAATCGCATCGCTTTAGTTCTTGGACTGGGCGTAGCTGGTGTTTCACTTCTCTTGCCGCTTTCTTCGCACGCAGTCATCCTTTGGAACGATTTGGGCACGTCGCTGGTTCATGCAACTAGCCCCGGGACCGATATCCTTGGCGGCGCACTTACGAGGGACGATTCTTCCTCAGACACGCTCTACTTCAAATTTCATGTCAATCCTTTGTCCGACACTTCCACCGAAGAATACTTTGCCGCATTTGAACTATTTGAGGGCGAGACTGAGCGGTTGGGTGTGGGGAACGCATTGAAAGCGTGGGCTTACAGCGCGTTTACAGGTGAAACCGAAATCGGCAGGTCTGGCGCAGAGGTAAGTTATTTCGATCTGCGCAGCTCCAATCCCGAACCTGCGACCGGGACAACGTCTTCGTCTTATGAACTGCCTCGGCGTGGAATCGGACGCACCATCGTTTTCAAAGTGCAGTACGTTCCTGGCGGTCAGGATTTGGTCACAGTGTGGTTGAATCCTGATCTTGGTCCCGGTGCGAATGAGGCATTCCAGCCCGAAAACCTGACCACTCGGTTCAGTTGCAACGCTGCCTTTGATTCAATCCGTCTGCGGCATGGCGGCGGCGGCGATGGCTGGAATTTCAGCGGCATGACCGTAGCCACCTCATTCAATGATTTTGTTGATACCAGCAGCGCCAAAGCGGTAATGCCATCACAAGAAGATGGCGTGGGTTCTTTGCCATTCAGCTTTCGCTCATGGCGTGAACAACCAGGGATGCCCCGTAATTCTATTCAAGCGCTAACCCAGTCGCGCGATAGTTATCTTTGGCTCGGCGGCGATGATGGACTGGCACGCTTCGATGGCGTGCGTTTTGTGCCGTTTGGAAAAGCCGAATTACGCGGCGCACCCGTAAGAACATTGTTCAGCGACAAGTCGGGCCGGCTCTGGATTGGAACTGGTGGCGCCGGATTGCTTCGATTCGATGCGGGCCGATTCACGACATTCAAAATGCGGGAGGGCTTGCCGAATGATTCAATCACCGCGCTCGCCGAAGATAACGACGGCAGATTATGGGTTGGCACCGAAGGCGGCCTGGTCGTGTACAAAGACGGCCAGTTTGCTCCGTTAGCCGATCCAGAATTTCGCGGCAAACCTGTTACGCTGTTAACGCAAGATTTGCAGGGAAATATGTGGGTCGGCGCAACTGGTTCAGGCGTCTTCCGATCCAGCGCCGGAAACTTCACCCAATTGAGCGATGTTTCCGTGGAAGTCCTCCTTAAGGATCCGCATTGCTTGCTCATGGACAGAGCCGGACGCATTTGGATTGGCGCTGGGGACGATTTTGTGCTTTGCCGGGAGAACAACCAGTGGCATCGCTTTCGAATTCCACGTCACAGCAATCACCCGTATGTTGTATCTCTGGCCGAAGGGTTCGATGGGACTGTTTGGGCCGGTTCCGTGAACGAAGGACTGTTTCAATTTAAGGGAGGGAAACTGAAGGCGGTCGATGCGGGAAGTGGTCTTTCGGACAATCGCGTCAAATCGCTACTCGTAGATCGGGAAGGGAAGTTATGGGTGGGAACCGATTCGGGACTGAATCTGTTGCGATACAAGACCTTTTTTACTTTTGGGCAGGATGAGGGTTTGGGCTATGGCCCGGTCTTTGGAATGGCTGAAGTAGCGCCAGGTGTCATCTGGGCTGCCAGGCCAAATGATGGCCTTTATCGATGGGAGGGAAAGAATTTTAATCGATTGAATGCTGCAGGTCTCTCATTGCGAGATTCGCAAGTCACCGCGTTATTGGTGACTCGCGATGGCAGTTGCCTGGTTGCCAATGCGAAGGGCTTGTTGCGATTCAAAGATCCTCAGGCTGTTGCGGATGAGAGCGCCGACGCTGGCTTGTGTGAACCGGATATTATTTCGCTCGCCGAAGATTCGCAAGGGTCCGTGTGGGCAGGAACTCAAAAAGGAGATCTGTGGCGCCTGGCAAAAGGCCAATGGTCAAAGCAGCCGAAGCTGGGTGATGGCTATCCTATCACCGCCATCGTCCCCGGCACGAATCGCTCGCTTTGGATTGGCACTGGCGGCGGCGGACTGCATTACGTGAATGAGGGCGCATGCTTGCGTTACACGCAAACCAATGGCATGCCCAGTGATTCGATTCGAACCCTCTATCTGGACGGCAGCGGTACTTTGTGGATCGGGACCGCCAGCGGGGGCCTAAGCTGGTTGCGCGATGGCCGAATCAGGACCGTGGGCCGTCGTAATGGTTTACCTGAAACCCTCTCTCAGATATTGGAAGACGAGGCGGGTAATCTTTGGCTTGGAGGCGATCACGGTATCGCCTGCGTAAACAAAGCAGATTTGTTGCATGAAGACTCGGGACAGTCTCCCAGGCTGTCAGTTAAGACATTTGGCCGTGCGGACGGTCTGCCCTCAGAAGAATGCACCGCCGGATTTTTTCCGGCTGGCCTGCGAACGAAATCCAGGCTGCTGTGGTTTTCGACATCGATGGGCATTGTGGCCACCCAGCCAAGGGCTCGCACGAACGTGTTGTCATCTCCCTCGGTATTGATTGAAGGACTATTGGTGGATGGCGCGCCCGTAAGTGTATCGGATAAATTGAATATTCCTGCGGGTCGCCATCGAATCGAAGTACAATACACCGGCCTGGGGACAGATGCTCCGGACACCCTCAAGTTCCGATACCGCTTGCAGCCATTAGATGCGGACTGGGTCGAGGCGGGGGGGCGGCGCACAGCATTTTACAACTATGTGCCGCCAGGTGACTATCGGTTTCGAGTCAATGCATGCGAACGAGATGGTATTTGGAATGAGAACGGCGTCGGTATTCAAGTGAACGTTTCGCGGTACTTCTGGCAATCCTGGTGGTTTCTTGGGCTTGCCTTTACCGGACTCATGACATCGATTGGAGGTGCGGCGCGTCTGGTAGAGCGAACCAAACAACGGCGCCGACTCAAACTCATCGAACAGGAGCGACAGCTCGAACGCGAACGCACCCGCATCGCCCAAGACCTTCATGATCAAATGGGCGCCAGCTTATGTCGCATTTCCTTTCTCAGCGAGCATGCCCGTCGGAACGATCAACTGCCAAAGGATCTGCGAAACGAAATCTCCTCAATCTCCGATGCTTCACGCGAGGTGCTCCATTCCCTCGACGAAATCGTCTGGGCGGTTGATCCCAAAAACGACACGCTCGAACACGTTGCTTCCTATATCGCCCAATATGCCCAGGAGTATTTTCAAATGACCGGCATCAATTGCGAACTTTCCGTGCCTTCCCGTTTACCAGCCGACCGGATTTCCTCCCAGATGCGTCATCACCTTTTCCTGGCAGCCCACGAAGCCTTCACAAACATTCTCAAGCATTCGGGTGCTACGCGCGCGAACCTCTCTGCTCACCACGACGGGTCAACTTTTGAAATCACAGTTTCCGACAACGGTTTCGGTTTCAATCCGCCGACAGATGGTTCCGAAGCTTCTTCGACGGGCCACGATGGAATGCGTAATATGTCCCAGCGGATGGTCGATATCGGCGGTACCTGCCACGTCGAATCGACTCCCGGTAAAGGCACAACTATTCGCTTTGTGCTTCCTGTAGAGCAACTGAATACAGAACGACAAAATGGATCGCATGATACGCATTTCGATAGTTGACGACGAAAAAGCCCTGCGCGAATCGATCGCGACATTCATTAACGGCTCAGTCGGTTTTCGCTGTGTCAGTACTTATGGAAATGCCCAGGTCGCCCTCCGGGGATTGCCGGGCGACCGTCCGGACGTCGTATTGATGGATATCAACATGGCGGGCATGACGGGAATCGAATGCGTGGCCCGATTGAAAGAGCTATTGCCAGGCGTCCAAACGGTAATGCTGACAGTTTACGAGGACACAGAGCGAATTTTTAGCGCGCTTTCCGCCGGTGCCAGCGGATATTTGTTAAAACGCTCGGCGCCTTTGAAACTGCTCGACGCCATTCGAGAAGTTCACGAAGGCGGTTCCCCCATGTCCAGTTCGATCGCTCGCAAAGTAGTCGCCTCATTCCAAAAATCTGGAGCCCCCGGCAAAAAGCCGGCGAATCTCCCGCACCTTTCACCGCGAGAAGAAGCCGTTTTGAATTACTTGTCCCAGGGACTCACATACAAACAAATCGCAGACAAATTAGAGATCAGCATCGACACCATCCGCACTTATCTTCGCCGCATCTATGAGAAGCTGCACGTCCAGTCACGCACGGAAGCAGTCGCTAAATATCTCAGACCGTGACCCTTCCACGTCGCTCCTTGTCCTCAAATTCGAAATTCAGAATTGTTTCGAGTTTCGAATTTTGAATTTCGAATTTGGGATGCACAGAACTGTTGTTACTCTTTGGACAGGCGCCAACTCGCGCGGCGTCCGTGCGCTCGTGATTCAAACACCCTGTCCCCACTTCATGCGACTTTTGCATCATGTCCAACCGATTAGCTTGCTCGCAAATGCAGTATGCGGTCTAGATACTTCTCCTGGCTGACTCTTCTTGCGGCGAGCTTGTTATTGCCAACGCCATCCGCCTTTGCCGGTCCGAAGCCGGTATTCGTTTATTACATGCCTTGGTATGTGGCCAAACCTTTCAGCAGCGAATGGGGCTGGCACTGGACCATGAACCACTACGATCCCGAAGCGACCAATGCCTTCGGCGAGCGCAAAATCGCTTCCTGGTACTATCCGCTCATCGGTCCCTATGATTCGGCTGATCCGATCGTCCTCGAATACCACGTGCTGCTCATGAAATTGGCGGGCATCGATGGTGTCATCGTGGACTGGTACGGCACGGACAATTTTTACGACTATGCCATAAACAATGAGCGGACGAAGGCGCTCTTTGACTACACCCGCAGGGCCCATCTGAAATTCGCGCTCTGCTATGAAGATCAGACCATTCAGCAGGAAATTAACAGCGGTTTCATTTCCGCCACCGCCACGATTGCTCACGCGCAACAAACTCTGCTCTATTTGCAGACCAATTATTTTACTGACCCTAGCTTTCTGCAATGGAGCAATTGTCCTGTGCTATTGAATTTCGGACCCCAGTATTTCAAGAGCGCCTCACAATGGCAGGCGATTTTCTCTACACTTCCGACAGCAAGTCGGCCTGCATTTTTCACCGAAGACGATCGTATTGACTCTGCCGTTGGGGCGTTTGATTGGCCTCCCATGTGGCTTACCCAGGCTCCCGGCACCGGCGGCGTGCTTTCAGGGACAGCCTTGGAACAATATCTCTCGAAGTTCGATCAAAAAGCTGCAGCGTGGCCAGCCTTCATCAGCAGCGCTTTCCCGCGGTTTCATGACATTTATAAACAGGCGGGCGTGCGCGATTACTGGGGCTATCTCGGAGACAGCAGTGGCGAAGTTCTGCGCACAACCTTGAGTCGAGCGATGACCAATGCCTCGACTTACGTTCAGATCGTCACCTGGAATGACTTTGGCGAAGGGACAGTAGTCGAGCCGACCAAAGAATACGGCTACCGCGACCTCGGCATAATTCAAGATCTACGGCGTCAATACCTGGAGCCTGCATTTGCTTACCACACCAATCATCTGATGTTGGCTACGCGTGTTCACAATCTGCGGCGGCAATGCGGCACAAACTCGGCCCTCTCAGCCGAGCTCAACCAGGCTTTCACAAACATCGTCAATGGAAACGTGAAAGCGGCCGCCCTGCAGTTGACCGAAATTGAATCCAAAACAGTGCGCAGAGATTCACCAAAAAGTAACCGGGGCAAAGGTAATTGGCAATAATCTGTGCTCCGGATAATCGCACTGGGAATTACCTTGGAGGATTGACTGCCCTCAGGCTTGCTTTTTTTCCGAATTCTGCCACTATGCATACTGCGGGTGACGTCGGGAATCTGTGGCGTATGCATGAGAAAGAAAATAACCTCGACAACCGGCAGGTCTGGAATTGGAGCGCAAGGCTTCCGCTTTAGAACCTCTAAGTCTCGATCATTCAATCAGTTGTACAACGAGTCTGACCGATCAGCTTTTACGCTGATTGAGTTACTGGTTGTTATTGCCATCATTGCCATTCTGGCGAGCCTGCTCCTTCCTGCGTTGGTAATGGCCAAGGTCAAGGCTCAAACTGCCCAGTGCACGAGCAATTTCAAACAGATGCAAATCGGATGGCAATTATATAATACCGATTACTCCGATTATCTGGCACCTAACAGCGATGGCGGACCGGGAAGTCCCGGACAGGATTATGGCGATCCGAGCTGGGTGACAGGCACGATGACTTTGACCGCCGGTTCAGCGGCGCAGTTGGATGAATGCACCAACATGGATTATCTGGTAGGTGCCCAGTACGCGGAATTTGGTTCGCTCGGACCGTTCACGAAGAATGGAAAGATTTACCGATGTCCGGCCGATCAAAGTGTGGTGACCTTCAATGGCGCGAGCTATC
>Ga0207674_10009172_pt1 | contig 11345 bp, 16 predicted proteins | sample KBSCornC72_FD_184303 | JGI IMG/M metagenome (GOLD analysis project Ga0207674, IMG submission 184303) | Corn rhizosphere microbial communities from Kellogg Biological Station, Michigan, USA - KBS Corn C7-2 (SPAdes) (version 2) | ecosystem: Host-associated > Plants > Roots > Rhizosphere > Soil ...
AACGCAGTGCTAGAGGGATTCATTCCCACTTATCCGTGCTTGCTTGCCCGTCCCTACGACGATAAGAACATCAAGAACATCAAATGGCCGGCGTATAGCCAGCTGAAGGCTGATGGCCTGCGCGTTAATTTGCACACCGATGGCAGAACGGTTTCGATCTGCGGTCGAAGCGGCCGAGACATCGACCTGCTTGGTGCGATGGATGCGGAAATTGCAGAATTAGGCTCCAAGTGGTCAGTTCCTGTCGTATTCGACGGCGAATTGGTCGTTGTTGATGCCAACGGCAAGATCCTGTCACGCAAGGTTGGTAACGGCATTATCAACAAGGCCATCAAGGGCACTATTTCGGCCGAAGAAGCTAAGATGGTGCGTGCTCAGATTTGGGACGTCATTCCTGCAGATGAATTTAGGGCAGGCGTGTCCAAGAAGCCGTATAAAGAGCGATTTGCTGAGGTTTGTGAGCAAATTGCAAGCCTGGCCCCGCAAGGGCAAGCTGCGACTATCGCTGCTCTGCGCGGTAGCACCATGAAATACTGGGCTATTCCGAGCAAGGTTGTGAATAGCCTGCAAGAAGCGGTGGACCACTTCGAGGAACTCCTGGCAGCAGGCGAAGAAGGCACCATTCTGAAGAACTTTGATGGCCTGTGGGAAGATTCCCGCAGTAAGCATCTGGTGAAGATGAAGGCTGAGCGTGATGCGGACCTCGAAATCATCGGCTGGAACCCTGGCCAAGGTCAATTCGAGGGTATGGTCGGTAGCCTGATCGGTGCAACCAGTGACCGCAAGGTCGAAGCTTCGATTAGCGGATTTGATGTGGCGACACGCAAATGGATTACTGAAAATATTGATTCCCTGGTGGGTACCAATACTATCATGACTGTGATGTACAATGAGCGCATCGGCAGCAAGGATAAGAACCGTGCTGGTGTGGATTCACTGTTCCTGCCGCGATTTGTTGAGTTCAGAAGCGACAAAAAGGTTGCGAATAGTTCAGCGGAGATCAAATAATGAGCGAAAAATGGATTGCAGGTGTCATAGCAGCCTTCCTGGTTTCAGTCGCATTGAGCGCCGGGTTTGAAAGCTACACCAAACAACAATGCAGGACTGAAGCGATGAAGACTAACAGGACTGCAGAAGATATTCACAAGATTTGTAGGTAAGCCGGGACTACTCCCGGGAGGGAGTTTAAAATGGAACCGAAATTACTAACAAGAGACCAGTTCCGGGATGGGGTATTCCTTCGGGATGGTCATAAATGCGTCTTTTGTGGAGAACCTGCTAAGGACGCCCACCACATATTGGAGCGCAGGCTCTGGCCTGATGGTGGTTATTACCTGGAAAATGGTGCATCAGTATGTGAGGAACATCACCTTGCATGCGAGCGGACGATTTTGTCCGTAGAAGATGTCCGACATGCGTGTGGCATTACCAAAATCGTGGTGCCACCTCATCTGTATGACGACCACATATATGATAAATGGGGAAACCCTGTACTAGAAGATGGTCGCCGTGGCAAAGGCGAGCTCTTTTTCGATGAATCTGTTCAAAAGGTTCTCGGAGAAGGCGGCGTGCTGGACAAATTCACACCCAGAGTAAAGTATCCGAGGACAAACCATCTACCCTGGAGTCCTGGCGTAAACGATGACGACCGTGTCATTTCGGATCTTTCATTCTTCCAGGGAAAGCGAGTCATTGCCACCAAGAAAATGGATGGAGAGAACACAACTATGTATTGTGACCACATCCATGCTCGCAGTATTGACAGCAGAGGTGGCGAAGACAGGGCATGGGTCAAGCAATTTTGGGCCAGTATTGCACACGACATCCCGCAAGATTGGCGTATTTGTGGCGAGAATCTGTGGGCTGAGCACTCAATACATTACAGCGACTTGCAGTCTTATTTCCTCGGTTTTTCCATGTGGAATGAGCGCAATGTTTGCCTGAGCTGGGATGATACCTTACAGTATTTTGACCTGCTTGGAATTACACCTGTTTCTGTAATTTATGATGGCATTTGGGATGAATCTAAGATTCGAGAGCTGGAAAAGACACTAAGTTGGGAAACCGACGAAGGTTATGTGCTTCGAGTTGCAGATTCCTTCACATATGCTGAGTTTAGAAAGGCAATTGCCAAATATGTTCGCAAAGGACATGTCCAGACCACAAAACATTGGAGAGCTGGTCGTCAGTTTACACCAAATGAACTAAAAACTAAGTAATCCAACTCGATAGGCACATTTATTGTGCCTATTTTTACGGCTGAATAATCACCCTTCCTTGATAAATAAGTATAATTGAACAAGGGCTGAGTAAATGTCAGATATTAAGAAATGGATGAGACTTGTTGAGAGTTCGGAGAACAGAATTGCCGATGTTCCGGAGAAATCCGTTCGTTTTAAGAAGGACGCTACAGTCACTGTCAGCCCTAAAGCTGGTGGCGGTGTTGGAAGATTTGTTGAATATGAAGGCGATGGTTCTGCTATGATCGACATAAAGGGAATAATGAGAAAGTTGTCTGCGGAAGACTTCTCTGCCCCTGCTCGAGATTACGAAGATCCGTATATTAAGGGTAACGACTGGTTTCACGTTAGTCAGGAACCAGATACCGTGGGTACCCTTAAGGATAAGCCAGAATTTCGTCCAGGCGACATGGTCAAGATAGCGGATGTCTATGGTGCAGTGATTGGACCGGGTTACGGAATCTTTATTGCTTACGGAACAACAGGACAGGATTGCATTATCAGCTTCGATAATAAAGAAATTGTTGTACCAACTGCGAACGTTGCGGCAGTTCTGGAACAAAATGCAAAAGATAATTTTGGCGAAATGGATAATGACGGAAATTTGTCACCAATGTCGTTAGGATCGGAAAATGTAAAAGTTGAGGAGCCAGCAATGGATCAAAGAGATGAATTTAGTAAGTGGATGTCAGCAGTTGAAGAAGCTCTTGACTCCGAGGGTAAGGCAGAACTGGCAGAAGGTATGCCTGGCGAGGAATGTGGATGCTGCAAATGGGATTGCCCGGCATGCTTCCCAGAACAAGATGTTCATCCTGGTGAAAATGCAATGCCACATGGTGAAGTACCACCAGAAGTAATTGTCGTTGCAGCAGAGCCTGAAATGGGTGGCGGTGCTTGCCCAAATTGTGGTGCTCCACACGACGATATGGATTGCGACATGGAAATGGAAGAGGTTCCGATGGAACCTAAGATGGATGATGGTATGGGCCTAGACTTCGGTGGCCTCGAAGAAGATGATCCAATGCCAGAAGTCCCAACTCATGAAAAACCACGCTCCGGTAAGGGTGTTAAGCTAGGCGATATCGTCCAGAAATTTGTCCCATCGGGAGAAGATCATTCAGATTCACCACTTACATACGGCGAAGACAATCTTGATGAAGAGGGATTTGAGAACGACCCGGGTCAGGACTTTGCTAGCCCACAAGAAGGACAAATGGAGTGGCAAGAACAACAGACTATGATTGACCAAATTCTGAATTTACAGAATACAGGTATTAGTCAATGCCAACAACCATACACACAAGAGCAATTGGAAGCACTTCCTTTCGAAGAAGTAAAGAAAATTCATGGCGAAGCGACTGGAAATCCGGGCGTCGCCGAAGATAACACTCAGTTGGCTGGCCAGCAAGATATGCTCGCCCCAGCTATGGGCAGCATGCAACAACCACAAGGACAACCAACAATGGAAAACATTGATCAAGATATTCAAACATGGCTAAGCCGTTTCAAAGACTACGATAAACTACGTGCTTCTAAGGCACCTGTTATGGAAAAGAAGGCCAAGCCTGATTTCTTAGACGTAGACAAGGATGGTGACAAGAAGGAATCTTTTAAGAAGGCCGAAAAGGATAAGGAAGCAGTCAAGGAAGACGACGAAAGCGGCAAGAATCCTTGGGAAAAGCTTGCGTCTGGCGACAAGGACGACAAGAAAGAAAAAGTTGGCGACAGCCACAAGACTGCCAAGGGCGGAACTGTTACAAAGACAGACAAGGGTCTAAAGCACGTCAAGGAAAGTGCTGAAGAAGCTGATGCAGAAGTCCTGGACTGGATGAAGCGTTTCTCGAAGCTCGGTAATATGAAGGGTTACGGCCGTTAATCATGCGCTTAGACGAGATTTCGACTAAGAGACTTGGTGATTACAAAACTGCTGCCGGTCAGGATGCTAGAGCAGCAGATAAATCCGGTGATACTGCAAGAGCTAATAAGCGTTTTAGTGGAATCGTTAAAGCTACAATCAAGCAATCCGATAACGAAATCAAAAAACTTAAGAAATGAGGCTAGTTGAACTATTTGAACGATCTGCACCGCCCAGGATGCAGATCGTTCTGCCTGTTGTTTATAAAGACGAGACATATCGAGTCTTAAGAAAAATGGGCTTTACCTTACTGAATGATAAAGCACTTCCAAATAATCAATGGTCATTCGTTATCAACAACAATTTTGGCAAGGAACCCGAACAAATATCCGACATGTTGCAGAACTATCTGAAATTTGCGGGTGATATACAGGTTTCGCCTATATAATTGGCACTCTTGACATTCGGATAAGTATATACTACACTGTTATATACGCGGAGAATTCCTTATGTCACTCAAAGAAGATTTTTTACAGAGTTGTTTAGTCCTAGATACTGAAACCAACTCCAACGAATACAAAATTGCCGAAATTGTCGAAGCCGGATTTGTAATCCGAGAAGGCGATGATTGGACAATTTTCCAAGAACTACACAAACCAGTTAAGCGTCCTATTCCACCAAAGGTGGAATCCATTTGCTACATTACAAATGCAATGGTAGCTGACAAACCGAGCTTCGTTGAAGCTAAAGATGTGTTCCAATCCGTAGTAGATGGATATGCGAACGGTTATTTGGTGGCTCACAACCACTTCTATGATATGCGTGTACTTGAAAATCACGGTATCAACATGGCAAACCACACTTGGATTTGCACTTGGCGCCTTGCTAAGAAAATCTTCAATGGAATTGAAGATATTGAAGAAACAAACCTCCCATATTTGCGCTTTAAGCTAGAACTTGATGTACCTATTGAGATGCATTGCCATCGTGCGGGCAACGACTCCTACATGACTGCTAAATTGCTTGAAGTTTTGGTAGATTTGATGGTAGACATGGGTGTTATTGACACAACCCAGCCTTATGGTCCACAGATTGCAAAATGGGCAGCAGAACCTATAATTTACGAGCGCATGCCCTTCGGTAAACACAAGGGTGAACTGATGACTCAGGTTCCAAAGAGTTATTGGAACTGGGCGCTTCAGAATATGGACTCGTTGAACGAGGAAGCAGACAATTTCGACCCAGACTTTGCTGCTAGTGTAGCAGCATGTTTGGAATAAGAAAAGGAAACTATATCCTTTGCCAGGCCCGCATGGTAAACGGGACGATGGTAGCAATGTTTCTGCCGGAAGACTGGGCTGAATTCCCAGTCTTAAGAGAATCGGCTATAGAAATCGATGAGTTGATGCAGAAGGTGCAGACAGAAGAGGATGATTACACACTGACGGTGTTTGAAGTGAGTGAAGAACAGGCTATGGTCTACGCTCTCAATAGATTGAAGGATTATTGACCGTTGTTATTTCTCGCACCGTTCATATCCAATGAACCTGTAAGTGGAACAGTCGGATCATAGCGCTGTACGTGGTGGTTGTAAGGCAATCCTGCGTGCGCGAGTGCATACTGTAAGCCACGATAGCCCGGAGACTGCAACTTGCCCTCTTTAGGAACAGTTCTATATTCCGGCTGCGCTTCCGTAACAGGTTTTGTAAACACAGGCACTTTCTCTTCGTTAAACCATTCCTTAAAATACTCAGAATAGTATTCACGATTAATATCCTTGTATTTGACATCTTCAGGATTCATAAACCTATCAGATTCCTTGCTTGCTTCCTTATAAAAGCGAGCAATGACATCAGTTACGTCTTCAAGTAGTACATCTTTAATTTTCATATCATTATTTATCAATGCCTGCCGACTTATTAATAAAAAATAGTTCTCATCATTTCCACGCCTTTGCAGATTGGGTAGAATCCCAACCCGACTTCACACGATCTGACAAAGCATGGTTTGAAGATACAGCTACATATATTCAACAGTTTGGCGGAAAATATATTTTTGACAGCAGCAAAAATTGGCTCGAAAAGATAACATTTAAGACCGAAGAAGATTTACTTTATTTCACACTAAAATTTAACTAAGGAAACACACAATGCAAAATGCTTTGATCCCAATGGTCGTTGAACAATCCCCTCGCGGTGAACGTTCTTATGACTTATATTCTCGTCTGATGAAGGAACGTGTTGTTTTCTTCACAGGAGAAGTGGAAACTCACATGTGCAATATTATGATTGCACAGCTCTTGTTCCTGGAGGCAGAAAATCCAGAGCAACCGATCAGCATGTACATAAATAGTCCAGGAGGCAGCGTTTATGATGGCCTTGGCGTGTACGACGTGATGCAATATATCAAGTGCCCAGTTCACACCTACGTAACAGGTATGGCTGCAAGCATGGGAAGTTTCATTGCACAAGCAGGCGAACCAGGACATCGTTATTTGCTTCCGCGAGCAATTACAATGATTCACCAGCCCTCATCTGGTACACGCGGTAAGGTTTCGGATATGGAGATTGACTTAATTGAAAGTCTTCGTATCAAGAAGGAAATGACCGAATTGTATGTTAAGCACAATTCTAAGGGCGTTCCATATGAGCGCTTTGTTGAATTGATGGACCGTGACAAGTGGCTGACTGCACAGCAGGCGCTTGATTTGGGTCTGGCCGACCAGATTGTGGATAAGAGGCTGTAAGGAGGCCGATGATTAACATTACCGATGATGCAAGAGCAAAACTTATTTCCATTCTAGCCGAAGAGAAGACTAAGGCTATCCGTTTTGGCCTACAAGGCGGAGGATGCTCTGGATTCTCTTACTTCTTTGCATTGGAAAGTGACGTTGTCGAGGATGACCTTCAGGTACAATTAGATGCTAACCATATTCTGGTTATAGATTCTATGAGTAGTATGTACCTGGATGGCGCCGAGATTGATTTTAAGACCGATGTTATGGGGCAGAATTTCGTATTCAATAACCCTAATGCCACAACATCATGTGGATGTGGTAATAGTGTCGGTTTTTAATAAATAGTTTTATGGAAGCACCATCGAAAATGTTATTAGCACTCGAAGTAATTCGGGGTGCGTGTGAGTACACACTTGGAGTGGCAACACAACTGCCTTTAAGGCAAATGTGCCAAAAGGGAGACGGTCATCCCGTAATCGTGTTCCCGGGCCTTGCAGGTGCTGACGAATCTACACATTTTTTGCGTAATTTCCTCGGGGAATTGAACTATTCCGCATACTCGTGGGGCCAGGGTCGCAACTATGGTCCACGCAATGGGATGGAAGCAATGCTCGAGACACTAAAAAACCGAGTTCAGGAAGTATCTGATTTACATGGTGGGCAGCAAGTTAGTTTAATTGGTTGGAGTTTAGGCGGCATTTATGCTCGGGAAGTTTCAAAGCATACCCCCGAATTAGTAAGACAGGTAATTACCTTAGGTACACCATTTAAGGGATTAGATGTTGCCACTAATGCAGCCAGATTATACCAGTTATTGAGCGGAGACAGAAGTCACGTAGACAAGGAAATACATAAGCGTATTGAGGCGAGACCTCCCGTACCGTTTACGTCCATATACAGCAAGACAGATGGTGTTGTGTCTTGGGAATGCTCACTTGAAGCTGTCACAGATAAATCGGAAAATATTGAAATACCCGGTGCAAGTCATTTGGGTTTAGGGCATAATCCACTTGCAATGTTCGTAATTGCAAATCGTTTATCCCAACCAAATGGAGATTGGAAGCCCTTTAAGGCATAAACTGTTAAATCCAATATAAGCCGGCATATGCCGGCTTTTTTGTTTGTTGACATTTTACGACATCTTGTGTAATAATAGGTTAAGGACCTAGGAGAACTATGGAAGACAAAAAGCTATACGTACCTATGAATAAATTGATTGAGACAAAGGAAAATACTTGGACGTTTATAAGTATTAATCTTTCATATGCTGAAATTGCTAAACAGGGTATCATTCTTTGGTGTGTCGAGAACATGCAAGGACGTTGGACGATGGCCGGTGGCAATAAATTCGGATTTGAAGAGGGTATGGATGCGACTGCATTCACGTTCAAGTTTGGAAAATAGCATGAAATAAATAGTTAGTTAATGGAGGTTGTTATGTACGAAGATACTATCGATTTGAAGCAGAAGCTTTACATTATCAAGCATTCGGATTTAGCGGATGCAATGATTCTCGACGAGAATTATAAACAACTCATCCGTGAAACTCCCGACGAAACCGAGCAGAAGAAACTGGTTGCATTGCGTACATTTGCACAATGCCGAATCCGCGAACTAACACCAAAGGCTTAATTAAGAAATAATGCTCAATATTGCACGACAAATTTACGCAGGTTGGAATACAACGGCGGTAGCGCAAGATTCGCTACCAGAGGCAGAGATCATTCCCAACGGAGACGCAGTTAACGAGAAGAAAAAGATTGATAAATTCACCAAGGCACATGCCATTGTTAAGGAATTTGACAATATCCCATTGCCAGGGTTCACTCTATACAAAACAAACAGGGCAAAATGGGGATCGATTGATCCTACTTGGCTAATTATTGATCCTAGAGGATTTTTAGCCAGAATCAGCCAAGAGAATCTGGAAAAAATACTGCATGTGACAGGTATTACGGAGGGGCTAATTCAGGAGCCGTGTGTTTGGGCTCGAGAGAATACAAATACCAAGATGACACTTGTGCCAATCAGTTCACCGTCCTATATCGAGGCAGTCAAAAACACAGAACTGATAGAAGGCAAGGTGGATATAAATGACGTACAAATCGGGGATGTCGTTCTCCTGCAGAATAAATTACAGGGTGTGTATCTCGGAGTTACCTCCATGTATGGTATTTTGTATAATCCAGGATACAAGTCGGAAATGAAGAGCAAAACTTATCTAAGGCGACAGGTTGTCCAGGTTGATCCTAATAAGTTCCATTTTCAGACCGATGTAAAGATTTTGAAGGTGCTTAACAAAGCAACTGAACCACTTACCCGTGAAGTGGCTGCGGAACTGATGAATGAATCCATTGCGACTGGGAATGCCTATTTCTCCTCAAATTCGAATATGAATGCAAGTCATTATTTCAGTCGGGAAATGGTAAAACTGGTTTCTCCAAATGCAGTTGGTACAGTTAAAATGACATTCGAGGAAGTTGACGAGGCCGATGCCACTAAACTATTCTATTTCGGTCAACCTATTTCAGATGTCGGTATGTTGATGTTAGAGGATGCAAAAGGTAAGAAATATCTAGTTGAACACCCTTATTTGTATTCGTCTGGTCCTAGCAATAGCCCTGTCGCCTTCCATACTTTGGAAATCGATGCTATTAGTAATGATAAGATCATCCTTAAGGAGGATAAAAAGTATTATTCTCGATCTAAGGGACCGACCTTTTCACTTGACAACTTTGTGAAATTCTATAAAATAGTCAAACACGTAAAAACGGACATTTACGTCTAAAACTATAAGGATTTCATGGACAAAACATTTCTACACAACTATAAAGAATTCGTTGACGGAGTTACAAGCCCAGTAAGCAAAGATACCGAGTTGTTCATTCAGCGAATTCGAGAACTCGATGCAGCTGGTGCAGATCCTGCTCGTCTAATGACAGCAGGAATGGGGTTAGCAAGCGAAGGCGGCGAATTTGACGAAATCGTAAAGAAGATTTTCTTTCACGGTAAGGAATATGATGAGGGTAACCGCTTTCACATGAAGCGTGAATTGGGTGACATCATTTGGTATTGGATGAACGCTTGCAAGGCTCTTGGATATGACCCGTACGAAATTATTGAAGAGAATGTCACAAAACTGGAAGGTCGTTATCCGGGCGGTAAGTTCTCTGTTTGGCATTCGGAAAACAGAAAAGAAGGCGATCTCTGAAGAAGTAAGCGACGAGGTAGCTAAATTTCAGAAAACTATGTTGCCGATGATTAAGAGAGTTCTTCCGGGGACAATTGCGCAGGATCTCATGGGCGTTCAGCCCATGTCTGCGCCTAGTGGTTCAGTTTTTAGAATGAATTTCAGGTTTGGAAAGGCAACAGAACAGCCCATCACTTTTAAGAAAACAAAAGTTGACAAGCATTGGTGTTGTGAGTTTAAGTGGCTTGGTGAAAGTGATATTGAATCCATTGAGGAATGGCTTAAAACATATCCGAGAAGTGATTATTGGGTACACGTTAGTTATAGTGGTTTCTATGTCAATATCTACGACGAGGAATTGCTAACAGCATTTACTTTAAGATGGCAGAACTCATCTTTTTCTTCCGTAGAATAAAATTGATTTACTTCAATATAAGAAAAACTCATACTGCCTACAGAGCGTTTATGCCACCGGGGCAGGAAGAACCTAATGTTCATTATCGTCCCTGGCTTGAAGAAAATATTGGAAGACAGGGAGTAGCCTGGGATTGGGACTTATCCCCGCAATGTTTTGAACTTTTAGAAATATATTTTGTGAACAGAGAACATGCTATGCTCTTTGAATTAACGTGGCCATAACTATACTTGCCAGCAAGCCGACGCGCCCTGTACTCGGTGATGCATTTATTGACCCAAATACTTTTATGGGTTATATGTGGGACGGAAATACATGGATAAGATTCTCCGGGGAGAATAGAAATCCGCCGTCGTTTGAACCACCGACATTTGAACAATTAGAAAAATACCCAGCACTAAAACAAGCATGGGAAGAATTCTTAGTAGTTAAGAAACTGCTCGGGGTGTGATTATGCAATTTGAATGGAAACAAAATCCTTTAGAAGTTTATATTTGCGACGCCTCTGATTTACAATATGAAGCAATGATTGAATTTTGTGAGGAGAATAATCTCAAAATGAAATCATACGGTAATCAAGATGTGAGTGATGTCTCCGGTCAATGGGATACAATTGCACTTTTCCGTTTTGAAAATACAGAGGATGCACTTGTCTTTAAATTGAAGTTCAAATGATATACAAAACTATCGTCCATCATTGGAGATATGATGAAGGCTGGAGAGATATTCCTCATATACTAAGGAAGCCCGGCGGGCCCGAACGAGAATTCGATGAAGAAATGAAGGGTTGGCACTGCATGGTTTACGTGGGCACCGATCATGATTTTGAAGGTTGGATGGAATCTAATATGACAGGAGAATACGACTGTACATATCGTTTCAACTCTGGCGATCCATGCTACTTTGTA
>Ga0207674_10009177_pt1 | contig 11342 bp, 12 predicted proteins | sample KBSCornC72_FD_184303 | JGI IMG/M metagenome (GOLD analysis project Ga0207674, IMG submission 184303) | Corn rhizosphere microbial communities from Kellogg Biological Station, Michigan, USA - KBS Corn C7-2 (SPAdes) (version 2) | ecosystem: Host-associated > Plants > Roots > Rhizosphere > Soil ...
CGAAGTCGCGGTTCAGGGACTCGGCGGCGGTGCGGGAACGACCGCCTATGTAGAGGGGCTGGGCAAGGCTGGCATCGCCCTCACCGACAGCGCGGTGGCCTACGGCGCGGCCGGCGGCGGCATGAGTCTCACAGGGCCGGCCGAATCCGACCTTCTGGTCGGCGGCGGCGTCGAACTGGCGGTCGCCGACGACGTGTCGATCGGCGCACGATATCTTCATGGTTTTCCGATAACAGGGGCGAATCCAAAGGACCAATTCACGGTCGGGGCAAATTTCCACTTCTAGGCTCCGATCACTTCAACGCGCGTAGGCAGCGACGCCCTTCGGCGTTGCTCACTTTGTTGTGAAGATTCAATTGCTTGCCCGAGCGCCATAGGTGTGGCGAATGGGGCACAGAAATGACCAAAACGGGGCGGGGGCGGTGTCGCTCGGGCGGCATCGGCGTTAGATAAGGGCTCTCGTGACTCGCGGCTCCCAAGCGGGTTTCGATTTAGACACGTAAAGGACTTCAATTATGCGTTCTCTCAAGCTTGCCTTGCTCGCTACCGCGGCTACGGCTGTGCTCTCCTCGGCGGCTTTCGCTGCCGATCTGGTTGTCGACACGCCGACGGCTCCGCCGGTTGTGAACAACAGCTTCAACTGGGATGGTGCCTATATCGGTGCCTTCCTCCAGGGCCAGTCGGCCCCGGCGGCGTTCGGCCTCGGCGTTGACTTCGGCGTGAACGCCCTCATGGACAACCTGGTCATCGGCGGCGAAATCGAAGCCGTTGCCGCGACCGGTCCGAACTTCTCCGCCCAAGCGACTGCCAAGATCGGCGGCCTGATCAGCGATTCTGCGCTGCTCTACGCCTACACCGGTCTCGGTTCGCGTACCCCGTCGAGCTTCTACGTGCCGGCTGGTGTTGGCGTCGAATTCGCGGTTGCCGACAACATGGGTATCAAGGCGGAAGCCCAGTACAATTTCGACCTGACGTCGACTGCCGAGAACTCGGCCGCGATCAAGGTCGGTCTGAACTGGCACTTCTAAGACCATCACCCTTCCAAGGGTGCTGATTTGGCAAGGGCCCTGCACGCGCGGGGCCCTTTGCTTTTTGCCGGTAACGACTCGTTAAGCCTATGAGATAATTAAACTTTGTCGCTAATTGTCGGCAAAGGTGTGGTCGCGCAAAATCCCCTGCAACACTCCGACCTCCAGGGGACACACATGAATTACGCGCACTCACTTCTGGCGGGCGCCGCTCTGGCGGTTTCGATGGCCTCTGCGGCCAGTGCCGCCGATCTGCTCAAGCCGGCTGACCCGATCTATTCGAGCCCGCTGTTCAACTTCGAGGGCCTCTACATTGGCGGCACCGCCGGCGGGGCGCTGTCGAGCGGCATCGGCTACGGCACGCTCGGCGTCGTGGTCGGCGCCAACTTCGCGGTCAGCGATGGAATCATGGCCGGCGTCGAATTCCAGGGCGACGCCTATTGGAACGGCGGGTTCACTGCGTATGACGCCATTGCCTTCGGCCGTGTCGGCGGGTTCGTTGCCGACAACACGATGCTCTACGGCGATGTCGGCGCGGGTTTCCTCAACGGGTCCGCCGCCTATGCGCTGGGGGGCGGCGCCGAAATGGCGCTCACCGACCAGCTGGGCCTGCGGGGCGACCTGCAGTTCATCGGCGCCTTCGGAGCGCTGCCCTCGACCGGCAAGGCCACGGTCGGGCTGATGTGGCACATCCACTAGCCGTCACGCGCCCGGATCCCATGCAACCGGCCCCGCTTCGGCGGGGCTTCTTTGTGTCCTCAAGGGCTCCGGGCCGCCATATCCGGCTGTTGCGGGCCAGACACAGGTGCGGTCGTATTTGGGCCATGGCGTGGCGAAAGCTTGTCAGATCGGCCCTAGCGCGCCTATCCATTGCCCCAGAGCCGTTGCGGCTTCGAAAGAGAGGGCACAATGCTGAAGACACTCGTACTCGCGACAGTCGCGGCGGGATGCATGGGTTCGGTCGCAATTGCGGCAGACATGATGCAGCCACCTCCGCCGGAGGCCGTGATGACCAGCGGTTGGGACGGCGCCTATATCGGCGGCACGGTGAGTGGCTACAGCAGTGGCTTCGTCGGTGGCGACTTGGTGTTTGGCGGCAACTTCACCGTCTCTGAACAGTTCCTGATCGGCGCGGAAGCCGGAGTGGGCGGCTGGATCGGCGGTGGCTCAGGGCTTGACGCGTACGTTGCCGGCCGCGCCGGTTTCCTGCCTACGGACAATGTCCTGCTCTACGGCGCCCTAGGTGCAAAGTGGTTCTCCGTTCCGCCGAGCGTGTTCTATGCGGGGCTTGGCGTGGAGTTCAAAGCGACCGACAATGTCTCGGTCCGCGGCGAAATCGACCGCTTCAATACCGGTGTCTGGCAGGCGACTGCCGGTGCCTTCTGGCACTTCTGAGTCGGGTCCCGAGCCAAGATTTCAAAGCCCCGCTTCGGCGGGGCTTTTGCTTGTCTGAACACACCGTCGCGAAATGTCGTTTTACGCCGAACATGACTGCAATAGTCAGGTTTTGTTTTCCTTGAAACGCTGAGGGGCGTGGGCTAAGCCCGGTGCATCGAATTCGCGCCGTCCGCGGGGCCCATCATTGCCCTCTGGCCCGTGCGTTTCGGCCGGTATCCCGCCGGTTCTGAGAATAGGCGCAGAATGAACGATCTGCTCAGCAACTACCTGCCGATTGTGATCTTTATCGGCCTGTCCGGCGTGATCGGACTGGCCTTGCTTCTTGCCCCCTTCATCGTCGCCGTGAAGAGCCCGGATCCCGAGAAGGTCTCGGCCTATGAATGCGGCTTCGATGCCTTCGACGACGCGCGCATGAAGTTCGACGTGCGATTCTACCTGGTGTCGATTCTCTTCATCATCTTCGACCTCGAAGTGGCGTTCCTGTTTCCCTGGGCAGTTGCCTTCAAGGACGTCGGCTGGTTCGGCTTCTGGTCGATGATGATCTTCCTCGGCGTCCTCACCGTTGGGTTCATTTATGAGTGGCGGAAGGGTGCGCTCGAATGGGATTGACCGAAACTCTCGTCGCGCCGGCGCCCAAGGGTATCCTTGATCCGCGGACAGGCCGGCCGATTGGGTCGGACGACCCGTATTTCGTCGAGATCAACAACGAGCTCGCCGACAAGGGCTTCCTGGTCACTGCGACCGACGAGCTGATCAACTGGGCCCGCACGGGGTCGTTGATGTGGATGACTTTTGGCCTCGCCTGCTGTGCGGTCGAGATGATCCAGATGTCGATGCCGCGCTACGACGTCGAGCGCTTCGGCCTTGCGCCGCGCGCCTCGCCGCGGCAGTCGGACGTGATGATCGTCGCCGGCACGCTGACCAACAAAATGGCCCCGGCGCTGCGCAAGGTCTACGACCAGATGCCGGGACCGCGCTACGTGGTGTCGATGGGCAGCTGCGCCAACGGCGGCGGCTACTATCACTACTCGTATTCGGTGGTGCGCGGCTGCGATCGCGTGGTGCCGGTCGACATCTATGTGCCGGGCTGTCCGCCTACGGCCGAGGCGCTGCTTTACGGGTTGCTTCTGCTGCAGAAGAAGATCCGCCGAACCGGCACCATCGAGCGGTAGGGGCGAAACATGGGGGACGTTTCGAACCTGACCGCGATCCAGGAGCGCGTCGTCGCCCTCCTGGGCGACCGCATCGTCGAGCAGGGCATCGCCTTCGGCGAGCTAACCGTTCGCTTGCACCGCGAGACGGTGCTCGACGCGGTGCGCCTGCTGCACGACGACGCCGGCACGCAGTTCTTCTCCCTGGTCGATGTCTGCGGCGCCGACTATCCCGAGCGCGATGAGCGCTTCGACGTGGTCTATCACCTGCTGTCGCCGACCAAGAACGCCCGCATCCGGCTCAAGGTCCACACCGACGACGAGACGCCGGTTCCTTCGATCACGCCGGTCTTCCCGGGCGCCGACTGGTTCGAGCGCGAGGCCTACGACTTCTACGGCATCCTGTTCTCGGGCCACCCCGATTTGCGCCGCATCCTCACCGATTACGGGTTCGACGGCTACCCGCTGCGCAAGGACTTCCCGACCACCGGCTATGTCGAGGTCCGCTACGACGAAGAGCGCAAGCGCGTCGTCTACGAGCCGGTGAAGCTGGCGCAGGAGTTCCGGCAGTTCGACTATCTGTCACCGTGGGAGGGTACGGACTACGTGCTCCCCGGCGACGAGAAGGCTAAGCAGTAGCGAATAGCGAATAGTAAGTAGCGAATAGCGAAAGGAGTAAGGAACGGAGATCAAATCCTACAGAGACCTGCTGGTGTGGAAGGCAGCAATCGAACTCGCAGTTCATTGCTACGAGGCCACAAAGGTCTTTCCGAAGGACGAAGCCTCCGGAATGACCTCGCAAATTCGGCGGGCTGCCGCTTCTGTGTCAGCCAACATCGCCGAGGGCCATGGACGAGACGGAACGGCATATTTTGTTCAGTTTCTGAGGGTGGCACAGGGATCTCTGAAGGAGCTCGAGACCCATCTGATTCTGTCGAATCGCGTCGGCCTGCTTGCCGGACCAAAGTCCGAAGCACTGCTGGCAGAATGCGATGAAATTGGTCGGATGACGCGGTCCCTGATCCGAACCCTTCAGGACAAGATATGAAAGTTTTATTCCCTATTCGCTATTCGCTATTCGCTACTCGCCCGCGCGCGGAGCGCCGCCATGGCTGAAGCCGACGTCCGCAATTTCACCATCAACTTCGGCCCGCAGCACCCCGCGGCGCACGGCGTGCTTCGCCTCGTGCTCGAGCTCGACGGCGAGGTGGTCGAGCGCGTCGATCCCCACATCGGGCTGCTGCATCGCGGCACCGAGAAGCTGATCGAGACCAAGACCTATCTGCAGGCGGTTCCGTACTTCGACCGGCTCGACTACGTCGCGCCGATGAACCAGGAGCACGCCTTCTGCCTCGCGGTCGAAAAGCTGCTCGGGCTCCAGGTGCCGAGGCGCGGGCAACTGATCCGCGTGCTTTATTGCGAGATCGGGCGGCTGCTCAGCCACATCCTCAACACCACGACGCAGGCCATGGACGTTGGCGCTCTGACCCCGCCGCTGTGGGGGTTCGACGAGCGCGAGAAGCTGATGATCTTCTACGAGCGCGCGTCGGGTAGCCGCATGCATGCGGCCTACTTCCGGCCGGGCGGCGTGCACCAGGATCTGCCGCAGGCGCTGATCGACGACATCGAGGCGTTCTGCGACCCGTTCCTCAAAGTCTGCGATGACCTCGAGGGCCTGCTCACCGGCAATCGCATCTACATGCAGCGCAACGCCGATATCGGCGTGGTGTCGGCGGAGGATGCGTGGAAGTGGGGCTTCTCGGGCGTCATGGTCCGCGGTTCGGGCGTCGCCTGGGACCTCCGCAAGGCGCAGCCCTACGAATGCTACGACGAGCTCGATTTCGACATTCCGATCGGCAAGAACGGCGACTGCTACGACCGCTACCTCGTCCGCATGGACGAGATGCGCCAGTCGATCCGCATCATGAAGCAGGTGATCGCCAAGCTGAATGCGCCGGAAGGGCAGGGGCCCGTCTCCTCCACCGACGGCAAGGTGGTGCCGCCCAAGCGCGCCGAGATGAAGCAGTCGATGGAAGCGCTGATCCATCACTTCAAGCTCTACACCGAAGGTTACAAGGTGCCCGCCGGCGAGGTCTATGCCGCGGTCGAAGCGCCCAAGGGCGAGTTCGGCGTCTATCTCGTCTCCGACGGGACCAACAAACCCTATCGGTGCAAGATCAAGGCACCGGGGTTCGCACACCTGAGCGCCATGGATTTCCTCTGCCGCGGTCACATGCTGGCCGATGTGTCCGCCGTGCTCGGCTCGCTCGATATCGTGTTCGGTGAGGTCGATCGCTGATGTCTGTTCGTCGTCTCGCCGCAGAAGGCGTCCAGCCCGCGAGCTTCGCCTTCACGCCTGACAACCAGGCGTGGGCGGAAAAGACCATTGCCCGCTATCCGGCAGGTCGCCAGCAATCGGCCGTGATCCCGATCCTGTGGCGTGCCCAGGAGCAGGAGGGCTGGGTCACGCGGGCGGCAATCGAAGCCGTCGCCACCATGCTGGGCATGGCCTATATCCGCGTGCTCGAAGTCGCGACCTTCTACACGCAGTTCCTGCTGAAGCCGCCGGGCAGCAATGCCCACATCATGGTCTGTGGCACGACCCCCTGCATGTTGCGCGGGGCAGACGAGCTGCTCGATATCTGCCGCCACAAGATTGCGCACGATCCCCTCGAGGTCTCGGCCGACGGCAAGCTGAGCTGGGAAGAAGTCGAGTGCCCGGGCGCCTGCGTCAACGCGCCGATGATCATGATCGGCAACGACACTTACGAGGACCTCACGGCGCAGCGGTTCGAGGAAATCGTCGAGGCCTTCCGCGATGGCAATGGCGCCTCGATCAAGCCGGGCACGCAGATTGACCGTGTGTTCTCGGCTCCTGTCGGCGGCCGGACGACGCTGCTTGAGGAGCCGACCACACAGCGGACCTACAAGCCGTTCCCGCCACCTCCGCCGCCGGCTGCGCCGGCAGCGGCACCTGCCGCAGCACCGACACCGCAAGCCCCTCCGGCAGCTTCGGCGCCGGCTGCCGATCCCGCGCCCACCAAGCCGGGTCGCAAGGATGGAGAGGTTCCCGCTGAAGCGGCGCCGGCGATCAGCGGTCCGCCCAACGCTGTGAAGGTCACTGAGGCGAAGGCCGAGGCCGAGCGGAAGAGGGCCGACGACGACCGCAATGCCAACGGCAAGCCGAATGCCGCAATGCGCGAGGACGCCACGGGCGCCGAGTCGCCCGCAGGCAAGATCGATGGCGGCAAGTCGGTCACTAAGGTCCGCAAGCTCTTCGAGGCCCCCGAGGGCAAGAAGGACGACCTGACGCTGATCATGGGCATCGGGCCGGCGATCGAACGCACGCTCAACGCGATGGGCATTACCACTTTCCGGCAGGTCGCCGACCTGACGGAATCGCAGATCGAGCAGGTCGAGGCCGAGGCCGGCTTCCGCGGCCGCGTCACCAAGAACAACTGGCTGCACCAGGCGGACGTGCTCGATACGGGCGGCGTCGAGGAATATCGAAAGGTCTTCGGACGCGATCCGAAGTGAGGTTTTGAATGCTCGCTGACAAAGACCGCATCTTCACCAATCTCTACGGCCAGGGCGACTGGCATCTCGCCGGCGCGCGGGCCCGCGGCGCCTGGCAGGACACCAAGACCTTCATCGATCGCGGCCGCGACTGGATCACCAACGAGGTCAAGGGGTCGGGCCTGCGCGGGCGTGGCGGCGCGGGTTTTCCCACCGCGCTTAAATGGACCTTCATGCCCAAGGTCAATGACGGACGCCCGCACCAGCTCCTCGTCAACGCCGACGAGTCCGAGCCCGGGACGTGCAAGGACCGCGAGATCATGCGGCACGACCCGCAGCATCTCGTCGAGGGCTGCCTGCTCGCTGGCCGCGCGATGGACGCGCACATCGCCTACATCTATGTGCGCGGCGAGTTCATCCGCGAGCGCCAGCGGCTCGAGGCTGCGGTTCAGGAAGCCTATGACGCGCGCCTGATCGGCAAGGACAATATCCACGGCTGGGACTTCGAGATCGTCGTCCACCATGGCGCCGGTGCCTATGTCTGCGGCGAAGAGACCGCGCTCATGGAGTCGCTCGAGGGCAAGAAGGGCCAGCCGCGGCTGAAGCCGCCGTTCCCGGCGGCGATGGGCGTCTACGGCAACCCGACGACGGTGAACAACGTCGAGTCGATCGCTGTCGTGCCGGAAATCTTGCGTCGCGGCGGCGCCTGGTTCGCGGGGATCAACCGGCCGAACAACACCGGCACCAAGCTCTTCAACATCTCGGGCCACGTCAACAAGCCCGCGACGGTCGAAGAGGCGATGGGCATTCCCCTCGACGAACTGATCGACAAGCACTGCGGCGGCGTCCGCGGTGGCTGGGACAATCTGCTCGCGGTCATTCCGGGCGGTTCGTCGACGCCCTGCGTGCCCGGCGAGAAGGCTCGCCACATGCTGATGGACTTCGACGGCACCAAGGAGCTGGGGTCCTCGTTCGGCACCGCCGCGGTGATCGTCATGGACAAGTCGACCGACATCATCCGCGCGATCTGGCGGCTCAGCGCCTTCTACAAGCACGAGAGCTGTGGGCAGTGCACGCCGTGCCGCGAGGGCATGGGGTGGATGATGCGGGTGATGGAGCGGATGGTCGAAGGCCGCGCGCAGAAACGCGAGATCGACATGCTGTTCGAGGTCACCAAGCAGATCGAAGGGCACACCATTTGCGCCTTTGCCGACGGTGCGGTGTGGCCCATCCAGGGTCTCATCCGCAACTTCCGTCCGGTGATGGAGGAGCGGATCGACAGCTACACCTATCGTTCCGACAATGATGATGCCGTGCCCTCAGTGGCCGCGGAGTAGACATGTACGTCGCTGAGCTCAACATCGGCCGGTTGAACTACCCGATCGACGATCCGCGCATGGCGGATTTCGTCGACAATCTGGCGCGGGTCAACGCCATGGCCGACCGTATGCCGGGTTTCGTCTGGCGGTTGGTGGGCGACGGCAGCAATGGCGGTGCGCTCGAGCTGCGTCCCTATGCGAACGACCCGATGATGGCCGTGAACATGAGCGTGTGGGAAACGGTCGAGCATCTCGAGCAGTATGTCTGGAACACCGTTCACAAGCGTTTCTACAATCGCAAGGCCGAATGGTTCCAGCCGATGAAGTCGCATCACTTCGTGATGTGGCCGGTCGAGGAAGGGCACATCCCAAGCGTCGAGGACGCCAAAGCGCGGCTCGATCATCTCGAGACGCACGGCAATTCCGACTTTGCCTATGACTGGGCGCATCTCGAACACATCAAGCTGTGGATGAGCCAGAGGTGCTCGGCATGAAGCGCGCCCGGACCGAAACCACCGAGCCCGGCAGTGCCGCGACCTTTGCCGGTCTCGCGCTGATGGCGGCGTCGCTTGCCTGGTGGGTGAGCTACTACAGCCAGATGGGCGGCTTCGTCTGGCGCTTCGACAGCAAGCTCTCGTGCCTGTCGGGCGACGGCCTCGACTGCACGCATCTGCAGCAATTCATCGGACCTTCGTTCCTGCCCGCCTACCAGCCGCTGATGCTGTGGTTCGGGGCGGTGGTGACGATCCTGGGTCTCTTCCTCTCGCGCTGGAACCGGGTGTAGCGCCATGGCCACTATCAAAGTCGACGGCAAGCTGGTCGAGGTCCCCGACTACTTCACGCTGATGCAGGCGGCCGAAGCAGCGGGCGCCGAGATCCCGCGCTTTTGCTACCACGAGCGCCTGTCGGTCGCCGGCAACTGCCGCATGTGCCTGATCGAGGTGAAGGGGGGGCCGCCGAAGCCGCAGGCCTCCTGTGCCATGGGCGTCAAGGATGTGCGTCCCGGCCCGAACGGCGAGCCGCCGGAAATCTTCACCAACACGCCGATGGTCAAGAAGGCCCGCGAAGGCGTGATGGAATTCCTCTTGATCAACCATCCGCTCGATTGCCCGATCTGCGATCAGGGCGGCGAATGCGACCTGCAGGACCAGGCGATGGCCTACGGCGTCGACACCTCGCGCTTTGCCGAAAACAAGCGCGCGGTCGAAGACAAGTATATGGGCCCGCTGGTCAAGACCTCGATGAACCGCTGCATCCAGTGCACGCGGTGCGTCCGGTTCACTACCGAAGTCGCCGGCATCACCGAGCTTGGCGCCATCGGTCGCGGCGAGGATCTGGAGATCACGACTTATCTGGAGCAGGCGTTGAGCAGTGAGCTCAGCGGCAATGTGGTCGACCTCTGCCCGGTCGGCGCGCTGACGTCCAAGCCTTACGCCTTCCAGGCCCGTCCGTGGGAACTGGTGAAGACCGAATCCATCGACGTCATGGACGCCGTCGGCTCCAGCATCCGCGTCGACAGCCGTGGCCGCGAGGTCATGCGCATCCTGCCGCGCGTCAACGAGGCGGTGAACGAGGAGTGGATCTCCGACAAGACGCGTCATGTCTGGGACGGCCTCAAGTCGCAGCGCCTCGATCGCCCCTATGTACGCATCAACGGCAAGCTGCGGCCAGCCAGCTGGGACGAGGCATTCGCGGCCGTCGCAGGCGCCATCAAGGCCTCCGGCATGGGCAACAAGGTCGGCGCCATCGCCGGTGATCTCGCTGCGGTCGAGGACATGTATGCGCTCAAGGCGCTGATGACGGCGCTCGGCTCGGGCATGACCGACGTCCGCCCGCCGATGTCGGGGATCGACCCGTCGATGCCGCGCTCGGCGTATCTGTTCAACCCGACGATCGCCGGCATCGAAGAAGCCGACGCCATCCTCATCGTGGGCTCCAACCCGCGCAAGGAAGCGCCGGTGCTCAACGCGCGCATCCGCAAGGCCTGGCGCGCCAAGGGCATGCCGATCGCCGTGATCGGCGACCACGCCGACCTGACCTACGCCTATGACTATCTGGGCGACGACATCTCGGCGCTCGCCGACGTCGCCGCGGGCAAGGGCTTCGGCGAGAAGCTGAAGGCGGCCAAGAAGCCGCTGGTGATCGTGGGCGAGGGCGCCGTGTCGCACGGCTACGCCTGGAGCAAGCAGATCGGCCGCGACGTCATTGCACTCGCCAGCAAGGCCGCCACCATGGGCGAAATCGCCGAAGGCTGGAACGGCTTCGCGCTGCTCCACAATGCGGCGTCGCGCGTCGGCGGCATCGACATCGGCTTCGTGCCGCACAATGGCGGCGTCTGCTCGGCCGATCAGGTCAAGGCCGCCGGCGAGGGCAACCTCGACGTCTTGTTCCTGCTGGGCGCCGACGAGTACGACACCAAGGCCATGGGCGAGGCGTTCGTGATCTATGTCGGCACGCACGGCGATGCCGGTGCGAACCGCGCCGACGTCATCCTGCCGTCCGCCGCCTACACCGAGAAGTCGGGCACCTACGTCAACACCGAGGGCCGCGTGCAGCTCGCCGAGCGCGCCGTGTTCCCGCCGGGCGAGGCCAAGGAAGACTGGGCGATCTTCCGGGCGCTGAGCGCTGTGCTGGGCATGCCATTGCCGTTCAATTCGCTGCGCGATTTGCGCAAGGCGATGTATGCCGAGTTCCCGCACCTGGCGCAGATCGACCAGATCGTCGCCGGTCCGGCGCTGGGCGAGATCGCGGCCCGCGCCACCAAGACGGACAAGGCGAAGCTCACTTCGCCGGTCGGCGATTTCTACCTGACCAACCCGATCGCGCGGGCCTCGGCCATCATGGCCGAGTGCTCGCAGATGCAGGCCGGTCTCAAGCAGGCGGCGGAGTAAGCGGATGGAATTCGTCGCTCAAGCCGCCAACTATCTCCT
>Ga0207674_10009178_pt1 | contig 11342 bp, 8 predicted proteins | sample KBSCornC72_FD_184303 | JGI IMG/M metagenome (GOLD analysis project Ga0207674, IMG submission 184303) | Corn rhizosphere microbial communities from Kellogg Biological Station, Michigan, USA - KBS Corn C7-2 (SPAdes) (version 2) | ecosystem: Host-associated > Plants > Roots > Rhizosphere > Soil ...
GCTGACAGCTGGATCGGCGTCAACGGGTTCTTGATCTCGTGCGCGAGGCGTCGCGCCACCTCGCCCCATGCGGCATACCGTTGCGCTTGCAACAGCCGTGTCACGTCATCGAACACGAGCACGAAGCCGCTTTCACTGCCGACTTGCAGGGTGGACCCGCGCAGCAGCAGCACTTTCTTGCCGCCCGACTGGCTGCCGAGCTCCAGCTGCTCTTCCCAGGCTGCGTCGCCGCCCTTGTCGATCGCATCGAGGATCGCACTCCCGACCTCCGCCAGCCGTCCATCGCGGGCGCCCCATTCAGCCGGACTGCTGCCGATGAACGGCCCGAGCTCGACACCGAGAATGTGCTCGGCACTCGGATTGGCGGAACGCAGCCGGCGTTCGCTGTCGAAGGACAGAACCCCGGCAGAGAGCTTGGCCAGAATGCTCTCGAGATAAGCCTTGGCGGCTTCGAGCTGATCGTGATTGCGCAACAGAAGCGCGCGCGCCTCGGCCAGCTGCGTCGTCATGGTGTTGAACGACTCTGTCAGAATCCCGAGCTCGTCGTGGCTGCGCACCGGATGACGCTGACTGAAGTCGCCTTGCGCAACCGCGCGTGTGCCCGCTGCCAGCACCGACAGCGGCGCCGACAGCCGCTCGCTGAAGACGATCGCCAGCGATAACGCCGACAGCAGGGCGAGCAGAAGACCGAGCGTCAGCGACAAGCCATACAGGCGCTTGAGTCCCTGACGCGACAATGACAGCTCCTGGTAGTCCTGATACATGCTCTGTACGGTCTCGGCATCACGGGCGAGCTGCGGCGGGACCGATTGGACCAGCTGCAGCAGTCCGGTTTCGCCCGACAGCTTGTTGACAGGCACCACGACCCTGAGATGCAAGCCTTGGCCGACTTCGGATTCGACCGCGCGGTATGGCTGCTGAAGCACGACCTTGCGCGCGACTGTCGGCGATATCATGCGCGGCATCAGACCGGCACCTTCGCTGATCGAAAACGCAATGATGGTTCCATCCGGATGAAACAGCGTAGCTTCCTGCACAGACATCTGCTCGCGCAGGTTGTTCAGCACCGCGATCTGCTGCGAGGGTGAAGCGTCCGCCAACGCCTGGGTCATGCCCCCGGCCTTGGATGTGAGGTCCTTCAGCATGTTGTCCAGGATCGTACGGCCGAGACTCAAGCCGCCCTCGAGCGCCTTATCGACACGCACGTCGAACCACGACTCGATGCTCTTGTTAAGGAACTGCACCGACACCGCATACACCAGTACGCCCGGAAAGACCGACACCAGGGAAAACAGCAAAACCAGCCGCAGTGTCAGCTTCGATCCGAACAATCCCGCCACCAAGCGTCGGCGCAAGGCCAACAGCTGATATCCCACCAGCACCATCAGGCCGAGCACCACGGCCACGCCGAAGAACAGCAGCAGCGGAAGGTCGCGCGCGAACATCGGCGTGTTCGAGCTGGCACTCGACAGCAGATAGAGCATGATCGCGCCGAGCATCAGGATCAGCGCGACCAGGTACTTCATACCGCGCGACAGCTGCGATTTGCGTACCCTATGGATCGAGGGCTTCATTCGGGATCCCTCATCATGGCCGGAAGGTCCAGCGGTACCAGTCCGACGACAGGTTCCAGTCGCGCGAGCCGAGCGCATTGATCTGCAGCGGCTTCGGCAACTGGGAAGTGTCCAGGCGCAGACGCAGCGCAGCGATATAGACACTGTCCGCGTCGACTTCGTCGCGGGTGAACACTACCCGCTGGCGCACACGCGCAATGACGCCCAGCGCTTCTTCGAGCGTATCGAAGTTCTGGTTCAGACTCCCGAACGAGACCCGGTATTGACGCGTCAGCGCGTTATAGGACAGGCGGTGTTGCTGATGCAGCTCGGCTACAGTGCGGTTCCATAGGCTGAGCGTCCACCAGCGCGGATAGGTCAGCTCGAAGTCGATGACGAACGGGAGCGCCAGTCCGCGCAACAGTGCCTCCTCGAGCGTGTGCGACAGGCTGATCTCGTAGTTCGCTTCCAGAGAATAGCCGGTTTCGGATGCGATCAGCTCGGCCGACTTGATATGTATGCCCTCGGCGCGCGCCGCGAGCGGTTGCAGCGCAAACAGCAGCGCCAGCATCAGGCACCGGAGAGTATGCAGAGCGAGCCACTCAGTCTTTTTGCAGTAGGGCGTAGAAGAAGCCATCATGCCGGGGGTCAGGAAGGAGCTGGCCCTGCGTGTTCGCGATCTCTTGGATGTCCCCGATCCCCGAGCCGTCCGGAATCGACAGCGCCAGCACCTTCGCTTCCGCGTGAGACTGCAGGAATGCCGATATCTGCAGTTGGTTTTCCGCTGAAAAGATCGAGCAAGTCGCGTAGAGCAATTTACCACCAGCAGCGAGCGTGTGCCATAAAGCTTCCAGCAGACGGCGTTGTTGCTCCGCCAGTGCTGGAATGTCGTCCATTCGCCGCAGCCACTTGATGTCAGGGTGGCGACGCACGATACCCGATGCCGTGCACGGCGCATCGAGCAGAATGCGATCGAACGGCACGCCGTCCCACCAACACCCCGGCTCGCTGGCGTCACCGCATACCAGAGACGCGGACAAGCGCAGGCGGTGCAACGTTTCGCGCACGCGCTCGAGGCGTTCGGTATCGCTGTCAACGGCGGTCAGCTGAACGCGCGCGCTCTCGAGAATGTGAGCGGCCTTTCCGCCCGGTGCGGCACACGCGTCAAGAACGCGTAGACCGGCGCACAGATCGAGCAAAGGTGCCGCGTATTGTGCGGCGAGATCCTGCACCGACACGAGTCCATCACGAAAGCCGGGTAACCGGTCGACGCTGATGGGGCGAGCCAACAGCAGCGCAGCTTCGCCGATCGCCTCGGCCCCAAGACCTTGCTCACGCAGCAGAGCAGCATACTCCTCCCGCGATATGCGAGTGAGATTGACCCGCAACGTCATCGGCGGATACAGGTTGCCCGCTTCCAGGATCGCGCCGTAGCGATCCGGGTATGTCCGCCTAGTCTCGTCGATCCACCACTGCGGGTAGGACCAGCGCCCCTCCTCGGTTCTCCGAGCTTGCGACAACAATGCCTCGGACTCGCGCAAGAACCTGCGCAAGACGGCATTGACCAGTCCCTTCGCAGAGCTCTTACGCAACCGGACGCAGGTTTGCACAGCGTGATCCACTACTGCGTGCGGCGCAGCGTGCGAAAACTCCAGTTGATACAACGCCACCAGCAGCAGTGCTTCGAGATCACGATCGCTCAGCGGTTGAGTCAGTGAGCCTGCCAACACGCCCCGCAACAAGCCGAGATGACGGAACACGCCGAAAGCGATGTCCTGCACCGCACCCCATGATCGTTCGTGCGTCTGCGGCCGCCGCTGCGCTAGAGCGGCGGTAAGGCTCCGGCCCGCCATGACGTCGAGCACTGCACGCGCCGCCTGTAGCTGGGCTTCGATCACGCGCCGAGCACTTCGCCGTCAACGAACACAAAGCCATGCATGAAGTCGACAGCCGCCAGACGCTTCCCTCCCGCACGCTGCAATTCCGTTATCAACAGCGAGCCGCGCCCGCACGTCACCAGAATGCCGCTGCTGCCGGCGTCAACGACCCGACCCGGCCGATCGCCCTCAGACAGCATGGCGCGTGCACGCCAGATGCGCAGTGGCTCACCCCGCAGCGTTGTGCTTGCAACCGGAACGGGATTGAACGCACGCACCTGCGTGTCGATCTCCTGCGCGCTGCACGACCAATTGATCAAAGCCTCTGACTTTTCGATCTTCCGCGCGTAGGTGATACCTTCGCTGGGTTGGGGCCGTGCCTCGAGCTTGCCCGATGCAATAGCCGGAAGCGCCCGCACGATACAGCACCCACCCAACGTGGCCAGTTTGTTGTGCAGCGAACCGGCTGTATCGTCACTGGCAATGGGGATTGACTCGCTCAGATACACAGGACCGGTGTCGAGGCCGGCGTCCATGCGCATGATGCAGATCCCGGTTTCCGCATCGCCGGCGAGAATTGCCCGCTGTATCGGCGCCGCGCCCCGCCAGCGCGGCAGCAGAGATGCATGGATATTGATGCAGCCGAGCGGGAATGCGTCGAGCACTGCCTGCGGCAGTATCAGTCCGTACGCCGCCACTACCATCAACGGCGCCTTCGCAGCCTGCAGCAGTGCCTGTGAGTCGGGAGACCTCAAAGTTGCGGGCTGCGCCACAGCGAGTCCGCGCTCGAGAGCGAGTGCTTTCACTTCGCTCGGCCGTGGCTTGAGTCCGCGGCCGGCGGGACGATCGGGCTGCGTCAGGACAAGGGCAACATCGTGGCCGGCATCTAGGATGGCACGAAGCGCGCTTGAGGCAAAAGCAGGGGTCCCCGCAAAGACAATGCGCGTCGGGCCGCCGTCGACAGTCACTATAGTGCCCGCCGCTGCTGCTTCTCCTGCTTTTTGATCCGGGCCAGAATGCGGTTTTGCTTCAGGCGCGAAAGATACTCGACGAACACCTTACCGAGCAGGTGGTCCATCTCATGCTGTATGCACACCGCCAGCAGGCCATCGGCCTGTATCTCGAACAGCTCTCCGTTTCGGTCGAGCGCGCGAACCTTCACCCATTCGGCACGCTCGACGCGCTCGTAGATGCCCGGGACGGATAGGCAACCTTCCTCAAACTCAGACACCCCACGGCTTTCGATGATCGTCGGGTTGATCAAAACCAGGAGTTGATCGCGCGTCTCGGATACGTCGATCACGATCACGCGTTTGTGCACATCCACCTGGGTGGCGGCCAGGCCGACACCGGGCGCGGCATACATCGTTTCAGCGAGGTCCTCAATCAATTGCCGAATCTCGCCGTTAACCGATTCCACCGGCTGCGCGATCGTATGGAGACGCTCGTCAGGGTAGCGCAGGATCGAGAGCAAGGCCATAATTTTCTTGCTAATTGAGGGTTCTACGTGCAGACTTTAAACAAGATTGTTACGATGGGCCGGACTTTCAAGCGCGCGGTCATGGAACGAGGCGGCGCGATAAGGAGACACCGGAAAGGACTGGGGGCGTAAATGGCCAGAATTATATCGGTTATCCCTGGGCTGCTTCTCTGCCTGCTCGGCGCAGTACCCGCTGTAGGCCAGGATGAGCCCATGAAGGATGCAGCGCCAGCGGCCGCTCCTGCAGACGCCGCAGCTGCACCCACTACAGCGCCGGCGGAGGGAGGTTCCGATGTCAAACTGCAGGAAAGCCCGCCTGCGCGCTATACCGTAAAGCGGGGCGACACCTTGTGGGGCATTTCCAGCCGCTTTCTGAAGACCCCGTGGAAATGGCCTGATGTATGGGGCATGAACCGTGATCAGGTAAAGAATCCCCACTTGATCTACCCGGGCGACGTAATCATTCTCGACCTCTCAGGCGCAACCCCGCGTCTGCGCCTCGAGGGCGTTCCAGACGGAGGCCTCTCGCGCTGGTATGGCTACGAGCTGCAGGTCAGCAAGCTGGAGCCTCGGATGCACTCCAAGGCCCTGGCGACCGCAATACCGACGATTCCTGCGAAAGCGCTCGACCCGTTCCTGACGCGTCCGCTGGTCGTTGATCCGGAAGCCGCGGCGGCTGCGCCTCGTATCGTAGGGACAAGGGACCACCGGGTGGTGCTCGCCGCAAACGACGTCGCATTCGCGATCGGCCTCGATCAAAGTAAGGGCGGTTACTGGAATCTGTACCGACCCGGGCGCACATTCCAGGATCCGGATACCAAGGAGACGCTAGGCTACGAAGCCGTCTACCTTGGAGACGCACAGATCGAATCGTTCGGCGAGATTTCTGCACTGCGCCTTCTGCGCGTCGAGCAGGAGGTGAGCAAGGGCGATCGACTGGCCGTCATTCCTGCGCTGCAGAGCATGCCGTACGTGCCGCGCGCGCCGGAGAAGAAGGTGCGCGGCAAGGTGATCGCCGGCACCAGCACGGCTGTCGCAGAAATCGGACCCCTCTCCGTGGTCATCCTGAATCGCGGTGCACGCGATGGGTTGGAGTCGGGGCATGTGCTCGGGCTGTATCGCACGGAAGGCAGCGTGCCCGTCGGTGACCGCATGGTGCCGCTGCCCGAGCAGCAGTTCGGGCTGGTGCTGGTGTTTCGCGTGTTCAACAAGATGTCCTATGGCCTCGTGATGACGGCTGAAAGACCGGTCAACATAGAGGACACCGTCAAGAATCCCTGACTTGCGGACGCGCCGCCACGGATGCCCGGTTCGAACAGCGACCGCGCGATCGGATGATGTAGAAGCGTGGCTGCGCTTCGCGCTTGCGCCCAAGCTAGGACCCGCAAAGCAACGTAGGCTCCTGGCGGCTTTCGGCGGTCCACAGGAAGTCCTCGACGCGCCTGCGGCTGAAGTTACTCGCGTTGCAGGACCAGCGGCGGCGGACGCGCTCTCTGCTGCTGCCGACAGCGCGCTCGTAAGCCACACCCTAAGCTGGCTACGAGAAGCAGATAACCATCTGCTCTCGCTCGCCGACACGCGCTATCCCAGGCCTCTGCTCGAAATCGCGGACCCGCCGGTACTCTTGTTCGCGAAAGGGCGCCTCGACCTGCTCGATCATCCTGCGATTGCGATAGTCGGCAGTCGCCAGGCGACGCCGCGCGGAATGCGGGACGCCGAGGCCTTTGCTCAGACGCTAAGCAACGTTGGTCTTACCATCGTCAGCGGCCTGGCGCTCGGTATCGACAGCGCAGCACATCGGGGTGGCCTCGCTGGCATCGGGTCGAGCATCGCGGTCGTGGGCACCGGCCTCGACAAGGTCTATCCCGCTCGCAACCGCGATCTTGCCCACCGACTCGCAGCCGAAGGCCTGCTCCTCTCGGAGTTCCCGCTCGGAACGGCGCCGCTGGCTGCCAATTTCCCGCGCCGTAATCGTGTTATCAGTGGCCTCGTGCAAGGTTGTTTGATTGTCGAGGCCGCCCTTCCGAGCGGATCGCTGATTACCGCCCGCCAGGCGCTCGAGCAAGGACGCGAAGTGTTTGCGATTCCCGGTTCGATTCATTCGCCCGTATCCAAGGGTTGTCACTGGCTGATCAAGCAAGGTGCCAAGCTCGTAGAGACTGCTGAAGACGTACTCGAAGAAATCGGCCTCGCATCTGCATCCGCGGAGATGCGTCAAGGTGAGCACACACCACCACTCCAGATGCAGGAGTCGGCGGTGCTGGCGGCGATGAGCTTCGCCCCCGTCGATGTGGACACGATTTGCGAGCGCGCCGGGTTGACGCCCGATGCCGCATCGGCCATTCTGCTGAAACTGGAGCTCGATGGCTACGTAAGCAGGCTCCCGGGTGGGCTGCTGCAACGCATGCGTTGACGTGCAGCCGCAATGACGAGCATCACGAGGTCAACACCTAGCGAAAACTTGTTCGATATCCTCATCTTCCTAGTCGAGCGCTTCTTCAGCAGCGGGAGTTATCCCGACGCGGAGACGCTTTCCCGCCAACTTGCAGCGGCAGGTTTCGACGACGATGAAATTGGCCAGACCTTGACCTGGCTATCTGGACTAGAACGGGACTCTGCCGTTTCGGATCTCTCCGCCGCCGGGCTGCGGCACTTCTCTCCCGTCGAACAACGCGCAATCGACGTAGCGTCGCGCAGCTTTCTACTCTTCCTCGAACGTTGTGGGGTTCTGTCTTCCTCCCAACGCGAGCTCGTGATCGAGCGCATCCTTGCGCTGGAAGTGCCCGAGGCGGGCATCGAGCACATCAAGCTCGTGGTCCTCGTGGTTCTTTGGAACCAGCGCCAAGCACTCGACTCGCTCATTCTTGACGAGCTCTTGGCTGGCAGCCGTACGCCCCAACTTCATTGAGTCGCCACACCTTGCCGAACGGGTCGGCCTTGCGCTGACCGGTTTGAGTCCCTATTATCTGCCGCTCCTATTTTGTGCAGTCGCAGCATGACCCGCACCCTTCTCATTGTCGAATCGCCTTCGAAAGCGAAGACCCTCAAGAAGTACCTCGGACGCAACTTCGAGGTGCTGGCTTCGTATGGGCACGTCCGCGATCTCGAGGCTAAGGAAGGTGCCGTGGATCCCGCGCATGGGTTCCGGATGCGCTATGCGCTGGTCGAAAAGAATAAGAAGCACATGGATGCGATCGCCAAGGCTGCGGAAGACTCAGACCAAGTGCTGCTCGCGACCGACCCCGATCGCGAAGGTGAAGCCATCGCCTGGCATCTGTCTGAGATCCTCAAGGGCAAGAAATCTTTGAAGAGCCGCCCGGTCAAGCGCGTCGTGTTCTACGAGATCACCGAAGCCGCGGTAAAAGAAGGGGTCTCGCACCCACGCAGCATCTCGATGCAGCTGGTCAACGCACAGCAGGCACGCCGTGCACTCGATCACCTGGTTGGCTTCAATCTCTCCCCGCTGCTCTGGAAGAAGATTGGTCCGAGCTTGTCCGCCGGACGTGTGCAGAGCCCGGCACTCCGACTGATCGTCGAGCGCGAGCAGGAGATCGAGAGCTTCAAGAGTCGCGAGTACTGGACTGTCCACCTCGAGAGCCATAAGGGCAAAGATAAGTTCAGTGCGCGACTCACTCAGTACAAGGGCGAGAAGGTCGAGCAATTCACGATCACCACTGAAGCGCAGCAGCAGTCGGTGGTAGACGATCTGATCAAGAACGCCAAGGGCAGCGGTACTGTAGTCAAAGTCGAGCGCAAGCCCAAGCTGCGCTATCCATCACCTCCGTTCATCACCTCTACGCTGCAACAGGAGGCGGTGCGCAAGCTCGGCATGACCGCGCAGCGCGCCATGCGCACGGCCCAGGAGCTCTACGAAGGCGTCGATATCGGCGGCTCGACAGTGGGTCTCATCACTTACATGCGAACCGATTCGACGAATCTCGCCAACGAGGCCATCCAGGAGATCCGCGGCTACATCACAAAGCATTTCAACCCGGACTATCTACCGAAGGCTCCGGTGCACTATAAGAGCAAGTCGAAGAATGCCCAGGAAGCACACGAAGGTATCCGCCCGACCTCGATCGCTCACACGCCTGACCAGGTGCGCGCACATCTGACACAGGATCAGGCGCGGCTATACGAGATGATCTGGAAGCGCACGCTCGCGTGTCAGATGACACCTGCGCGCTTCGACACCACGGGCGTCGACCTCAACGTGGGGCACAAGAACACGTTGTTTCGCGCGAGCGGCCAGACGCTGGTGTTTCCCGGCTTCATCGCCGTCTACAAGGAAGACGTCGACGACTCCACCGAGGAAGATGAGGAAAGGTTACCGCCGCTCGAGGAGGGGGAACGCGTTCCGCTCGACCGGTTGTTCGGCGAGCAGCATTTCACGCAGCCACCGCCACGTTATACGGAAGCGAGCCTGGTGAAGACGCTCGAGGAGTACGGCATCGGCCGCCCGTCCACCTACGCCAGCATCATATCCACGCTGCAGGATCGAAATTACGCATACCTGGACAAGAAGCGCTTCGTCCCGACCGACCTCGGCCGGCTCGTGAGCGGATTCCTCACCGCGCACTTCAATCCGTATATCGACTACGACTTCACCGCACGCATGGAGGACCAGCTCGACTTCATCTCCAACGGCGAGCGCGAGTGGGTGCCGGTTCTGAAGGATTTCTGGGATGCGTTCTCGGGGACGCTGGCGGAAAAACAGGACGTCGCGCGCGGTGCTCCGCTCGGGGAAAAGTGCCCGAAATGCAAGAAGGGCGAGCTCTATCTGCAGAACAGCAAGCGCGGCTTGTTTGTCGGTTGCAGTCGCTATCCGGACTGCGATTACACGCGGCCCTGGGGTGGGCTGGCCGATGGGCCGATGAATCTGGGCAAGGATCCCAATACCGGGCTCGACGTGCTCTTGATGCGCGGCCCGTACGGTTTCTATGTCCAGCTCGGACCGACCGATCCGAAGGCAGAGACCAAACCTAAGCGCGCGGCATGGCCCAAGAACGCGCCGATCGCGACCGCTGAGCTGGAGACAGCGCTGAAGCTACTGGCTTTGCCGCGCCAGCTCGGTCATCATCCCCAGACCGGCAAAATGGTGGAAGCGAGCATCGGGCCGTTCGGTCCGTATGTGAAGCACGACGGCGCCTACAAATCCATCCCCAAGAGCGACAGCGTCTACGACATCGGACTGCAACGCGCCGTGGAACTGCTGGCGGCACCGAAGTCCGCTCGCGGCGCGGGCGGCAAACAACTCGGCGCGCATCCAGACGACCAGCAACCAGTTACGTTGCTGAGCGGTCGCTACGGTCCGTACGTCAAGCACGGGAAAGTGAATGCCACCGTCTCGCAGGATTACGATCCTGCCACGTTGACTTTGCAGCAAGCGGTCGACATTCTCGCGGCTCGGCAGGCGAAGAATGGCAAGGGCACCAAGCCCAAAGGTCGCCCGACCAAACCGGCGGACAAGCCCAAGAAGACCAAGCCAGAAGTGGCCGCGCCGGCGTCGAAGGCGCGTGCTGCTGAGCGGAAACCGGCGGCCGCGGCGCCAGCGATCAAGAAGGTCAAGCCCTCCAGTCACTCAACATCCGCCGCGACACGCCCTGGTGCTCGCCGCAAGAGCGCCTGAATTTCCGGCGCTACCCCGCTCAGACGTCCAGGTTGCGCACACCCAGAGCGTTGGTCTCAATGAACGCGCGGCGCGGTTCTACCACGTCTCCCATCAAGGTCGTGAAGATCTCGTCGGCGGCGATGGCGTCTTCGATCTGCACCCGCAACAGGCGGCGCGACTTCGGATCCATCGTCGTCTCCCAGAGTTGGGTCGGATTCATCTCGCCCAGCCCTTTGTAGCGCTGAATCGTGAGCCCGCTGCGAGCCTGGTCGAGCAGCCATTCTACGGCTTGACGAAACTCGGTCACCGGTTGCTTTTGCTCGCCGCGCTGGACAAACGCGTCAGCCGCAAGCAATCCCTCCAGAACTTTGGCGGTCTTGCGAATCTGCGCGTAGTCGCCGCTTTCGACAAAGTCGCGATCCACGGTCGTGAGCCGCAGGTTGCCGTGCTGAATCTTCTCGATGACCAGCACGTGCGCTTCCGTCTTCTCGTCAAAGCGCGGAACGATCGTCACATTCGCACCCTTCAAATCTTCCATCAGAGCCACCGCTGATCGGGCCGCGCCGTCTTTAGTCGCAAGATCCAGCTCGGGCCCGCGCAGCAGCGCATGCAACACCTCTTCGTCGATCCGTCGCGACAGGCGTTCGATGACCGCTTCGGCGAGAATGTACTCACGTGCTACTTCGGCGAGCGCCTCTTTGGTCAAGGGCGGCAGGTTATCACCGCGGTATAGCTCCGCATCCTTGAGGGCGAGACGCAACAGATAATCCTTGAGCTCGTGGTCGTCCTTCAGGTAACGCTCATCGCGGCCGTGCTTGACC
>Ga0207674_10009180_pt1 | contig 11341 bp, 9 predicted proteins | sample KBSCornC72_FD_184303 | JGI IMG/M metagenome (GOLD analysis project Ga0207674, IMG submission 184303) | Corn rhizosphere microbial communities from Kellogg Biological Station, Michigan, USA - KBS Corn C7-2 (SPAdes) (version 2) | ecosystem: Host-associated > Plants > Roots > Rhizosphere > Soil ...
TGCGGTATTACTTCGTGAGTCGGGATTGCGGGGAGGTGGAGGGGGGGTGGTATTGAAACCAGAAGTTTGAAATCAGAAATCCGAATGAAAAGGCAACTGCTTTGGTAGGGTCCGCTTTAGCGGACGGGTCTTCGGCGGGCGGAGGATTACGTCCGCTGAAGCGGGCCCTACTTGTGCCTCACTTCTTCGCGAAGGTCTTCGGGCTGCCCGGCCCGATGGTCAGGGAAAAAAGTTTGTACCGCTTTTGCCCGGGAATCGGGATTTGGGAGATGCCGATCAGGTTCAGATCGGGGAGGCGGGTGGCGAAGGTTTCGAGGTCGTATTTGCCGTTGTTGTGGAGGTCGTCTACGAGGTAGAGGATCGTGTCGGCCTGGCGGTTGTAGGCGAGTTCGAGGGGGCAGTAGAGGCTGACCTCGGGGGGCAGGCGGCCGGGGATGGCGGTGGCGTTGGGGTCCTGCTGGAGCGCGAACTGCAGGAAGGCGGCGGCGGCGCGGGGGGAGCGGGCGTTTTCGATTGGCGTGCGGACGAAGTTGAACACGCCGATCAATACGATCACGATCACCACGCAGGCGAAGGTGAAGGCTTCCTCGAGCTGGCGGCGGGTGAAGCGCGAGTGGCGGCGGCGGCGGCGGCGCAGGACGGCGGTGAGGTAGACCAGGGCCTGCGCGACCAGCAGCGTCTGGGCGGGCATGACGGGGAGGAGATAGGCGATCTTCTTCATGTGGACGCAGGAGAAGAAGAGCACCGTCAGCGCGAACCAGGCGAGTGGGAAGAGCGTCTTCCTCCGCCGCTTGCGGCTTCGCCCCTTTCGAAACGGCAGCACGCACGCCAGCACCCAGAGCGGCGTCCAGGGCAGCGAGATCTGGAAGAGGATCGGGAAGTAGAACCAGAAGGGGCGGGCGTTCTCCATGTTCTCCGCCAGTTCGCCGAGGGATTCGTACCGCCAGATCTCGATGGCGTGGGGGATCCTGCTGAGGATGTAGATCGGCCAGGGGAGGGCGATGGCGGCGAATATTGCGATACCGAGTAGATGCAGCCAAAGGCCGCCGGCGGGCCGGCGCCGCCGGTTGCAGAAGTGGTACGCGCCGATGCCGAAGATCAGGTGGACGAAGAGGGGCGGGCCCTTGGCGAGGAAGCCGACGGCGGCGGCCAGATAGAAGACGAGGATCGAGGATGGCGAATGGCGGATGGCGGCGCGAATCCAGGCCCAAATGGCGAGGAGGGCGAAGAACGCGAGGTACGGGTCGGCCATCACCTTTCGGAACTCGTCGGGGATGATGTAGGTGGTGACCCAGACGAGGGCGGCGGGGAGGGCGAAGCGGCGGCCGAGCGTGCGGCGGGCGAGGTCGGCGACGAGCAGGGTCGCGAGTGCGCCGAGCAGCGCGGGGATGAGGCGGGCGAGGGCCTCGGACCAGTGGCCCGCGAGGCGGAAGACGACGGCGCAGCCCCAGTAGGGGAGGGGCGTTTTCTGGAGGCGGATCTCGTCGTTGAGGACGGGGACGATCCAGGGGTTCACGTAACGGGTGGGCTTGGTGTAGTCGGGGTCGAGGCGGAGGATTTTGGCCTCGTCGCCCATGGTCTGGTTGACGCGGACGGCGGGGACGGGGGCGGGGGTGGCGTTCCATGGCCAGCCGGATTCGGCCATCTGGCGCGCGGTCTGGACGACGCGGGCCTCGTGGGAGATGACGATGTCGCGCCGGCCGAGGAAGGGGAGGAATGCGGCGGCGGCGAGGGCGAGGATGAGGAGCGTGGGGCGGCGCGTGCGGGGCACGGGGGGAATGTCAAAGGGGGGATGGGAAAAGTCAAATGGGACGCGTGGCCCGGTGAATCGTTGGGGACAACACTAGCGGCGGGAGGGGTGGCACTCGGACAATAACTAGCTGCGTCCTAGTTTTGATTCCCCTAGTTTTGATTCCCCGTCCGCTCGACGATCCACACCGCTGCGTCCTCGAATGCCCTCGTGTTTTGATCGGTGCCGGGGTATCAGGGTAGTGGAGTGCGATGCGGGCCGATACCGGTGCTTCGGCTATCCAGATGGTATACGCGTGGGGGAATCGGTGACCGTTCAGGATTTCGCCCGGGATTTGCGGATTTCTATTTCTCGTCTCGCATTAACGGGGTGTAGGCGATCCCTACGAGCAGTCCTTCCGGGCCGATGAAACGGCTGACGGTCTGGCCCCAGGGTTCCTTCTTGTTCTTGACGAGCATTTGATACCCTTGCGATTCCAGTTCCGCGGTGGCCGTTTCGACATTTTCGACGTCGAACTCGATCCAGGCTTGCGGGATGGGGACGTCGTTGGGCCACGATTCTTTGCCGTAGCAGGACTGGGCCGCCTGGGCGAGTGGCCAGAGCGCGAAACTCTTTGCGCCTTTCAATGCCTCGGTGTGAAGGTAACCGTCCTTTTCCTCCTTGAAGGAGATGCCCAAGGTTTGACGGTATAGCTTGCGGCTTGCCGCGGCTTCGCGAACGATGGGGCCGAAGCCCGTGATGAACAGAACTTTGATGTTTGCGAATCCTTCCATCGTGCCTCCGTTGGTCAGGTTATCAGAGTCGACGCGATTCCGGCCGCGGGCAAAGCAGCCGGCGGTTCGGCTCGATCATGGGTTTTGAACATAAAACGCCGAACATTGGGGATAGCCGGAAGCTTCCACCTTTCGGCCATTGTATGTTTCTTTCTGGTCCTGACGGCGGGGCGTCGTCGCGGGCGCTGGGCGGGCGACGATCTCGCTCGCTGAAGCGAGCCCTACGAGAGGCGTGGCGGCGGATTGAAGGCTGAGCGCGTTGCAGCGAGGAGGGTGCGCGCCTGCGGTGTGGTCGTGTTATGCGGGGTCTTGGCGCGCGGCGGGGGGGCGCGCGGTTAATGATGGACGAGGAGGGCGATGGAGAGGGCGAGGGTGAAGTAGGCCATGCAGGCGTAGATTCGGCGGCGCCAGACGAGGGCTTCGGTGGGGACGACATTGGGGTCGGCGCTGAAGAAGGGGAGGTCGCGCTGGCCTTCGGGGAGGGTTTGGGCGCAGCGGTAGATGGAGTAGGCGCCGCCGATCCAGGCGGCGACGGCGACGATCATGGAGAACGTGAAGAAGAGGGAGGCGGAGACTTCGCTTAGCATTTTTGCGGGCCCTTTCCTAAATCCTTAAATGCGGGACCCACGGAACGAGTTCCGCGGGGGCTTTGGCGGCGGTACGCAAAGTTTGGAGACGGACCTCGAAAACGTGGTTGAGCACGCTTTTCGGAGGAGTCGCGTGCGGCGATTCTATCGCGGGTTAAAATGATTCCAATGGGAAAGCGGATGCTGGATCCGAAAGTTCGGCGGATTCTGATGCAGAGCCTGCTGGTGGTCGTCTTCGCGGCGGCGATGGGGCTGGCGGCGCTGGTGACGCGGCACGTGCGGCGGTCGATGCGGGTGGAACTGGGGGAGGCGCGGACGTTCGGGCGGCTGGTGGTGAAGCTGCCGCTGAAATGGTCGAGCTCGCCGACGCCGGCGGACAAGGGGGACGGGATCGAGGTGGAAGAGCCGGTCGATGAAACGCAGGTGGCGGCGGGGCGGCGGCTTCGGGTGATGCGGCAGAAAAGTGACGGGCTGGTTTCGCCTCTGGAGCATTTGTCGCGGAGCGGTCAGGTATCGGCGGACACGCTGCGGGCGCTGGCGGAGGGGCGGGACGGTTTTTCGATATCCGACGTGCCGGTGGCGGGTTGGCCGGGGCAGATGCTGACGACGCTGTCGTCGCCGCGGGCGGGGGTGATTCACAAGGACGTGCTGGCGTGCGCGATGCTGCCGGGGTCGCAGGTGGTGGTGATCGAGCTGCAGGGGCTGGGCCCGCTGGACGCGTCGGACACGGAGTTGGTGCGGCAGATGGGGGAGAACGTGTCGCTGACGATGCAGTCGGGGGCGGGGGTGGCGTCGGCGGGGGCGCGGGTGACGCTGCCGGACGAGGTGGGGGTGACGGCGCCGCCCCGGTTCGTGGTGTTGCCGGAGGATGACGCGAACGATTTTCAGCAGCGGCTCTTGTTCGACGGGTCGCGTGGGCGGGGTTGGGTGGCGGTGGAGCTGGCGTCGTGCGTGTTTTTCGCGGACGACACGGAGGAGACGTTCACGACGATGCTGTCGGCGCGGGATCCGGACTGGCGGAGCGGGCCGGTGAAACAGTTGACACCGACGACGTGGATGGCGGATCGGGTGGACGCGGCGGGGCAGCGGACGGCGTTTCCGTCGCGGGCGTATTTGACGGCGTGGAACGACGGGCGGGCGCTGATGGTGGTGATGCGCGGGGGGCCGGGGGACGCGGGGCAATTCGATTCGGCGTGGGCGTCGATCGCGTCGTCGGTGCGGTTCGCCAAGTCGAAGGATTTGTCGTCGTTGTTGATCAACGGCGCGGCGGCGGCGCGGGCGATCGCGGCGCCGGCGCCGGCGGGCCCGCCGGACGATTTCGATGATCTCGACGACGACGACGCGAATGGTAGTCGTAGCCGGGGCGGCGCGGTGGCGCGGCTGCGGGAGGGTTCGGGGTCGCGGCGGTGGTCGACGTGGGACGCGGCGGAGAACGCGGACAAGGTCTCGTGGTCGACGGAGCGGTGGCAGGTGACCAAGGGCGGGGCGGGCGAACCGGACGGGCTGTCGGGGGCGCGGACGGCGCTGCCGGTGGATCCGTACGCGGCGGACTCGCAGTACGAGCAGCAGTGGTCGGCGGCGGGGGATATGTCGCGGTACCAGGTGACGACGTTCCGCGAGGTTCGGCGGCCGGGGAACCAGTTTCCCAAGCAGGTGCAGGAGCAGTGGGTGAACGTGGAGCGGGGGCGGTTGACGCTGAAGGCTGGCGAGGTGTCGCGCGAGATGGCGACGCCGGGCCAGTACGTGCCGGGGGCGCTGTTGCCGCTGGTGCTGCGGGAGCTGGCGGAGCGGCCGGCGCTGGTGAAGACGGAGTCGTACGTGGGGTTGGACACGCTGGCGCCGGCGGGGCTGCTCACGTTGTTCGTGACGCGATTGACGGATTCACCGGTGCGGCTGGATGAGAATGGGGACGCGATGGACTGCGTGACGGTGAGCGTGAACGGGACGGGGCAGGTGTCGCGGTGGTATTTTTCGGCGGATCACGCGTTGCGGTTCATCGATTTTCCCGGGGGATTGAAGGCGCAGGCGGGGGAGGGGAAGTGAGGGTGTGGAGGTAATCAGGGGAAGGGGTTGGGCGAAGGGGGCGCCGTTGGCATGGGGTCGCAAAGCAGCAAAGAAACAAAGGGGCAAAGGAAGAGAGGGTGCGATTGTGATTACTACATATGAATTATTTTGTGTTGTCTTCTTTGCTTCTTTGATCCTTTGCTTCTTTGCGACTGAGTGCCAGCGGCGTGATTCGCGGAATGGGTGACGTATGGTGCGAAACTGCGAGCGGGCGGCGGCGGCTTAGTGGAGCTCGTAGGGTTCGCTTCTTCGGACGCAATCCGTTGGCGGAAAGTCCCGTCCGCTGAAGCGGCCCCTACGTCGATCGTTAATGGTCCGGCGAAGTGGCGATAAGCACCAATTCGGGCAGTTGGAGGTCGGCGGACATGAGCGTTTGGACGGACGTTTCGATGGGGCGGAGGTAGCGGTTAATCACGTCCTTTTGGATGCGGTGGGCCGGGATCCATCGGGCGGGTTCGGCGAGATAGCGGACCGTACGGGAGAGGTCGTAGAGGGGGACGTACTTCTCGTTGATCTTCTGGTAACGCTTGGTCCTGAGGAGGACTTCGTTGCGGGCCTCGTGGGAGTTGACTCGGGTGACCTTGTCGAACGCGAGCAACGCGTCCACGGCCTGAAGCGCGACGTAAAAGGCGATCGTCACCTGCCAATCGGAGAATTCGGCAGGGACCTGGGCCAGCAGTTTACGGTTATGCTTCCACTGGCTGATGTGACTCTGGCTGTTCGCCATAGACGAGCTTGGCCCTGTCCGTATGGAGGAATCGGTCGAGTTCGTCCCAAGGGACTTGTCGGACTTCGACCATGCCGACGTTGAAGCCCTTAACCAGTTCGCCGTTCAAAACGGCCAGTGCGTCGGCGAGGTCGAAGTCGAATTGGGGGGTGGTGGGGACGAAAAAGAGGATTACCCGCGTTCCGCGCGGGACACAGAAGCATGAGCGGATTTGGCCGGGGCGCTTTTGCGCCCAGCCGCGGACCTCCTGGAGCATTGCGTTGAGCTCGCCGAACCAGACTTCGACACTGATGTGGAGGCGGCAGGCTTCGATGACCTGCTTGCCGGTCGCGACGAACAGATCGTCGTCGCCGGGATGGATAACGACTTGGCGGTCGTCGTCCCGTCCGGACTGGAGACGGATGGCGTCGGTTTTGGTGTCCTTTTCGGGCATTGAGTCTTCCACCAATATCGGTTCTCGCCGTGGGGAGGATACAGGCGAACTGGTGCTATTGTGCCCGGCGGAGCGCGCGGAGGTCAAGCGCCGACTTTGGAATAGCGTGGGCGCCATCCACTTTTGGGAAACATCGTCCGCTGAGGTGGGGCCTGCGTGGGGGCGGGGTCGCTGAAGGGACCCGGCCGACTAATCGGGTTCGCGCGTCAGGGGAGGGGTTTGAGGGCGGGTTGGGTGGGGTCGTGGTTTTGGGGGGGCCAGGTGGTCAGGTCGCGGAATTGGCCGGCTTGGATTCGTTGCTTGGGGGGGCGGTTGCTGCCGTCTTGTTGGTAGAAGCTGAACTGGGGTTCGTCGGTGCGGTATTGGAGGCCGTCGGTGGCGCGGCAGCGGTCGTAGACGAGGGGGCGGTCGGCGCCGTCGGGGCGGCCGGCCTCGATGAGGGCGTAGCCGAAGGTTTGTTTGCCGTCGCCCCAGGGGTCGATGGGGACGCGCGGGAGGTAGTCGGGGAACAATTGATCGAGCGTGCCGGGCCAGGTGTGTTTTTCGAAGCGGTAGAGGTGGGCGGCGAGGGACATGGCGGCGAAGGTGCGCTCGGCGTTCACGCGGTTCATGGTTTCGATCAGGCGGTCGGTGTCGAGCTTGGGATCGTGCCAGGCGGGCGTGCCGGCGGGGCCGAGGATTTCGGTCAGTTGCTGTTTCGGGTCGCGCTGGTCGAGGAGTTCCTTGATGACCTGGCGGGCGGTGGCGACGTTCAGGTCGACGGTGTTTTTGGGATCGGCGGTGAACTTGGCGTCGGCGGCGACGATGACGAGCAGGCGGTTGCAGGCGCAGGCGTTGATGCCGCTGGCGACGAGGACGCGGAGGACGTCCTTGCTCGGTTTTTCCTCGAGCAGGTCGGCGAGGTGGCGCACGTCGCGGGTGAGTTCGACGGCTGCGGCGGCGTGGCCGTGAACGGCTTCGTGGAGGGCGGCGTCGTCGATGTCGTTGGTGAAGCCGCGGAGGAAGTTGAGGTAGGTGGCGTCCTTGCTGTCGGGCCAGGTGGCGCTGGTCATGGTGCGGGCCTGGCGGGCGAGGGCGCGGACTTGGCCGTTGGCATTCCATGCGTCTTCGGAGGCGGCGGTCCACTCCTGGGGGAACGGGGGGTAGTCCCGGTATTCCATGTTGGTTTCGGCGGGGGAGACGGGTTTGCGGATCTGGGCGGCGCGGAGGTAGAGGGTGGCGGCGTTCTCCTCTTTGGGCGACTCGGCGGCGCGGAGTGCGGCCGGTAGCAAGGTTGCGATTAAGACGGCGGTGGCGGCGAGTTTACGCATTGAGGATTCCCTTGTTGGGGTAGGTCGGCCGTAAGCAAGACGGAGGCGGGTGGGGGCGATTTCAGGGAGGCGGGCGAAAAAGGTGAGCGGGGCGGGGGTCAACCGTTATAATCGTGGGCGGACACGACGCGCGCGCGGATACAGTTGAGCCCGGTGAGTGATGTCGATGAGACGTCCGTCAGTTCAATGGGTGATCGATCTGGGGCCGGAGCTGGAACTGCGCGTGGGGGGGGCGGGGGCAACGCCTTACCGCGTGAAGGAGCACCTGACGATCGGGCGGTCGGCGGCGAGCGATATCGTGATCGACGGGGCGGGGGTGAATTTGATTCACGCGCGGGTGGTGCCGGGGATCGGGGGAAGCCATGAGCTGCGGTGCGTGGGGATGGCGAAGATCACGCTGGAGGATGAGACGGTTGTGGATCGGGTGACGTTGAAGGTGGGGGGGCGGTTTCGGGTGGGGGGGGTGTTGGTGACTTGTGAGCGAATTGGGGATGTCAAAAGTCAGAGTTCAGATTTCAAAGGTGGGGAGGCGGAGGGTGATTCGAAGAGACGGGACGGCTTCGGGGGGCAAGAATGCCCCCGCTCAGCCGTCCCGGACAGACAGGAATGTCTGCCCCACCAAAATGCGGAGGGGGGCGGCGGCGGTGTGAACGTGGAGATGCCGCGGTTGGTGGTTTGTCCGACTTGTTATGCGAACGTGGCGGACGTGCCGGTGGTGGCGCGGTTTTGTCCCAAGTGCGGGTCGCGGTTGCCGGCGCGGGACGCGAAGGGGTACTTGATTCCGCCGGACGAATCGTCGCCGCTGTTCGCGGTGTACAAGGCGTTGCGGGACGATCTGTCGGCGAAGCTGGGGGCGGACGATTGTCCGCAGATGGCGAGTTCGCTGATCATTTTGGCGTACGCGAACGCGATGTTGAACCTGGGGTGGAAGTACGAGCACGGGCGGGGGATGCTGCGGAACGTGGAGGAGGCGGCGCGGTGTTACGCGAAGGCGGGGCGATTGGCTGGAGTGGTAGGCGGGAATAGTGGGCAGTCGGCGGTCGGCAGTGGGCAGTAAAGACGGCGGTTGGATGATGCGAGATTGGTTTGGGCGGTGGGGGGTGATGTTGTTGGTCGCGTTGGTGGCTGCGCGCCCTTCGGCGGCGTCGTCGGCGGAGGTGCGGGAGGATTGTGTCGAGTGGCGGTTTGAGGCGTCGGAGCTGGTGGTGCGGGGGACGGTTCGGCCGGGGATGCAGCGGGATCTGACTCTCGAGGGGGCGGCGTTGCGGGAGGTGACGCTGGACGTGAAGGAGGTGTTCAAGGGGGCCGACGCCGCGGGCGAGACGGTGCAGTTTTTCATGGACGCCAGCGAGCCGCTGGCGGGGGCGACGCGGTCGTGGGAGGACGTGCTGGTCTTCTTGAACCGGGCGGATGGGGAGGTGCGGGCGAACGTGGCGAGCGTGCGGCTGGGCGGGTGGCGGGCGCCGGCGGGTTGGGTGTTCGTGCTGGGGGCCGAGCGCTTGCGGCCGGTGTTGCAGATGGACGGGACGTACGTGCGGGACGCGGCGGCGCTGTTGTCGCTCGTACGGTCGTCGGCGGCGTTTGCGAAGGGGCGCGGCGGCGCGACAAAGGTCGAGCCGGCGGCGGTGCCGCTGGACGCGACGGCGTGGGACGCGGGCGGTTCGTACGTGCTGGTCGCGCCGAAGGACGTACGGCTGGAGGCGGTGGCGCGGCGTTGGCTGGGGGATCGGTCGCCCGATAAGCGGGCGCGCGGGCTGGCGGTGATCGGGACGATGCCGTCGGCGGCGAACGCCATGATGGTGCGAACGCTGCTGGCGGATTCGTTCGGCGTGGAGCGGTCGGCGGACGAGTGGCGGGCGGCGCTGGACGAGCGGTGGTGGCGCGAGTACCCGCTGCGGCGGCGTGCGGGCAAAGTGCTGGCGACATGGAACGAATTGCACGGCGTGCGGGTGGACGCGACGGTGGCGGACCTGCGGTATGGGCCGGTGCGGTGGGGGTGGGCGTGGGGGTTGGCGGTGCTGGCGATTGGGGGGGTGGCGCTGGCGTGGCCGAGGTGCAAATGGGGCCGCCCGGGGGGCGGGGCGCGGCTGGCGGTGGTGATGGTCGGGCTGATGGTTCTGGCCGTCGTCGCGCGGCCGCACGGTCGGCAGGCGGACGCGTACAGCGTGGCGACGCCGGAGGCGGATTACGAGGTGATCTCGGGCGGCGGACGGGTGGCGTTGTTGCGGGTGCAGGACGACGCGCCGGTGCACGGCTGGCGGGTGTGGCGGACGGCGATCCCGCAGACGGGGGACGCCTTGTGGTTCACGCGGCTGTTGTCGCCGGTGGAGTCGTTCGACCGGTGGGACGTGCGCGGGGCGGAGGGGCGGACGCGGGGGCGCGCGGCGTATTCGTATCGTTTGGTGGATTTGCCATTTTGGATGGCGCCGACGGCGCTGGCGGTTTGGCCTGTTGTATGGATGGTCGGCGCGCTCCGGCGGCGCGGGCGTCGGCGGGCGTGGGTGAAGGCGAACCGGTGCGGGCGGTGCGGGTATGACCTGCGCGGGCACCGGATCGACGAGGGGTGTCCGGAGTGCGGGGAGGGGAGGTGAGTTTTGTGGTCGGGTTGGTGTGGCTGGACGGACGAGACTGAATCGAGATGAATCCGGGGCGGCGCACCGGTCTTTAGCGACCGAGGTTCGGCCCCGGCGTGTATACGGTATCGACGGGGGTACTGCCGAAGCGGGAGGTTGCGCGATGCGTGGTCGGTCGTCGGTGATGGGCGTTGCGGCGGCGGTGGTGGCTGGCGCGGTCGTGTTTCTGTCGGCGGGGCGGGCGGAGGGGTTGGTCATTCGAATTACCTTGAGCAGCATCGAGCAGCGCGTGGGGCACGCGGACTTGGTCGTGCGGGGACGGCTTCGGCAGGTGCTCCCGTGGGTGGACGACTTATGGACTGTTGACGTGACCGAGGTGATCACGGGCAAGTCGCCGCCGCCCGGCATCACGATGCACCCACAGTGGTATATGCGCGGGTCGATGCGGGATGTCATTGGAAAAGAATGCATCTTCTGTGTTCGCGTCTCGGCGCCTGACAAGGACGGGACGGTCTACACGTCACCCGTCGATCGGTTCCACCTGCCGTGGCGTTTGGACGGTAAGGAGGACACCGCCTACCGGATGGACGGGCGTCGCATTACGGACGGCGCCGCACTGCTCGAGTACGTCCGCGCCGTCGCGGCGGCGCCGGCGGCAGGGAACGTGGAGGTGTCGAATTCCACGTTCCTCGAGCCGTCGGAGTTCCCGCCGGGCTCGGACATGCGGCGGCTCCGTACTCCCCTGCTCGTGCCCGTGGACGTGCGGCTGGAGCGCGTCGCGCGGTCGTGGGCAATTGATACCGACGCATGGTACCGGGCGGTGGGCGCCGGGCTCTTACGCAATTTCAAATCGCCCGAGAGCTTGCGATTGGTCCGCTGGCTGCAGTCGGACCAGTCGTACACCGTGGGTGAGGAAAGGCAGGTCTGGCAGGCCGACCTCGCGCGGCGGGCGGTTCGCGTCTTTCGCGTACGTCGTTCCGCCGCCGAGACCCTAACGTCCTGGGGAATGGATCGCGACGGGCGGTCGACGACCGTCACCGCGCCGCATCTGACGTACGGTTTGGTTCCGTGGAGGAAGGCGCTATTCGCCTTGCTGGGCGTTTGTGCCGCCGGGGCGATCCTGC
>Ga0207674_10009181_pt1 | contig 11340 bp, 10 predicted proteins | sample KBSCornC72_FD_184303 | JGI IMG/M metagenome (GOLD analysis project Ga0207674, IMG submission 184303) | Corn rhizosphere microbial communities from Kellogg Biological Station, Michigan, USA - KBS Corn C7-2 (SPAdes) (version 2) | ecosystem: Host-associated > Plants > Roots > Rhizosphere > Soil ...
AGATGAAAGCGGTCTGCTCGAGTGTGCCTGGCCCGGTCAGGCCTTTCTCGATCGCACCATCGAAGTCGGACAGACTCTTCTGGTGTCTGGCCCGGTCCGCTTCTATCACGGACGCCAGCTTGCCCCGCGAGAGTTCGTCATCCTGGCCGATCAGGACTCGGACGGCGATGAATCGCTCGGCGGCCGGGTGCTTCCAGTCTATCCCGCCACCGAAGGGCTGAGCCACAAGACGATCCGAGGGTTGGTCAACCGACATCTCGATGAGTTGGTCAGCCTCGCACCGGACGTTCTTCCAGAGACCCTGCGAGGGGACGGGCTTCCGTCGCTTCCCGAGGCGCTCGAGGCGGTTCACCGCCCTGATTCTCTCGAGCACGCCGAACAAGGGCGGCGCCGTCTCGCCTTCGATGAACTGCTGGATCTGCAGTTGATGCTCGCCCGGGCCCGGCTAATAGCAAAGCGAGGACGGAGTGGCGTAGCCTTTCAGATCCGGCACGACCTAACCCGTGGTTTGGCGCAGTCGCTTCCCTGGAAGCTGACCGCCGATCAGAAGCGTGCGATCCGTGAGATCACTGCCGACATGACCTCGCCGGAACGGATGCACCGGATCCTCATGGGTGACGTAGGGACTGGGAAGACGGTCGTGGCCTTGTTTGCCATGCTGCTCGCGCTGGAGAACGGTTACCAGGCGGCTCTCATGGCCCCGACCGAGTTGCTGGCTGAACAGCATGCCGCAACCCTCACCGAATTGCTCGCGCCTTTGCGGATTCGACCGGAGCTTCTCCTGGGTCGTCTTACCAACGCCGAGAAGGCCGATCGCCGGAGCCGGCTCTCCAACGGCAGTCTCCGGCTGGTGGTGGGCACCCATGCGCTAGTTCAAGAGAGCGTGTCCTTCCAGCGTCTGGGTCTGGTCGTGATCGATGAGCAGCACCGCTTCGGCGTCGAGCAGCGGGCGGCGCTGGTGGCAAAAGGCGCAGCACCCGATGTGCTGCTACTCACAGCGACCCCGATCCCTCGATCGCTCGCCCTCACCCGGTTTGGAGATCTCGATCTCTCCGCCATCAAGACCCGCCCGCCAGGCCGGGGCAAGGTCAAGACCGGCGTACGCACCGCGAAACAGCGGGATCAGGCGTTCGCCTTTGTGCGGGAGCAATGTCTAGCGGGACGCCAGGCCTACGTCGTGTTGCCGGTGATTGAGGAAACGGAGCGGGCTGACTTGAGGGCCGCGACCACCATGGCCGAGCTGTTGAAGGAGAAGTGGTCCGACGTGGCGGTGGGGTTGGTACACGGACGGCTCAAGCCGGAAGAGCGGGATCTCGAAATGAGGCGTTTCCGGGCCGGCGAGGTTCAGGTGCTGGTGGCTACGACTGTCATCGAGGTCGGGATCGACGTGCCGAACGCCACTGTGATGCTCATTGAGCACCCAGAGCGGTTCGGCCTCGCCCAACTTCACCAGCTGAGGGGGAGAGTTGGTCGCGGATCTTCCGAGAGCTTCTGCATTCTCCTCAGCGACGGCTCGCCAGCACCTCGGCTCAAGGCCTTCGCCGCGACCGAAGACGGGTTCAAGATCGCCGAGCTGGACCTCCAGGAGAGGAAGATGGGGGACCTGATAGGCGCTCGTCAGGCCGGAAGCTTCGACCTGAAGCTTGCGCGGTTACCGGACGACGGGGACTTGCTGGAACAGACGATGGAGATTGCGCGAACGATTCTAGAGGCAGACCCGCTTCTGGTCCAAAAACGTCACGCCGCATTGAAGCAGAGGGCGTTGGGGCGGTATCCGAGGGCGGTGGAGTTGTTTCGGACGGGATAGGGGAATGGCGGAATGTTGAATGGCGGAATGGCGGAATGATTGTGGGGAGCGCCGTCGGGAAGCGAGAGCTGTGCTCGCGAAGGGGGCCTCGCAATGACTCAGTACGCAATGACTCGTCACTCGGTACTCGGTACTCGGTACTCGGTACTAGGTACTCGGTACTCAGTACTAACCCTAAAACTCCACCCTAAATCCAAGCCTCGTCTGACTCCCCACCACAGTCACCTCGGGCTCGAACGGAATATTCTTGGGCGGATTCTTGGGTCGAGTCAGCTCCCAGACAAACAGCGCGGCCGAACCGAGTAGCGTCACTTCGCCGCCGTAGAGCCAGGCGCGGGCCTGATCGTCGTAGTGGAGTGTGGTCTGGTAGAGATCTTCTGCCACCGGATCCTCATAGGCGCCATCAGGGCCGCGGGTGCAGCGAGACGGATCACTGAAGCAGAGCCGCTGGAGATCGTCGTAGCTCTCGTCGGCCTTGTCGTGGGTCGTCGCCGCCTTGATGCTCATCCCGGCCGAAAGTCCCAACAAAAGGAACTTCCCGTACTTGACGTAGAACGGTGACGAGTGGTGGTACAGGGTGTCCTGCGGCGCTTGCGCCGCCAGCGGAGCGATAAAGCCGGGCCTCACTATGGCAAATAGAGCGGCAAGCAGACAGCGACTCACCGGGCGTCTCATATGCTGTACCGGGAGAGTTGCCCTTCGGCGCCGACACCGAAGACGGTCGAGTCATTCATCAGAAAGGGCGCCACCTCGACCGGGCGCCCGACATGAACTTTCCAGGCCTCGGCGCCGGTGGAATCGATCGCGTGGATATCACCATCCGCCGCTCCCACAAGAATCCAGTTCTTCAGGAAGACCGGGTCGGTCGTGACCGGCAGGTCGAGCTCTGCAATGCGGTTCAGGGTCGGTTCGCCGCTGAGGAGGACGCGATAGACCGAGCCGATCCGGGTCACGACGATCAACGTATCGCTCCGCAAGGCCGGAGACTGCAGCACAGGCGCATCCACCCGAAGCCGCCATTCGGTGCGGAGAGTGGCCCGGTCTACTGCGACAATCGCCGAGTCGGCGGTGACGCCGATGACCTGGCTGTCCCGCTCGACCCATTCGGTCACCAGTATCCCCGGCGAGCGAACCCGGCCGGTCACGTGCCCGTTTCGCCGCTCGATCAGGAACAGCGAATCCATTGAGGCCACGAGGATGTTTTGCTGGTCCGCCGCCACCGGCGGCACCCGAGTCCTGCCGAGGTGGGTGCGCCACTGGATCTTGCCCTTGACTGGATCGAGCGCCAGCAACGTCCCCTCGCGATTCACCACGAACAACTGATCATCGATCAGGCGAAGGGGGACGTCGACGTATCCCGTCCCCGTAGTCCACTCCTTCCCTCCGCTTGTCGGATGGATTGCGTGGACCTGGCCCCCTGGCTGATCGGTCGCGGCATAGACCAGGGTCGGAGAGCGGAGGACCCCGGCATTCCCGGGCCCGGAAAGCCGGACGACCCAACGATTCTTACCCGACGCAAGATCCACCGCGGTGAGCCGCCGGTCGGTGCCGGTGACGTAAATGCAGAGACTGTCCACGGCCAGCGGTCCGCTGGGCCCCCGCACCGAATGGCGGCTCCAGACCTGCGTGAGCGGTGTGTTCGCCACGGGGACCGGCATCGAAAGGGTGGGAGGCGTAAAATCAGGTTCGGGGCGATATCCGCTGCAGCCCGCGTTGACGCTCCCCACCAGCAGCGCTAGACTCCACGCCCCCAACCGAACGCGTTTCCATCCTTCAGCCGAACGCTCATGACGATTGCCCGGATCGAGGATCTGAAGCTGCACGTGGGCCAGCAGGTGACGGTAAATGGCTGGGTGACCACGACCCGTTCCAGCGGCAAGATCGCCTTCGTCGTGTTGCGCGACGGGAGCGGTTTGGTTCAATGCGTTCTGGCCAAGAAGGACGTGCCGGAGGAGTCCTGGAATCGCTTCCAGGCTCTTACGCAGGAGACCAGTGTTGCCGCGACTGGCATCGTGCGGGAGGACGCGCGCAGTCCTGGCGGGTTCGAGTTGCAGCTGTCGCAGATTGAGATCCTGGGAACGAGCGTGGATTATCCCATCACTCCTAAAGAGCATGGGACGAGTTACCTCTTCGAGCATAGACACCTCTGGCTCCGGAGCTCACGCCAGGCCGCCATCGCGCGGATGCGGCACGAAGTCATCCAGGCCATCCGGGACTTCTTCTACAATAACGGCTTCACGCTGGTCGATACCCCGATCCTGACCGGGTCAATCGGGGAGCAGGCCGGTGAACTGTTCAGTACCGACTACTTCGAGTTGGGCAAGGCCTATCTCGCTCAGACCGGGCAGCTCTATGTGGAAGCCGCCGCTGCGGCGCTCGGCAAGGTCTATTGCTTCGGCCCCACCTTCCGAGCGGAAAAGTCCAAGACTCGCCGGCACCTCACCGAGTTCTGGATGGTCGAGCCAGAAGTTGCGTTCAACGATTCCGATGCCAACATGAGGCTCCAGGAGCAGTTCATCAGCTACATCGTCGAACGAGCCCTGGAACGTCGCCAGGAGGAGCTCAAGCTGCTGGAGCGCGATACGGCGCCTTTGGAAAAGATTCGCCCGCCATTCCCCAGGATTTCGTACACCGATGCGGCTGCCCGGCTTAACGCGTTGGGTTCGGACATGAAATGGGGCGCAGACCTCGGCGGCGACGACGAGACCACCCTGGCGAAGGAACATGACAAGCCCCTGCTGGTATTCAACTACCCGAAGCAGGTCAAAGCCTTCTACATGAAGGAAAATCCCGACGATCCCCGGACCGTGCTCAACAACGACTGTCTCGCGCCGGAAGGCTACGGCGAGATCATCGGAGGCTCACAGCGTGAGGACAATTACGACCGCCTGCTCGCTCGGATCAAGGAACAGGGGCTCGATCCGGATGCCTACCGCTGGTACCTCGATTTGAGGAAATACGGAACCTTCGTACACTCCGGCTTCGGACTCGGCGTCGAGCGGACGGTTGCCTGGATCTGCGGGGTGCCGCACGTGCGTGAGTGTATCGCGTTTCCGCGGCAGGTTCACCGGATATATCCGTAAAGCGATTGGTAATTGGTCATCGGGGAATTGCTAATTGCTAATTGCCAATGGGAAGCTGCCAATTACCAATTATCAATTACCAATTACCAATTGTCTGTCAGCCCCTCTCCCTCTTCACGTCCTCCCACAACCCGTCCAACACCTCCAGCCCCGCTGTCCCCATATCGATGCCCCGTTGGGCCGCGAGACGCTCCAGCGCTTCGAACCGAGTGCGGAATTTTCGGTTGGCGCGGTCCATGGCGGTATGAGGTTGCACGTGAAGCTTCCTCGCCAAGTTCACCACCGCGAAAAGGAGGTCTCCGATTTCGTCGATGATTTCGTCGGAAGCGGGTGAACTGATGGGTTCTCCAGTCAGGGCACCCGCCCTGACCGCCGCTTCCACTTCTTCTAACTCTTCCCGCACCTTCGCGAGCGGCCCGGAAGCATCCGGCCAGTCGAAGCCAACCGTGGCGGCTCGCTCCTGGAGGCGATAGGCCAGCAGAAGAGCGGGCAGGGCCGAGGGTAAACCGGCGAGGACGCCCTCTGGATTCTCCCGCCGCTTCAGGGCTCCCCAATTGGTCGGTGGCCCCAGATCGAAGAGATGAGGGTGGCGCCGCTTCATCTTCTTCTCGAGGTCGTCGGCGATCTGATCCGCGGTGAATTCGTCGTGCTCGTCTGCGAGGACCAGTTGCCAGGCCAGGTGCAGCAGCAGGTCCGCGACCTCGTCCCGGATCGCGGTGCGATCGTTGTCGCTCAAGGCCTGGTCCAGCTCGAAGACCTCCTCGACCAGGTAAGGCCGCAGAGTCTCTCGGGTCTGAACCCGGTCCCAGGGACACCGCCGGCGGAGGTCACGAACCATCGCGACAGCACGTCCAAGCGCTGAATTCTCTTGCATTTATCCTCCTTGCCCGATAGAATACGCCCCGGCCAAGAACGATGTCAATTCCGGACGAGACGGCGCGGGCATGGGCCGAGGTCAGCCTCAACGCCCTGGTCGCCAACGCCCGCACGGTGGCCGGAATCTCCGGCGCCCGCCTGCTCCCGATGGTCAAAGCGAACGGCTACGGCCTCGGTGCGCCGATGGTGGCCCGGGCGCTCGAGGCGGTCGACCCTTGGGGCTTCGGTGTCGCCACGGTGGAGGAAGGAACCTCACTTCGCGCCGCCGGCATCGTGCGACCAATCCTGGTCTTCGCACCGCTCACTCCCCGCCTCATCCCGCGCTATCTGGCTCAGGACCTTCGACCGGCGATCAGTGATCTTCAGTCACTGGACGCGTGGATCGGCGCGGGCAGCAGCCCATTTCATGTGGAGGTCGACACCGGGATGTCCCGCACCGGCTTCCGCTGGAATGGCGATGCAACGTGGCAGAACCGGCTTCGCGGCGCGGCAGGGTTCGAGGGCATCTTCACCCATTTTCACTCGGCGGAGACCGATCCGGCCTCGGTCGAGGTTCAATGGGGCCGGTTGAGGAAGGTTGTGGGCTCACTTTCGAGGGAGGGTGTTCTGGTGCACGCGGCCAATAGCGCTGCGGCGCTCCTGGGTCGCGCGTATGCCGGAGATCTCGTTCGGCCCGGCATCTATCTGTATGGTGGAGCCGCAGGCCACCCCGAGCCAGAGCCCGTGGTGAAGCTCCGTGCCCGCGTCGTTGCCACGCGTCGGGTCAACGCCGGCGACACGGTGAGCTACGGCGCCACGTGGACCGCGCCTGCCGAGACCCTGATCGCAACGCTCGGCATCGGCTACGCCGACGGAGTACCTCGCAGCCTGAGCAATTCCGGCATCGTAGAGTTGAGAGGGAAACTTGCGCCGGTGGTCGGACGTGTGACAATGGATTCCACGATGGTCGCCTGTGAGGATCCCTGTGCGGTGGGAGATATCGCGACCATCTACGGTGGACTCGTCTCTCTGGACCAGCAGGCTGAACGAGCGGGGACTATTTCCTACGAACTACTCACGTCGATCGGCGCACGACTGCCGCGCTGCTATGTCTGAGTCACGATCGGAACAATGAACACTCATTTTGCTTCGCTGGTTACCGGCCTGGCCTACCAGGCGGATCAGGCCCTCAACGGGAATATCCCTCCGCATCCTGGCGGCGAGCCGGTCAACGCCCGTGAGGTGGCACGCACCCTGATCGACACGCTGGGCATGCTGGAGGCGAAGACCGCGGGGCATCTCGACGAGGACGAGTCCAAATTGCTCGCGGGGGCCCTCACCGCTTTGCGGTTCCGGTTCGTATCTACGGAGAAGAGAAATTGAAGATTGCAGATTTCAGATTGAAGATTGAACTGCACTCCGGAGTTTGGTTGCCGTCAATTTTCAATTTTCAATCTGCAATCATCAATTGCCTCACATGAGACGGGCTGCCCTTATCGTCCTTGACGGCGTCGGTATCGGGCCTGCCCCCGACACCGACCAGTACGGCGATACCGGCAGCGACACGCTCGGTAACGTCTCGCGAGCGTCGGGTGGCCTTGCGCTTCCTCATCTCGAGGCGTTGGGACTCGGGTGCTGCGCACCTCTCGCCGGAGTGCTCGCGGTGGAGCAGCCAGCGGCGGCCTGGGGCATCGCCCAGCCGATAAGCGCCGGGAAGGACAGCACGACCGGTCACTGGGAGCTCTGCGGCCTGGTGGTCGATAAGCCATTCCCCACCTACCCGAACGGTTTCCCTGAGACCTTCCTCGACGAGTTCTCGGTGCGGACCGGCCGCTCGGTGCTGGGCAATCGAGCGGCCTCCGGCACGGCGATCATCGACGAGCTCGGCGCCGAGCACATGCGCACCGGCGCCTGGATCGTCTACACCTCGGCCGACAGCGTATGCCAGATCGCAGCCCATGAGGCCGTGGTCCCGCTTCATGAGCTCTATCAGGCCTGCCGGGTCGCGCGCGAGCTGCTCAGCGGGACGGATGGAGTCGCCCGAGTCATCGCGCGGCCCTTCATCGGCTCGGCGGGTGCCTGGCAGCGCACGGCGCACCGGAAAGACCTGAGCCTCCCACCGCCCGGACCCACGCTGCTCGATCATCTGGCCGATGTCTACGTACCGCGTATCGGCATCGGAAAGGTGGACGACCTCTTCGCTGGACGCTCGATCACCAGCATTCACATGGCGCGCAACGCCGAGGCCTATCAGGGAATCATCTCAGCTCTGCGGAACATGTCGCGCGGCCTGCTGCTCGCCAACGTGGTCGAATTCGATCAGACCTGGGGGCACCGCAACGACCTCGCGGGATACGTGGCCGGGCTGCGGGAACTCGACGTCGCGATCCCCCATTTGCTGGCGCCTGTACGGGAAGACGACCTCGTTATCTTTACCGCCGATCATGGGAATGACCCGACGACCCCCTCGACGGATCATTCTCGCGAGGTGGTGCCGGTGCTGGTGTACGGCCCGCGAATACGCCGGCGTCCCCTTGGAGTACGCTCGACGTTTGCGGACATCGGGCAGACGGTCGCAGAATTTCTCGGCGCGGCGCCCCTGCCGGCCGGCCGATCGTTCCTGACGGAGATCTGGGATGGATGACGTCCTCCTGCGAGCTGCTCGCGAGGCGCAGGCACGTGCGTATTGCCCCTACTCACGGTTCGCGGTAGGTGCGGCGCTCGAGGCCGAGGACGGACGGATCTTCGTCGGATGCAATGTGGAGAATGCGTCGTACGGCTTGACCCAGTGCGCCGAGCGCGCTGCGGTCACTGCGGCCGTTGCCGCAGGAGCGAGACGCTTTCGTCGTTTGGCGCTGGTAACCGAAGCGGAACCTCCGGCGCCGCCCTGTGGGGCGTGCCGCCAGGTGCTGGTCGAGTTCGGCAGAGACCTGAAGATCGAGAGCGTGGGGCCCGCCAGCCGGCGGGAGTGGCTGCTGGCCGCGTTGCTGCCTGAGCCATTCGACGGCGGCTCCTTGGGCGTCCGCTGAACCTTGTTCAAAAAGACTGAATGGGACTGAAGAAACTCCTTCTGGGTTGGGTCATTGCGGCGCTGGTCGTGGCTGCCTGTCAGGAAAAGTTGACGGCACCAGCCGACTGTCCCGCTCTGTGCCCGGGCGGCTACATCATTCGGGATACGGTGCTCGACCCGATCCCCGATGCCGACAGCAGTTTCGAGGGATACGTGCTTCCGGGGCAGGGCACCACCATACGCGTCTCGAATGGGCTGCCGGCGAGTGAAGACCGTGGTGTGATCCGGTTCAACACCCGCCCGGACTCCTTGTTCCTCCGCGACACGCTGCGAAGCTACACCGTCGACTCGGCGACGATCGAGTTCACCATCACCCGCCGCGACACGACCGTCGGTGGACTCAAGATGTATCTCTACCGCCTGCCGGCGACGATCGACACCTCGGCCACTTTTGCCCAGGTGGCCGCGGACCTCACTCCGGCCAACCTGCTGGACAGTGTCCTGGTGGACGACACCGCGGATACTCCTCGTGTGAAGGTGGTGTTCAAGGACACCACCACGTACAAGGTGGATATTCCCGCGGCGGACAGCGGAGTTCTGGCGATAGGACTGGCCATGGCGGCTGCCTCGCCGACAGGGGTGCGGGTCGGCACCATCCTCACCGGCTCTGCCGCGCCGGTCTTCAGCAGCTTCGTCACCGTGGACATCGCCGATACAACACTGCAGAAGCGGTCGATTCTGCTCAACCCGCGCTTCAGTGACTTCGTCTCCCAGAATCAGCCGACTCTCGATCCTGACCTGCTCACCGCCGGGGGCGCGCCGAGCGCCCGGTCGCTGATCCGGTTCAATTGGCCGGATTTCATTCGTGATTCGGGCCAGCTGGTCCGGGTGACTCTGGAGTTGATACCCACGGCGCCGATAAATGGCCTGCCCAACGATCCCGCGTTCCTCGAGGCGCGCATCGTCCTGTCGGACCTGGGAGCGAAGAGCTCGCTCTCCCAGAGCACTTTTGCGGAATTTGAGTTGCCGGAAGCGTCGTCCGACACCGTGAATTTCGAAATCGTCTCGCTGCTGAGCGCATGGCAGACGATTCCCACCATCCCTCATGCCCTGGCGCTCTCCCTCACGCCCGAAGGGAGCAGCTTCACCCGGGCGACGTTCGGCTCGACTCGAACGCCGGGTAAGAAACCGCGCCTCAAGGTGACGTACGCCGTGCCCTTCCGCTTCGCGAGGCCCTGAGTGCGCATCCACCTGTGGCGGGTCGCATCTCTCCTGACACTCCTGGTGTTGGGCGGAGCCATCGAGCTCCAGGCTCAGTCCTCGATGTTTGGAACGCGCGCGGTGGGCTTCCCCAGCCGCTGGCTCAGCGCGCGGGCACGCGGCACCGCCGGCGCCTTCGGCGTCTTTGATCCTTTGTCGGGAATCAATCCGGCGGCGCTGAGCGCGGCCACTCGGGTTGCGGTCAACTTCGTGGCGACGCCAGGCAGCCGGCACTGGGAGACCCCGGCCGGCGACGCCACGCTGAAGGAAACCCGCTTCCCGATGGTGGGTCTGGTTGGCCCGATTCCCAAGTGGCCTGTCTGGTTGGGGATCAATTTCGGAAGCTACGCCGACCGGGATTTCCGTCTCTTCACCAGCGACACCATCCAGGTCCAGGGGCCGCCTGTGGGTCCGATCGACAGCGCGGTGGTCTTCGACACCCTGCAGTCGCTGGGCGGCATGAATGAAATCCGTCTCGCGCTGGCCTATGACAAGCTGCGGGGAACCTCGCTCGGTGGTGCATTCTATCTCCTGACCGGCTCCAGCCGAATCGACGCACGACGCAGTTTCGACGACTCGGCCTTCGCACATATCCGGCAAACCGCGGAACTGTCGTTCTCCGGCGTAGGCTTTGCATTGGGAATCGTCCAGGACGTGACCAAGAACTTCCGGATTGCGGCGTCCGTCCGCTCCGACGGAAACGCCGCCGTCAAGCAGGATTCGAACGAGACCGCATCCGGCCACATCGATCTGCCCTATACCTTTGCCGGCGGCATGGAGTTCACCGTCAACAAGAAGCTGACGGCAGCGGCTCAGGGGGTCTACCGGACCTGGTCGGGCGCAAACAGCGATCTCATCAAGCAGGGCGGCATAGGCTCGGTCAACAGTCTGGATCTTTCGTTCGGTGCCGAATACCTCACCAATGTGAAGCGCCCGGCCCAGTTTCCCATCCGGCTTGGGGCCCGCTATGCCAAGTTGCCGTTCCCGCTCAATACAGACGGCCACCCTGAAGAGTTCAGCCTGACGGGTGGAACCGGATTGCGCTTCGCGAACGACCGGGCCGGCGTGGACTTCAGCCTCGAGCGAGCCTGGCGGAAGCAGAGCGGGGGATACAAGGAACAGGCGCTGCTGCTGTCGGTCGGCGTCACCGTACAGCCGTGACGGGCTCTTCCGCCTTTCCGTCCCATGCAGCCATCTTTCCCCCGATGAAGCGCGTCTACATCGAAACCTACGGCTGCCAGATGAACGTGGCGGACACTGAGATCATGCTCAGTGTGCTTCAGCGTGAGGGTTTCGCTCAGACCGAGACTCCCGACGGTGCCGAC
>Ga0207674_10009182_pt1 | contig 11339 bp, 12 predicted proteins | sample KBSCornC72_FD_184303 | JGI IMG/M metagenome (GOLD analysis project Ga0207674, IMG submission 184303) | Corn rhizosphere microbial communities from Kellogg Biological Station, Michigan, USA - KBS Corn C7-2 (SPAdes) (version 2) | ecosystem: Host-associated > Plants > Roots > Rhizosphere > Soil ...
CAGCAACTCCGGCTACGCCGTGCTGGCCATGGTGGTGGAAAAGGTGTCGGGCCAGCCCTTTGGCGATTTTCTTCACGACCGCATCTTCGCCCCTCTGGATATGAAGCAAACCGTGGCCTACGAGAAGGGCAAGAACACCGTGGCCCACCGTGCCTATGGCCATACTCATGACGGCCCCGCCTGGCGCGAGATGGACCAGAGCCCGGCCTCGGCGGTCCTGGGCGATGGCGGGATCTATTCCTCGCTCGACGATCTGGCCAAGTGGGACCGGGCGCTCACGCATAACACTCTACTCAGTGAGGCCGAGATGGAGCCGGCGATCATTCCGGTAAAAGTGCCGGATGGCAGCGTGCAGGAACCCGACGGCACCCCGGCCGCCTACGGCTTTGGCTGGTTCCTGAATCCATACAAAAATCGCAGCCGCATGTGGCACTACGGCGAAACCGTGGGCTTTCGCACCACGATTCAACGCCTGGTGGACGACAAGCTCACCATCATCGTGCTGTGCAACCGCGATGACGTAGTTCCCGCTAACCTGGCCCTGAAAGTTGCCGATCTTTTCCTCAGGGCGAATCCTTGAGCATTGCAGTAAGATTCGAACGAACTCCGCAGACGCTGCGTAGCGCCGGCATCTTGCCGGCTGTCTCGAGGGCGTCTCGCCCTCGGTTCGTCGAGCAATACACGCCGCCCAGCCGGAGGAACCGGAGAAGCCAGGGACAATAGAGATGCCCATGTCTGAAGTAGTCGAAAAGGCCCCGGGCGAAAGCGCGAACCCGGCGCCCAGTTCCAGTGATGCGCCCGCGGTCGAGGTCTATGCCGTCTATGGCGTCGAGCCCGAGATCCAGGCCTACGCCATGGCCAAATACTCGCGCTCGGCGCTTTCCATGAAAGAGTCGCTGCGCGAGATTAGCCAGCAGAAGGCGGAGAAATTTCTCAATACCTTCTACTTTCAGTACGGCCACCGCTCCATCGCCGACCTGGCGCACATCGCGCTGGCCATCGAGCGCCTGTCCATTCTGGCCGCCATCGCCGTGGCCGATGAGCAGCGCTGGGACGGCCAGGAACGTTCCACCCGCTACCAGGACTTCAAAAAGAGCGGCTACTACGTCCCCGACTTCAGCGAAGCCCGTGTGGCGGCGGGCGACTCGCCCGCCCCGGTGTCCGCGAAAGATTTCTATCGGCAGACGATGGATTCATTATTCGCGGAGTACGAAACTTTGTCGGACCGGATGTTCCTGTACCTGGCCAGCATCACGCCCAAGCCTGACGAAATGAAGCAGGACGCCTACGAGCGCACCCTGCGGGCCCGCGCTTTCGATATCTCCCGTTACCTTCTGCCGCTCGCCGCCAACACTTCGCTGGGAGAGATCGTCAACGCGCGCACGCTCGAAAGCCAGGTGTCGCATCTGCTTTCTCATACTCACAAGGAGCTCCGGCAGTTGGGAGAACTGCTGAAACGCGCCGCGACCTCACCTGCATACAACGTGAACCAGGACTCGCTGCGGGAGCTGGTCGAGCAGATTCGCGCCGCTTCGCCGGAGTTGGGCGCACGCGCCGAGCAGGAATTGTTGCGGGAGGTCCGCGTGGCCCCGACGCTGGTGAAATACGCCGATCCCAACCAATACGAGATCGAGACCCGGCGGGCGCTGCGGCAGGTGGCCTCCGAATTAATGGGCGATTTGCCTATCGCCCCGGCACCGACTGTTGACCTGCTGGAGGAAGAACCTCTCGAAGTTGAACTGGCAACCACGCTGATCTACGAGCACAGCCACTATTCCTACCGGCAAATTCGCCAGGCGGTACAAGCCGCGGGCGAAGCCATCCGCCGCGAGATCATCGATATGGGGCTGCGCCATCGCGGCCGCCATGACGAGATTCTCAGGGCCTTCTGCGCCGGGCAACAGTTCCGCTTCGACATCCTGATGGATATCGGAGGTTTCCGCGACATGCACCGTCACCGCCGTTGCATCCAGATCGGCCAGGAATTCACCACCAGGCATGGCTACGACGCGCCAGCGGAACTGGAAGCCTCAGGCGCACGGGGAAACTACGATAACGTGATGCAGCGCACCGCGAGCGCGGTCGAGCAACTGGCTGCTGGGGCAGCAGCCGAGGCGCGGGAGAATTCTCAGTACGCAATTCCGCTGGGCTTCCGCAAGCGCACCCTCTTCAAGATGGATTTTGCCGAGGTGGTTTATATCTCCGAACTGAGGACCGGGCCTGCGGGCCACTTCTCATATCGCAATGCGGCCTACGCGATGTATGAAGCGGTGGCCAGGAAGTATCCTGCACTGGCGAAATATTTGAGGGTGCATGACGTGAAGGAGCCGGTGGACTTGCTGAAGCGATAGATCCAAGGCCTGAGATTAATATCAAGTTCAAAGGCCGCGGGCGAGGGCGCCCGCGCCACACTCTGTCGGGATGGGGTAACCGGCAACTTCCCACCCCTGGTCAAAAAATACTTAGTTCATTCTGAACTAAAGTACCCTAGCCAATTCCGAGCTACGCCTAGATGATAGTTACTTCCGGTCGTCTGCCCGGATCCCAAAGAACCTTGCCGGATTGTCTTTATGCCTGGTGCTTGTATCCACGAGTTTTTCTGGCCGCTGCGGGGCGCTGACGGCCACTATTACCAGGTGTGTCGTCTCTGCGGGGCCCAGTGCGAATATGACTGGAAAAACATGCGGCGGGTGACCGTGGATTCGATGGCTACAGCGGAAAACTCCGCTGACACGCAGCCCCAGACTCAGCTGAAAGACCTGCCTTGCCTCAGGCTGCTGGTCGAACTGGAGCCGGCACACCGGCTTTTCCTGCGAAACCTGTCCGACACGCTGCGCTCGATTCCGCCGCGGGCCCACGAATTCCGATCTTTGTCTTTCTGGCGGGAGGTCCTGTTCGACTCCGGCCTGCCCTGGCGCCGCTTTGGACAATCGCTGCTCGGCCATGCGGTCGTGCTAGCCCTGATATTGACCCTCTCGCACTCGGGGACGCTAGAGCAGCCACTGCGGCGAAGCCCCTTTGAAAATACCCACCTTACCTATTACAAGCCTGACGGGTCATATCCAGCGCTGCGCGGCAACCCGGCCCCGGTGCGGCTAGCTTCCCGGACGCAGATTGACTCGGCGCGTCGCGGCTCGATCCGGGTGGCGCCCGAGCGCGCCCAGGCAGCCCTCAATGCGCCTGACATCAAGCTGAAGGGACCGGGGCGGCCCAACCTCGTGGCCCCGAATATCGTGGCCTCGAACCCGGTCCTTCCGGCGATGCCGCTGGCGTCCACCGGGTCATCGCGATTCAGCGGACCTTCGGGTCCAACTGCGATCGTGGCACCGCCGCCCGAGGTGAGCCAGGGGACATCGCGCCGCCTCGCTTCGCTGCAAGCCTCCGGCGTCGCCCCCGCACCTCAGGTTGGAATCGAATCCTCAAGGCATGTGATGACCGTTCCCGGTGCCGGCGTGGTGGGCCCGCCACCCGTTTTGCAGGCGTCAGTACGCAGTGTTGGGGACATGAATATTGGCCCAGCCGCAGTGGTCGTAGTCGCGCCCGCACCGCGCTTGCCGGTGGGCGAGCAGCGCACAATTTCGGGAACGCTCCAATCGGGGCCGGGCGGCTTGGCGGGCCTGGTCGTGCCGCCTCCCCCTTCGATCGCTGGCTCGGGAGCTCATGGTGGTGCTCGCGCGGGCATGTTGTCCGGGACCGGGTCCATCGTGGTGCCGCCTCCGCCATCGGCGCAGGTGTTTGAGAACGCAGACAGCTCTGCTGGAGCTGGACGCGGCGGTTCGTTGTCCGCCACTTCGCTCTCGAGCGCCGGCGTGCAGGCGGTGCCGCCCCCGCCATCCCTCGGGGGGGCAGGCGGTTCCGGAGCAGGTCAGCGCGCGGGATTGTTTTCCGGCGCTGGTGCCGGTAACGGCGTGCAAGGCGTGCCACCCGCTCCCTCCGTCGGGGAGGGGGGAAACTCCAGCCGGGGGGGACGCCAGATGGCGATGGCCAATGCTCCCGCCCTGGCGCCTGCGCCGCCGATCACTGACAACCCGCGGCAGCGGCCTGCGGCCGTCCGCGAACCGCCTACCCAGGAAATGCCTTTGCGCCTGATTGGCTTGGCCATGGCGCTGCCCAGCTCGTCTTATTTTTCGAATTACGAGGTTTACATTGCCGAGAGACGCTTGCGCAAAAATCTCACAGAACTGGTCAAGCTGGTTTATGTCTATCTCCCCTATCAGCGGCGACTCTCTGAGTATGGTGTGGACAACTCGAAGGTGTACAAGCTGCTGGTCAGCCGGGACCGTAGTTGCGACGAATCCCTGATGCAGATGACCTGGCCAGAAACCGACCCTCACCCGGACGCTCACAATGTAACCGATGCTCCCGGCCTGAGTGCCGCCGACAAAAACGGCACCCTCCCCTGCTACCGCACCACCGCCGACGATTACCGCAAAGCGATCGCACGCCGCTAGATTCGTACTTTGCATCCCTTGAGACCAGGGCCCTCACCGCGATTACGAAGGTTATGTAAAGCTGTCAATGCCGCTTGTTCCCTACGCCCGCTCTATCCTTAAATAAAGTAGGGGCGTTATGAAAAAAGTGTGCATGCTCGGGTTGGTGCTGTTGTCTCTTGGCACGCTGTCCCTCGCGCAAGACAAAGTGTTCGACTGGGTCCGCGCCAGCGATGAAGTTTCACAGCTCGATCCAGCGGACTACCACGCCGGCCGCGTCTATCGCCCGGGTGCGGACGGTGGCGGCATGCACGTTGACATTCAGGCCAGGCGGCCGGTAACCATCGCTATGGCGTTTGCCAGCGACTGGAATGCCTGGCAGCAGCATCCGGAGAGTCAGGCAGCCCCTGAGTTTCGTTGCCTGCGTGAGCACGTGACCAGCACGACGTACGAGTGCCACATGCCGCCGAACCGGCCGATGGTGCTGCTTATTCGCGACGAACGAACCCCCGATCGCGCCATATTGACAGGCATTGGAGTGGTGCTGGGCCGCGGCGCCCCCCGGCAGTTCATCTCGCCCAATGAAGTGATGGTCACCTACTATAGCTGGACGTGCGTACAGAATTGTATCCAGCCTGAGTTCCAGTGGTTTTCTCTGGTGAAGGAGAAATATGAGCTGACCTCCGTGCCGAAAATCTACAGCCTTCTGACTCCGGAACGCGATGGGCAGCAGGTGAATGTCCGGGTCAAGGCTCCGATCCCCATGACGATCGCGCTCTTGCCGTCCGAACTCGCCGACCAGGTGTATGACAACCCGGCAACGCTCGCCTCTGCACTGTCCAAGACCTCATGCAAGCAGCGCGGAGTTCAATCGCTCAGCTTCGACTGCACGGTTAACCTCGCCGATGGACGCCAATCGCTGGTGGTGGTTCCAGACACGGCCAAGATCCCGCACAAGAAGGCTGAAATCCAGCTGCAAACCGTGAAGTGCGCCGCCAACTGCGACCTGCTGAACAAGTAAGACTATGCTGTCCTTTCGGAGCCATTGGAACAGGCCGGGGTGCCCCGTTTCTCGCCTCTTTTGCGAGAAATGGGACTTCGTCCCGGACGACAACTGAACGCCGCCCCCGCCACGCCGATGCAGCCCGGCTCCGTCCCTCCGGGGCGCGATGGCCTGATCACCTATGCACAATGTCATATCCGCCATCTTGTTCCGGGCCCTCCAGCAGCTATTCTTGGAATCGTAAGCAACCCGTTCCAGGATGACTGGACGCATAGGGAGGAAGAATGAGCGAGCACTACCACGATGTCGGCGATCTGCGGTTTCTCAAGGAGATGGGCAAACTCGCGCCCACAGAGTTCAACGCCTGGCTCAGCCTCGATAACATTGTTCGCCGCGAGGACGGCGCTATTCCGAGAAAATATCGCGAGCTCATCGCCTTGGGAGTCGCTTTCACGACCCAGTGCCCCTATTGCATTGAAGTGCACGTAAAGGGCGCGAAAGCGGCAGGCGCGTCTCGCGAGGAAATCACCGAAAGCTCACTGATTGCAGCCGCCTTGCGCGCGGGTGGAGCGGCAACCCACGGCGCCATGGCGTTGAAGTTCTACGACCAGGCCTGAATTAGTGTTCTTTGATTAAACGGAGGTGTGTCATGAACAGGAAACGTGCCCTGCAAGTCGTTCTGACCCTGGTGGGCCTGATCTTCCTGGTCGGCGTGTACCCACTCATGATGTTCTTGTGGCCGAGTGGCTGGCGCTGGCAGCCGAACCAGCCGGAATATGAGCAGATGATTCTCGGAGTTTACGCCACGCTGGGCGTCTTTTTGCTGATCGCGTCCCGCCGCCCCGCGGAGCATCGCAGCCTCATTGCCTTTGCGGCGTGGTCAAGCCTGGTCCATGCCGGAATCATGACGGTGCAGGCGTTGTCGAATGCAGGCGAGCACGGGCATCTGCTGGGCGATGTTCCGGCGTTGATCATCGTAGGCATCGCGCTGATCGCGCTGGCGCCGCCGAAACCGTTGCGCCAATAGTGCGATGCCCGGGCCTTTAGGCGAGCTGGCCGCATCGACGTGATGGGGATTTGTCCAGGTGCATTTTCCGCCCCAGCTTGACCTGGAGACGGGTGCACCCGCCCAGCACCAGCAGCGAGACCATCCCCAGGCAAGCCGCCCAGCGCCTGCGCCGCGCGGGCTGGGGAAAAGAGGGTAGAACCAAAGCATTGAGCATGAGACGTCTCCGGCAATCTCGCGGTGCGAGATGCCGTGATAAATCCAACACACAATAAGGCCTCATGTTGTGTGCTGCATTCCACTTGTACGTAAAGTTTTGTGGAGACGGCAAGGCGATTGCGCAATCAGCTGCCTCCCACCCTTCGCAAAAAGCGCAAAGGATGGGCACCCGCCTGGCGGGTTGAACTTGCGAAATCGACAATGGGCTTCGCTTCCAGCGGACCCAAACGAAATGTCCCCCACAACAGTGCTGATCCCGGACATCCCTGCCCAGCTGGCAGCAGCCTCGTTCCTACGATTGCGCAAAAAAACGCGCAAGGATGGGGCAGCCACTTTTCACCAGGGATAAAGAAAAGAAAGATAGATAGACGTGGAACTGCGTTAGGTGTACATCACCTTGCGGTCACCCTTCACAATCCGGCCCACGGTGAAGGCCTTTTCTCCCGCGCGCTCCAGCACGGTCTGGGCTTTCTTGAACTTTTTCGACGGGACCACCAGCAGCATTCCCAGTCCCATGTTGAAGGTGCGGAGCATCTCATCCTGCGGGACGTTGCCCAGTTGCTGCAGGTGCTCGAAAATCGGCGGCACTTGCCAGGAGCCCATCTCGATGACGGCGGCCACGCCCCGCGGCAGGACGCGCGGCAGATTTTCGGTGATGCCGCCGCCCGTGATGTGGGCCATGGCGGAGACGCACTCGCCGTCCACCAGGCGCTTGATGGCCGGCCAGTAGCTTTTGTGGGTGCGCAGAAGTTCGTTTCCGACCTTTCCCTTGAGTTCGTTGACGTAGGAATCCAGGGTGTATTTGCCGACTTCGAAGAGCAGCTTGCGGGCCAGCGCGTAGCCGTTGGTGTGCAGGCCGTTTGATGCGAGGCCTAGAATTACGTCGCCGACTTCGACCGTCTTGCCGGTGATAATGCGCTCGCGCTCGACCGCGCCCACGATGAATCCAGCCAAGTCGTACTCGCCATCCGGATAAAAGCCCGGCATCTCGGCGGTCTCCCCGCCAATCAGAGCACAGCCGTTATGCTTGCAGGCGTCGGCCAGGCCTTCAATGACTTTCTCCGTGACTTCGGGTTCGATCTTGCCGGTGGCCAGATAGTCCATGAAGAAGAGGGGCGTGGCGCCCTGCACCGCAATGTCGTTGACGCAATGATTGACCAGGTCGGCGCCGATGGTGTGATGCACGTCCATCTCGAAGGCGATCTTCAGCTTCGTGCCCACCCCATCCACGCTCGACACCAGTATCGGGTCCACCCACTTCGCCTTGTCCACCGCGAACAGGCCGCCGAAGCCGCCGATTTCGCTCAGGACACTGCGGGTAAAGGTCTTATGGGCGAGATACTTGATCCGCTTTTTGGTGCGGTTGGCGCGGTCAATGTCCACCCCGGCGTCGGCGTAGGTGACGGCGGTCTTCGAGGGATCATGGGCCACGGGAGTGAGTGCGTCTCGTTTATGTGGGGATTGGCCCGGCGTCGCTAACCGGGCAATCGGGGATTGTAGCACGGTCTCGGGCGAGGAAATTCAGAGCGCGCGGCAAAACCGGAATTCCGGAATGTGGCTCGAGGGAACGGAATTCCGCGGGAAGAAAGCGCAGAAAGCGATCCTGAGATGGCGCGGCCGTCCGCCGTAGCCACGGATCCGGACCGGGATGCCGACCGTCGGATTCCAGGGTGCGTCTCGGCACGGAACCCTGGACGCGTCGTGGAAGAGCGGCGCTTCAAGCGCCGCGTCTCGGAGAGCAGAGGCCGGACTTCAGCCCCAGTGGCGCCACCGGGCCTGAAGGCCGATGGGTGTGGCGGGCGCGAACGCGGCCCTGAAGGGCCGCTCTTCCACAACCCTGCTCCGCGACACGGCTGCACAAAAACGCCCGCAACGCAGCTCGTCCACAACCCGAGCCGAGGTCGAAAGATGAAAACCGCGCAGACACACGACTGGGGGCCAACCAGCCAGCCCGTACGATTCATGGCTATTGCGTGATGTAGGCCGAGACGTAATAAATCAGCACACCGAACAGGGCCAGCCCGGAAACCGCGTATGCGGTCAGCACCCAGAAATTGCGTCCCTCGTGGTGCGTCGCGGTAGTTGGTGAACTGGCGGTGGTCGAACTCCCTAGGGCTCGATTCTCCATGAATTCCTCCACGGACAAGGTGGAAAGCAGACGCGGCTTGGCGTCCCGGCTGCCAGAGCAGCCTGATGCGGCGCATGTTACTACGAGTAAAGGTCCCCTGGCACAGAAAAATCACGGGGAGCAAGGTGTCCGTGAGGTCGGCCGGGGCCTTTGCCGCCAGTCCATCAAGAGCACAAACAGCTGTAAATGGAGCTACCCGCGCGGATTTCCCTGCCAATCGCCTTGCTCAGATCGGTGGCATGAACGATAGCCGTCTGTCCGGCGGCCCCCCTCGAGGAAGACATCGCACGGAGAACCCCTGCCGCTGGGGAAACAACCGCCATGTGAGCAATCCTGATCAGTAAAACGATGGGGAGTGCCGAATACTGTTAGCTGGTTCCTCACGGAACCAACTTTTCGAGTGGTGCTCGAGGATGAGCAGAGGACGTGACTATGCTTTGGACTATTTGTGTGGTGCTTCTGATTTTGTGGCTTCTGGGCTTCAGTCTGCATGTGGGTGGAGGTCTGATCCACCTGCTGCTGGTGGTTGGACTGGTGGTTTTGGTCATTAATCTGTTTAGCGGCCGCCGCAGCGCGGTCTGACCGGACCTGATTTCATCGCTGGGTCAATTGTGGTTTGAGGAGGCAGAAAATGTTGAGCACAAAGAATTGGATTTATCTCGGATTGATCGTAGCGGCGCTGGTGATTTTCATTCCGCGCAGCGCTGCGCAAACTATTTCGTGTTCGTCCGACGACGGCAAGCGTCATTATTGTTCAGCCAACGGACCCGGGCGAGCGCAGCTGGTGAGACAACGTAGCGAGTCGGCCTGCACGGAGGGCTACAGCTGGGGATCGGACAACCGCGGCATCTGGGTGGACCACGGCTGCCGGGCTGATTTCGCGATGGATGGCCGAGGAGGCAGGAATCGAGATGGAGACCACGATCGGGACTACGACCGGGACCGTGACCGCGCCCAGGACGGATATCACGGCGACAATCACGGATACGGCTCGGGGCAGGTAATCTCGTGCTCGTCGGATGATATGCACCGGCACTATTGCCCGGCTGACACGCGAGGCGGCGTGCAACTGGTCAAGCAGAATAGCGATTCGTCATGCCGGCAGGGCCGCAGTTGGGGCTTTGATCGTCGCGGCATCTGGGTCGATCACGGCTGCCGGGCTGATTTTCAGGTTGGCCGTTAGGTCAAGCGCGGGCACAGCGCGATTTGCCTCGATAAACACCGGCACCCATGGGGGCGGGATCGGGTAATCCTCGCCTGGGGTCGGCTAGACGAGACTGTGTCGCGACCTTGGACGCAAGCAAAAAGTGGAGTAGCGGTCCCACAATAGACGCGAAGCGGCGCAAGAATGAAGCCCACGGCGCAAGCCGTGGGTAAAGAGCGGACCGCGTGGGAGCCCCGAAGGGACGAAAGAAGTTGTGACAGTCTCTCGACGCCGCGCGACAGCCCGCGGGAGGGGCTTGCCGCGCCCACCGGGTTGTTGGTGTAAAGACGATTTTGCGACAGCTATTCCCAGACGACTCCTCGCACCTCCATCTCGTCAATGACCTCGGACAGTCGCTCGGCGGGCATCGCGCCCGACTCAGCTATCGCCCGCACTCGACGCGTCAAAGGTGGATGTGTCATGAAAAGCTCTGTCAGTCGGTCGAAGTGAACGGGAGCTTGAGTGATGCGATACAGATTGGCAAGGGCACGAATTGCATTCTCCGGGTCGTGCGTCAATGCAAGACCGGCCTCATCGGAGGCGTATTCAAAACGACGAGAGAAGAAATAGAAAGTAAGAACCGGCGATAACATCACCGGGATGTCGAGAAGGGGACGGAATGGAATCAAGATGGGCGGCAGAAAGAAACAAGCGAGGGCGATGCCCGCGAATACGGTCCCCACTATGAGGAGTTTCTTGCGGCCATGCTGAGCCTTTACATGCCCCAGTTCATGCCCTATGACAAAATCGAGTTCAGGGCCGCTGAGGAACTTGCCGTAGTTGTCGGTTACGGCGATGCTTTGCGAGAGTCCGTAGGCATTGGTCAAGTGTCCCCTGCCGGCTGGGACAACATAGACTCGTTTGAGCGGCACGCGCATGTGCTTGGCTAGAACGAACGCCCGCTTATAGAGTTCACCACCCTTCACCAGTTGCAGCTTAATGCCCTCCGCCGACCTGGAACGCGACGTTCCGACTATGGCGAGTATTGCAGCGGCGACGAGCCACAAAATACCCACTAAACTCCGGTTGTAGATTGCCTCGAAGCCAGTGGCGACAAACAGAAGGCCTACGGTTGGAGAAATCGTGCGCCAGCAGGCAAGCCGCAAGATATCGCTCACCGTCCACCGCTGTCCGAGAAAGGTCTTATCGAGGGAGTAGCAAACCATCTGGGCGACCGCGATTCCTCCAATGGGTAGCACCCAGAACAAGAAGGGCTTGTCCAAAGCCGGGGCAATCCATATCAGGCGGGGCGCCGGGTTCGGAATTAGCGCGGACCCTCTTTGGAAATCCCATAGTGCCCACCAAGCCGCAACTGTGCCCAACATAATGATATGAATCCAGCGGCGATA
>Ga0207674_10009183_pt1 | contig 11338 bp, 8 predicted proteins | sample KBSCornC72_FD_184303 | JGI IMG/M metagenome (GOLD analysis project Ga0207674, IMG submission 184303) | Corn rhizosphere microbial communities from Kellogg Biological Station, Michigan, USA - KBS Corn C7-2 (SPAdes) (version 2) | ecosystem: Host-associated > Plants > Roots > Rhizosphere > Soil ...
CCTTCGTGGGACGCGGCTAGCAGGCGGCGCGGCCGGCTAGACGCGGGGCTCGGCGGCGAGCTCCTTGGCGAGCGCGCTCGCGAGCTTCACGTACTGCTCGCGGCGGTTGTAGAGCTGCGCGGACACACGGATCAGGCGCTTGGGCGCGCCGGGCCAGCGCATGATCGGCACCTCGATGCCCCACTCGCCGAAGAGACGCGGCTGGAGCGGATCGGGCTGACGCCACGCCGGCTTCTTCAGCGGGCTATCGGGCAATCGCACGCTCGCGATCGAGCCCACCATCTCGTCCGGGCACACCGGCGGCGTCCCGGCGGCGGCGCCGAGGATGCCGCGCGCCTCCAGCGCCAGCGCCCGATTCCGCGCCATCAGCGCCGGCCAGCCACCGGGCAGCAGCGAGCCGAGGTAGTCGATGGCCATCGGCACGGTGAGCCACGCCGTCGGGTCGCTCGTGCCCATCCAGTCGAACTCGAGCCGAAAGCGCGTGCGCCCGGGCCGCTCGCCGGTGTGGCCGTGGCTGATCGTGAGGGGATGCACCGACGCCTGGCGATCGCGCCGCACCCAGAGAAACGCCGAGCCCTTCGGCGTGCAGAGCCACTTGTGGCAGTTGCCGGTGTAATAGGCCGCGCCGAGCGCGCGCAGATCCAGCGGCACCATCCCGGGCCCGTGCGCGCCATCCACCACCGTGTCGATGCCGCGCGCGGCCAGCTCGCTCACGAGCCTCGCGATGGGCAAGATCAGCGCGGTCGGGCTCGTGATGTGGTCGAGCAAGGCCAGGCGTGTCCTCGGCGTCACCTTGGCCAGCACCGCCGCCACCACCTCATCGGGGGACGTCAGCGGGAACGGGACCACCGCCACGTTGACCTTCGCCCCGAAGCGCGCGGCCACGTAGTCCAGCGTGTTCTTGCACGCGGCATAGCAGTGGTCGGTGGTGAGGAGCTCGTCGCCCGGCGAGAACATCAGGGAGCGCAATACCGCGTTCACCCCGCCGGTGGCGTTGGTGACGAAGGCGAGGTCGTCGGGGTCCGCGCCCACGAAGTCGGCGAGGCGCGCCCGGGCGGCGTCGAGGCGCTCGTCCAGCTTGCGACCCAGAAAGAGCACGGGCTCCGCTTCCAGCTCGGCGCGGAGCGCGGCCTGGTGCTCGAGCACGGCCGTCGGGCAGGCGCCGTACGAGCCGTGGTTCAGGAAGGAGACGGCGGGATCGAGCGGCCAGAGCGCCGCGAGATCGGGCGGAGTGGTCATCGCCGATCCGAGCTCAGAGCGGCTTGACGTCGACGGCCTGGCCGGACGTGGCGCTCTTGGTGACGGCGTCGGTGAACTCCATGTAGCGGACGCCGTCCTCGAAGGTGGTGTGGGTGATCTTCTCCCGCCCGCGGATGGCGTTGACGAACTCCTCCTCCACCCGCCACCCGATCCGCTTCTCCTTCGGGATCAGGATCTCCTTCAACGCCGTCTCGCCCTTGCGCGCTCCCGAGAGTCGCTTGGCGTCCGCCTCGAGGCGGATCGTCCCCTCGGTGCCGTAGATCCACACCTCGGGCGCGGGGGCGAGCGCGGTCACCGAGCTGAAGCGAAGGTGCGCGATGGCCCCGTTGCCCAGCTCGGTGAGGATGTCGGCGTGATCGGGCACCTTCACGTCGTGCGTCTTGCCGTCGGCGTCTTTCCGCTTCGGTACGGTGACCCGGGTGAAGGCGGTGAGCCGCTTCGCATTCCCCAGCCAGCGCGACATGGCCTCGTACCAGATCCCCATGTTGAGGATATTGTGGCCGGAGAGCGTGAGGTCCTGGCGCCAGTGGAGCGGCGTCGTGGTATCCACGAACTTCCCCTGCCCGGCCTGGAGCTCGACCGCCACCACGTCGCCCACGAAGCCCTCGGCGAGCAAGGTCTTGAGCGTGGGATCGGTCTCGAGCGTATGCGGGGCCGGCACGAGCTGGGCCACCAGGCTCGGCGCCTTGCGCGAGGCCTCCAGCATGCGCCGCCCCTCCGCCGCGTTCATGGCCATGCGCGCCTCGCACAGCACGTGCTTGCCCGCGGCCAGCGCGGCCAGGGTCAGCTCGCAGTGCATGTAGGGCCACGTGCCGATGCAGATGGCGTCCACGTCCGGCGCGGCGATCAGCTCGCGCCAGTCGCCGTACACCTTGGGGATGTCGAATTCCTTGGCCACCCGGTCGCCGGACTCGACGCTGCGGTTGGCCACTCCCATGAGCACCACGCCGGGCTGGGCGCGGAGCTTGGGGATGTGATGGAGACGGGTATTGGCGCCGGCACCGACGAACCCTACGCGGATGGCTTGTTCGCTCATGGTGCGAGGCATCATAGCACCGGTCTCGCCAGATCGTGTCTCAGACGCTCCGACACCACCACCGGCTCGACGCCGATACGGTAGCGAACGTCGTAGACGCGCACCGATACGGCGCCGTCTCGCAGCTCGGGGGGCAGGTACCGCCACAAAACCCGGACGAGGTCTCGCGACCGGTCCCGGTGCCGCTCCTCGCTCGGCTCGATGCGGATGAGCGCCGCCACCGACCGGGATCGGCTCGGGTTCCCCACCGCGGCCGCGTAGACCCCGCCGGGGATGCGCGTCTCCCGTCCACTCCCCGAAACCACCCGCGCTTCCCACACGTCCTGCTCCCACTCCTCGATGCTGGCAAAGGTCGGGTACAGATCGAACGGCCACACCGGCCGGCGCCAAGCGCCGGCGGTCAGCCGATCGCGGACGGGATGGCGGGGATCCAGATGCATGTCCGCCAGGTTGTAGGCAAGCATCCACATGCTCGTCACCGCCTGGAGCGTCAGCAGCAGCACCCCGACGACAGTGATCACGCGGAGGCGGGGGTGCGCAGGGGGCGTCGGGCGGCTGGCCGGTATGGCCACGCGGCAGGATCGGCTGTCCGCCACGCGACGATAGATGCTCCGGCCGATCGCAGCCACCGGCGGGAGCCTCATGAGTAGAGTCGCCGGCCACAGCAACGGCAGCCGAGACGCGATGAGAACGTACGCGTCGTACCCGCCGACGACCCGGTGTTCCCTGATCGCAAAGAGGTCATGCGTCAGCATCTCGTCGGTAATCTGCGGATAGCGGAGGCGCCGCGGATCGCCGCCGGCGCCGGGAATCGGCTCCAGGATTCTCCACACGTCGAGCGCTCGGACGACCGAAATGGTCCGCCGGCACATCCGGCACCCGTCATCGTAGAGAATCTTGACGTGCTCACGCGCGCTCCGCCCCATGCTCGTCCAGTCGATCAGGGAGACGTACGCGACCACCAGGTGCTCGAACCCGATGCTCAGGACGAGATGGTTCCCCACGTGAAAGACGATCCCGGCCGTCGCCAGCCACGGCCGCGCCTTCCGGAACAGCACCAGCGCCACGAAGCCGATCTCGAAGGCGATCACGCCGAGTCCGCCCAGCGTGATCACCACGTCGGGCAGCAGATCGGCGCGCCACCCGGTTGCTTCCACCGTTCCGAACAGCGACCCCTCCATCCACTTCCGCCAGATGATGTGCCGGAGGTTCTCCGCGCTCGCCCATCCGGAGGTCACGGCGCTCTCGAGCTTCGCGAGGCCCGGACCGAGATAGAGGAGCCCGATGAGGAGCCACGCGAAGCGCAGCGTCAGGAGGGCGGTGCCGCGGGGGAACGGGGGCTCGATCTGCCCTCGATCGGCGCTCCTCACTCCTCGCACGAGGGCGTCGATCGAAAGCGCGCGGCCCGACGGACCGGCGGCGAGAATGGCCAGGAACCACACGAGGTGGTGATAGTGGTGAAGCTTGCCCATGTTCTGCGGGAGCCCGAAGAGGTACAGAGACAGCACGGTCGCCCCCGCCAGGCTGGCCCGGGTGAAGATCCCCAGCAGCCCCATCACGATCAGCCCGACATTCACCAGGGCGAGCGCGTGAGCGAGGCCGGCGTTTCCGAGGAGCTCCAGGGGCAGGTAGCGGTAGAAGGAGACGGGGTCCCACAGGCCGGGCGAGATCGTGGGCAGGAGCCTCGCCATCCAGTTCGCGTTGTCGATCGCGAGCGGCAGGAGCCCGGCGAGAAAGAACACCCGGAAGAGCGCGAGGTTGTACGTCCAGCCTCGGTCGTCGTTCCGGATCTCGTCGGCGCGCATCCAACGGCGCACCGCGGAGATCATTCTAGAGAGAGGCGCGATGCTCGATCTCGCGGATCGCGGCCAGCGACGCGAATCCCGCGAGCAGGCCGGGGTCCCGGGTCCGAGCGCGCAGATCGGAGATGGTGGTCAAGGCCGCGCGATCCGCGGCGCGCGCCTCCTCCGCCCGGCCGCATGCCGTGTGAAGGCGCGCGAGGGCGGCGTGGCTCTGCCAGGTCAGCCGAGGGTGGCCGATCTCCAGCGCGAGCGCGAGCGCGCGCCGGAGCGCATCCTCTGCCTCGCCCCAGGCGTGCCGGACGGTGGCGCTCTCGCCCTTGAGCCGCCACGCCCACGACTGGTACTTGCGGGACGGGGGCTCGGTGGCCGCCTCGAGTCCTTGCTCCGCGAACCGCCGCGCGCCGTCGGCGTCGCCGCGCAAGAGCGCAAGCTGCCCAAGACTCGAATAGCAGTGCATGGTGTAGCGCCAGGTCATCCAGCGCGACAGGGGCGGATGCTGGACGGTATGGAGCGACTCGTCCAGAGCCTGGGCGGCGCTGGACAGGTCGCCGCGGGCCATGAACGCGTCCGCCTCATTGTTGCGGATGAAGGCGCGCCGCTCCGCCCCGGTTCCGTGGCCGGCGCGCGAGGACTCCGCCGTCACCTCGTACGAACGCTCGGACAATACGATGCCGGCGGCGAAGTCACCGCAGTCGATGCGGACGAACCCGAGGGTATTGAGATAGCGCGGAACGTACGCGTCGTCGCCGAGCTTCTCGGCCAGCCCGAGCCCCTCTTCAAGCGTGCCGACGGCCCGATCGTGGTCCCCCATCTCGTGACAGGCCAGCGCGCGATTCCAGAGACAGCGAAGGAGAGGGATGGCCATCCGATGCTCACGGGCGAACCGGATGCCTTCCTCACCCAGCGCCAGGCTCTCTCGATACTGTCCCACCCAGCTCCGTTTCAGCGCCAGGAGGTGCAGGGCGAGCGCCTGGCGATTGGTATCGCCCATGGCCCTTCCGATCTCCAGCGCCCGGCCGAGGTCGGTCTCGGCGACGTCGAGCCGGCCATTGACCGCGTTCATGTAGCCGCGGATGTAGAGACCTCCTCCCAGCGGCCCCTGCGCCCCCACCTCCTCTGCGATCTCGATGGCCTCTCGCACGCGCTCGTGGGCGGCGGGGAAGTCCTCGATCCACTGAAGCGCGGAGGCGATCTGCACGAGCGCTCCCGCTTCTGCGGGACGATCCTGGACACGCCGTGCGAGGTCAGCGAGGCGCTCTCCCTCCTCCCGCGAGCGGACGAACTCGCCGAGTCCGAACAAGAGGTCGGCTCGCGCGCGGTGGATGGCGATGAGGGTGGCCGCGGGTATCCGATCCTCCAGCCGGCCCGCCGCGATCAGAGCCTCGCCGTAGTGGGCCAGCGCCTGGCGGAGGCCGAAGGCCTGGGTGGCCTTCTCGGCCGCCTTGACGAGATAGTCCAGCGCGCGCGGCCAGTCCTCCGCCTTCGAGAAATGGTGGGCGAGCACCTCGTAGTGCTCGGGCAGCCGGTCGGCGTACAGCTCTTCGATGGCGCGGCCCACGAGGGCATGCAGCTCCCGCCGCCGCTGGACGAGAAGGGAGTCGTAGGCCACGTCCTGGGTGAGCGCGTGCTTGAACATGTACGCCAGCTCCGGATAGATCCGCCGTTCGAGGATGAGCTCGAGGGCGGTCAGCTCCCGGAGAAACTCGTCACTGCGCTCCCGGATCTCCGCCAGGCGGTCCACCAGGCGGCGCGTGAACTCGCGGCCGATCACCGCCGCCAGCTGAAGCGTGCGCTTGGGCGCATCGGCGAGGCGGTCGATGCGGGCCGCGATCACATCCTGAATCGAGCCGGGAATGGCCAGCGCGGTGAGGGGTTGCGTCAGAGCGAGGCGTCCTTCTACGCGGCGGATCGCCCCGCTCTCCTCCAGCGACTTCACCAGCTCTTCGACGTAAAACGGGTTGCCCTCGGCCTTGGCGCCGATCACCGAGCGCAGCGCGTCGGGCAGGCTCTCGACGTCGAGGACGGCGGCGGCCATTCGCGCGCTATCCTCCGTCGACATCGCGGAGGGCACCACCCGGGTGAAATAGCTACGCTCGCCGAAGGGATTCACGTAGCCCGGCCGGTAGGTGAAGACGAGGAGCACCCGCAGGGCGGGGATGCTGTCCACCAGGGTGGCCAGGAACTGTTCGCTGGCGCTGTCGATCCAGTGCAGGTCCTCGATCACGAGCACCTGCGGCTGGCGCTCGGCGGCGCGAACGAGCAGCCGCCGCACCGCCTCGAAGGTCTCGTTGCGCCGCTGGGCCGGGCTCATGCTCCGCACTTCCGCATCCCCGGGGTCCAGCGAGAGGAGGGCACGAAGATAGGGCGCGATGGGCCCCGGATCCGCCCCCGCCTCCGCCACGCCGCGCTCGATCTTTCCGCCGATGACGGCCTCGCCATCCGCCTCCTCGATGCCGAACCGGCGCCGCACCAGATCGATGAGCGGGTGGAAGGTCATGCCGCTGCCGAAGGAGAGGCAATGCCCTTCCTGCCACAAGGCGCGGTCCTCCACGCGCCGGCGGAGCTCCAGGAGGAGCCGGGACTTGCCGATGCCCGCCTCTCCCACCAGAAAGACCGCCTGTCCCTCTCCCGCTCGGGCGCGCTCGAATGCGTCGAGAAGCACGGTGAGCTCGCGCCCCCGGCCCACGAACGGGGTCAGGCCCCGCTCCGACTCGACCTCGAGCCGCGTGCGCGTCTCGTGCTCGCCGATGATCTCCCAGGCGCTCACCGGCTCGGCCTTCCCCTTGAGGTGAATATCGCCGATCCGGCGGGTCTCGAAATAACCGTGGACGAGCCGGTACGTGCTCTCGGATATCGTCACCCGCCCCGGCTCGCCCACCTGCTGGAGCCGCGCCGCCACATTGGTGGTGTCGCCCACCGCGGTGTAGTCCATGCGGAGGTCACCGCCGATGCTGCCCACCACCACGAGCCCGGTATTGAGCCCCTGACGGGCCCGGAACGTGATGCCGCGAGGGCTCAGCTCCTGCTGGAATCCGGCGAGGGCGCGCTCGATCCCGAGCGCGGCGCGTACGGCCCGGCGCGCGTGGTCCTCGTGCGCGATGGGCGCGCCGAAGAGCGCCATGATGCCGTCGCCGAGGAACTGATTGACGGTGCCCTCGTTGCGGTGCACCTCCGCCAGCATGAGCTCGAAGGCCCGGCTCATGAGGCCGTGGACCTCCTCGGGATCCAGGCGCTCGGAGAGCGACGTGAAGCCCGACACGTCCACGAAGAGGACGGTCACCTGCTTGCGCTCGCCCTGGAGCGCGCTGGCGCTGGTGAGGATCTTCTCCGCGAGGTGCTTGGGGGTATAGGCGCGAGGCGAGACGGCTGCCTCGAGGGAGGCGCCGCATTTATGGCAGAAGCGGTTGCCGGGAGGGTTGGGGGTCTGGCAGGCGGGGCAGCGCGCCTCGAGAGACGCGCCGCACCCGCCGCAGAAGCGTGCGCCCTGAGGGTTGTCCTGGGCGCAGCCCGGGCAGATCAAGCCACTCAGCTACGGTACGACGGGTCGGTCCGGTCGAGCCGCCGCAGCAGCCCCGGCCACACCAGCGCGCCCTGGCCGCCCCGCTGCCGCTGGGACGCCGCCGCGCGCGCGTAGCCCTCATCCATCACGTCCTTGGGCACGGGGATGAGCTCGCCCCCTCCCGACTGCGCCCGCACCTGGATGGCGCAGGACGCCTCGAGGTAGTACATCGCGATGAAGGCGTCGGCCACCGTCTCGCCCACGGTGAGGAGCCCGTGGTTGCGCAGGATGAGCGAGGAGTTGTCGCCGAGATCCTTCGCGAGCCGCGGCTTCTCCTCGTCGTTGAGCGCCGGGCCCTCGAAGTCGTGGTAGCCGAGGCTCTTCAGCACGAACATCGAGTGCTGGGAGATGGGCAGGAGCCCCGCGCGCTGCGCCGACACCGCCACGCCGTTCAGGGTATGCGTGTGGAGCACGCACTTGGCGTCGTGCCGCACGGCGTGGATGGCGCTGTGGATCACGAAGCCCGCCTGGTTCACGTTGTAGGCGGAGCCCTCCAGCTTGTTCCCTTCCTGGTCGATCTTCACCAGGCTGGACGCGGTGATCTCGTCGAAGAACACGCCGTACGGGTTGATGAGGAACTGGCCCTCGGTACCCGGCACGCGCGCCGAGATATGGGTGAAGACGAGATCCTCCCAGCCGTAGCGCGACACGAGCCGGTAGGCGGCGGCGAGGTCCACCCGCACCGCCCACTCCTCCGGGGATACCTTGCCCTTCAGCGACGGAAACTCGAGCGCGACTGCAGACATGGGTCGGTCCTCTTCTCTAGCGAAGGTTGTACAGCCGGGCGACGTTGTCGTGGGTGATCTTGCGGCGCACGCGGTCCGAGAACCCGGCGAGGTTCTTGCCGAGGATGGTGTGCGAGTTCGGCCAGAGACAATCGGGGTGCGGGTAGTCGGCGCCCCAGATGATATTGTCCTCGCCGATCAGCGGCACGATGGGCTCGAGGTACTGGTCCTGCTGGTAGGTGACGAACCCCTGGCGGCGGAAGTAGTCGCTGGGCTTGAGCTTGAAGCCGAGCGCGCGGGCGCGGTCCTCGTACTCGGTGTCGAGCCGGTCGAACACGTAGGGCAGCCAGGTCACGCCGGACTCGCCGAGCACGAACTTGAAGTTCGGGTAGGCCTCGCAGGCGCCGGAGGCGATGATCGACACCAGCACCTCCATGGTGTCGAGCTGGAAGAGCGCCGACCGCACCAGCCGCCACTGCACCATGTATTCCTTCTCCATCGCGGGCGTGTCGGGCGTGCGCAGGCCCTTGAAGCCGGTGGAGTGGAAGGAGATGGGGAAGTTGCACTCCGCCGCCGCTTCCCACAGGGCGTACCAGTCCTTGTGATAGATGGGCAGGCCCATGCGCTTGAAGGCGAGGTCGCCGCCGCGCAGCCCCAGCTTGGCGCAGCGCCGGACCTCGGCGGCCGCGTCCTTGGGATCGTTGTTGGGGACGATGGCCAGCGGGAACACCCGGTTCGGATCGCTCGCCCTGGCGAAGTCCGCCGCCCACGTGTTGTAGATCGAGTTCGCCCAGGACCGCTGCGCCCCGTCGGCGATGAGGTCGTTGATCATCAGGCAGCCGTAGATGATCTCCGCGTCGACGCCGTCGCGGTCGAGGTCGGCCAGGCGCAGCTCGGGGGTGGTGGGCCGCGGCTTGGCGCCGCGCTGATAGTTCCACTCGAAGCCCACGTCCTTCATCTCGTCGATGTGCGCGAACACGCCCTTGGTATACGGCAAGAAGCCGGGCCCCACCCCGTTCCACATGCCCCGGTCCACCGCGTCCACGAACCAGTGACAGCCGTCCTCGAGCTCCTCCACCCGCGGGACAAGCAGCTTCCACTTGGCGGGCGCCTGCGACGACCAGAGGTCGGGCGGGCAATAGGTGAGGTCGATGTGGTTGTCGCCCGAGATGAGCCGGTCGGTCATGACGCGCTCCTTTGCGGGACGAAGGGCCTGGAGGCTATCGATCGCTTGGCGGCGATCATATCAGATCTGGCCCTCCCAGGAAGCGGGCGCCACCGCCTTCCAGCGGGCGCGGATCCGCTCGCGGTCCGCCTCGGGAAGCCGGCCGTCGCCCAGGAGCGCCGCGTTCTGCCGCCAGCGATCGGGCTTGGTGGTGCCCACGATGGCGGTATGCACGCCCGGCACGCCCAGGGTGAACCGCAGCGCCGTCCTCACCGCGATGTCCCCCTTCGCCTTCAGGAAGGGGTAGTCGAGCTTCCGGAGGCGCTCCCAGTACTCCTGGTAATAGGCCTCCGCGGGCTTGCGCGCATGGCGCCAGGCCGCATTGGCGATGGGGCGCTTGGCGATCACCCCCATCCCCGCCGCGCGCGCCGCCGGCAGGGTGAGATCGATCGCCTCCTGATCCGCGATGCTCACCGAGGTCTGGAGCGTGTCGAAGCGGCCGGACTCCACCGCCCAGCGGGCGGCGGCGCCGTCGCCGCTATAGCCGATATAGCGCACCAGCCCGCGCTCCCGGGCGCGCTCGAGCGCCGTGATGGCCTCCCCGCGTTTCAGCACGTCCAGCCCGCAGGAATGGAGCTGGATCAGGTCGAGATGATCGGTGGCGAGGCGCCGCAGGCTGCGCTCGATGCTGCGGGAGAGCGCCTCCCCCCGCCAGTCGGAGCGGGCCTCCGCCCGCGCGTGCCCGCACTTGCTGAAGAGGTAGACCTCGCCGCGCCGCTCGCCCAGCGCGGCGCCGATCAGCTCCTCGCTGTCCTCGTAGCACTCGGCGGTGTCGATCACGTTCAGCCCCGCGTCGAGCGCGCTCCCGAGCAGCCGCGCCACCGTGCGCGGGCTTGCCCGCTGGTAGCCAATCTCCGAGCCGCCGAAGCCGAGCGCGCTCGCGTCCATTTCCGTCTTGCCCATGCGCCGCCGTTCCATCGCCTGATCTTGCACCCATCCCGCGCCGCACGCTAGAGTTGACCCAGGAGGATCACCCCCATGGCTCAGACCCTCGATCAGTTCGCCGCCGCCTGCCGCCGCGTGCTGGAATCCGATCCCGGCCCGGAAGGGCGGAAGAAGGTATGCGCCCTCGTCCAGGACATGCTCAAGGACAAGGCCTTCACCGACGCCCACCTGAGCGACGAGACGCCGGAGCGCAAGATTCTCTACGAAGACCCCAAGCTCGGGTTCTGCATCCTGGCCCATGTCTACAAGGGCGCCAAGGAGAGCAACCCGCACGATCATGGATCGACCTGGGCCATCTATGGTCAGGCCGACGGGTCCACCGTGATGAGCGACTGGGAGGTGCTCCAGCCCGCCACCGCGACCGTGCCCGGCAAGGTGCGCCGCGCCCGGAGCTATACCCTCGAGCCGGGCATGGCGAAGGTGTACAACGAGGGCGACGTCCACTCCCCGCGCCGCGAAGGACCCACCCGGCTCATCCGCATCGAGGGCCAGAACACGGACCGGATCAAGCGCTTCGCCTTCGAGAAGGCCTGAGCCAGCGGCGGTGGTGAAGAGCCTCTCGCTGCTGACGCGCAAGGCGGGCATGACCCACGAGCAGTTCATGAAGCACTGGGTGGAGGTCCACGCGCCCCTCGCCCACGCGGTGCCCGGGCTCCGGCGTTACGTGCAGTCGCACATCCTCGAGGAGCGCCGGCGTCCCGACATCCCCGCCACCGACGTGGAGGTGGACGGGATCGCCGAGCTCTGGTTCGACGACGCCGACGCCCTCGCGCGCGCCTTCGCCTC
>Ga0207674_10009185_pt1 | contig 11336 bp, 8 predicted proteins | sample KBSCornC72_FD_184303 | JGI IMG/M metagenome (GOLD analysis project Ga0207674, IMG submission 184303) | Corn rhizosphere microbial communities from Kellogg Biological Station, Michigan, USA - KBS Corn C7-2 (SPAdes) (version 2) | ecosystem: Host-associated > Plants > Roots > Rhizosphere > Soil ...
CGTTTTTTTCTTTATACGATGCAGAATGCCGCCATCACTCGAAACAACCGCCATTCGAAGATTGGTTCCACCCAGATCGGCCGCTAGAACGGTCGTATTCATAGAGAACTTTCCTATTGCTTTTTGGGACGTTCGTTCTCCGGCACGTTTTTATAAACGTCTTCGTATTTGGCGTATCCGTCTTTAATGACGGTGTCCATCAAATTCGATTTGTCAACGACCTGGACTTCCAGGAGAATTGCCGGAACGTCCTTTCCCATAGTGTCGTTCCTAAACGGTGTGGTCGTAAGCGGTTCTTTCTTGGCAAGCTTGATCGCCGCCTCGACGGCTCCTGTCGCAAGCGGAATTATCGGCTTATAGACGGTCATAGTCTGTTTGCCTTCCGCGATCCGCTGAAGAGCATCGATCTGTGCGTCCTGACCGGTTACAAGTATTTTTCCCGCCAATCCTTTTTTCTCAAGAGCCGAAACCACGCCACCCGCCATTCCGTCGTTCGAGACAACGAACGCCTGAATGTTATCGCCGTTTCTCGTTAAGGCGTTTTCGGCAAAATTCAAGGCGAGTTCCGGTTTCCAGTCCGGCATAAAGTCGTCGCCGACGATATTGATGTCCTTTTTGTCTATAGCCGGCTGCAGCACTGCAAGTTCTGCCTTTTTCATTATAACGGCATTGTTGTCAGTCGAAGCACCATAAACCATTACGTAATTTCCCTTGGGAACATGCTGCAAGGCGTATTCGGCAATTTTCTGGCCTATCACCGGCACTTGATGCGATATATAAAGGTCGATCTTATCCGAATTTATCAACCTGTCATAGCTGATCACGGGTACGCCCTGCGCCTTCGCCTTTTCAACCATCGAGGCGGCCTGGGTTGCATCGTGCGGGGCGATCACCAAAACATCGACGCCCTGCGTCAAAAGATTGTCCACGTCGTTCGCTTGTTTATCGGCCTTGTTGTCGGCGACGGTAATGACACAATCAACATTCAGTTTCTTGCAGGCGGCTTCAAAGGCATCGTGGTCGCGAACCCAACGCTCTTCTTTCAGCGTGTCCATCGCAAAACCGATCTTCGTTTTTTTCGGGCCCGACTGGTTCTGCGAGCACGAAATTGCAAAAATTGCGGCGCAAATTAGAAAAATAACCTTAGATTTCATTAAAAATTCTCCTGAAAAATGGAAAGACTGCACAAATTAAATCAAAAATGCGCGATTTCGGCAATTCCGCGAGATATTTAGCGCGCTAACAGCCTTTGCCTCAGAAGCGTTTAGCCCGGCAAATCTCCGTCTTCCTGTCGCCTTTACGAATTTTGTTCAAATAAATCTTTGAAACGCTAGCCAAATGTGTTATAAATATCTATCAAAGTTAATCTTAGAAGCTTTTTCTGTATCTGAGAAAACTTGTATCTCTGCTTTGCACACATTTTTTCGTTTTTATTGACATAGTTCATAATTTCGTGTAAAACATTAAAAGGTTTGATTTTTTGACATTATTGATCGAGATGCGACGCAGCCGTTTAGCCAACAATTGCGTCCTGTAAATTGCGAGGCCAAAACCTTAACTTATATGGTTTTTGCCTTCATCCCAAAAGTTTTTTGCCTGCGATCAAATGAATTTCGCAGGACTGCTTATCGATATAGGATTGATTAAGGAGGAAATTAGAACACATGCTCGGCAACAAACATTTACGCAGGTTTATCACCACTACTACCCTCGCCGCAGTTTGGTGCGTTTATTCGATGGTCGCGCTCGCAGCGCCTCTCGATACGGCCGGCGAGATCACCGTTACCGGCCAGGTCAGCGTTAACGGCCAACCGGTTGTTTCAAATTCAACGATCGTTTCAGGTAGCACAATTACTACAGGCGCTAATTCAACCGCAATTATCAGTTTAGGTAAAACAGGTCGTGTCGAACTTTCGCCCGATTCGAGCTTAACGCTTCGCTTTACTGCAAACAGTATTGTAGGTATTGTTTCGCAGGGTAAAGCCCGGGTATCGAACGCCGCGGGTGTCGCTACTACGTTTACTACAAAGGATACTACCGTTCTTGCTGACGCGGGACAGGCTGACAGTTTTACTGTCGAAGTCGAATGCTCGCACACTCACGTTGACACGGCCGCCGGACTCGTCACGATGAGAGAAGGTACGAACGACAAACAGGTTGCGGCAGGGACAACGGCCGTTGCCGGTAATCTTTCTCAGACTGGCTGCAAACCGTGCCTGCGTCCGAACTCTGCTCCGCTTGTCAGGACCGCTTTCCCGTGGTGGCTCGTTGCATTGGCAGCAGGCGTTGGAGCAGTTGCGGTACTCATCGGAACGCGTGACAATACGCCCGATGTTGGCGGCGACGTTATCGTGGTAAGCCCGATCAGGCCGACTACGACTCCGACTCCGGCTGGATAAACCGAGTTTGACAGAAAAGCTAGTTTCCTTTTGGAAATTGCGGGTCATGTTTATAGAATATGGCCCGCATAATTTTGTTCAACTTTGTGAATTATTTAACAAACATAACATTTAGGCTTAATACTTTTTACTTATGCACATTGCGGTAATCGGCACCGGATATGTTGGATTGGTCTCCGGTGCATGCTTTGCGGAATTTGGCGTTGACGTTACCTGTGTTGACGTTGACGAGACGAAAATAGAAAAACTCAAAAGCGGAATTATTCCGATCTATGAACCGGGTCTCGACACTCTCGTTGAAAAAAACGTCAATGCCGGCCGGCTTCACTTTACTACCGAGATCAGATCTGCGGTTGAAGGCGCACAGGCGGTCTTCCTCGCAGTCGGAACGCCGCCAAAAGAAGACGGCTCGCCCGACATGAGCTATTATCAACAGGCGGCAAAGGACGTCGCAGAGGCAATGAACGGTTATAAAGTTCTTGTCACAAAATCGACCGTACCCATCGGAACCGGAAAATGGCTTCGCGAGTTTGTAACGAAGAACCTAAAGGTACAGACCGATTTCGGCGTTGCTTCAAACCCGGAATTCCTGAGAGAGGGAGCGGCTATCGACGATTTTATGCGTCCCGACCGCGTTGTGATCGGCAGTAACGAGCCTGAGGCGATCGAGGTGATGAAGGAGCTTTACCGCCCGCTTTATCTGATCGAAACGCCTATCGTCATCACTTCGCTTGAGGCGGCCGAGCTCATCAAATACGCCGCGAATGCGTTTCTTGCAACGAAAATTACCTTCATCAACGAAGTTGCGAATCTTTGCGATGCTATCGGGTGTGATGTTCACGACGTAGCACGCGGAATGGGAATGGATAACCGTATAGGCCGCAAGTTTTTGCATCCGGGACCTGGTTACGGCGGTTCCTGCTTCCCGAAAGATACGCGTGCACTGACGACCGTCGCCGACCAATTTGGAGTCGAAACACGGATCGTCGATGCCGTAATTGACGCCAACGAACGACAGCGTGAGGCAATGATCCCCAAGATCGAAAAACTTGTCGGAAGTTTGGACGGAAAGCAGATCGGGATCCTGGGCCTCGCATTCAAGCCCGAAACTGATGACATGCGCGAATCGCCGGCGATCGATATTATCAGATCGCTTTTGGATCGCGGAGTCAAAATTCGCGCTTACGATCCGGTTGCAATGGATGAGGCAAGACATTGCCTGCCTGAGATAGAGTACGCAACCGATGAATATGACGCTATACGCGATGCCGACGCCCTGGTAATCGTTACCGAATGGAACCAGTTCAGGGCACTTGACATGGACAGGGTCAAGCAGCTTCTTAAAGCTCCAAAGATCGCCGACCTTCGAAACATCTACGAACCGCAGGATATGCGGGAGCTTGGATTTGATTACGTCGGCGTCGGCAGATAAGAAAACAAAATGGCGGGAAAGCTGGCCCGATTCTGGGTGCTACCTCATCGGGACGTTCTCACTTTCTCGCTTTTTTAAATTTATGTCTCTAACTTCAAAAGTCCTGGTCACCGGCGGTGCGGGGTTCATCGGTTCAAATCTTGCCGAAGAACTTATAAGCCAGGGAGCTAAGGTCGTTATTCTGGACAGCCTTATAACCGGTTTCCGCGAAAATCTGGAAGAGATCAAGGGTGATTTCGATTTCATCGAGGGCGATCTCAACGACAACCTTTCAGTTGGAAAGGCCGTTGATGGTGTCGAAATTGTCTTTCACCAAGCGGCTCTGCCTAGTGTTCCCCGCTCGGTAGAAAACCCCTCTGAAACCCATCAGGCCTGCGTGAACGGGACATTTAATTTGCTGGTCAAGGCAAAAGATGCCGGTGTCCGGCGGCTTGTCTATGCGGCGTCGAGTTCGGCCTACGGCGATCAGCCGACACTCCCAAAGGTTGAAACAATGCGGCCCGAACCGCTTTCGCCGTATGCGGCAGCCAAATTGATGGGTGAATATTATTGCAGCGTTTTCAGCCGGGTTTACGGTCTCGAAACCATTTCGCTTAGGTATTTCAATGTCTTCGGACCACGTCAAAATCCGTCGTCGATGTATTCCGGCGTGATCTCGCGCTTTATCGACGCGTTGATGAAGGACACAAAACCCGTGATCTACGGCGACGGCGAACAGTCGCGCGATTTTACATATATCGCCAATGTCGTCGATGCCAACATAAAAGCGGCCATGACGTCGAATGGCATCGGCGAAGTAATGAACGCCGCGAACGGCGAACGCATCAGCCTTAATCAACTGCTCGAAGTTCTAAAGAACATTACAGGAAGGAATGATGTTTCGGCCGATTTTCAACCGGAGCGAAAAGGCGACGTTAAGTATTCGCAGGCTGATAACAAAAAGGCAGTAGAGTTGATTGGTTATAAAAAGCTGGTAGACCTCGAAGAAGGTTTGCGAAATACCATCGACTGGTGGAGTTCAAGCCGGTTCGCCGCAGGAAAAGTTCATAACGGAAAAAGTGAAATGGTGTAAAAAGCATCGTAGATTTCTGCCGACTTTCAACCTTTCACTTCCCGATAGTAAAAACGTCATCCGCAACAGGCGAATTTATCAGGATCTCCTTCGCTTTAAAATCCGCGTACGCCGTCATCTGCCCGAGGTCAAACCGCTGCGAATACTTCTCAGGTACGGTAACCCCGTCCACGATGCGGTATTTATCAATAACGACCGACGTTGTTATCGTCCTCCCGTTAAGATCATAGCTCGACTCGTAGCCCTTGACCTGGCCTGTCTTTTCGTCAACGAAAAAGTCCGTATAAAAGCCCTCACGCGTTGTCACTCGAAAGCCTTTCTTCTTTCCGGTTTCCGGGAGAGCCGAGACCACGTATCCGGTATCGCCAATATGCAGAAGAACGGGAAATCCGAGACTCGTAACAGGCGGCAGCGAAAAACCGGGAATCGATGAAAATGTTTCCTTACCGTCGTAAACCTGTTTCAATGACTGAAACTGGCTCTGAATATCGAGACGATAGCGCTCGCCGGAGATCACGATAGCAAAACCTGCCGGAAATGCCTGATTAAACGAAGACATCGTAACATCGGCGGTGCCGCGAACTATCAACGTTTTTATCGCCTTCAATTTATCGCCGCCGTGCGCCGCGAGAGCGGCTTTTGATAATTCGACAGCTGCATTTGCCGATGAAGAAACAGCGGCGTCCTCCGGTTTTACTTTAGCGATGGTCTGGCCGAGAACGCCAAGCGAAAAGCAGAACATTAGCAGTACGAAAAATATTGTCTTCATTTTCATTTATACCCCGACGGTTAGCCTGTACTGCGTTATTAAACGCAAAAAGAAGGGCAAAAGTTCTTCGCCCTTCTCTTCTTGGTAAAAATGCCGGGTTTACCAGTTGAACCGCAATTGCAGTTCGACCCTGCGGTTTGCCGTTCCGGCTCCGCCGCCAAATCCGCCGAACCCGCCGAATCCCGCATACGTAGAGATCGATTGCCCAAAACGGCCCGAAGCGAGGTTACCTATCGGACTCCCGAAATTGACATTGTTGAACAGATTCGAGACGTTGATGCCGACGTTCAGGTTATAAGGCTTTCGATTGTCGCTTCCGCCAAAGAAGCCGCCACGTCCGCCGAAGCCGCCTCCACCGCCGCCGCGACCTCCGCGGCCGCCAATTCCCGGAATGCCTCCTCCGCCTCCGCGTCGACCTCCGCCCTGCTGGCCCGACGTCGCGCCGTTATCGATCGATTTGCCAAATCCGAAATTCTTCGACAGTCGCATGTTTACGCTGAAGTAGCTCGGCGCCTGTCCATAATTTCGCGGAATTATTGCGTTCGGATCGTGTCCCGCGACATCACAGTACGACGCGGTAATGCCCAAGTCGGAACAGCGGGCGCCGAGTTCGGCAAACGTCGGCCGCTCCGTAAAGAGCGAGTCGCCGTTCGTGTCGATCCCCCGCGTTATATTAAAAGGCCTGCCCGAATTCGCCTGGATGAACGGGCTAAGCGAAACGCCCCAAGGCATAGCGAAATTTCCGCCAAAAACAAAGCTGTGGCGAATGTCACCTGAAGAACGGCCGTATTCATCGCTCAGATCGTATGAGTACGCGGGAAAACTTCCGGCCCCGTCCGTGTCACCCTTTGAAAACCCGAGCGAATAATTGCCGAACAGCGTAACGCCGTTTGTAAGGCTCGAACGTATGTTTGCGATAAACCTGTTCTGGTTCACAACTCCGCTCGATTCGTACTGGAATATCGGGCCGCTTGTTGGATCGGGCAACGGCGCTCCGCTGCAATCTACCTGAGCCGGACATATCGGAGCGTTGATATTTCGAGCCCGCAGCATAAAGTTGGTACGTGATCCGATATAATAAGCCGAAACGGTTGTTCGCCGCGGCAGCTGATGCTCAACACCAAGAGCGATCTGTGTCGTCATGGGCGCCTTCAGATCGGGTGCGATCGTTCTGATCGTGCTGGATGCAGGAAGCACGGCTTGTATCTCCGCAACCGTCGGAACATTTGTAACACCATCGAGTGTAAAGACCGGTTGCGACAGCAAAGCTATTGCGGCTGCCCGGCGAACAGGATCTACGTCTCTCGAATTAACTACGAAATTCAGCTGGTTTACACCGTTAAACCTTTCCGCATTCAGGACGAGATTTTCGCCAAACCTGTCGTAAAACACACCGATACCACCGCGAAAAACGGTCTTTGGAGCCTTGGCTCCGCCCGCCCCTGGTGACCAGGCAAACGAAAATCGCGGAGCAAAATTCAGATTGTCCTTGATGTTCGTTTGGTTTTCATATCGCAGGCCGAAACTCAATGTTAGTCCGGGATTGACACGCCAGTCGTCCATTGCAAAAGCGCCGACATCGGTCTGCGAAATTTTCTGCAACGGGTTACCAGCGGTCAAATTAAATTGTGTCGGAATGTTTGTACCCTCTAGTGTCCCGATGTATTGGTTCAAATTGGTGAACGTGAAGGTGCCGCCAAAACCATTCTCGGACTGATCCTGAATATTGTCGCCGCGAATTCTGACGCCAAACTTTACTGCATGCTGCGAATTCTTGCCGAACGAAGTGGTTGTGTTGTTTGATAGTTCCCAACTGTTCGACTTGTTAAAACTTAGGCCGATCTGCGCTCCACCGCCGGTGAACGCATCAGCAACGTTGATCGTCGGTATCGAGTTGTCACCTGTCTGAGTGCGATTCTGTCCCTCGAACTGGAAACGAGTTTCGTTGACCGTTTTCGGGTTTATTATCATCGTCTCGGTCAGCCGCACCTCGTTCTCCGTGTTGGTTGTGTTATACATCCTTGAGGGCAGCGATATTCCACCGATACCCTGGTTCGAATTGGTTTGACGGGTAAAACTGTACCTTGCAACCAGCGTATTCTTATCGTTTATCTGGTAATCGAACCGAGGGCTTATCGAAAATCGGCGGCTCGGCACAACAAACTCTTGATTAAATATGAGCGGATTAAGATTTGGATCGAGTATCACTGCGTTCAATACAGTGTTGCTGTCCTGATCGCGATTGCTGATATCTAAAAAGAAAGACGATTTACCCTTCTGGACCGGGCCTGAAATATTTCCACCAAAGAAACGCGTCTGGCTTGGTGCACGATTCAACGCAAACGGATTGCGCGAGTTAAGGCTTTCGTCGTTGAAATTGCCAAAGGCACTTCCGCGCCATTTGTCCGAACCTGGTTTGGTCAAGATCTCGATGCGCCCGAAGCCAAGCCGGTCGTATTCTGCCGAAAACGGATTACTGTTAATGCGTATTTCGCGAATCGCTTCTTTTGGCGGAAGTCGCCCGCCAGTGAATCCGTCAATGTAGATCTGTCCGCCGTTCGGGCCTGCCGCAGGACCTGCAAGAGCCTGCAGCGCCGCCTCCAATTCATCTGGGTCATCCGGCAGCGCGTCGAGGTCTTTGTCCTTTAAAACAGTCGCTCCGGCGTTATTCGTCGGATCGGTCGACACGCCCTCGTCAGCCGAAACATCGACCTTTTGCTCAACGGCCGCGACTGTAAGCGATGCGGTCAATTCATTCCGTTTTCCTGCCGTGATCTCGACATCCGGCTGCTGAAACGGGGCAAAGTTAGCGGCGATAACGTTGACGATATATTTACCCGGTTTTAATCCTGTGATCGCAAATTCGCCGCGGTTATTTGTGGTGGTTGTTTTTGACGTTCCGTCATCCGCGACCGCCGTGACGGTTGCTCCTACTACAACTGCTCCCAGCGAATCAACGACAGTGCCGCCGAGACTTCCCGGCTGCTGTGCGAACGCCGGAATCGCCAGCGATAAGGAAAATAGTGCCGTAAAAATAAAAGTACTGATAAATTTCATGATAAATTGCCTGTTTACATTTCCCGCTGCAAATCACAAACGCAGGCGCGGGTGCTGCGTTCCTTTATCAAAATTGCAAAGGCACATTACGGAGTGCCGAAACCGTCCAATCCCGGAATATTAAAATCGCCAAGCCCCTGGTTACCGCCGCGTCCCTGCCGGCCGCCTGGTGCCTGCGCGGCACGCAGAAACGGTTCGACGCCGGCCAGCAACTTGATCGCAGTGATGTGGTCCGTATCGTTTTTTGTGCTGGAAACCGCGATCATATCACCCGGTTTAAGATCACTGACCGTGATGGTCGGAAATCGCTCGAGCATCTCATCAATTCCGCCGCCGCCGCGTTGTCCAAAGCCGCGTCCCTGGCCTGCGCCCTGCGGCCGCGCGCCTACAGGAGCATTTCCCTGTCCTGCAGGCCGCGCTGTTCCCTGTCCGCCGCCTTGGAATTGTGCCATTCGTTGGGCCATTTCCTCAGGAAATTTTTTCAACAGCGACGTCGAGCCAACGGCGATCGTAATATCTTTTTTGTTTCTAAGATCTGTTATGAGAACTTCATTCTTAGCGGTATCGACCGATTTAACGGTTCCGGCAACTGTCTGGAACGCTCCGGTGACGATTTCCTCAGCCGCAAATGTTGTACCGTCAGCTCCTTTATCACCCAATGCCCTCAGCATATCGCCTGGGCTGATGTCGGCGATCGTTCCCGGTTTGGCTTCATCGTATTTTACCGAGTTCGGCGAATAACGCATGAATTTCGCGTTGTCCTTCGTAGTAACTTCAACAGTTGTGGTGCCGGTAAAACCGCGAACCTCGATGCCGATCTTTTTTGCGACCGGGTCGATCGAAGAAACACGTCCCGTGATTCCGCGTGTTTTCCATTCCTCGGCTTCTTTGGTATTTTTTTCCGCGATATCGGCTTTCTTCATCAAATAAACCGCTCTTGCCGGAAGCGATTTTTTATCTGCCGGCCAGACACCCGTTATCGCCAGCTTGTCGCCAACACCGATATCAGTCAAAGCAGCGGGCGTAGCAGTCTTAAGGCTTGGGTTTTCCGCGGACACATGTTTGTATTCGGTTTTGTCCGTAAGCGATACGGTTGTCGCTCCGTCCTTGGTATTCAACACTATCGAATCGTTGTTGACCGATACAACCTCGCCGGTGATCAAAACTGGCTTCTGCGGATTATCCTGCGCCCAGGTCGCGGACGCAGCAGCAATAATGAAAAAAGTGATTTTAATTAAGTTAAGTTTGCGCATTCTAACTTATGATATCCAAATTTTTATAAAATTTATACGCACCGCGCCCGCAAATGTTGCATGAGCTAAGTGTAAGACGTTGATTTTGCAGGGAAAGTTCGACCGAAAATGTAAAGAATTGTAAAACCTTTTTGCGCCTTAGATAGAGGTATTCGGCCACATTCGTTTGGCACGTGCAGTAAGCACAAGTCCGATACCGCCGGCGAACAAAGTTATCAACGCGAGGGTCCAAATATACGGGATCGAGAGTAGTACTGTCCAGAACAAAACGCCCGTAAGAATCGCGAGTGTTTCTGATCGATTTCGATCCGAAACCAAATGTTTGAGGAACAATTTACCGATAGTCACCTGAAGCGCAACGCGTCCGAACACGTACGCAAGCATCAACAGCGCAAGCACCATCAGCCCAAGTATCACGCTCAGATAGTCAGGCAAAAACCGCAAGCCGACGATAACGCTTATCGTTGTCAGAACAAACCCTACAAATCCGATAGCGACGACCTTGAGTGTCGACAGGTGGAACCGAGCGACTGAGCGGCTGACTGCTCCCGGAGCGATCGTCGCAACGGCAAGCGTCACAACGAACCAGAACAAAACCGATAGCAGGCGTTGAGCAAGGAAGGCGAGCGAAAAAGTCGGGGCAAGTATCTGTGAAGGATTTTGTGCAAGGTCGCGAAGCTCTTCTTCGAACGCCCCGAACATCACGGTTTCCTTTCCCTTTTCGCGAAGCGGCTCACGGGCTTCAGGTTTATACGATCCGCCAAACACGATTATATCGCCGCCGACATAAGCGTTTTCTTTTTGAATTATCGATCCGCCGATCGCGGCTACGTCGCCCTCGACCCTGCCTTCGATTATGACGTCACCGCCGAACGCGAGCACGCCTTTCGCGCGGTTTTTGACGATCACTGATTTCCCGATCGCGTAAACCTCCATATCCGGCGCATCGTTTACGATCAGCGTCTTTTCATCAGGCGATGTTTCAAGTTGTGTTTGAGCGGGAACAACTACATTAAGCGAGAAAAGAAACGTAACGAGGAAAAAGAGCGAGGCGGTGCAAAATCTCGGAACAAACTGTTTTTGTATTCTGGTAAAGGGATATTTCACTTTTGACAGCCCGTCCGATCATGAGCGGTGTAGAAGAGCCAATCGCGACAGGATAAATAACGAAACCGCAAACATTCCGGGGACCACGAACGAAAAGGTTGTATCCGACAGGAACTGCGAGCTGATAGAACGCAAAATTATCACTGCGCCGATCGCAAGGTCATAAGCCACATGAGCCACAAAAACGCCGACCGCGGCGATCTGATCGAACACCTGCACTGCCGCCCCAAAAAACTTTGTCGAATCG
>Ga0207674_10009187_pt1 | contig 11335 bp, 13 predicted proteins | sample KBSCornC72_FD_184303 | JGI IMG/M metagenome (GOLD analysis project Ga0207674, IMG submission 184303) | Corn rhizosphere microbial communities from Kellogg Biological Station, Michigan, USA - KBS Corn C7-2 (SPAdes) (version 2) | ecosystem: Host-associated > Plants > Roots > Rhizosphere > Soil ...
CTCAGCAAGCTGGGCATCACCGGTTACGGCTTTGCGCCGCTCCAGCTGCCGGCGGGCCTCGACTTCGCGCCCATGTTCCACGGCATCGACGAGCGGGTGCCGGTGTCGGCGCTCGAGTTCGGGACGCGCGTGCTCCAGCGGTTCATCGCCACCTGCTGAGAGCCGGTATGCCGGTGGGTCACCTTCCGTGGCCCCGGCCCGGTCCGCCTCGTGGTCGGGTCACTGGGCCGAAGAGCGCCGCGGCACGCGGATGATGCGCCGCCGCAACCAGGTCCGCTGCACCCCACCGAGGTAGATGCGGGTGCGGTGCAGCTCCCAGTGGCCGTACTCCGCGTGCTCGGACAGGGTCCGGCGGATGTCGGCCCTGGACACCTCCCGCGTGAAGCGGAGCACTCGGTACTCGTACTCGACCATCACGCGCCATTCTCACCCAGAAAACGCTACGGTCGGCACATGACCGCAGACCCGCGTGGTGCGCTGGCCAGCCTGCTGACTGCTTTCGAGCGACACCTCGAGGCGTCGGCGGCCAAGCGCGGGGAGGACGACCCCACGGTGGTCGCGGCCTACGACGACCTCGCCGACGCGTTCGAGAGCTACGACGACGCGCTGCTGCAGGCCTACGGCGAGATGACGCCGCTGCAGGTCTACGACGACGACGCCGACGATGACGAGCTGGACGACCACGACGACGAGGACGGCGACGGCGGAGTCTATTCCGGCCTCGACGACGCCGACTACGAGGACGAGGAAGAGGCCTGAGCCGGGCCTGACCGGCTCAGCCCTGGGCCGACACCTCGTCGAGGGCGTCGACCAGCTCCTCGGGCAGCTCGAGCTTCTCGCTGGCCAAGGTCGAGCGCAGCTGGGCGGCGGTCCGGGCGCCGACCACCGGGCTCACCACGCCGGGCCGGTCGCGCACCCAGGCCAGCGCGACCTCGCCCAGCGTGACCTCGAGCCCCTTGGCGGCGATGGCCAGCGCCTCCACGACACCGGCGCTGCGCTCGTTCAGGTAGCGGGCGGTGAACCGCGGGAAGTCGCGGGAGGCGGCCCTGGAGTCGGCCGGGATCCCGTTGCGGTACTTGCCGGTGAGGACGCCGCGGCCGAGGGGCGACCACGGCATGAGGCCGAACCCGAGGGACTGGGCGGCGGCGAGCAGGTCCGGCTCGGCGGACCGGTTCACCAGCGAGTACTCCACCTCGTTGGCCACCAGCGGCACCCGGGCCTGCTCGAGGAGCGAGAGGGCCCGGGCGGTCTGCCACCCGGCGAAGTTGGACACGCCGACGTAGCGGGCACGCCCCGTCGAGACCGCCCACTCCAGCGCCGACAAGGTCTCCGCGAGCGGCACCTCGTCGGACCACGTGTGCACCAGCCACAGGTCGACGTGGTCGGTCCCCAGCCGCTCGAGCGACAGGTCGAGCTGGGCAAGCAGGCTGTGCCGGGAGGTGTCGACGACCCGGTGGCCGCTGCGCCGGGAGATGCCCGACTTGGTGCAGATCACGAGGTCCTCACGGGGCACGTCGTCCTCGATGAGCCGGCCGATGATCGCCTCCGACGCACCGTCGGCGTAGCCGTGGGCGGTGTCGACGAGGTTCCCCCCGGCCTCGAGGAAGGTCCGCAGCAGGGTCCGGGCCTCCTCCTCGTCGGTGGTCCGGCCCCAGGTCATCGTCCCGAGGGCGAGGCGGGAGACCGACAGCCCCGAGGCCCCCATTCGTCTGTGGCGCATGTCTCCGTACGGTACTGGCCGCCGCGAGCTCGCGGGCCCAGACCCGACCGTTAGCCTGCCTGTCCATGGATCTCGGTGTGAACCTCGGGTACTTCGGCATGGGCGTCGACCAGGACAACGTGGCGGTGGCCCAGGAGGCGGACCGGCTCGGGTACACGGTGGCGTGGGCGGCGGAGGCCTACGGCTCCGACGTCCCGACGGTGCTGTCCTGGATCGGGGCGCAGACGACGCAGATCGGGCTCGGCGCCGCCGTCATGCAGATCCCCGCCCGCACCCCGGCGATGACGGCGATGACCGCCGCCACCCTCGACACCCTCTCCGGTGGCCGGTTCCGCCTCGGCCTCGGCGTGAGCGGGCCACAGGTGAGCGAGGGCTGGCACGGGGTGCGGTTCGAGGCGCCGCTCGGACGGACGAGGGAGTACGTCGAGGTCGTGCGGATGGCGCTGCGCCGCGAGACCGTCGCGCACGAGGGCCGCCACTACCCACTGCCCCTGCCGGACGGCCCGGGGAAGGCGCTCAAGCTGACCATCCACGCACCCCGGACCGACATCCCGGTCTACCTCGCCGCGGTCGGCCCGAAGAACCTCGAGCTTGCCGGCGAGGTGGCCGACGGGTGGCACGCCATCTTCTTCAGCCCGGAGCACTCGGGCGACCTCGTCGAGTCCGTGGCGACCGGGCGCCGCCGTGCCGGCAAGGGCGCGGCCACCGACCCGCTGGACGGGTTCGACATCGCGCCCGCGGTGCCGGTCGTGGTCGCCGACGACGTGCAGGCCGCGGCCGACTCGCTGCGCGCCTACGCCGCGCTCTACGTCGGGGGCATGGGGTCCCGTGAGCAGAACTTCTACAACCGCCTGGCCGTGCGGATGGGGTTCGAGGAGGCCGCGGCGAAGGTCCAGGACCTCTACCTCGCCCGGCAGCACCGCGACGCGGCCGCCGCCGTGCCGTTCGAGTTCATCGACGCGACCGCCCTGATCGGGCCGCGCGAGCGGATCCGCGACCGGCTCCAGCGGTACGCCGAGGCGGGCGTCGGCACCCTGTCGGTGGCACCATTCGCGGGCGGGCTCGAGGAGCGGCTGCACGTGGTGCGCACCATGGCCGAGCTGATGGGGGAGACTGGCGCCCCGTGAGCACCCTGAGCTACCTCGACGCGCTGGTCCTCGGCGTGGTGGAGGGACTGACCGAGTTCCTGCCCGTCTCCTCCACCGGCCACCTGACCGTCGCCGAGAAGGCCCTCGGTCTCAAGGTCGACGACGTCGGCGTGACCGCCTACACGGCGGTCATCCAGCTCGGGGCGATCGTCGCCACCTTCCTGTACTTCTGGCGCGACATCCTCCGGCTGTTCCTCGCCTGGGTGGGCGGCCTGCGCAGCGCACCCGCGCGTGAGCACCACGACTACCAGCTCGCCTGGGCGGTCGTCGTCGGCTCGATCCCGGTGGGGATCGTTGGCTTCCTCGCCAAGGACCTGATCAGCGGCCCGCTGCGCAGCCTGTGGGTGGTGGCCGGCGCGCTCATCATCTGGAGTGTCGCGATGTGGCTCGCCGAGAGCCGCCACACGATGCTCGAGCGGCGCGGCATCGACCGCGACGAGGGCGCGGTCACGCTCAAGGACGGCCTGGTCATCGGACTGGTCCAGTGCCTGTCGCTGGTCCCCGGCGTCAGCCGCTCTGGCGCGACCATCTCGGCCGGGCTGTTCCGCGGCATCAACCGGGTCACGGCCACGAACCTGTCCTTCTTCATGGCCATCCCCGCGCTGACCGCGGCCGGGCTGTTCGAGGCGGTCCAGGAGCGCGACCACCTCAAGGCGCTCGGCGTCGGGCAGATGGGGGTCGGCCTCGTGGTGTCCTTCGTGGTGGCCTACGGCTCGATCGCGTGGCTGCTGCGCTTCGTGCGCTCCAACCGGATCACCGCGTTCGTCTGGTACCGCGTGGCACTCGGCATCGCCCTCATCGCACTGCTGGCCACCGGCGCCATGTCAGCGACCTGAGCCCGCGTGTCCGCGACCTGAGCCCGCGTGTCCGCGACCTGAGCCCTCGTGTCCGCGACCTGAGCGGCTACAGCCAGCCGGACCTGCGGAACGCGCGGTAGAGGCCGAGGCACAGCGCTGCCATCAGCGCGAGCGCCATGAAGTACCCGTAGCGCCAGTGCAGCTCGGGCATGTTCTCGAAGTTCATGCCGTAGATGCCGGCCACCATGGTGGGGACCGCTGCGATCGCGACCCAGGCGGAGATCTTGCGCATGTCGTTGTTCTGCTGCACCGAGATCTGCGCCAGGTGCGCCCCGAGGATGTCGGTGAGGAGTCGGTCGTAGGACTCGACGTGGTCGATGACCTTGAGCAGGTGGTCGGCGACGTCGCGCAGCAGCAGCCGGATCTCCTTGTTGGGCAACGGCGAGCGTGAGCCGTCCTGCAGCATCTGCAGCGGCGCGGCGAGCGGGTTCGCGGCCCGCCGGAACTCGAGCACCTCGCGCTTGAGCTTGTAGATCGTCTCCGAGCTGACCGGGCCCGACCCGGAGAACACGGCGGCCTCGATCTCCTCGAGGTCGGCCTCCAGCTCGGCATCGATCGCGAGGTAGTTGTCGACGATGCTGTCGGTCACCGCGTGCAGCACGGCGATCTCGCCGAGCTGGAGCACCTCCGGGTTGGCCTCGAGCCGGCGCCGCACGTCGCTGAGCGGGTTGGCCTCGCCCCGCCGCACGGTCACCACGAACCGGTCCCCGATGAACATCATCAGCTCGCCGGTCTCGACGTCCGAGGACTCCTCGATGTACCGCAACGTCTTCAGGACCACGAAGATGGTCTTGTCGTACAGCTCGACCTTGGGCCGCTGGTTGCCCTTCACCGCGTCCTCGACCGCGAGCGGGTGCAGCTTGAGCTCGTCGTTGACCAGGTCGAACTCCGCGTCGGTCGGGTTCTTCAACCCGATCCACAGGAAGGCGTGCGGGTCCTCACCCGCCCGGATCTCCTCGAGGGCATCGCTGAGGTCACGGCAGCCGTGACGCACTCCGCCCCGGTACACCGCCTGGTCCACGATCACGCGCCTACTCCACCACGTCGCCCGCCCGGTCGCGAGGAGGCGCACGTAGAGTGCCGCACGTGCCCACCTGCCTGCTGGTCCGCCACGGCCAGTCCACCGCCAACGGTGAGGGTGTCCTCGCGGGCCGGCTCCCCGGCATACACCTCTCCCCGCAGGGGCACGAGCAGGTGGCCCGGCTGGCCGCGCGCTTCGCCGGCGCCGGCGTGGCGAGGGTGGTGAGCAGCCCGCTCGAACGGTGCCTGGAGACGGCCCGGCCGCTGGCGGCGGCCGTCGGCGTGGAGGTGGTCGTCGAAGAGGACCTGCAGGAGTGCGCCTACGGCGCGTGGACCGGTCGCCGGCTCGCCGAGCTCGCCAAGGAGCCCCTGTGGGCGACCGTGCAGGACGACCCTGCCAGTGCCCGCTTCCCCGACCACGACACGTATGCCGCGGAGAGCCTTCGCGACATGGCCGAGCGGGTGGTGGGTGCGGTCCGGCGCCTCGACGGGGAGGTCGCCGCCGAGTCCGGGGAGGCAGCGCTGTGGGTGGCGGTCAGCCACGGGGACCTGGTCAAGGCGGTGCTCGCCGACGTGACCGGCGCGGGACTCGCGCACTTCCAGCGCTACACCGCGGACCCCGCGTCCGTGTCGGCCGTGCGCTACGGGGGCCGGCACACCTTCCTCCTGGCCGCCAACGAGCTGGCGCCCGACCTCGCCCGGTTCCGGGCACCCCAGGAGCAGCCCTCAGGCGGCGACGCGGTGGTGGGTGGCAGCACCGGCCGGCGTTAGAGTCGGGTCATGGCGGTCAACGAGTTCGACCCTCCCGACCGGTTCGTCGCCGGCACCGTCGGGCCGCCCGGGCAACGGACCTTCTTCCTGCAGGCGAGCGAGGGCCGTCGGCTGCTCAGCGTGTCCGTCGAGAAGGAGCAGGTCGCGGTCCTCGCCGACCGCATCAACGACATGCTCGACTCCTATGCCGGTGGCAGCGGGGGCGACCATGCGGCGACCGAGGTCACGGACAACGCGCCCCTGGACACCCCGATCGAGGACGAGTTCCGGGTCAACACGCTCAGCCTGGGGTGGGACGAAGGTCGACAGGTCGTCGTCATCGAGTGCCTCGACCGTGACCCCGACGACCCTGAGGGCAGCGTGACACCGGACGTCGTTGCAGGGGAGCCCAAGCTGATCCGCATCGTCCTGACCCCGGCCCGGGCCCGCGCGTTCGCCCGCCGCGCGCAGAGCGTGATCTCCGCAGGCCGGCCGCCGTGCCCGTTCTGCGGCGGGCCGCTCGAGCCCGAGGGCCACATCTGCCCGCGCGCGAACGGCTACAAGCGCTGACGCCGGTGCTCCCGGACGGCCCCTCGATCCTCGACGTCCTCGAGGACGGCGACCTCGACGTGGTGGGCCAGGTCGCCGACGCCTCCAACCTCGCGCTGCTCGTGCGGGTCGGCGCGGCCGCCGTGCATGCCATCTACAAGCCGGTGTCGGGCGAGCGCCCGCTGTGGGACTTCCCCGAGGGGACGCTCGCCGCCCGCGAGGTGGCGGCCTACCTCGTCAGCGCAACCGGCGGCTGGGACATCGTGCCCGAGACGGTGCTGCGCGACGGCCCGTTCGGGCCGGGGTCGGTGCAGCGCTGGGTCGGCGACCCGCTCGTCGAGCCCGAGCACCCGGTCGACATCGTCGGCCCCGGCGCGGTTGCACCCGGCTGGCTCCCGGTGCTGCGCGGCGAGGGCGCCGACGGCCGGCCGGTCGTGGTGGTGCACGAGGACTCCGACGCGATGCGCGCGGTCGCGGTGTTCGACGCGGTGGTCAACAACTCCGACCGCAAGGGGTCGCACCTCGTCCGCGAGGGGGGCGTGCTGCGTGGCTTCGACCACGGGGTCTGCCTGCACGAGGACGACAAGCTGCGCACCGTGGTGTGGGGTTTCGCCGGGCAGCGGATCGCCGACGACGAGCTCGCGCGGGTGGAGCGGGTCCGCGCCGACGCCACGGACGGGACCAGCGAGCTGCGCGCCGCGCTGGAGCCGCTGCTCACCACCGCGGAGGTGGCCGCGCTGGGGGCCCGCTGCCGCACGCTGCTGGCCCACGCGGCATACCCCGTCCCGTCCGGTCAGTGGCCGGCCATCCCGTGGCCGCCGCTCTGAGCGGCACCCGTAGGCTCTGCGGGTGATCTCGTGGCCCGCCCCCTTCATCCCGTCGGTGCCGGGCAGCGGGCCACCGGTGCAGGTCTTCGACTCGGCGAGCGGTGCGGTCCGCGCCATCACCCCCGGTCCCGTCGCCCGCATGTACGTGTGCGGCATCACGCCCTACGACGCCACCCATCTGGGGCACGCCGCGACCTATGTCACCTTCGACGTCCTCGGCCGGGCCCTGCGCGACGCGGGCCACGACGTGGAGTACGTCCAGAACGTCACCGATGTCGACGACCCGCTGCTCGAGCGCGCCACCCGCGACGGGGTGGAGTGGACCGACCTGGCCGCGGAGGAGATCGCGCTGTTCCGCGAGGACATGACGGCGCTGGCCGTGCTGCCCCCGGACCACTACGTCGGGGTGGTCGAGAGCATCGAGCCGGTCGGTGCCGCCGTGCGCGACCTCCTCGAGCGCGGGGCCGCCTACGCCGTCGCGACGCCGGAGTCACCGGCCGGCGACGACGTCTACCTCGACCTCGCGACCGACCCGGGCTTCGGGGGCGTGTCGGGCTGGACCCGGGAGCAGATGCTCGAGGTGTACGCCGACCGCGGCGGGGACCCGGAGCGGAGCGGGAAGCGTGATGCCCTCGACCCGCTGCTGTGGCGCGCGGCGCGTCCCGGTGAGCCCTCGTGGTCGGTCGCCGGGCTACCGGACGGTCGGCCCGGGTGGCACGTCGAGTGCACCGCGATCGCGCTCCGGCACCTCGGGATGTCCTTCGACGTCCAGGGTGGCGGTACCGACCTCCTCTTCCCCCACCACGAGATGAGCGCCAGCCAGGCCGTGGTCCTCACCGGGGAGCGGCCGTTCGCCCGCACCTACGCGCACCAGGCCATGGTCGGCCTCGACGGCGAGAAGATGAGCAAGTCCAAGGGCAACCTCGTCCTCGTCTCGAAGCTGCGAGCCAACGGGGTCGACCCGATGGCGATCCGGCTGGCCCTGCTGGCCCAGCACTACCGCACCGAGTGGTCGTGGACCGACGCCCTGCTGACCCAGGCGCAGGAGCGGCTGGCGACCTGGCGGGCGGCCCTGTCGGTCGACGGCGCCCCTCCCGTCGAGGAGGTCGTCCGGACCGTGCGCGAACGGGTCGCCGACGACCTGGACAGCCCCGCCGCGCTGTCGGCGGTCGACCGCTGGGCCAAGGAGTGCCTGACCCGCGGGGGCACCGATCCCGCCGCGGCGGGAGTCCTGGCGCGCCTTCTCGACCGGCTGCTCGGCGTCCGGGTCTGAGCGGCCAAAGCCGCCGCTCGCTACGCCGAGCCCTCCTGGCCGCGGCGCCGCAGGTAGCGCTCGAACTCGCGGGCGATCGCGTCGCCGCTCGCCTCGGGCAGGTCGGCGGTGTCCTGCGCCTCCTCGAGGCTCTGGACGTACTCCGCCACCTCCTCGTCGGTCTCGGCCAGCTCGTCGATCCCGCGCTCCCAGGCGCGGGCGCCGTCGGCCAGGTCGCCGTGCGGGACGGTGACGTCGAGCAGCTCCTCGAGCCGCGAGACCAGCGCCAGGGTGGCCTTCGGGGACGGGGAGTGGCCGGCGTAGTGCGGCACCGCGGCCCAGCACGAGATCGACTGCAGGCCGGACTGGGTGGCCGCGTCGGCCAGCACCCCGACGATGCCGGTGGGGCCCTCGTAGCGGCTCGGCTCGAGGTCGAAGCGGTGCAGCACGTCCTCGTCGTCGGACGTGGCGGTGACCGGGATGGGGCGAGTGTGCGCGACGTCGGCCATGAGGGCGCCGAGGGTGAAAACGGCGGTGGCGCCCACCTGTTGGGCGAACTCCATCAGCTCGATCGTGAAGGCCCGCCACCGGAACGACGGCTCGATGCCCTGCACCAGGACGACGTCGCGGTCCATGCCCTCGGGGTGTGCCACGAGGATCCGGGTCGTGCGCCAGTGGATCCGTCGACGCCCCTCGTCGACCACGACGCGGGGCCGGTTGACCTGGAAGTCGTAGTAGTCCTCGGGGTCGAGCGCGGCGATCGCCTCGGCGCCCCAGACGTCGACGAGGTGGTCGACCGCGGCCGTCGCGGCCTCGCCCGCGTCGTTCCACCCCTCGAAGGCGGCGATCACGACCGGGTTGTCCAGCTCTGGCACGTCCTCGAGCTCGATCACCAAGGTCCTCCTCGTCGCCGTGCACCAGGGTGGCCCACGGCCCGGCCGGCCGCGTCCGTTCCCAGCCTACGCACGGCCCCGCCACGGCGTGGGCCAGACCGACACGGGGCGCATCAGGTGTGCCCGGCCCCGCCCGTACACTCGCCAGCGTGACCGCCCTGCCCGCCGCCGTCTTCTGGGACATGGACGGGACCCTCGTGGACACCGAGCCCTACTGGATCAACGCCGAGCACGCGATCGTGGCGGAGGCCGGGGGCGTCTGGGACGACGAGTACGCCCACCAGCTGGTCGGCAACGACCTCATGGTGTCGGCGGAGTTCATCCGCGACCACAGCCCGGTGGAGCTCGAGCCGGTGCAGATCATCGAGGAGCTGCTCCGCCGGGTCGTGGACCAGGTGCGGGACCACGTCCCGTGGCGGCCGGGCGCCGTGGAGCTGCTGACCGCGCTGCGGGAGGCAGGGGTCCCGAACGCCCTGGTGACGATGTCCTGGCGCTCCCTCGCCGACGCGGTCGTCTCGGCCCTGCCGGCGGGTGCGTTCGACGCGGTGATCACCGGCGACGAGGTGGAGCACGGCAAGCCGCACCCAGAGCCCTACCTCGCCGCGGCGCGGGCCCTCGGGGTCGGGCTCGCCGAGAGCATCGCCATCGAGGACTCGCCGACCGGCGTCCGCTCGGCCGTGGCCGCGGGCGTCCCCACCCTGGCGGTGCCCCACGTGGTGGCGGTGCCGGTGACCCGGGGAGCCGTCCAGGTGCCGAGCCTGGCGGGGATCACGCCGGTCGACCTGCGCCGGCTGTTCGACGGGGCAGGCGTCCCCCGGACCTCGGATCAGTCGTCCGCGGGTACGACCTGACCCGACGCCACGGGGTCGAGGGCCAGCTCGGCGGCGTTGTCGGGCAGGGGCGGCGGAGTGCCGCCCCACGCCGGGCACAGGTGGCGGAACTCGCACCAGTCGCACAGCCGTGAGGTCTTCGGGCGCCAGTCGCCGTTGCGGGCGGCGCGCTCGATCGCCGCCCACACCGCCTTGAGGTTGCGCTCCAGCCCCAGCAGGTCGTGCTCGTCGGGGGTGTAGCGGACGACCTCGCCGTTGCCAAGGTAGACCAGCTGGAGCAGCCGCGGGATCTCGCCGCGCAGCCGCCACAGCACCAGCGCGTAGAACTTCATCTGGAACAGCGCCTTGCCCTCGAACAGCTCGCTCGGCGAGCGCCCGGTCTTGTAGTCGACGACGCGCATCGCCCCATCGGGCGCCACGTCGAGGCGGTCGACGTACCCGCGCAGGGTCAGCCCGTCGACCTCGGTCTCGACGTAGAGCTCGCGCTCGGCCGGCTCCAGCCGGCTCGGGTCCTCGAGGGTGAACCAGGTCTCGATGAGCGCCTGGGCGTCACGGAACCAGCCCTCCTGCGAGAGCTGCTCGTCGTCCTCGATCATGGCGGCCAGCTCGGGCTCGGCCTCGACCAGCGCGTCCCACTGCGGGCCGAGGAGGGCGCCCGCGGCGCTCGGGGTGCGCTCGTGCGCCGGCAGGTCGAACAGCCGCTCCAGCACCGCGTGCACCAGGGTGCCGCGCGCCGCCGCCGGGCTCGGTGGGGAGGGCAGCTTGTCGACCGCGCGGAAGCGGTAGAGCAGCGGGCACTGCTTGAAGTCCGACGCGCGGCTCGGCGACAGGGCGGGAACCATGCCAGCCACCGTATGCCGCGGGCCCGACAACGGTGCCGCGGCGCACCGTCGGTGCCCACGCGGCATACGGCTCGACGCCGACGCGCCGGTGTTCCCCGGCGTGTTCACATCGAATCGGGCTGAGGGCCCGGTCAGTCCTCGGGCAGGTAGCCGAGGTTCGAGGAGAGCCAGCGCTCGGCCTCGCGCAGCGACCAGCCCTTGCGCTTCGCGTAGTCCTCGACCTGGTCGCGGCCGAGCCGGCCGACGACGAAGTACTGGGACTGCGGGTGCGAGAAGTACCACCCGGAGACGGCGGCACCGGGCCACATCGCCATCGACTCGGTGAGCTCGATGCCGGCGTTCTCGTGGACCTTGAGCAGGTCCCAGAGCAGCTGCTTCTCGGTGTGGTCCGGGCAGGCGGGGTAGCCGGGCGCCGGGCGGATCCCCTGGTACCGCTCCCGGATGAGGTCGTCGTTCGCCAGCGCCTCGTCCGGCGCGTAGCCCCAGAACTCGCGGCGTACCCGCTCGTGCAGCCGCTCGGCGAACGCCTCCGCCAGCCGGTCGGCCAGGGCCTTGGCGAGGATTGCGCTGTAGTCGTCCTGCCGCTCCTGGAACTCGGCCACCAGCTCATCCAGACCATGGCCCGTCGTCACGGCGAAGGCGCCGAT
>Ga0207674_10009188_pt1 | contig 11335 bp, 5 predicted proteins | sample KBSCornC72_FD_184303 | JGI IMG/M metagenome (GOLD analysis project Ga0207674, IMG submission 184303) | Corn rhizosphere microbial communities from Kellogg Biological Station, Michigan, USA - KBS Corn C7-2 (SPAdes) (version 2) | ecosystem: Host-associated > Plants > Roots > Rhizosphere > Soil ...
AGGCGCGAGCAGGACGAGGATCGTATCCCAGAAGTCCTTGCTGCTCGTCTGGAGCGAGATCGTCTCGCCGGCGGCAACCGCGATGGGAATCTCGATCGTGCGGCCGGGCACGAGCGCGAAGCTCGCCGAGCTGCCGGCGGCGAGCGGGGAAGCGACCACGAGCTCCGTGGTCACGAGGTCGAGGTGGCGCTTGATCTCGAGCGCCGCGGCCGCCATGTCCCCGAAGGCGAGGTACGAGCCGGCGAGGATCGCATGGACGCGCGGCGTGTCGAGCCCACCATTGAGCGCGAACGTCGCCTCGTCGAAGGCACGCTGCGCGTCCGGGATGTAGCCGTAGGTGTACGCGTCGGCGACGATGTACCGGGCGTCGGGGCTCGACGGGGCGAGCGCGATCGCGCGCTCGAGGTCCGCCGCCCCCGCTGCACGACTCGCACCGTGCAGGACTCGGCTCGAGCCACGGAAGAGGTTTCCGTACACGTCGTTCGGTCGCACGTCGATCAGGTGGTCGAGCACGTGGATCGCCGCCGGGTAGTCGAAGAACCACCAGTACGCGAAGCTCTTGCCCGTGAGCGCCGGGATCGCGTCGGGCGAAACCGCGAGCCGCGCGTCGTAGCCGGCGACGATCACCTGTTGCGCATCGGGGTGCACCGGCACCACGAACGCATTCACGCGCACGTAGTCACGAACCGCATCCGAGAACCGTCCGAGCATGAGCTCGGCCTCGATGCGGCCGCGGTAGCCGGCGACGGCGGTTGGATCTGCGCCGATGACGCACGTGAACTCGCGGATCGCCTGCTTGTACTGACCCGCGTCGATGAGCTGCTGTCCCTGCTCGGCCGTGCACGTTGCGACGGCAGCGCTGCCGGCGCGGGAGACACGAGCGTTCGGTGACGTGACGGCGCTCCGGTCAGCGCAAGCGATGGTCGCAACGACCAGCGCGGCGGCGATGATGGTGCGTGACATGGATCGTTCCTGGTTCCGGCGTGGAGAGAGCAAGCTCCAGAGAGACTACGAAACGGCGCACGGCCAGACGGCGCGAAATGCCGAACAGCGCTAGATGCCAGACGGCGCGAAATGCCAGACGGCGCGAATGCCAGACGGCGCGAATGCCAGACGGCGCGAATGCCAGACGGCGCCAGATGCCGTACGGCGCGAATGCCAGACGGCGCCAAATGCCAAACGTCGCATACTTCCTAACGGCGCGTAAACGGCGACGACTACGCGATCGGCGGTTCGGTGTGTGTGTGCTCGTCAGGTCCTACGTTTATGCGCCCTTCGGCATTTGGCGCCCTTCGGCATCTGGCGCCGTCTGGCATTCGCGCCGTCTGGCATTCGCGCCGTCTGGCATTCGCGCCGTCTGGCATTCGCGCCGTCTGGCCGTGCGCCGTTTAGGCCCTGCGCCCTTCAGCTTTTCGGCTTGAGCCGACGACTCGGCACACTATACAAAAACCCTGTGTATTGCATTTCTTCCCATGTCTGGTCTCCCCACTTCACGTCGATCGACGGATCCGGATTGTCCTTGTTCGACGCGGAGTTGTCGTACCAGGCCATCGCCGTGATCTTGCCCCCGGCCGGGATCTCGAGCGGCGTCGCGAACAGGTAGTAGGTCTGCCAGTTGAAGTCGTAGCGCGGAACGTCGAGCACGACGTCGGACGTGCCGTCGGGCCGCTCGAGCTTGTACTGCCAGCGCGTGCCGCGCAGATGCGTGTGCGGGAAGAGTCCCCACACCTTCACCGGCTGCGACACCCCGATCTCGGATGGGACGGAAACATCTCGGCCGCCTGCGGGAATGGTGAACGAGCCGTTGACGAATGCCGCGGCATGGATCTCCTCGCTCGGCATCTCCTTCGCGAACTTGAAGCCGACCGACGTCCGGTCCTTCATCTCGTGGCCGTGCGTGGTGTAGTGCAGCTGGAACGTCAGCACCGTCCCCGCGCGAAGTCGCAGCGCGGTGCCGGCCGGGAACTCGACGACGTTCGTGCCCGGCGCCGTCGTGCCGATGAGCGCACCGAGCTGCCGCGGAGGAGTCGAGTCGGCCTTCGGGGGATCGGGAATCCCGTGCGCTTCGTTTCTGATGAAGAGCGGGGGAGGCGAGCCCGGACCGCGGCCGGGAGCGGGCGGCGTGGCGCCAGGTGGCGGCGGCACCTTCGCGTAGACGAGCACGTGATGCACGACTTCGCGCGACCCGGGCATGATCTCGATTGCCTGGACCCACTTCTCCTCGGTGAGGCCGGTGGGCACCTCGAAGTACTGATACGCGATCGTTCCCGAAGCCGGAACGACGTAGTCCTCCGGCATCCGGACGATCGCGTCCGGCGTGCCGATCTCCCAGCCCGACGCGAAGTCCGGACGCGGCGGAAGCTTTGCTGGATCGCCCGGCTTGGCCCCCGAGTCGATCCAGCGGATGATCATGTCCCGTTCCTCGTCGGTCAGACGTCGATCATTGCGAAAAACGCCTCGCGGACCGGCGGCTTGCCACGGTGGCATGCGCCCGGACATCACCATCCCTCTGATCTTTTTCAGCTTCGGCGCCGCACTGTCGTAATCGAGAAGGGAGAACGGCCCCAGGCCGCCCGGTCGGTGGCAGCTCGTGCAGTTCTTGTAGACGATGGGCGCCACGTCCTCCGCGAAGGTCGGCTCGGCGCTCCGTGCAATGCCGGTTCGAGGGGCTCGTGTGGCCGAAACGGCGATCGCGCCAATGCCGACGACGAGAGGAAGCAACAAATAGGACGGTCTCATGACGACTCCTCGTTGACCACGGCAGAGCGCAAGGGTGGGGGACTTGGGGGCGAGCTAACTTGCTGCGGAGAGCGAAAAAATGCACGGCCCGCCACGTCTGCGCGCCGGACCACTGGCGAACCGGGTATGGCGCCGCGGGTGCCTATCGCCGGAGGCCTCGCGCCTGCACCTTCCGGCGCATGGTTGGTCCTTCGCGCCTCGACGGATGACGATGCTCTCGCAGCTCGGCGCTGCGCTCGCCGACCGGTACGCGATCGACCGGGAGATCGGCGCCGGCGGTATGGCGACCGTGTACCTCGCCCGCGACCTGCGCCATGACCGGCCAGTCGCGGTCAAAGTGCTGAATCCGGAGCTGGCCGCCGTACTCGGCGGGGAGCGGTTTCTGGCGGAGATTCGTGTCACGGCGAATCTGCAGCACCCCAACCTCCTGCCGCTGTTCGACAGCGGTGAGGTGCGCGGACTGCTGTATTACGTCATGCCGTTCGTGGACGGCGAGTCGCTCCGCGCGCGGCTCGAGCGCGAGAAGCAGCTCCCGGTCGACGAGGCTGTCCGCATTGCCACCGCCGTAGGCCACGCGCTCGCCTACGCGCACGCGCACGGAGTGATCCACCGCGACCTCAAGCCCGAAAACATTCTGCTCCAGGCAGGGCAGCCGGTCGTCGCGGACTTCGGGATCGCGCTGGCCGTGAGCAACGCCGGCGGCAACCGGATCACGCAGACCGGACTGTCGCTAGGCACGCCTCAGTACATGTCGCCCGAGCAGGCGACCGGCGACCGTGGCATCGACGCCCGCACCGACGTCTACTCGCTCGGCGCCGTGACGTACGAGATGCTCACGGGCGATCCGCCGCACACGGGCAGCACCGCCCAGGCCATCATCGCGCGCGTGCTCACCGAGACCCCGCGCCCGATCCGCGCCGCGCGTCCCGCTGTGCCGGAGCACATCGACGCGACCGTCGCTCGCGCGCTCGAGAAGCTGCCGGCGGATCGATTCGTGACCGCGGCGGAATTCGCCGACGCACTGAAGTGGCCGGACCGGACGCGGACGCCTGGCACCGCCAGGCAAGCCGCGGTGCCGGTGGGTCGAGGGTTCTTCTCGACGCGTATGCCGCTGCTGGCGGCGGGCGTCGTCACGGTGGCCGCGGTTGCCTTCGGAATATCAGGATGGCTCCGTACCACGGCCTCACGGTCCGAACCGGTCGTCCGATCGACCCTGCGGCTGCCGGACGAGGGGCGAGCGGAAGCTCGCCAGGCCGGTTCGCCGCTGGCGCTGTCGCCCGACGGCTCGGTGCTCGTGTACGCGGGAAAACGACAGCTGTTCGTCCGCCGGCTCGACCAGATGGATGTGGTCCCCCTCCCGAACACGTTAGGCGCGGAACAGCCGTTCTTCTCCCCGGACGGGCAGCACGTCGGGTTCGTGGCGGACGGAACGCTGAAGCGCGTGCCGCTCGCCGGCGGCCCGGCCGCGACCATCTGCGCTGTGCCGCAGATGCAGGGCGCAACGTGGGGCGACGGAGACGAGATCGTGTTCGCGTCCGGAGCGGGTCTTGGTGGATCGCTGTTCAAGGTGTCGGCGTCGGGCGGGACTCCTGAGCTCATCTTCGACGATTCCACCCGGACGCGCCTGTTTCGATGGCCGGACTTTCTTCCGGGCGGGAATCGGGTGCTCGTGTCCGTTGGGACGGCGCTCGACTACCAGTCGGGTGTGTTCGACATCCGGACGCGCCGTCTGGAGTTGATCCCCGGGACGGCGTCCAACCCGCGCTACGTCGAGCCTGGGTCGCTCCTGTCGGTCAGCGTGGAAGGAGCCGTGATGGCGGTGCCGTTCGACGCGCGGACGGGGCGCACGACCGGTCCGCCGGTGCCGCTGCTGGAGGGCGTCGGCCTGGGGCTCGCGGGCGCGGCGAAGCTCGCCGTCTCGCGCAATGGCTGGGCGGTCTACGTGGAGGCGTCGACGCGGCAGCGCCGCCTGACGATGGTCGATCGCCGCGGCATCGCGAGCCCCGTTGCGGCCGAGCCGCAGGCGTACAGCGATCCGCGCATCTCGCCGAACGGCCGGGACGTCGTGGTGACCGTGCTCCGCCCGGGAGGCGGACTCGCGGGTGACATCTGGGTGCTCAACCTCTCGCGCGCGACGCGCTCCCGCGTGACGTTCGAGGGCTCGGACCAATTCCCGGACTGGTCGGGCGACGGACAGCGCGTCGTGTACAACACGCTCCGTGGGGCAAACGGCGTCTACTGGAAGCCGGTCGGTGGTGGGTCGGCGGAGCAGTTGGCCGACAATGCCGGCAAGCAGATCTTCGAGGCGATCGTGACGCACGACGCGAGACGCGTCATCTACCGCGTCGGCGGAATCCCCGGCGATCTGTATTTCGTGCACCGCGACTCGCTCGGCGAACGGCATCCGCTGTTGACGTCGCGGTTCGACGAACGGTCGCCCGCGGTGTCCCCCGATGACCGATGGCTCGCCTACGTCTCGGACGAGACGGGCCGGGACGAGGTCTACGTGCAGCCTTTCCCCAACGGCGGCGGTCGCTGGGTGATCTCGGCCGCGGGCGGTATCGAGCCGCGATGGCGTCGCGACGGGCGGGAGCTGTTTTACCGAAACGCGGATACCGTCATCGCCGTTCAGGTACGTGCTGGTTCCGGGTTCACGGCGGGCGAGCGGTCCGCGCTGTTTACTGCGAGCTACTACCAGACGGGCCGGCACGCGACCTACGACGTTCACCCGGACGGGCAGCGCTTCATCTTCATCGCTGGTGCCGGGGACGATACGAGCGAGTTGATGCTGATCCAGAACATGATGGCGGCCGCGCGGTCTCGCGGCGAGACCTCCAAACGGTGAGTGTCGAATGCCCTCGACTTCCTTCGCGCTGCGCAGCTGGGTGCTCGCCGGCGTCTGCGTCGTCTCCGTGCTTCACGCGCAGCAGCCCGCGGCGAAGTACGACCCATCCACGTACGAGCACAGCTCCGCGGACATCGCCATGCGCGATGGCGTGAAGCTCCACGTCGAGATCTTCTACCCGCGCAACGCGACGGAGCCGCTCCCGTTCCTGTTCCAGCGAACGCCCTACGGCGTGGGCGAATCTGCCCGGGTGATCCCCGTCGTGTACAAGGACCTCGCGGAAGACGGCTACATCTTCGTCTTCCAGGACATTCGCGGCCGCTACAAGAGCGAAGGCACGTTCGTGATGCAGCGACCGCCGAAGCCGGTCGACGCACCAGGGCAGGCGATCGACGAGACGACGGACACGAACGACTCGATCGACTGGATGCTCGGTCACGTCCCGAACAACAATGGCCGAGTGGGCATGCTTGGCGTGAGCTACGACGGGTGGACCTCGGCGATGGGAATGCTTGGCGGCCACAAGGCGCTGCGCGCGGTGAGCCCGCAGGCATCCCCGGCCGACATGTTCCTCGGCGACGACTTCCATCACAATGGCGCGTTCCGGCTCTCCTACGGCTTCGAGTACGCGTGGCTGACCGAGGCGACGCGCGAGAATTCCGACTTCGACTTCGACCGCTACGACACGTTCGAGTGGTACCTCAACGTGGGCCCGCTGTCGAACATCCAGGCGAAGGTGCTGAAGGACAAGAAGCTGCCGACGTGGACGGACTTCGCCGCGCACCCGAACTACGACCAGTTCTGGCAGCGCCAGGCCATGCGTCCGTACCTGACGCGCGTCACCGTACCGACGCTGAACGTCGCCGGATGGTGGGACCAGGAGGACTTCTACGGCCCGATCACCATCTACCGCGGGCTCGAGCGTCACGACCAGGCGAACCGCAACTTTCTCGTCGTCGGCCCGTGGAATCACGGCGGCTGGAGTGCCGGGCCAGGGCAAACGCTCGGCAACATCGATTTCGGCTCGCCGACCGGCGAGTACTACCGCGCGAAGATTCAGGCGCCGTTCTTCGCGTACTACCTCAAGGACAAGGGCTCGCTGACGCAGCCCGAGGCCACGGTGTTCGAGTCGGGCAGCAACACGTGGCGGACGTTCGACTCGTGGCCGCCGAAGAGCGCGACGACGAAGGCGCTCTACTTCCAGCCGAACGGTCGCCTCGCGTTCACGCCACCGAAGGCGACGGGCGACTCATCGTTCGACAGCTACATGAGCGACCCGGCACACCCGGTGCCGTACCGCAACCGGCCGATCGAGCCGACGTATTACCCGAAGGGCTCGGGGTGGTACACGTGGCTGCTCGAGGACCAGCGCTTCGTGCAGGGGCGGCCCGACGTGCTGAGCTGGGAGACCGAGACGCTGACCGACGATGTCGTCGTTGCCGGCGACGTCACGGCGAAGCTGTTCGCCAGCACGACGGGCCGCGATGCCGACTGGGTCGTGAAGCTGATCGACGTCTACCCGGAGAAGTACGAGCCCAATTCGAAGCTCGGCGGCTACGAGCTGATGGTCTCGAACGACGTGTTCCGCGGGCGTTTCCACACATCGTTCGAGAAGCCGGTGCCGCTCGTGCCTAACGCCGTGACGCCGTTCACGATCGACCTGCACACGCAGAGCTACCGGTTCCGGAAGGGCCACCGGATCATGGTGCAGGTGCAGAGCACATGGTTCCCGATCATCGATCGCAACCCGCAGACGTGGGTGCCGAACATCTTCACAGCAGTGGCGAGCGACTACAAGGCGCAGACGCATCGCATCTGGCGGACGCCCGCGCAGGCGTCGCGCGTGGAGATTCAGACCGTGAGTCCCTGAACCTCGGGCGCGCGGATCTATCGTGACATCTCGATCGCGGTGGGATGCCGCGGCTCGTAGAGGCCAAGCTCGTCGCCGCTCGGGAGCGCTATCTGCGTCACACGCCCCCACCGCTGTTCCTGAATCGGGCCTGTCGAAACGCCTTTCCGCTTCAAGTCGGCGACCGTCGCGTCTATGTCGTCGCACATCAGGTACAACTCGTGGAATTCGTCCCCCTCGGCTGGATGGACCGCCAACTCGGCCGGCGGCGCGGCGAAGATGAGCCAACCGCGACCAGCATCTACGGATGGAAAGTCCAATACGTCCCGAAAGAACGCACGCGTTGCTTCGTCCTTCTTCGAGTAGATCAATGCGTGCATGCCGATGATCGCCATGAGGCACTCCCGAAAGGAACGATGAACGATATCGCTGAAGTCGCGCGCCGAACAAATGGCACAACTGCGCAGGCGACCGCGCTGCCGTTAGCTGGCCAGGAACTCCTGCATCGGTTCATCGACGATGAGATTACGGAGGACCGACGTCCCGCCCTCACCATTTGTCATCGCGACAAAGCCGGACCGACCCGCTACCGACGCAACCGCTGCGCAGTGAAACCCCTCGTTATCCCCACCGTGATAGATGAAGTCCCGATCCTTGTTGTGAAAGATTTGCCACCCGAGTGCCCAGGAGGCCGGGTAGCGGCCTCCTTCGACCGGGATGTGCGGGCGTAGCATTTCGCTGACGGCGCCGGGCGTCAGGCGAAACGCGTCAGCCCGTTTGGGATTGATGACTTCGATCACGAACCTGGCGTAATCCGTCGGAGTGGTGAGTAGGGCACCAGCCGAACCGTACCGTGCCACCGCGGCCGGCGTGGACTTCTTGTTATCAGTTGGCGTACCGCTCTGATCATGCGGCCGAGCCATGCGCTTTGCGAACGCGTCGTTCCACACATATCCGCTGGAATTCATTCCGAAGGGGACAAGTAGCCGTTCCCTCATGTAGGTCTCGAAAGGCTGGTGCAGCAGACTCGTTACGACCGTTTGCAGGTAGTTGTAGCCTTCGCCGGAGTAGAGGAATTTCTCCCCAGGCGTAAAATGGATTGAGAGCGGTTGCTGCTCTGAGCGCCAGTTTTGAAAACCGCTCGTATGCGACAGGACATGGCGGGCAGTAATGACGTCGAGTCGCTGATCACCCTCGAGGAAGCGGTTGGACGTGTAGCTGGAGAGCGGCGTATCGAGTCCCATCACGCCCGTCTCACAGAGCTTCATGACGACATACGCGAACACGGGCTTGCTCATCGATGCGGCCTCGAACATGGTGTCGTCATTGACCCGCACGTTGGAGACGGCGTCCGTTACACCAAACGCCCGCCGCCAGGCGGTCTTCGCATCGCGGATGATGGCCATGCTCAGGCCGGGAACGTTGCCGTCGCGCATCCATCCGGGAACATGGTCGTCCAAATGAGCGGTGAGGCGACCTAACGAGACGGTGTCTCGTGATTCGGAAGGTGCCGGCCGTGTATGCCGTGCGGCACATGCCGCCAGAGGCGTCAGTGAAAGGGCAAGCGCAGCCTGACTGCCCTGGGCTAGAAACTCGCGTCGTCGCATCGGTTAGTCGACTGCTGGAGCGGTCCTCTAGAAATGCATGCGCTTCAGCAGCGCCGCAAACCGTGGATCCGAACGGAGCACGTCGAACCCGGGAGTCACGTTGATCCCGTCCATGAACGACGCGTGCTCAGTGTACCCGCGCTCGAGCCAACGGAATGCCGCGTCCTTGTCACCGAGTCCGGCGTAGGCGAGAGCGATATGGAACGGTGGCAGATAACGACTTCCATCGGAGGCCACCAGCCTCTCGATGAGGCGCTTCGCATCGGCACGATGGCCAGTGACGGCATAGCCGTAGGCGAGGTGTGCGGAGTCGCGGACGCCGCTCAGTGCCGCGGCACGGCGGAACGCGTCGATCGCCTCGGCGTTCATTCCCTTCTGCAGGTAGGCATGCCCGAGCAATTGGAGCGACAGATCGGACCGCGGGTTGAGCTCCAGCGTCTCCTGAAGGTCGCGGATCGCCTCGTCCGGTCGTCGGCTGCTCACGTACACACGACCTGACAGCAAACCGGTCGGCGAAAGCGGGTCGAGCTCGCGCATAACGCGAAGTTGGGCCAGCGCTTCTTCCCCGCGACTCTGTCCCCACAGGAACGCCGCGTAGTGGATGCGTATCAGGGGGTACTTCGGATCCAACGCAATGGCGGTCTTGAACGACGCTTCCGACGCCTTCCAATTCCATTCGTACGTGAAGAGCTCGTGCGCGAGCGCGTCATGCGCTTCGCCCAGGTTCGGGTCGAGCTCGAGGGCGCGCTCCGCCGCCGCGCGAGCTTTCGGGAAAACGTCGTTGGGGTTCTCGAAGCCGAAGATGCCGAGCGAGGAATACGCGGAAGAGAGTCCAGCGTAGGCGCGGGCGAAGCCCGGATCCCGCTGCGTAGCCTCGATGAAGTACTGCACGGCACGGTGGAGCTCCACCCGCCGCCGCGTGACGAGGAAGTAATTGCCCTTCAAGTACAGCTGATACGCCTCGAAGTCTTCGGTCGGCTGCTCGGCGAGGCGGGTCGGCACGTCGCTCCCGGTCAGGCGAACCGACAGCGCGGTCGCGATGGCGCGCGCGATCTGTTCCTGCACGGCGAACACGTCGCGGCGATCACGGTCGTAGGTGGCCGACCACAGCACGCGGTTGTCTCGTGCGTCCACGAGCTGGGTCGCTACCTTGATCCGCTCCCGGTCCCGCCGGACGCTGCCCTCGAGCAGGGTGTTCACGCGCAGCGTGTCGGCGATGATTCGGAGGTCGAGATTCTTCCCCTTGAGCGCGAACGTCGAAGTGCGCGCGGCGACTTTCAGCGTCGGAACTCTGCTGAGCGCTGTGATCAGTTCGGTCGTGAGCCCGTCGGTGAACGGCTCGTCGTCGGCATCGCCACTCGTGTTCTCGAACGGAAGCACGGCAATCGACGGCGCCGCTGGCGCGACAGCCGGCTCGCGGCGAACGAGCGCAACCAGCAAAGCGACGGCGCCAACGAGGACCAACGAGGAAGCAGCGAACACGATCCGCTTCGAGAAGCGCGCGCGAAGGGACGTCGGACGAGTGCCCTGTCGCGGGTCGGTGGCGATGGTGGCATCCTCGAGCGCGCGCAGCACCTGCGTAGCGTCCTGCGGCCGCTCGGCCGGAGCCTTTGCCAGGAGCTGCATAACGAGACTCCCGAGGGCCGATGGGACATCCGGCCGCAGATCCTCAATGGGTTTGGGAGCCTCCGTCAGATGCGCCGCCGCCAGCTCTCGTAGGCTTCGGCCGGAGAATGGCGTTGCGCCCGCAAGCACCTCGTACGCGACCAGCCCGAGTGCGTAGAGATCCGCCCGGTGATCCGTCTCGGCGTCGCCGAGCGCCTGTTCCGGCGCCATGTACGCGGGCGTGCCGATCACCAGACCGATTGCGCTGAGCGTCAGGTGCGCGCTCCGCTGGTCGGAATCCACAGCCGCGGCCAGCGCCTTTGCCACACCGAAGTCGGCCACCAGCGCATCGCCATCGCGGTTGAGCAGGACGTTCTCGGGCTTGATGTCCCGATGAACGACGCCGTGTCTGTGGGCATGGGCCAGGGCGCGTGCGAGATCGCGCAGCAAGCGAACGGCATCGTCGATGGCCAGTGGGCCGCCACGCGCGAGACGCCCGCGCAACGTCTCGCCGTCCACGAACGGCATGATGTAGTAGAGATGTTCGGAGGACGCGCCGGAGTCGTACAGAGGCAGGATGTGCGGATGGTTGAGCTGTGCGGCGATCTCGATCTCGCGTTGAAATCGGCGCGCACCTAACGAGTCACCGACGACGGACGTGAGCTGCGGATGTACGACCTTGAGCGCGAC
>Ga0207674_10009193_pt1 | contig 11329 bp, 10 predicted proteins | sample KBSCornC72_FD_184303 | JGI IMG/M metagenome (GOLD analysis project Ga0207674, IMG submission 184303) | Corn rhizosphere microbial communities from Kellogg Biological Station, Michigan, USA - KBS Corn C7-2 (SPAdes) (version 2) | ecosystem: Host-associated > Plants > Roots > Rhizosphere > Soil ...
TTCACTTCGTGCAGACCAGTTTCGCCGTTAGTGAACAGTTTTGCGGTCTTCGCGATCGAGAAGCCAGATGTGTCGCACGCCCGCGGTCGGTAGTCGTCGAGCTTTGGAATGATATAGCCGATACGGTCGTCGGTCGACAGCATTTCACTGGAAACCAGCGGCGGCGTGCTCGGGAGTGTCTTCTATCCGCGCGCTTTCGGGTGCGCTTTGTCGTAAACCGCCATCAAATCCGTGAGCGACACTTGGGTATATTTCTGCGTGGTGGCGAGGCGCGCGTGGCCCAACAACTCTTGAATGGCGCGCAGATCGGCGCCGTCGGCGAGCAGGTGGGTGGCATAGGCGTGGCGCAGGCTATGCGGATGGAGCGACGCGTCGCCCGAGATCATGCTCGCATAGAACTTGACGATTTCGCGGGCTCCGCGGTCCGACAATCGCCCGCCGCGGTGATTCACCAGCAGAGCGCGTACGCCCGCCTGGGCGCTGCGCCGCCCCAGGTACTTCTCGAGCGACGCGGCGGCTTTCTCTCCGTACGGCACCTGCCGCTCCTTGCGGCCCTTGCCGCGCACGCGAATCCAGCGCTCGCGAAAATCCAAGTCCTCCAAATTAAGTCCCACAAGTTCGCTTACCCGCAGGCCACATCCGTACAGCAGTTCGAATAGCGCGACATCTCGCTCCGGGTGCGGGCGTTCAAATTCGTCCCGCCCAACTCCGTCGACCAGGGTGTTGGTTTGTTCGGCGGTGGGCACAAGGGGGACTCGCTTGGGTGCTTTGGGAGTCCGCAAGAGGCGCGCCACATTTGTCGGCACGGATTTTTCACGCAACAGAAACTGGAAAAATGACCGCACGGCGGCGAGTTTGCGGCGGACCGAGATCGGATCGAGCTTGCGATCGTAGAGGCTGGTGAGCCATTCACGCAGCAGCGGCGCGTCGATCGAGGCCGGCGCGGGCGGCTGGGCGTCCGGCGGCGAAAAATATTCGAGGAATTGTTCCAGGTCCGAGGCGTAGTTTCGAATGGTGTGCCCAGAAGCGTTCTCACGGCCTAGTTCGCCCAGATAGCGTTCGATCGCAAACGCCAGCTCAGACATGGACACACAGGTATTCTTCGAGAGCGGCCAGCGCGCGGCGGCATACCTCTGCATAACGGACTTTCTTATCGCGCGGCGGATTTTCCAGCTTGGGTAATAAATCGAAGGTGATATTCGCAGGCTGGTAATGGAGAGGATCCGCTCCGGACACGTAGGCGGTGAGCGATCCCATGGCGGTCGCGCGCGGGAACACGCGAGGCGCGTCTCCCATCGCCAGCGCAGCGGCGCCACGCCCGGCCATCAGCCCGGTGGCAATGGATTCGACATAACCTTCCACTCCCGAGATCTGTCCTGCGAAAAAGACCTGCGGGCGCGTGCGCATCTGGAGCGTCGGCGCGAGCAGCGCGGGCCCGTTGATATAGGTATTGCGATGCACCTGGCCGAAGCGCAGGAATTCGGCGCGCTCCAGGCCCGGAATCATGCGCAGCACACGCTGCTGGTCGCCGAAGCGCATATGATTCTGAAAGCCCACCAGGTTGTAACTGCCCGCGCGCGCATCTTCCTGCCGCAGTTGAACCACCGCATAAGGGCGACGGCCGGTGCGCGGGTCACTCAGGCCCATCGGCTTCATGGGGCCGAAGCGCAGGGTGTCGCGTCCGCGCCGCGCGATTTCCTCGATGGGCAGGCAGGCCTCGAAGTAGCGGACGTTATCGGGGCCGGGACGATCGTCTGCAATGTGAGCCGGGACGCTCTCCGCCGCGAGCAGCGCGTCCAGGAAAGCATCGTATTGCGGCTTGTCGAAGGGACAGTTCAAATAGTCGGCTGTGCCATCAAGCGACTTATCGTAGCGCGACGCGCGAAAAGCAATGGCGGTATCGATCGACTCGGCGTCGACGATCGGGCTGATGCTGTCGTAGAAAAACAGCCGACCGGAACCGGTGACACGCGCAATCTCCTCGGCGAATGGGTCCGAAGTCAGCGGCCCGCTGGCGATAATCCAGATGCGATCGGAGCCGGGCTCTGCTTCCAGCGTCGTTACTTCTTCGCGGCGGATCTCGATGGCCGGTTCCGCTTCAATCGTGCGCGTGATCTCGGCCGCAAAGGTTTCCCGATCTACCGTGAGCGCATGGCCAGCGGGGACTCGCACCCGCGGTGCGATCTCGCCAATCAACAGCGATCCCAGGCGGCGCAGTTCCTCCTTGAGCAACCAGGCCGCGCTGTTCTGCTGCTCGCTCTTGAGTGAATTACTGCACACCAGCTCGCCCAGATCGCCGGTCTTATGAGCCGGCGTCGGCCGCAGCGGACGCATTTCGTGAAGCACCGCACGGCCGCCGGCGCGCGCCACTTGCCAAGCGGCTTCACATCCCGCCAGCCCGCCGCCAATGATATGGATTTCTCGCACTCCCTATCATTATCGAGCAGCTGGAGCCTCCCGGCGCGCCCGTCTTCAGCAGTTTTTGCTCACTTCCCCCTGCCGGTAGCTCGCGCCACGTTCATCTCGCGGTGAAAGTCCGCTTTCAGCGTTTCGGCCGCACTTAACAACGATCGGCGCAGGGGATCGTTCTCGCCAAACGAAGCCGCTGCCCTATTGAGACTTGACGCCGCCTGCATGCAATGATGTTCGCTCGCCTCGAAATCCCGAATCTGGATGTGCAGATGCGCCGCAGTGGCATGCAGCCGCCACGCAACCGAGGGCAGGTCGTGGTCCTCAAGACTCGCGAAGGCCTGTTCCATACATTCAAGCGCCCGCGTGACCTCGCCTTTTTTAGCGGCGACCCTGGCCATCGCGTCCCAGGCCGGCGCGCGCAAGGCCGGGTCGGCGGTGGTGAGGGCATCCTCCAGAAACTGCTCTGCCGCCGTGGTGGCTTGGCCCAAGTCTTCTAATTCAAAATACGCGCCCACCAAACCGAATTCCGAAATCATACGCCAATACCACTGCAGAAAAAACTTCGGAGTGCGCTGCCGGTCGCGAACCTTCAGGAAAAGTTGCAGCGCATTCTCCGCTTGCCCGCTGGCCAGGTCCGCATAGGCGATGGTCAGATTGGCCATGGTGCGGACTTGGCCGGCCGGCTCCTCCGCGTGGCTCTCGATCAAACCTTCGGCGATCCGCCGGGCTCCCCTGAAATCGAATGCCTGCATATGCAGCCATCCCAGCATCGCGGCAAAGAGGGCGCGCCACGGCTGGTTGCCGTTCTTCTCGGCCAGTTCCATACCGCTCTCCACCGCTCCCCGCAACTCTCCCCACCACCCCAGGTGCATCAGAGCCAGCGCCAGCGACGACAGCGACGATAAGTACACCACCAGGCTGTGGGTTTCAACGGCTTTTTCGAGACCGGAGCGAGCGATCTCATAAGCGTCGCGATATTCGCCGTGCAGGGCCTGGACGTGGGCGTACAGAATTTCGTGATATGCAGGCTTTTCCGGGCCCAACAAATCGGTAATCTTCTTCCTCGCCGCGTCGCAGCGGTCCGCCTGCTGCTTGCTCCAGCCGTTGGTAATGATCTGCCAAGTCCCGGCCAGCATCTCAGTACGCGCCTGCAGCAGTAGGTCGTCATGCGCGCCGCACACGCGAACCGCACGCTCGCACACGGTCACACAGGCGTCGGGATCGGAGAACGCCAGCACCCGTGCCAGACGCGTCAGCGCGTTCACTTGCACCGCTTTCAACCCGCGCTCTTCGGCTAATGCGATGACCGCTCCATCCGCTTCGGCCGAACCATCCAGATCGCCTACCGCGTAGCGCGCATCGCTGATGCGCTCCAGGATCTCGATCTGGAGGATGCCTCCCGGACCGGGGGCAATCCCGGACAACAGTCCCAAGGCGTGTTCCAGGATCGCGGCGGCGTCGCGATGCGCGTAACGGCGGCCGGCATTCTCCGCGCTTAGAATCAAGTAGCGCGCCGCGGACTCAAAATCGCGTCCATGCTCGAAGTGCAAAGCCAGTTCGGAGGCTAGCTCCAGCGCTGTGTCGGGCGCGGTCATTCCATGCGAAGCGGGCAGCAGATCCTGGGCTCGTTCCGCGAGCCGCCGATGCCAGAGCGCCCGCTGCGCCTCTGGTATCCGGCGATATAACGCCTCCCGGTACAGCGAATGCCGGAATTCGTAATGTGCCGATTGGGCGCCGCCCAGCACTCCAGCCGCCCGCCCCGGCCGCAGGAACTGCTGGCGTTGCGCGAATCTTTCGCAAATATCTTCCGTCTCCGCGATGCCAGTATCGAGCATCGCAGCCACGGACCACGCCGAAAATCGACGGCCTGCAATGCTGGCGCTCTTCAGAACCCGCTGCTCCGCTTCGCTGAGGCGCTCCACTTGAATTTCTAGCATCTGCTGCAAGGTTTCAGGAACATCTGGAACAATCTGCTCCATCGAAACGGTCAGTCGCCATAACCCTTCTTCCTGGATCAGCAGCCCGCTTTTTTCCAGATCGCTGACGATTGCGGTCATGAACAGCGGGTTCCCCTCCGAGTGGCGGTACACCAGTTCCGCCAGTCCCGCGGGGAGCTTGCCAGGAAACTCCGCGGCCAGATAGCCCGTGACATCCGCCTCCGTCAGGCGCTCGAGAGCAATTTCGAAGCACAACTTGTGCATGACCAAATCCTGGCGCAATGCCTTCAATGGACTCTGCAGCAGAATGACGTCCACCGGCCGGTAGGTTCCCAACACCAGGAGCTTGCACGGCCCGCGGCGGCGCGCCAAAGCGGAAATCAAGTCCAACGTCGATGGGTCCGCCCAATGCAGATCTTCCAAAATCAGCGCCAGTGGATCCGCTACGGTCAGCGACTCCAGCGCCTGGCAGATTTCGCGCAGCATGCGCTCGCGGGTCGCCCCCAGAATTTCGCGCTGCAGCGCTTCGCGCTGCTCGGCTTTTAGCCGCGAAGGGAACTGGATCAGCCAGGTGGGCGCCTGCGCAGCCAGAATCTGGATGACTCCTTCGGCCCCGGGGCCACGGATTAACTGGCCGAATGCTTCCAGGACGGGATAATAGGCTTCCTTGCCGCCAAAACCTTCCACGCACTGCCCGCGTGCGATGCGCATTCCCTCATGGCCGGCCAGCCGCTGCTCGAATGCATCCAGCAGGGTGCTTTTGCCGATCCCCGCTTCGCCCGTCACCAGCACCAGCCGGCGCTGGCCTTGCAGCGCCGCGCGCAAGTGTCCGTCCAACGCCGCTAGCTCGCGGTCGCGTCCCACCGGTCCGGGTATGCCCGCCAGCGCGGGCAGCAGCGGAGCTACCGCCATTGCCGCCATAAACCGATAGCCGCGCTTTGGCAGCGTTTCGATAAAGCGCGGCGACTTGGGATCGTCACCTAAGACCTTGCGCAATTCCAGAATGTATTTCCGCAATATCTCGGGCTGAACGTATGTTTCCGGCCAAATGGCCTCGAGCAGTTCATCTTGGGTCACCAGACGCCCGGGGTGATCCACCAGATGGCGTAGCACCGCAAACACCTTGGGGGTCAAAGCGATGCGGGTGCCTTCGCGCCAGAGGCACTGCTCCAAGATATCCAGGCGAAAAGAACCAAATGCTTTCATTTGAAGCTCTTACACGGACTTAAATTATACAGCTTGGAAGACGACGCACGACTTAACGACGTTACTGAGATTTCACGCGAAATCAACGCTTTCTTCACGCCGCATTTTCGGACCGGCCGTACACTGAACTTGGTCATGCAGGGAGCTTTCGTCGTATGCCTTGGGAGCCAAGGAGAACAGAGCCAGCAAGAGCTCGAAGGCCGTATTGAAGAGGTGGATTCCGGAAAGTCTCTTCGCTTCCATTCGGGGGAAGAGCTGATTGCATTCCTGCGTAGCCGGCAAAAGGACGCACTGACCGAACAAGAGAAAAGACCAGTAGTACGTGGCGCTGTCATTGGACCGGCAGCGCCGCAAGAATAGGATATCGGAGGGTCGGGGAATGGCAAGGTGGTTATCTCCACCTTGCCTTTTTAGCGTTTGCCGTTGAGCCTACCCCGCTGAGCGGCATTTCATCGCGAATACCTTCGCGATCAGCAAAATCAGGGTGGCATAGAGCCCACCCTTTTTTGTTCTCCGCCGCCCGGTTCCAACTCAAGCGGTCGAGCCAGCGTGTTACGCTCGACTGAATGAGACGCGCGCAAGCCCACTGCATAGCGCAACACCTGTGGGACGTGGGCCTGAGCCTCCATACGTAGCCATGCGTTGGATTGGGACCTGGCTGGCGCTTCTCAGCGCGGCATTCGCAACGGCGGCTGCCCACGATCTATACCGCAGCGAATCGCGTCTGATTGTACAAGGGCGCGAGGTGTCCGCGCAGCTCACCTTCAACCTGCTCGACTTCCCGGGCGTGGACCCGAACGGCGACAAACTCGTAACGGAGGAGGAATTCGCGCCGGCCTTCGACCGGGTTTACGCCACCATCTTGCAGCACTTCACGCTGAGCAGTTCCGGCCCGCCGGTGCGTATTACGCGCGTCAAGTATGAACTGTTCGACCAGCACGTGCTGCTATTGGATCTTACCTACGTGTTTCCTCAGCAGGTGTTCGCGCTGCAAATGACGTCGACGCTCCCGGACGTGCTGGGGCCGGGGCATGTGCACCTGGTGAACGTCAGGATGAACGGACGGGTTCAGGAGCAGATTCTCGACAGCCGCAATCGCACTGCTTTTTTCACCCAGAACAGCGGCACATGGTGGCAGACCCTGGGCCGCTTCGCATGGCTCGGCATCCAGCACATCGCCACCGGTTACGACCACCTGGCGTTCCTGCTCGGGTTGCTGATTGCGACCGGTTCGCTGCGATCGCTGATCAAGACCATCACTTCGTTCACGGTAGCGCACAGCATGACGCTGGCCGTGGCGACTTTCAACCTTGTAGTGCTGCCTTCGCGCTTCACCGAAAGTATGATCGCGCTCAGTATTCTATACGTGGCTGTGGAGAACCTGATCCGCCGCCGCAACATCGATCGCTGGAAAATCACCTTCCTGTTCGGCTTGGTGCACGGCTTTGGGTTTTCAAACGTTCTGCGCGAAATGCAGTTGCCGCGCGCCGATCTGGCGCTGTCGTTGTTTTCTTTCAACCTGGGCGTCGAGATCGGGCAACTGATATTCGTGGTGCTGCTGTTTCCGGCTATCGAAGACCTGATCCGCTCCGGTTGGACTAAGCTGCGCCCCGCGGTATCAATCGTGATTGGACTGCTGGCGGCCTATTGGTTCATCCAGCGGGCATTTTTTGGATGAATCGGAACAGACCTTTTCTAACGCGGGAACGGACTAAGCTTGGGAGCCGTGCTTCCCGGCTGTCCCGGCGTACGCGCGACATTCAAAATCATGGCCAGAGTCGAGTAATAACCCACCAGTCCGGCAGTATCGATCACCCCCTGCTCGCCAAACTTGGACATCATCTTCGCGTAGGTAGGATCGCTCACGCTCTTGTTTTGCAATAGCTCTGCCACAAAGTTATACGCCACCTCTTCGTCGGGGGTCAGAGTTTCAGGCCGGCGGCCGGCGGCGATCGCGTTCGCGGTGTCGGCGGCTAGCCCAGCCTTAAGGGCCAGCGGATAGTGAGAATCCCATTCGTATTGTTGGGCGAACTGGCGAGCCGACATGATGATCGCCATCTCTACCAATTTCTGGGGCACCGAGTTATGGAATCGCAGATACTCCCCAACCGCTTGCAAGCGGTTCATCAGTTCCGGGCTGCGCAGCAGTGGAATGAACGGGCCGGTTGGACCCGCGGCCCCGCGTGGCGTGGCGGTCAGTAGCTCAACCGCCTTCTTTTGGGCGGGCGTAAGTTTATCGGCGGGGATGGGAGGCATCCGGTCTTGCGCAAGTACTGCGGCAGGCAAGAGCAGGGACAGGAAGGCGTTGGAGCACATGTTCATGGGTGGAGTATAAAACAAAACGCCGCCGATGGCTCGCATAAAGGCCGTTGTTGTAACACCTCTCCCAAGCGGTCTATCTAACTATCCAGTTGAGGCTGTATCTATGTTTAGTCGGGAAGGCGAAGTGCGGGAAGTGCCGTTCCTAAAGAACGATATGAAAAACCACATGCCTGCCACGGGAAAACCCTTGGACCGCGCGGATTCACCGGGCAAAGCGGATGCGGAGTGCGGCGACCAAAAGGATGCGGTAAAATCCAAGGGCAACATTACGATCAACGTCGATGACGCGCAATTAGACCAAACAAGCGACAATCAGACGACAGAAAAACAAAGGTGACCACTATGCGACGAATCTATAGCTTTACCCTCATTGCTGTTGCACTTAGCGCTGGACTGCTGCTGGCGCAAAGCGACAGCGACTATCAAGGCTGGATGAAAACTGTGGGCGCGACCAACGGGAGCCTGCAAAAGAATATCGCCGCCAAAGACGGGGCGGCGGCCTCGGCGGACGCCGCGAAGCTTGCCGATACTTTCAAACAAGTGGCAAGCTACTGGGAGGCGAAAAACGCTGCCGATGCCGTGGGTTTCGCCAAAAGCGCCCAGAGCGGGTTCGAGATGGTAGGGAAAGACGCGGCGGCTGGGGATTTCGATAAGGCTGCCACGGATGCCAAGGCCATAGGCCGGAACTGTGGCGGATGCCACATGGCTCACCGCGAAAAGACCGACGCCGGGTTCAAGATAAAGTAGCCTTAGGCCGGCTGTTCCGTCATTCAAACGCGCGAAGGCCCTCGGATTGCTCTGCTTGGGGGCATGAGTGCCTTCGCCGCGTTGCTTTTTCTTCTGGCTCTTCCCGCGGGCTCGCAGACAGGAACGTTGCATGAGCGGGCCAGTTATTTGCGCCTGCAGGTTTTGCTGGATCGCGCGCACTTTTCGCCCGGCGAGATCGACGGCGTGCCTGGCGAAAACACGCGCCGAGCCCTGCGCGCGTTTCGGGCCGTTCACGGTGTACATGAGTCCTCCGATCTGGGCCCACGAACTCTAAAAGCATTAGATGGCTCCGCGGCGATTCCCACCCTGGTTCGCTATACGGTGACAGAGGAGGACATTCGCGGTCCCTTCGTAGCCATTCCGAAGGATCTAATGGCACAGGCCGCTTTACCGTCCTTGAGCTATCAATCTCCGCTGGAAGCGCTGGCGGAAAAATTTCACGTCAAGCCGGCCCTCCTTAGCCGCCTGAACCCGGGCAAGGACTTATCCAGCCCCGGCGTCGAAATTCAAGTCCCTAACGTGCGCCAAGACCCTCCGGCGAAGGCCGCCAAGATCGTGGTATCAAAATCCCGCAACACGCTCGAAGCCTTCAACGCGGCGGGCCGTGTGGTTGCGGAATATCCCGTTACCAGCGGAAGCCAGCACGATCCCCTGCCCATCGGGAACTGGAAAGTAACCGTCATTAGTCCGCATCCAGTTTTTCACTACAACCCGGATCTGTTCTGGAACGCATCCGAAGCAGATGAGAAGGCCAAAATTCAACCAGGGCCTAATAACCCGGTCGGTGTGGTTTGGATCGGGATTTCCAAGGAACACTACGGCATTCATGGTACGCCCGAGCCATCCCTGATTGGTCACGCGGAATCGCATGGCTGCGTCCGGCTGACGAACTGGGATGCGGCGGAACTAGCAAAGATCGTGACCGTGGGCACACCAGTGGTCTTTAAGGAATAAACCCATTCGTAGATGTATTCTATTCGCGATCGGTGGATTCGGGCTGCTTCTGAATGCGGCCCCGGTCGATCCCCCGGCAGGCAATGACTATGAGGTGCTCGCCCGGCGCAAGCTGACTCTGCCAATTCGGGGCCTGGAGGCACGCGATATCCGGGACACCTTCGCGCAAGACAGGGCTGAGGGAAAACTGCATCAGGCTACAGATATTCTGGCGCCGCGGGGAACGCCGGTGGTTGCAGTGGAGAACGGCATCATCCAGAAGCTCTTTCTTAGCAAGCCTGGGGGCATCACGATTTACGAGTTCGACCGCGAGGGTGTCTTCTGCTACTATTACGCCCATTTGGAGCGCTACGCGGCCGGATTGACCGAAGGGATGGCCGTGAAGCGCGGGGACGTGATCGGGTACGTGGGAACCACCGGCAATGCGCCGCCGCAAACCCCTCATTTACACTTCGCGATATTTGAGTTAGGACCCGAAAAGCACTGGTGGCAAGGGACGGCTATCGACCCCTACCCGGTGCTGATGAGACTGGTGAAGTGAAATTCCCCGCGGCCGCATTACTCTGCAGCCCAGTTGGCAGAAACGGCAGCAATATCGGTCAAGGTGTTCACGTCCGAACTGATGCGGAGTGAGAGAGATCCTAGATTTCTTAGTGGAAAAACTGTCTCGCAGCGCATCCCGCGCAGTGAAAAGCGCTACCGAACCACTCCAGCCAGCGGGCTGCTGGCCGAGGCGTATAGCTTCTTCGGCATGCGTCCCGCCAAAAACGCGTGACGGCCGGCCTGCACTGCCAGGTTCATAGCGGTCGCCATAGTAACGGCATCGTCCGCCTCGGCGATCGCGGTGTTCATCAGGACTCCCTCATAACCCAGTTCCATGGCGATCGCGGCGTCCGACGCCGTGCCCACACCCGCATCCACAATCAGCGGCACTTCCGTAATCATCTCGCGCAGGATGCGCAGATTGGTCAGGTTCTGAATCCCCAGGCCGCTGCCGATCGGCGCACCCAGCGGCATCACGGCGGCGGCGCCGGCGTCGATCAGCCGTTTCGCGTTCACCAGATCGTCGTTGGTGTAGGGCAGAACAACAAAACCTTCTTTGCTCAAAACGCGGGTGGCTTCGATCAATCCCTGGTTGTCGGGGAATAGCGTCTTCTGATCGCCGATCACCTCCAGCTTGACCCAATGCGACAATCCCACCTCGCGGCCGAGCCGGGCCGTGCGAATGGCTTCGTCGGCGGTGTAGCAAGCCGCCGTGTTGGGCAGAATGAAATACTTGGAGCGGTCGATATAGTCCAGCAGGGACTCTTTGGATTTATCGGTCAAATTCACCCGGCGTACCGCGACCGTCACTACCTCGGCCCCCGAGGCCTGGTGGCAACGGGCCATCTCGGCGAAACTTCGGTACTTGCCGGTCCCCACAAACAGGCGGGACTCGAACTCGCGTCCGGCGATGGTGAGCTTGTCCATAGCTCCATTTTAGGACCAATGCCCCGGCGAGTCCTATCTGGCTCTGTAGAAAATTCCTGAATTAGCCGATATTGCTACATAGGGAGAGCCATGAAGAAAAACAATATAGGTAAGCTGCTGGGTGTGGCTTTGGTGGTGGCCATCATGTGCACGGGTCTCTTTTACATGATGTTCGCGATGAAGGCCAATAGTCAGACTGGCACCCCAATGGTTGTGGCCGCCAAGGCTTTAAAGGCAGGCACAGTGCTGAAGGCTGAGGA
>Ga0207674_10009198_pt1 | contig 11324 bp, 11 predicted proteins | sample KBSCornC72_FD_184303 | JGI IMG/M metagenome (GOLD analysis project Ga0207674, IMG submission 184303) | Corn rhizosphere microbial communities from Kellogg Biological Station, Michigan, USA - KBS Corn C7-2 (SPAdes) (version 2) | ecosystem: Host-associated > Plants > Roots > Rhizosphere > Soil ...
GGAGTACGGGCGGCCGCTCTTCATCGCGATGTCGGCGGACCTCGCGGAGTCCACCAACATCGCCGGCTTCATGAAAGGTTTCGGTGACGTCGAGGGCTGGGGCTGGTACCAGCGCGACACGAACGTCCACGGCGCGCTCTTGCCACAGCAGATCACCGAGTTCACCAACTCGGGAGTCGCCTGCGGTATCGCGTCGGTGAACCTCGCTGAGAACCCCTTCGAGGAGTTCAACGGTTTCTGGGGCGCGTGCTCCACCTACGGCGCGTTCTCCTACCTGAAGTACGGTGAGATGCGCCTGTTCAGTCAGCTCGCTCAGGACTGCGAGCTGCGCGTCGGCAAGGTCCTGTGGGTCGCCGGCCACTCCGGTCCCGAGACCGCGGAGGACTCGCGCACGCACTTCGGCATCTTCGAGACCGGCGTGACGCAGCTCTTTCCCGACGGGGCGGTCACCGACCTGCATCCATGGGAATACAACGAGGTGCCGGTGGTCCTTGCGGCGGCGCTGCGGCAGAAGGCGCCGATCGTCGCGCTGCACCTCACGCGGCCCAATGTCGACATCCCGGACCGGAAGGCGCTCGGCATGGACTCCCACTTCGCTGCCGCGCGTGGGGCGTACTTCATCCGACGTTATCGCGACGGGAAGCCACGGATGGGGACCGTTTTCGTGCAGGGCACATCGACGACGGCGAACCTCGTGAAGATCCTGCCCCAGCTCGACGAGCGCGGGCTCAACGTGAAGATCATCGCAGCGATCAGCCCGCAGCTCTTCGCGCTGCAAGATCAGCGGTACCGCGACGAGATCGCCTCGGCCGCTGACCGCGTCGATGCGATGGTCATCAGCAACCGCTCGAGGCGCGTCATGCGCGACTGGATCGAGCACCCGGTCGTGGCGGAGTACTCACTCACCTCCGACTGGGACGATCGCTGGCGCACCGGCGGGACCGTCGACGAGGTCATCGCGGAAGCGCACCTCTCGCCGCAGCACCTGCTTGCGGGCATCGAACGTTTCGTGGCCGATCGCAAGCGCCGCTTGCTGCGCGTGCGCGAGGCTGTCGACGCGGCTCTCGCCGAATAGCGAGGGACGCGTGCCACGCAAGAAGAAGCAGCGGGTCGCGTCGCGCGCGAGGGCTGCAAGCAACTACCCGTGGCACCGACGCGTGCCGTGGCTCGCGATCGGCGCCGGCGCGATCGTCGTGGTGGTCGGCGTGTTCTTGGCGCGCTCGTTCGGGATCGGCGAGAGCTCCGGCCGCTACACCGGTCCCCCAAGCGGCGTCGGCAGCCACATCCCGGAAGGCCAGGCCATCGCATATCCGTCGTACCCGCCGACGTACGGACCGCACTGGCCGGCGGCCACGACGTGGGGTTTTCACACCGAGGTCGTTCCTGACGAGCGCGCCGTGCACAACCTCGAGCACGGTGGTGTCGTCGCGTCGTACAACAACATCCCTGCTGAGTCGCTCGCAGCGCTGCAAGCGCTGCTCAACACCTATCCCAAGGACAAATACGGCGAGGTCAAGCTCCTGATCCGCCCCTATGACAAGATCCCGCCGGGCACGATCGCGCTCACCGCGTGGAGCTGGATCGATGACCTGACCACGTATGATGACGCGCGCGTCCGTCGCTTCCTCGCCGCGCACCTGAACCAATGCTGCGAGGACCTTCCCTGACGCGGCGAGCCGCATTCGACGATGTCGGCGAACACAACCGTCAGATGTGGGAGCGCCTTGCGGAGGCGGGCATCCCGTATACGCGCCCTCTCGGCAAGCCGCCACGCGACGCTCGCGGCAAGCGGCGTTTCCTTGACGAGCTGACGCGCGGACGGCTCCGCGGCCTCGAGCTCGAGGGGAAGCGCGTGCTGTCGCTCGCCGGTGGCGGCGGGTGGGACGCCGTCCTCTTCGCGGAGCTCGGCGCCGCGACGACGCTCTTCGACATTTCCAAGCGCCAGCTCGCTACGGTGCGCGCGCTCGCGCGAGAGCGCGGCACGAAGCTTCGTTTCGTGCAAGGCGACATGCGCGATCTCTCCGCATTCGCCGACGAGGAGTTCGACATCGTGAACCACCATCACTCGATGGTCTTCGTGCCCGACGCGGAACGCGTCATCGGCGAGGTCGCGCGCGTCCTCGCGCCCGGCGGCATCTACATCTTCTCGACAATGCATCCGGTCGCGCTGCGGATGCAGGAGACGTGGACCGGGACCGGCTGGGGTCTCAAGCAGCGCTACTTCGAGGACGGAGCGATCCCATTCGATGACGCGGTCTGGGAATTCGGCAAGGTGAAGGTCGAGGCACGCACCCTGGAATACGGGCATCGCACGAGCGACCTCGTCAACGCCTGCGCGAAGAATGGTCTCCTGGTCGACGGTCTGTGGGAGTACTCGCCGAGCTACGAGGGCGGCGAGCCAGGATCAGCGGACGAGCTGGAGCGTCAACTACCCGCGTTTCTGGAGATCAGGGCTCGTCGCGTGGCGCTCGCGACGAGTCGCGCACCGCGCGGGGCTCGTCGCGCTGTGAAACCCGCCGGCGCAGGTCGGCGCTCGACTCCACGTACTGCGACGCGATCTCGCTGAGCTTCCGGGCCGCGACGGGTATGTTCACGGCCCAGCCGAGACCGAAGACCTTTTCCGAGAAGACCTGCTCGTTGTCGGGTGCCCAGTACGCCTCGCGCAGGCGGTCAAGCGTCGGGATGCGGAAGTCGTAAGGAACGACGCCCGCGACCTTGCCGTTCCAGGTGCGCGCTTCCGGCGGCTTGCGGAGCTCCTGGTAGATCGCGGCGGCGAGGGCTGTCCACGCGAGCGTGCGGATCAGCTTCACGAGTTCCTTCACTTGCGCACCACCTGAGCAGAGGTCGTGCCAGGCTTCGTGAGCGGCACGCCGTCCGTGCATTGTGGGCAATCTTCCGGCGAATGTGTCGGCATATCGAGGGTCCACAGCGCGTGCAGCGGCACGTCGAGCGTCGCGGAGCCGCCCGAGCGGTCAACGAGGACCGCCGCGCCGACGACGAGGGCGCCGGCGTTTCGCACCGCGTCGATCGTTTCCTGAACGGATCCGCCGGTGGTCATGATGTCGTCGACGACGAGAACGCGTTCCGCTGAGCCGAGCTCGAACCCGCGCCGGAACTCTCTGCCACGACCACTCTCGATCCGCTCGGCATACACGGCCCGCAGCTCCATCTGCCGTGCGACCTCGTGCGCGAGGATGATGCCGCCGGTCGTCGGGCCCGCGACCGTCCGCGGTGTGAGTGAACGCGCCCACTGCGCGATGTCCGCGCATAGCGCCGCCGTGCGTACCGGCCACTGGAGCACCTGGAACTTTTCGAGATAGCCGGAGGAGTGCTTGCCGGACGCGAGGACGAAGTGTCCTTCGCGGAATGCGCCTGCTTCTCGGAATATGCGTTCGACCTCGAGTGGCGTCACCATCCGCGCCAGTATCGCGGCCAGAGTGCTCATATGCTCCGCGCGTGCGTGCGCTCACGATCCTTCGCAGATAAAGACGGTGGTGGAGGTGCGCGCTTGAAGGTGCACGACGTCTCGCTCGTGATGCGCGCGGACATGCCGACATGGCCCGGCGAAGAGGGCCCGAAGACGACGCCCCTTCGGCGCATCTCGAAAGGCGATTCCGCGAACGTCTCAGTGGTCTCGTTCGGAAATCACACCGGAACACACGTGGATCCGCCGGTGCACTTCATCGAGGGCGCGGGCACCGTGGACCAGCTGCCGATCGACGCGCTCGTCGGACCGTGCCGGGTCGTGGAGTTCGATGGCCCGCGGCACATCACTTCGGCATGGCTCCAGCAGGCGGGCATACCGCGGGGAACGGAGCGCATCCTGTTCAAGACGCGCAACAGCGAGCGCTGGCGCGCGCCGGTGAAGCCGTTCGACCGAGACTTTGTCGCGCTCGATCGCACCGCGGCGCGCTGGTGCGTCGACAGTGGCGTGAAGCTCGTCGGCATCGATTACCTTTCCATCGAGCCGCAGGGGCCCGAGAAGGAGGGCTATCCGACTCACAAGACGCTTCTCGGCGCGAAGATCGTGATCATCGAGGGTCTCGATCTGAAGGACGTGCGGCCCGGCGAGTACGACCTCGCCTGCGGTGCGATCAAGTTCGAAGGCGGTGACGGTGCACCCGCAAGGGTCTTCCTTATCGAGCGCTGACGCTCGCCCCGCGGACGAGGTCGAGATCGGCCAAGCACCTCGACGCTTCGAGCGCGCGATCACCTGGACGCGCGTCGCGGGCGCGATCGCGGCGCTGCTCATCGCCCCGCTGCTGCCCAACCTCGGACTTGCGTACGTGCTCGTCCTTTCCGGCTTCCTCGTGGCATGGGCGGTCGTGCTGCACGTCCTGTCCGGACGCGCCAGCAGCCCGGCGGATCTCCAGCAGACCTCGAACGTCGCCTTCGTTGGGGACTGCATCGTCATCTTCCTCGGGATGCTGGTGGTCACGCCGGATCCGAACTGGGTCCTGTTCCCGCTCTTCGCTGTGCTGTTCATCATCACCGCCGCCTTCCGGCTCGGCGAAGTCGGGGCGGGCGCCGCGACGCTCATCGTCTCGTTCGAGTTCCTCGGACTTGCGATCTGGCGCGAGCGCGCGCTCGGCCTCCCGATCGGGATTCCCTACCTCGCGTTCATCATCGTGCTGTACGGGCTGACCGCGCTCATCGTATCGGCGATGCTGCGCGAAGTTGGCGTGATGCGGCGCGAGCGCACGGCTCTGATGCGCGACGCGAACGATGCCCTGGAGCTGCGACGCGCGGATCGCGAACGACGCGAGCTGCTCGATCGCGAGCGCGTCGCGCGAACCGAAGCGGAGGTCGCGACCGCGCGGCTCGAGGCGCTGCAGCGCATCACGGATGCGGCGCTCGCGCGCAGTGGGCTCGACGACCAGCTCTCCGAGATGCTCCGGCGGATCATGCCGGTCTTCGACGCGCACGCGGCGCTGGTGCTCGTACCCAGCCAACCCATGGGAAGCTTTGCGGTGCGCGCGGCAGTCGGGATCGATCAGATGCTGCGCGCGCCCGTGCGCGTCCGCGGAGGCGACGCGGAGCGCGCCATCCAGTCGCGCCGGCCCATGCCGATCCTCGACCTGTCTGCCGCGGAGCTGGATGCGCTCGTCGGGACCGCGGTGCAGGCGTCCGTCGTTGCCCCGCTCCACGCCGAGGGCGAGCTCGTCGGTCTTCTCTACCTCGCCAGCGAGGCTGGGCACTCGTTCACGTCGGATGAGCTCGGCCTGCTGCGTCTCATCGCAGAACGGGTCGCGGGCGCGATCGATCGCTCTACCTTGCTCGAGTCCGAGCGGAGCGCACGTGGCGCGGCGGAAGCCGCCGAAGGCCGCATGCGACTCCTCCTCGACGCGGGCGAAGCGCTTAGTGAGGAGACCGCCGTGCAGCGGCGCCTCGAGCAGATCACGCGGCTCGCGGTGCCGAAGCTCGCCGACTTCTGCGCGATCGATCTGCTCGAGCCGGATGGATCGCTGCGGCGCGTGGCTCTCGCGGCGCTGGAGGTCGACGTCGAGCGCGCGAACTGGGCTGTCGCGAGCCGCTACCGGCGCGATCCGCTGGGAACGCATCCGGTATGGGACGTGCTTCGCGAAGCACGGCCGATCATCTGGGACGACGTCGACCCAGATCGCCTCCAGCGGCTCGCTCGGAACGGCGATCATCTACGCCAGCTTCTCGAGCGCGGCATCTGCTCCTGGATGGGCGTTCCTCTTCGGGTGGACGGGCAGGTGCGTGGCGCGATGTCGTTCACCAACGCGGAATCGCGTCGCCGTTTCGCTCCGGAGGACCTCGCGACGGCCGAGGAGCTTGCCGGCCGCGTGGCGGCGGCCATCGCGCGGTCACCGGGCGATACGATTGCCTGAGATGGCCACCACACAGCAGCCTCTCGCGCTGCGTCGCGACCTGGTCCGGATCTTCGGCGAGGACCGGCTCGTCGCGGTCATCCGGACCGCCACGCCAGAGACCGCCGAGCGCGCCGCACGAGCGATGGCGGAAGCTGGCGTGCGGCTCGTCGAGATCACGCTCACGGTGCCCGACGCGTACGAGCTCATCGCGAAGCTCGCGACCGACGACACGTTCTCCAAGCATGGCGCGATCGTCGGCGCTGGAACGGTCCTCTCCGGTGCGCAGGCGGAGGACTCCGTGCTCGCGGGTGCGCGTTTCCTCGTCAGCCCGGCACTGATCCCCGAGATGCTCGAGGTCGGCCGCGCGCGCGACGTCATGACGATGCCCGGCACGATGACCGCGACGGAGATGCTCAAAGCCGCCGAGCTCGGAGCAGACTTCATCAAGGTCTATCCCCTGGCAACGATCGGCGGGCCCGACTTCATCACGAACATCCGCCGCGCGCTGATGCACCTGCCGCTTGTCGCGACTGGGAACGTCGAGTACGACGAGATCCCTGCGTACTTCAAAGCCGGCGTCGTCGGGTTCGGCATCGGCGGTCCGCTGATCCGCGGCGATCTTCTTGATCGCGGCGATCACGACGGCGTCGTGGCCAACGCGAAGCGCTTCCTCGCGGCGACTCGCAGGGCCTGATTTGCCTCGCGACCTCCCGCTTGGCAACGGCGATTTCCTCGTCACGTTCGACGCGCGCTATCAGCTGCGGGACATCTACTACCCGCATGTTGGCCAGGAGAACCACACCGTCGGCGCGCCTTGCCGTTTCGGCCTGTGGGTGGATGGCAAGTTCAGTTGGGTCGGCGACGAGAGCTGGGAGATCCACATCGAGTACGAGCACGAAACGCTCGTCGGCGACACGACGCTACACAACGCGGCGCTCGGGCTGCGGCTGCGATGCCGCGACGCCGTCGACTTCGACCGCAACATCTACTTCAAAGAGGTCACGGTCGAGGATGAGTTCGGGCGCGACCGCGAGATCCGCGCGTTCCAGCACTTCGACGCGCACCTGTTCGGGAACGAGGTCGGCGACTCCGCGTTCTACGACCCGCGCTCCCAGTCCATCGTCCACTACAAGGGAAGGCGCGCCTTCCTCCTTTCGGGCACGGCGGGCGGACACTCCTTCGGGCTGACGTCGTTCGCGATCGGCCAGAAGGATGCGCCCGGCAAAGAGGGCACGTGGCGCGACGCGGAGGACGGCGTGCTGTCTCGCAACGCCGTGGCGCAGGGCTCGATCGACAGCGTTGGAATGCTGATGTTCCACGTGCCAGCGAGCGGAAGCTCGACGGTGGTGTTCTGGATCGCGGCCGGCGAGTCGTACGACGCGGTGCGCGAGCTCGACAAGCTCGTCCGCGAGCGCGGGCCGGCGTCGTTCCTCGCACGCACCAAGGACTACTGGCGGCTCTGGGCGAACAAGGACGAGTCGGTCGCGGATCACCTGCCGATCGAGATCGCCCGGCTCTACAAACGGTCGACGCTCATCATCCGCACGCAGGTCGACAACCGCGGCGCGATCATCGCTGGGAACGACTCCGACGTCCTCCGCTTCAACCGCGACACCTACTCGTACCTCTGGCCACGTGACGGCGCCCTCGTCGCCGATGCGCTCGACCTCGCCGGATACGGAGAGGTGACACGCCGGTTCTTCTTCCTCTGCGGTGACCTGATGACGCGGGAGGGCTACCTCCTGCACAAGTACAACCCCGACGGTTCCCTCGGCTCCTCGTGGCACGCCTGGTCGACGCCGGAAGGGCGTCTCGAGCTGCCGATCCAGGAGGACGAGACCGGGCTGCCGATCTGGGCGCTGTGGCAGCACTACGAGCGCGATCGCGACATCGAATTCATCAGACCGCTGTACCGGAAGCTCGTGCGGACCGGCGCTGACTTCATGGCGACGTTCCGCGAAGTGCACTCGAAGCTTCCAGCGCCGTCGTTCGACCTCTGGGAGGAGCGACGCGGGATCCACGCCTTCACGACCGCGGCGGTTTGGGCGGGACTCACCGCCGCCCGCAACTTCGCGGTCGCATTCGGACAGCACGAGCTCGCAAAGCGCTACGCGGTCGCCGCGCAGGAGATCCGCGAGGCGGCGCTCACGCATCTGTGGGATGACGACCGGGGCCGTTTCGTGCGGACCGTCGCGGTCCTGCCCGACGGCATGATCGTCAAGGACGCGACGATCGACATCTCGTTGGCCGGCATCTTCCTCTTCGGCATGCTCCCTGCGGCCGACCCACGTGTGGTCGCGACGATGAAGGCCATCGAACAACGCCTCACGGTGCGAACGCCTGTCGGCGGGATCGCACGCTACGAGAACGACTACTACTTCCAGATCTCGCAGGACGTTGCGAGCGTCCCCGGGAATCCCTGGTTCATCAGCACGCTTTGGTTGGCCGAGTGGTACGTCGCGACGGCCGCGACCCTCGACGATCTCGAGCGCCCGCTCGCGCTGCTGCGCTGGTGCGCGAGCAAAGCGCTGCCGTCCGGCGTCCTCGCCGAGCAGGTGCATCCGTACACCGGCGAGCCGCTCTCGGTATCGCCTCTGACCTGGTCGCACGCCGCATTCGTGAGCGCGGTCCAACACTACGCAAGGGCGTCGGCGCGTATCAAAGGCCGCGCACACGAACGCGCTGTTCGTTCGGGAGAAGTCATCGCGTGACACGACACGGGCCTTCGACAACGCTCGCCTGTGCCGCGACGAGTCGCGACCGAAACCCTCTCAACGCGCGAAACCCCGTCCCTGCGGGACGGGGACCCCTCGCGCGCGGGGGCCCTCGGTCGCGACTCGTCGCTACGTTGCTTGTTCTGGTCCTGGCAGGGTGTCAGCCCAATGCGACATCACCCGGCTCCAGCGCTTCGGCTGCTCCGGGAGTTGGGTCGCAGGCGACGTTCATCTTGGCGAATCCCGGTGGATTGCTCGCGCTCGATAACACGGCTCGGACTTTGGGGCGCATCGTGGACCTCCCTCCGCAGAGCGCGCCGTCGACGCCGTCGGTCCATCCGAATGGGAAAGCCGTCGTCTTCGCGCTCACGCCCCAACCGGATCCGAAACGCGGATTCGGATCGGATCTCTACGTCGTGAACATCGATGGCAGTGGCTTGCGGGCGGTCGTGCAGCACGAGAGTGACAACGTCTTCTATGCGAGTCCGCGATTCGACGCGTCGGGCAACGTCATCTACTTCCACCGCCGCGCCGCGATCATCACGAACGGCTCGTTCACGGGGAACGACGACGCCATCGAGCGTCTCGATCTGCGCACCGGTGAACGCAAGCGCATCGTGAAGGACGGCGCCGATCCAACGATCAGTCCGGACGGGAAGACGCTCATCTACGTCCATCTGAAGGACGGACAGGTCGACGCGCTCTGGCGCGCCGATATCGACGGCACGAACGCGCGGCCACTCCTGCAGTCGCGGGACACCTTTTGGTACCTGCAAGCGCCCAGGTTCTCTCCGAATGATTGCCTCGTCGTGTTTTCGGCGGCAGGGCACACGGTGGCACGCGGAAGCGGCGTCGGCGGAAAGCTCGCGCATCTCAGTGTTCCCTCGGATCTCTTCCTGATCCCCTGCGATGGGACCAGCCTCAAGTCGATCGGCCAGACCGGAGATGACGTCGTGCCGGCCTGGTCGCCCGACGGGACGAAGATCGCGTACGTCGGCCAGGGCGGGTTCTTCGTGCTCGACGTGAAGACGGGGGTCGCGCGCACCGTCGCACAGGGTCAGGACTTCTTCTTCGGCGATCTCCTCTGGCTCAAATAGCGCCCGACCGCGTCACTCTCGCGCTCTTCTTCTCAGTCGTCCTGATCGGTGGAAGCAACTTCGTCGCGGTGCGCTTCAGCAATGCGGAGCTGCCGCCGTACTGGGGCGCGGCGATCCGTTTCCTCCCCGCCGGCGTCCTGTTCTTCGCCGCCATGGCGGTCTCGCGTATCGCGATCCCCCGGGGTGCCTCGCTTCGGGGCGCCGCGATCTACGGGGCGCTCAATTTCGGCGCCGGCTACGCGTTCGGCTACTACGGCCTCGTCGATACGCCCGCCGGGACGGCTGCCGTGATCCTCGCCACCGTCCCCTTGTTCACGCTCGGACTCGTGGCCCTGCATGGGCAGGAGCGATTTCGGGTTCGCGGGCTTGTCGGCGGCCTGATCGCTCTCACCGGCATTGGCCTGGTGTTCCGCGAGCAACTCTCAGCCAACGTGCCGATCCTCTCCTTGCTGGCGATGCTCGCAAATGCGCTGGTCGCCGCGGAGGCTGGCGTGATCGCGAAGGGCATGCCTCGAATGCATCCGATCGCCACCAACGCCGTCGGAATGCTTATCGGTGGTGTGCTGCTCTTGGTCTTGTCACTTGCCGTCGGCGAAAAGCAGGCCCTGCCGCGATCATCCGAGACATGGGCGGCGCTGCTCTATCTCAGCATCATCGGCTCGATCGGACTGTTCGGACTGTTCTTGGCGATGCTCCGCCGCTGGACCGCTTCCGCGTCGTCCTACGCGTTGGTCGTGATGCCCCTGGTCGCGATCGCGCTCGGCGCGGTCCTCCGAAGCGAAACGATCACGCCGATCTTCCTCGCAGGTGGCGCACTCGTCGCCGTCGGCGTGTACATCGGGGCGCTGAGCGGCTCGCTCACGCCCGGATCTCCAGATGGCGATCGTCCCATTCGTCACGGCGATCCATGACGTTGAGCGGATTGGTGTCCACGATCAGCGCGCCACTCGGCGATTCGCTGATATGAAAGAGCTGTAGCGGCTTCGGTGCAGGCGTCCGAACGACCACCGCGGTGTGCTTGTCAAAGCGCGAGCCGTGGCAGGGACATTCGAAGAGGTCCTGCGCGGTGTTGAACGGCACGGTGCAGCCGAGATGCGTGCACTTGCGATAGGCGGCGATGATCCCGCCAGGCGCGTGCAGCAGGAAGAAGCGGCCTTCGCGGAACAGGATCGGCCGGTCGTTCGTCGCGGCGAACTGCTTCAGGATGTCGCTCGCCGTGCCGATCGCGACCGGCGCCCCGAGACCGATGATCCGCGTGACACGGATGTACGGAACGATCGCCGCGGCGAGCTCGGTCACGCCGAGCGCCACTGCCGCGGCGAAACCCACGCGCAGGATCTGGCGCCGTTGGAGACGCGCGCTCGTGACAGACGGGAGACGGATCACGCGATGATTCTATTTGGCTCTCATGGACCGCAGTCCAATAGCGATTGGGAATAGCGGCGATTCGCGCTGCGCTATGTGCGGGCGTAGTTCAGCGGGAAGTCGATCTCCCACCTGTCGCCGGCGTCTCCCATGCCGCGTTCCCAACGACCGGTGATCTTCTTGGCGTCTGCCGAGATCTCGCCGATGAAGCGCTGGTTGAAGCCCGGGCCGTCGGGGCCGTTCCAGTCCTCGCCGGGGGCTCGCACGATCGTCCACGTCGAGCCGTCGATCGACATCAGGAACAGCCGCTC
>Ga0207674_10009199_pt1 | contig 11324 bp, 14 predicted proteins | sample KBSCornC72_FD_184303 | JGI IMG/M metagenome (GOLD analysis project Ga0207674, IMG submission 184303) | Corn rhizosphere microbial communities from Kellogg Biological Station, Michigan, USA - KBS Corn C7-2 (SPAdes) (version 2) | ecosystem: Host-associated > Plants > Roots > Rhizosphere > Soil ...
GGTCAGGACCGTCCTCGAAGTAGCCGAGGATGGCGACTCGCTCCTTGCCGCTGCGCCGCCCGACTGTCCGCAGACGCAGCGTGCCCCATTGGGCGGCCGTCGCCCTGCGAAGGCCCAGCCGGCCGCGCGTGACCGAGTAGAGCGCCCGCTGCGCCACCCAGAAGAGGCGGATGAACCACCGTGGCGGGAGCGATGCTGCCTGGGTCGAGCGTTGTTCGGTGGCGTGCTCGTGCAATACGGTGTGCTCCCGATCGACGGTGCCCTGATTGCCGTGGTCGACCGAAGCCCGGACTTGCGGTCGGCTGGTCATCGTGGGACCGAGGGCGCCGGCACGGGCGCGCCCGTCCCTGCTCCCGAGGCAACCGGCTTCACGCCCATGACGAGGAGCCACAGCGCGAGTCCGACCTCGGCGACGAAGCTGACGATGAGCCCCGGGGTATGGATCGCGGGGTAATCGGGCAGGAGTAGCGCCTGGAGGAACCAGATCATCTCGGCGATGCCGTCGAGGATCAGCAGGACGCCCAGGAACCGGGGCAGGAACCCGGAGCGGTAGACGAGGTAGCCGAGCGGGAACAGCCACATGCCGAGGAACAGCTGGGACGTTACGAAACCGAGCTTATAGACGTTGATCGACAGGTACGCCACGCCCTCGAGCTGCCCGGCCGAGAACGCCTGCATCCCGCTGCCGGCGTCGCCCTGCAGCAGCGCCGGCATCAGCCAGATGAGGCTCGCACCCGCGATCGCGACGCCGACGGCGTTGAGCACCAGGAACAGCAAGGCCAGACTCCGATTCACGGGGCGCAGGAGCACGTACAGCCCCCACGCGACCAGGACGAACAGCAGCCCGGTGACCAGCGCGAGGGTCAGCGCGAGGCGGAACGACCCCTCGTTCGTGACGATCGCCTGGTAGACCTCGGGTGCGCCGCCCATGCCGATCTGGCCGAGCATCGTCGCGAGCACATTGGCGACGATGTAGACGACGTACAAGCCGCCCGTGATCCTCGCGACCCTCGCCGGCGCGAGGTCGAGACCGCTGTTCGGTGTCATCCGGGACCCTCCGTTGGTCGACGCTGGGTGGCCGACCGCTTGTGGAAGTAGCCCACGGCGACACCGAGGGCGAGAAACCTCGGAATGTTCAGAAGCGTGCCCATGAGGACGTAACGCGAGGCGTCGCTCGGCGCCCCAAGGCTGCCTGCTGCCCACGTGACGATCGTGAGAACCACGAGCGCGACAAAGCTGAGCAGGGTGGCCTTCAGCATCGGACTCTCGGTCGGCAACCTGTCATAGAGACGAAGCAGGAAGAAGCTGACCAGCAGCCCGACGATCAAGCCCGCGACCAGCGATTCGACGAGGACCATCGGCAGGTAGGCGATGGACTGCGCGGCTCGGTACTCCGCGGCGACGGGCAGCAACGATGTCGCGAAGTTCGCCGCCCAGAAGGCCAGACCACCGGCGAGCGTCAAGGTGGGCAGGTGCGCGTACATACCGGGCACGGCCCATGGATCGCTATGACCAACTGGTGCGGACTTCACGATTGCGGACTCATCAACCCGGGAAGCGCGAAAGCAGCTGCCGCCTTCTGCGCACAATTCCCCAAGTGCATTCTTTCGTTCACGGGTGAGGACCGACAGTGCCGGACGGATCGGATCGGGAGTGCCGAAGTGCCGCCTACCGTGACGGCTATGGCAGAAGTCCCGACCGGGCGCCAGTCGCATGCATCAGGTTTGCCTTCTCCTTGGGTACGTGTGCGGCCTGGACGGTCTTGCCGAGGGCTCAGAGCCACTCGACTGCGCGCTGCCCGGGTAGGCCCGGGGCCGTGCGCTCCACGATCGCGTCGCGCTGATCCCGGAGCGCCCTCAGGCGCGTCCGATCGGTGTCGTCGCCGAGCAGGCCCGCTTGCTCGAGCGCCAGCTCGCGGATCTGGCGGTCGATTCGCGCCCGGTCGATCGCGACCGGCTGCGAAGTCGAGCCGAGGGCCGCAACGACCGATGTCATGGTCACGTCGTCCAGCGCGATACCGGCGACCTGGGCCAGTACGGGGCCTTCCCACGTCGCGTCACCGAGGCGAGCCTTGCGACCGCCGGAACCCGAGGCCGGCGTGGCCCCCGGGATCTCGATCCTGGTCGAACTTGGCGGCATAGCCGTCGGTGATCGGCTCGGACAGGCGGCGGCTGTACTTCTCGTCACCGGCGCCTCCGAGATCAGCTCGTCCCAGTCCTAGGGTCCGAGCTGACGATCCGCCGGTCGCACATGGCCAGCGCGACGGTGGGCCCCGATTCCTATTCGGCCGGTCGGGCCACGGGTTCCGTATCTGGTTGGCGGATCTGCGCTTGCTCCGCCGCGGCCGAGGGAACGACCGAGGGACTCGCGGCCAAGTCGTGCGCGTCGCTCGTCAGTTCCGCGATCACTGCGTGGTACTCCTCGGCGAGCGCGGCCGCCTCAAGGCGCGCCCGGTGCCAGGCTTGTGTCCCGGACGGCTCGCCATCGATCCTTCGCTCTGCATCTCGCCAGTCGGCCAACACGTCGGCGGCCGACCGGTGTCCGCTCGGTCGGTCAGACATCGTTGCCACGTCCTCCTCGACGGTCGTGTCGTTCGCTGACGGCGTCGCGCTGGGCGGCGGCCAGCCTAAGAGGGCTCCCGGCTCATTCCCGAAGCCTCGTCGACAGCAGTCTGGAGTTCTGCCTGAGTCGGGTCGGACCCGACCGCGTCCAAACGATCCGACATCGCCAGGGCCAGCTCCAGACCCGCGATGTTGACGCCGCGAACCTCGACGAGATAGCGGATGCGCAGCAGCCGCTGGACGTCCGCCGCCGAATAGAGGCGCTGGTTGCCCTGCTGGCGTGACGGCGTGAGCAGACCCGCCCGCTCGTACTTGCGCAGGGTCTGCGGGTGCATCCCCGTCAGACGAGCCGCGACGGCCATCGTGTAGACGCCGTCGCGCTCGTCCGTCATCGGTGGTCTGCGATCAGGCGGCGTCGGGACCGGCGCCGATCTGGGGCGCGGCCTCGACCTTGATCTGCTTGGGCTTGGCGTCCTCGCTCTTCGGCAGGGTCAACGTGAGGACGCCGTTCTCGAAGGTCGTCCGTGCCCTGTCGGCGTCGACCGCTCGAGGCAGCGTTACCTGGCGAATGTAGTCGCCCGGCGTCACCTCATGGAGGAGCCAGGTCCCGCCATCCGGCAGGTCCGGCTCCGCGGTCCGGGCTCGAAGGGTCAGCACGCCTCCCTGGAATTGGATGTCGATGGAGTCCGGGTCCGAGCCGGACACGACGGCCCGCAAGACGATGTCGTCGGCGGTCTCGTAGATGTCGAGGGGCAGGTTATTCACGCCGGGTGATGACCAGGTCATCCAGCTCCCGGGGCTCACCCAGCGATCCTCGAACAGCCGATCCATGCCTTCCCGCAGGGACATGAAGTCCCGCAGCGGGCTGATGCCGTTGCGAAGCATCGCGACTCACCTCCTGCTGTCGGTCTTCCGTGGCTTGTGCCACCGCGCATATCTAACAACTTGATGCGCTCCATGTCAAGTACTGTGTTCCAGCATGGTCATCTACCCGCACACGGCTGAGTAGGTCCTCCGAGCACTCGCGACCTGACATTTGACAAGCTGTGATTTAGTGCTAAATACTGTCCGGGTCCGGTCGACCAGACCGGCAGCAGCTCGATGTACATAGGAGTCCACGTCATGAAGCGAACTATCACCCTCGTGTTGCCGGCGCTCGTCCTCGCGCTCGCGGCCTGCACCTCGACCGCAGCGACGCCGTCGCCTTCGGCCACCACGGCTCCCGTCGCCACCACCCCGGCTCCCGTCGCCACCCCCAGCGCCGCGCCGTCTGCGGCCGCCGCGGAAGACATCGTCGGGACGGCGACCGCCGCCGGCTCGTTCAAGACCCTCCTGACGGCGGCCACGGCCGCCGGCCTGGTCGAGACGCTCCAGGGCAAGGGCCCGTTCACCGTGTTCGCCCCCACCGATGAGGCGTTCGCCGCCCTGCCCGCCGGCACGCTCGACAAGCTGCTCGCCGACAAGGAGGCGCTGAAGAACGTCCTGCTGTACCACGTCGTCGCGGGGGACGTCACGGCCGATCAGGTCGTGAAGCTCACCTCGGCCACGTCGGTCGAGGGCGCACCCATCGCGATCAGCGTCAAGGACGGCAAGGTCTACCTCAACGGCAGCGCCCAGGTCGTGACCCCGGACGTGATGGCCTCCAACGGCGTCATCCACGTCATCGACAAGGTCATCCTGCCACCCACTAACTAACCTACAAACCACCCCTTCGCTCGAGGACGGGGCCCATCTCCTCCGGGCTCCGTCCTCCCTTCACAAAGGAACCAGTCCGTGATCGCCACCGACCAGCTCGTGACCATTCCGGTGGTCGAGCTCCCCGCTTCACGGGCCGCGTCACTGCGGCGCTGGAACATCTCGCTCGGCTTCCTCCATGCCGTTCAGGCGATCGCGATCCTCGCACTCGCCACCGCCTTCACGCTTCCCGTGACCGGGACCTTCATGGAGGGACCGCCCGGTACCGCCCCAGGCGCGCCCACGACGCTCTTCGATGTCTCGGTCGCGTGGGGGGTCGCGCTGTTCCTCCTGCTGTCGGCGGGATTCCATTGGCTCGTCGCCCTCCCCCGCCTGTTCGGGCGCTACACGGCGGGCCTGATGGACCGACACAACTTCTTTCGCTGGGCCGAGTACTCGCTCTCCTCGTCGGTGATGATCGTGCTCATCGCCCTGCTGACCGGGATCAGCGACATCGCGGCGTTGATCGGCATCTTCGCGGCCAACGCCGCGATGATCTTCTTCGGGGCCGTCCAGGAACGATACGAGCGGCCCGGCGGTTCCCTGTGGCCGTTCTGGCTCGGCTGCGTCGTCGGCATCGCGCCGTGGCTGGCCATCGGGGTCTATCTCTGGTCGCCTGGCAGCACGGCGGAGCCGCCCGCCTTCGTGTACGCGATCTTCGTCTCGCTCTTCGTCTTCTTCAACATCTTCGCCCTCAACATGTGGCTCCAATATCGACAGGTGGGCCGGTGGCGGTCGTACCTTTTCGGCGAACGCACGTACTTCATCCTCAGCCTCGTCGCGAAGTCCGCGCTGGCGTGGCAGGTCTTCGCCGGGACGCTCGCCGGTTGAGCTCATCCGACGCAAACCGCCACCTGAGCCTTCACGAAGCGGCGGATCTGCTCGGGGTCCACTACATGACGGTCTACCGTCGAGTGCGGCTCGGGATCCTGCCCGCCCGGAAGGTCGGCGGGACGTGGATGATCGATCGTGCCGATCTCGAGCGCTCCGGGACCGCTCGGAGGCGCGGTCGCCGGCGGCGCGCCGACGGCGAGCCGGAGACAGGCATCTGGCGGGAGCGACTCCGGGCCAGGATGCTCGTGGGTGATGTCGTCGGCAGCTGGCGGGTGATCGAGGCGGCGATGGCGGCGGGGATCGAACCCGCCGATCTCTATGTGCGAGTCCTCGCGCCGGCATTGCACGCGATCGGCGCCGGGTGGGAGTCCGGCGACGTGTCCATCGACCAGGAGCACTTGGCGAGCGGCGTGGCCGCCAACCTGATCGGGCGTCTGGGTGCCCGCTTCTCACACGCTGGGCGCAAGAAGGGCGTCATCCTCGTGGCGATGCCGCCCGGGGAGCGGCACGGACTCGGGGCGGCGATGCTGGCCGACATCCTCACCGGCGCCGGCTACGACGTCCTCAACCTTGGCCCAGACACGCCGCCCGCGTCGCTCGTCGCGGCCATGCGCGAGGCGGGACCACTCGCTGCGGTCGTCGTGAGCGTCGTCGACGTCGACCGCCTGCCTGCGGCCGCCCGCCTTCTGGCCGCCGCCCGTCGGGAACGACCGTCGGTGGCCCGATTCGTCGGCGGGCACGCGGTCGCGGACGAGCCCGCGGCGCTCGATCTCGGTGCGGACGGTTGGGTCGGGGATCCGCGGGCGCTGGGTGACCTGATCGAGTCGCTCCGCCCGGCGTGAGGACCGGCGGCCGGGCGTTGCTCGGCGTCTGCCGGCCAACTCCCCGCGTTGGCGACGATGGAGAGCCGGGCGCCGATCGATCCACGTGAAGAGCGACCAGCGGCTGAACGGGGCCGCTCGGCTTCGGCAGTCGGGTCGCCAAGATCCACACTAGCTGCCCCTCAGCCGGACGCTCACGATCTCGGGCCGGTCAAGCTGGCACGATGTTCGCGTTGTGGCGGAAGCGGTTGTCAGGGTCCCAGGTCCGCTTGATCTTGCGGAGCCTGGCGAATCGCTCCGGACCGAAGGCCGCCGCGACACGTGCGGCGGTCTGATCGACCTCGGGATAGTTGAGGTAGCCGCCACCCGACAGCGAGTAGGGCTCGACCAACCGTGCCGCGCGGCGTCCCCATTCGATGCCCGCCTCGTCGCCGGCGGCCTCCCGCCAGATGCTGAGCGCGGTGACATTCGCGACTGCCTGCCGTCCGCCGAAGGCGGCGGACTCGTCGGGGATCCGATGCGCGGCGCCATGGATCAACTCGACGAGGATGAACCCGTCGTCGCCGGACCCCTCGGCGGCGTTGATGAGCGCCTCCGCCAGGCCCGTCGAGGCCTCGCTCACGAGGTGGCCCTTCCAGTAGTGGCGGAGGCCGAACGGGATCGGGGTGAACCGCGCCTGGGCCTGAAGCCAGGTCATCGGCCGCAGGTTGGTCTGGAAGGGAACGACATCCTCGCGTAGCTCGCGGATCGCCGCGTCCCCGTCGTCCGGCTCGCCACGCCAGTCGATATTGACCCTGACGATCGGGCCGCCGTCCTCATCGGACCAAAAGACGATCGCCTGTGTCACGAGCTCGTCGGGGGCCGACGCGTCCAGCTCGAACAGCCGAGCCAGGACCTCCCCGACCGCAGGCCCACGGTAGGACAAGGATCCGCTGTACATCAGTTCGAGTGGGTTGAGCTGATAGCGCAATCGGGTGACGACCCCGAAGTTGCCGCCGCCCCCGCGGAGCGCCCACAGCAGGTCTGGCTCACGCTCCCCGTCGATATCGACGACCCGGCCATCGGCCGTCACGAGCTCCGCACCGATCAGTGCGTCGCAGCCGAAGCCGTCAGACGCGATGATGTGGCTGATCCCTCCGCCCAACGTCAGGCCCCCGATCCCGGTGTCGACGAACGTCCCTGAGGGAGCTGCCAGCCCGTAGCCGGCGGTCGCCGCGTCGAGGTCCATCAGGAGGCAGCCGCCTTCGGCCTCGGCGATCCGCCGCTCCGGGTCGACCGTCGCGGACCGCCAGCGCGAGAGATCGATGACGAATCCGTCGTCGGGCATCGAGTGACCTGCGACGCTGTGGCCGCCGCCTCGCACGGCGATGGCAACGTCGGATTCGGACGCCCAGCGGACGGCAGAGACGAGATCGTCCGTATCGGCGGGCCGGAAGATCAGGCGTGGACGACGATCGAGCATGCCGTTGAACAGTGCCCGCGCGCTGTCGTACAGGCGATGGTCCGGGGCGATGAGAGGGCCACGGGTCCGGCCTGCAAGCGATCGCTCGAGCGCCTCGATGGTCAGAGCGTCCAACCTCTCCTACGCGGGGGCGACGACAGGATCCCATCCTCGCGTTCAGCTCCCATCGAGTCAATCGAGCGACGCACGACCGCTTCGCCATCGGGCGCCGGTGGCTTGACGGACTCGCCATCGGCAGCATAAGGTTAACCATGTGGTGAACCTTTACTGTCGACCGTGGACGATCTGAGTCGGGTATTCGATGCCCTGGCCAACGAGCATCGGCGCGAGATCATCCGGCTCCTGGCCCTCCAGCCCCGGTCGATCAGCCAGCTGGCGGAGATCCGGGGTATGTCGCTGCCGGCGATCCACAAGCATGTCCGTGTGCTCGAGGAGGCTGCGATGGTGAGCCGACGCAAGCTCGGGCGGACGAACTTCTTGGCTATCGAGCGGAGGCCGCTTGGCCAGCTGCAGGCCTGGACGGCCGAGCTCCAGCCGTGGTGGGGCACGGACGGCGAGACGCTCGTGAACTACGCCGACTCTCTAGGTCGGGCCCCTCGTCCCACGAAGGAGGAAACGTGAAGAAGTTCGTGTTCTTGGCACATGGCGACATGGAGCAGACGCCGGAGTTCCGGCTGGCCCATATCGCATGGTGGTCATCGATCCAGGATCACGTGGTGGATTCCGGGAACCCCCTGTTCAATGGACGGAACGTGACGAAGGATGGAGTAGTCGCGGAACTCGGCGCGGACCAGCCTCCGGCCCTGGGCTATTCGATCGTCGAAGCGGCATCGCTTGACGATGCAGTCGCCCTGCTGGCCGAGTGCCCGATGGACATGTGGGTCTACGAGGCGATGCCGATGTGACGTCATGCTCGACGTGACCGGTCCCCGTTTCCCTTCGCCTACTGGGCCATGCCTGGCGCTGCCGGGCGTGGGACGCTGGGTCCGACGTACGCAGTGAGCGGGCGGGCTGGCCGTCCGGCTGAGCGGCCGTTCGCCATCGGAAGGAGGCCCGGTGCCGAAGCAGGTCGCCGACGGCGTTTTGGTCTACGAGAGCGAGTTCCTGCAGAGCAACGCCGTCGTCGTCGAAGACGTGGCCGGGGCGCTGGTCATCGACCCGGGGATACAGCGGTCCGAGATCGAGGCCATCGCGCGGGACGTGGCGCAGTCCGGCCGGCCTGTTGTGGCCGGCTTTGCCACGCATCCACATTGGGATCACGTGCTCTGGCAGCCCGAGCTCGGCGACGCGCCGCGTTACGGCACCGCACGCTGCGTCGCCGCCATCGGGGAGGTGATGGCCGACGCGGGCTGGAGGGACCGGGTCGCCGAGGTATTGCCACCGGATCTCGCCGACCAGATACCGATCGATCTGTTCGGCCTCATCACCGGTCTGCCGAGCGATACCGACCGGATCCCGTGGGATGGCCCCAGCGTCCGGATCATCGAGCACCAGGCCCATGCCGCGGGTCATGCGGCGCTGCTGATCGAAGAGCATCGGGTGCTCGTGGCCGGCGACATGCTCTCGGATGTCCTCATCCCGTTCCTCGATCTGAACGCCGCTGAGCCGATCGACGACTACTTGGCCGCGCTGCGACTGTTCGAGGGCGTCGCGGACGACATCGATATCGTCATCCCGGGCCACGGGTCGGTCGGCGGCGCGGACGAGGTCCGCACACGCATCGAGCAGGACCGGGCGTACGTGCACGCCCTGCACGGCGGGGGCGGCGCCGACGACCCGCGGCTCCAGCCATCGGCGATGCATGGCGCGTGGCTGCCAGACGTGCATGCCCGGCAGCTGCAGCAGGTCCGTCAACGCGAAGGACTCGCCTAGGGCATGGGCATCCGCTGCGAGGTGCGACGACCGGAACCTGACGGAGACGTACGCTAGGACGGCGTTGAACATCAGCTCCAGGTCTGGCGTCCGGCTTTCCGAGCTGGTCGCCTCGCTGTCGCTCGCGACCGATCTCGGCCTCGGCCAACCCCAGGAGCATGTGCTCCGCCAGACGGTCCTGGCCGATCGCCTGGCCGAGCTGGCCGGCTTGGACGCCGACGCGCGCGCCGCTCTCTTTTACGTATCGCTGCTCGCCTGGGTGGGCTGCGTGGCCGACTCCCACGAACTGGCGCACTGGTTCGGCGACGACTCCCGCCTGCGCGGCGCCAGCTATCAGGTGGACCGTGCGGGGCTGCCGATGTTGCGTTTCCTTCTGGCCAACCTCGAGCTCGGTAACGGCACGACCGAGCGATTGGCCTCGCTCGCCTCCTTCATGACCGCGGGCATGCAGGAAGTCATGAGCTCGATGGACGCGCACTGCCAGACGACGGGCGAGATAGCCGACGGACTGGGGCTGGCGCCGGAAGTCAGACGGGCGCTACCGCAAGTCATGGAACGTTGGGACGGGAGAGGCGCTCCCAAGCACCTCAAAGGTCCTCAGATCGAGCCGATCATGCGGATCGCCCAGATCGCGAACGAAGCCGAAGTCTTCGCGCGGATCGGAGGGGTGAGTGCGGTCGCGGACATGCTCCGATCTCGGCGCGGCAGCCAGTTCGATCCGATGCTCGTCGACCTGGCCGTCGAGCACGCGGCCGACATGCTCGGCGGCCTCGATTCGGTAAACGCCTGGGAGTCGGTCATCCAGGGGAGCGCGTCACTCGATAGATCGATGAGCGAGGCCGAGCTCGACGCCACCTTCGAGACCTTCGCGGACTACGCCGACCTGAAGTCGCCGTGGTTCCTTGGTCACTCGCGTGCCAGCGCCGCACTGGCGGCGGAGGCAGCTCGTCGCGCGAACCTGCCGGCGCGTGACGTCGCGCTCGTGCTGCGTGCTGCGCTCGTGTGCCGACTCGGGGTGATCGGCGTATCAGCGGCGACCTGGGATCGACCCGGTCGTCTGTCGCCCATCGAGCTCGAGCACGTACGGACGGTCCCGTACCTGACCGAGCGGGTGCTCAAGAACCAGCCCGTGTTGGCCGAGATCGGCGGCGTTGCCGGCATGTTCCACGAGCGGCTCGACGGCTCGGGCTACCCGCGCGGGCTGTCAGGCCCTGCCATCCCACCAGCGGCGCGTGTCGTGGCTGCGGCTGAGGTCTACCAGGCTCTCCGGGAAGAACGCCCCCACCGACGGGCGTTGCCCCGACCAGAGGCGGCCGACCTGCTCGCGCGCGAGGTCAGCGCAGGCCGACTCGATGGAGCCGCCGCGCAGGCAGTGCTGGCCGCCGCCGGCCACCGAACGCGTCGCCAGACGAGCATGACCGGTGGTCTTTCGGCACGAGAGGCCGAAGTCCTCGCGCTCGTCGCACGCGGGCTGTCCAACAAGCAGATCGCCGCACGGCTCTCGATAACGCCACGGACCGCCGGCAGCCACATCGAGCACATCTACGACAAGATCGGGGCGACGACGCGTGGCTCGGCGGCTCTCTACGCCATGCGTCACGGCCTGATCGACGCGACCGCACCTGACGAGGAGATGCTGTCCGACATCGGGTGAATACCAGATGTTCGCGCGCGTTGCGCCCGCCTGAATCGACTGAGTCGATGCACACGCCGTCGACACATCGAAACGGAGGCGCAGATGTCCAGGAAGCTTCGGATCGTGGGTGTCGCCGGACTCCCGTTGGTGGCGACCCTTCTCGTGGCCGCACCCACCATGGCCGCATCCGCAACCTCGGTCCCCTTCTTCGTGAGCATCTCAGGAGTCGGCGGCTTCTCCACCCCCTCGTCGGTCTACTTCCAGGGCTCGGGCATCGCGTTGGTCATGGGCAAGGTGACCGACGCCGGTACCGCCACGGATTTCAGCCCCGCCACCACCTGCTCCGCGGGCGGCATCAACAACCTTCATACCGAGCTGCTCACCGCTGCCGACGGCTCCACCCT
>Ga0207674_10009201_pt1 | contig 11323 bp, 9 predicted proteins | sample KBSCornC72_FD_184303 | JGI IMG/M metagenome (GOLD analysis project Ga0207674, IMG submission 184303) | Corn rhizosphere microbial communities from Kellogg Biological Station, Michigan, USA - KBS Corn C7-2 (SPAdes) (version 2) | ecosystem: Host-associated > Plants > Roots > Rhizosphere > Soil ...
CTCCATCCACGCCTTCAAAGTCTTTGTGGGTCCGGTGGAGAGATCCATGCGCCGCGCTCCGCGCCCTCGGAAGTGCCCCCGCGTCCTCCGCGTCAGTCTGTTGCCGTTGAGTTTCAAGGGGTCAGACACCGTGGATCAAGGGGTCAGACACCGTGGATCAAGGGGTCAGACACCTCGATCCTTTCAACGACTCTGACCCCTTGATCTCACGCGGTGCGCGGACGTCGTGAGCAGCTCGCGCACGAACGGCACCGCGTCGCGTGCGTCGCTCGAGAGGTTGAGCCGCCAGCCGCCGTGCGCGGTGAGCGTGCGCAAGACCTCCGGCCAGCGCGCCGGGAAGCGGTCGAACCCCGGCATCAGCTGCTCCTCGAGCGCGCGCGCGAGCGCGTCAGGGTTGAGCGGCTCGAGCGAGACGGCGCCGCCGTCGCGGGTGAGCACGCACACGGTGGCGTGCGTCGCGACGAGCCGGCCGGCGCCGACGCCGTCCCGGGCGTCGATCACCGTCTTCACCTTCCCATTCACCATCTGCACCGCCGGATTCGCGACGCCCATGCGCGCCGCGGTGTCGCCGAGAAGCCGCACGCGGGCCGGCCAGCCCCAGACGCGCAGCGTCGGCGCGAGCTGCACGCGCACGTGATCGTCGCCCAGGAGATCGAGACCCGCCGAGTGGCACGCGTAGGCGAGGGTGCTCTTCCCCGTTCCACTCGGCGCGGCGAGCAGCAGGGCGTGGCCGCGATGCGCCACCGCGGCCGCGTGGATCGGATGGCGATCGTAGCACGACAGCAGCGCGAGGACGACCGCCTCGAGCATCTCGGTGCGGAACCGCGCCCGGTCCGCCACGAGCGCACGCGTCGCGCTGATCGTCGCGCTGCGCCGCGCGGGATCGCTCGCCGCCACGCTGCCGGCCGATCGCGCGACGAAGCGCAGGTCGTCGGACATCTCGTGGCTGATCGGTGCGCCCGCCGCGTCGAGGGCATCGTCGCCGCCGTCCGCGGCGACCGCGATGCGCACGTGCACGATGCCGTCGGGCTCCGTGTCGAGCCCGTCGTGCCCCGCGAGCGCGCGCCACACGCCGAACGCCTCGTCGACGATCTCGAGCATCGCCGGCTCGTTCGTCGCGAACCGAGTCGGCAACCCCAACACCGGAATGACGGCGACGTGCGGCAGCGCGAGGTCGTAGACGGCGTCGATACTCAGCACGTGATGCACATCGTCTGGCCGCCCCGTGCGGGGTACGGTACTGTTGAACCCTCGACGGCGCGCGCTTCGATGCCGCGCACGCGATCCCGCCCATGACCGATCCCGCCACCACCTCCGCACCGCTCGACGAGCCACCCGACGCACCGCTGGACGAGCTGCGGCGGCGCGAGGACGCGTGGCACTCGACGCACCGTGCCGAGACGCTGTGGCCCGGTCTCGATGGAACGGTGATTCAGGCAGCGGCCGACGCGATCGGCGCCGCGGTGGCCGGCGTCCTGCGCGGCGAGCCGACGCGTCTCGCGTTCGCGGCGACGGGCCCGGACCCGGAGCGCCGAGCGCGCGCGATCGGGGTCGCGGCGCTGCTCACCGGCGTCGGCCCACTGCTCGGCGCGTGGATCGAGCGCGGGGAGCTCGACGCCGAGCCGCTGCTCGCGGGCGTGCTCGCGCGCCATCTCGCCCACGCGCGTGCGCGCGAGATGCGCATTCGCACGGCCGTGATGCCCGTGCTCGCGCGGATGCAGCGCGCGGGGCTCGAGCCCGGCGTGATCAAGGGGTTCCACACGGCGCACGCCTACTTCCCCGAGCCGGGTGCGCGGCCATTCTCCGACGTCGACGTCGTCGTCCCTCCCGCGGCGATCGCGGAGGCGGAGCGCCTGCTCGGCGAGGCCGGCTTCGTGCCACTGCGACGCGTGGGTACGACGAGCTACAAGCGGGAGTGGCTCCCACCGGGCGAATCGAGCGACGTCTGGTCGTACGAGCTCTGGCACGCACGCGGCGGCTGGAAGCTGGATCTGCACGACGGGCTGAACTTCGCCGCCGTCATGCAGAACGTGCGCACGCCGCAAGCGCCGCGGTTCACCGAGACGCTGGCGCTGGACGGCGCGACGCTGCGCGTCGCCGATGCGAACGAGCTGATCGCCGTGCTCGCCGCGCACGCATCCACCGAGATCTACTCGCAGCGGCTGGTGCGCCTCGTCGAGCTCGTGCTCGTCGTGCGCCGCGCGTCGGCGCTCGGCACGCTCGACTGGCGCGCGGTGGAATCCTCTCTCGCAGAGCGCGGGTCGCTGCGCTTCGCGTATCCGATGCTCGCCCTCACGGAGCGGCTCGCACCGGGCACCGTGGAAACGGCGCTGCTCGCCCGGCTGTCGAACGCCACCACGGCGCGCGCGCGTGCCGTCACGAGCGCGCTCTCGCCCACGGCACCGATCCTCGACCAGGACTTCTCCCTGCGCGGGAGACTGATCTGGGCGTCCGATCTGCGCGAGACGCTGCGGCGCCTCTGGCTCATGTTCGCGCCGCTCGAGGGTGCGAGTCCCGGTCGCCAGCTGCGAACGTACCGTCACCGCGCGATGCGACTGCTGACGCTCGACCGCCGGCGCCGCTCCGGCTCGGACTCCACGCGCGACGGCTGATCGGAGATCCACCGCGGCACGTCGCCCGCGGTCTCGATCCGCCCGCGCTCCGCGAGTGCACCGAGCGCGGGAAGGAGTGAGGGGTCCGCGACGCGGAGCACGCCATCGGCGACGACGAGCGCGACGTCCGACTCGGTCGCCTCGAGCAGTGGTCGCCGCAGCACGATGACGTCCGCGCGCGCGCCGACGTCGAGCGAGGGGGACTCGATGCCCAGCCGGCTCGCCGCCGTGGCGCCCACCGCGTCGTGCAGCCGCGCGTGGCTGACGAGGCCGATGTCGCGCGCCACGCGCAGCTCGCGCAGCAGCGAGCCGTCGGCGGTGAGGAGCGAGTCGCTGCCGAGCAGCACGTCGATGCCGGGCGCGAGGAGCTCCGCGGGAGCGGTGCGGCCGAACAGGAACCGGTTCGAGGTCGGGCACCACACCACGGCTGCCCCGGTGGCGCGCAACCGCTGGATCCCGCGCGCGTCCACGCCGACGGCGTGAACGGCGAGCAGATCGTGCGTGACGAGACCGCGTGCATCGAGCTCGCGCACCTCGTCCGCCGCCGCGCAGTTGATGCCTTCCGCGAGGTGGATGGCGAACGGCGCGCCGTTGGTCGCCGCCGGCAGCACGGGCGCGAGCCGCAGCGAATGCGCCGTGTCGATCCGGACGACGCGCAGCGGAAAGTCCTCGTCGAACGCGTCCTCCCACGCGTCGTGGTGCACCACCGTCGTCACGCCGGCGCGGAGATTCTTCCACGCGCCGCGCAGCAGCGCCTCGCGTCGCGGCATCGCGCGCCCGAGCGCGATCGTCTCGGCGAAGCGGTGATGGATGTCGTTTCCCCACTCGTACGCGTCCTCGTACGGTGGATGTCCGAGACGGCCGTAGTGATTGCGGTGCAGATGGTCGTGCGCGTTGATCAGGCCGGGGAGCAGCGTGCCGTCCCGCACGCGCAGCGTCGCGTCGAACCGTCCCGACGGCGCGACGATGCGTCCTTCCTCGACGCCGAGCGCCGCGTCGCGCGTCTCGATCAGCAGTCGCACGCGCCGATCACTCCGCCCGCGCGAACACGAGGGCGAGGACGAGGGGCAGCCCGAGCTGGCGCTCGTACATGTCGAGACGGCCGGCGCGCTCGTAGAAGCCGCGCACCGTCTCGCCGACGGGGCAGTCGCGCTGCTCGCGCAGCGAGAACCCCGCGCGCGCCGCGGATGTGCGGTGCGCCGCGATGTCGTGGACGTGATTCTCGAGCTCGTGCACCTCGCCCGTCGCGTCGCGGAAGGTGCGCCGATGTCCTGCCGCGGCCGCGGCAGGATGGAAATCCGTCACGAGCAGCACGCCGGCGGGCCCGCAGCTTCGCGCCAGCTCGGCGTAGGCCGCGTCGAGGTCGCCGACGTAGCCGAGCACGAGCCGGCACCACACGACGTCGAACGCGCCGTCGGCCACGGGGAGGGCGCGCACGTCGGCGGCAGCGAGCAGCGGATCACCCTGCGCCCGCGCGAGCATCGCGGGGACGAGATCGACGCCGAGTGCGACCGACGCGCCGGCCTCGCGCGCGTGCGCCAGACGCCGCGCGATGCCGCACCCGACGTCCAGCACGCGCCGGCCAACGACGGGCACACGGAGCGATTCGACCGCCGCCGCCTCGAGCACCGTGACCGCCGTCTCGCCGTAGGTGGGTGCCCAGAGCGCGTACCCCTGCGCCGGCGGAAGCACGCTCGTCACGCGAGTGCGGGCGACGGAGCGCGGAGATGCCCGTAGGCCTGCGAGTCGGCGGGCTCGCGCTGCGCCAGACGACGCACGGTGCGCAGCACGCCGGGCTCGGCGAAGTCGCCGCGTGCCCAGCGACCACGTGCCATGAGCCTGCCGACCGCCTTGCCCCACGGGAGCGTGCGATGATCGTGCACCGATGGAAAGCGGCTCTTCAGCACGAGCTCGAAGTCGCGCACGCGCGCGCGCAGCCGCTGGTCCAGCCACGCCACCTGCGGGTCCTCGTGCGTCATCCACCCGACCCACTCGGGCTCCGTCCACTCCTCGAGCGTCGCGGGAGTGCCACCGACCGCGTCGACGTCGCCGTACGTGCCGCGACGCTGCGGCGTCGGCGTGTAGAAGTAGCTGATCAGCTCCATGTCCGGGTTCACCCCCTTGAGCCGGCGGATGAACGCGAGCGTGCTGTCGATCTCGCGCTCGGGATCCTGCGGATCGCCGAACACGAAGGAGAACTCGGGGATGATCCCGTGCTCGCGCGTGCGCGCGGCGACCTCGAGGATCTGCGCCGTCGTCGTCCCCTTCCCCATCTTCTTCAACACCTCGTCGGACCCCGACTCGGCGCCGCAGAACACCATGGCGAGTCCGGCGCGCGCCAGCCGGCGCCACGTGTCGTCGGAGAAGCGCGACTGCACGTCGACGCGCGCCTCGCACCACCAGCGCAGGCCGAGCGGCTGGAGATGGTCGGCGAGATCGCGCGCCTGATCCTCGCTCACGAACGTGTTGTTGTCGTAGAAGTGCACGGAGTCCATGCCGTGCTCGCGCGCGAGCCAGCCCAGGTGCTCCGCCGTGCGCGCGGGCGACGCCAGGCGCTCCTTGCGGCCGTACACCGAGATGACGCCGCAGAACTTGCAGCCATGCGGACATCCGATCGACGCCTGATACACCCCCGAGCGCCGGCCGAGGAAGGTCGGGTGCAGGTAGTCGGCGATGTCGATCTTGTGATAGGGCGGCGCGGGCAGCTCGTCGGGCCCGATCCATCGCCGCTCGACGCCGATGTGATGCGAGCCGTCGCGCTCGCGGAAGCAGAGCCCGGCGACGTCGTGCGGATCGCGCGTCCCATCGAGAACGTCGAGCAACTCGAGGAAGGTCTGTTCACCCTGGCCACGCACCACCCAGTCGACGTACGGCGACGCGAGCACCGGCGCGGGATACAGGCTCGGAAAGTTGCCTCCCCACACGATCTGCAGCTCCGGATGACGCGCCTTGAGCGCGCGCGTGAGCGGCACCGCGTTGACCAGCTGCGGGCCCGGCATGACGCTGATCGCCACGATCCGCACGGGATCCGCGCCGCCGCGCCGGCGCTCGACGTGCGCCACGATCTCGGCGAGCGGATCGGAGCTCGGCTTGTTGCCGTCGACGATCTCCCACGACACGTGCTCGGGCAGCGCCGCACCGACCGACATCACGGAGAGCGGGAATCGGCGATTCTTCGGCCGTGTGGCGCGAGGGTTCACGAAGACGATCATGCGGCGACGGACTCCCAGAGGTCGAATCGTGAAGGGGTGCGCTCCCGGCGCACGAGCGCGCGCAGGCCGCGCAGCTCGTACCAGAGCGGATAGCGCACGCGGTGGCGGCGCCACGGACCGAGCCGCGCGCCGCGCGACGCGTCGGCGAGACGCTGCGGCGTGAGGTACTCGACGAACGCGAGCGCGAGCAGCGTGTGGGCGCGCGCGCCGAACCGGCGCTGGGCGTCGTCGCGCTTCTCGCGCACCATCGCCTCGCCTTCCTCGACGGAGCGATAGAAGGGCGAATCGAGGACGACGATCTGCGCGCCCACGCGCGCCACGCGCCGTGCCTCGCGGAGCGCCGCGCCGAGATCCTCGGCGTAGTGCAGTGCGGCGTTGAACACGACGAGGTCGAACTCTCCGGCCGACATGGGAATCGCCTCGAACGACGCGACGACGCGCTCCATCGGCGACTCGGGCGGCGCGGCGCCGAGCCCGTCCACCCGATCGGCGCGCACGTCGAGCGCGATGGCCTGGGCGCCGGCGGTCGCGGCGCGGTGCGCCAGCCAGCCGTTCCCGGCGCCGAGGTCGAGCACGCGCAGCGGGCCTGTGGCGCGGTCGCGCGCGCGGCGCAGCGCCGGACGCAGCACGCGACGCTCGAACGCCTCCCAGCTGCGCGCGCGCACCGACCACTGCCGGGCCAGAGGACCGCTGGTCACGTAGGGCAGCGTGCGTGCGTCGAGCGCGGCCCGCCCCTCCGAGGCCCGGTGATCGGCGTACTCACGCCGGAAGCGCTGATGCAGACCGGTGACGGGATTCGTCATCGGCGCCACTCCCGCAAGGGGGTCAGACTCCTTGAAGAACGCTTACGCGCGTAGGCGTTTTTCGAGGAGTCTGACCCCGGTACTGGGCGGGGGGTGGCGGGTAGGGGGTGAAGGCGAACACGCCCGGGAGGCAGCAGTATCCCGAAGTCGTGAACTCCCCACCCCCCACCCACCACCAGGCGGCGCATCGGCGCTCTAACGGCGCGCCGGTGTCGACGCGGGTCCAGCAGGCGTCGACGTCCGCTCGAACCAGTACAGCACGTGATCGCCCAGCGGCGCGAGCGCACGCGAGGCCACGCGGTCCATCGCCTCCAACGTTCTTACCAGCGCCGGGTGCTCGGAGATCCATGGCTCCGCCGCGCTGGGCGGCACGAACACGCCGATTCCGATACGACGCCGCAACTGGAACCACGGCGACATCGCGCGCTGAAGCTCGGCGGCCCCGTGGTAACGCACCGTGAAGTCACGCCCGCCGAGCCGCGCGGCCACCGGCCCGCGTTCTCTGCGACGCAGCGCCGCCCGGGCATCGCCGAGCAGGATCTGCACCACCAGCTCGCCAGGACACAGTGTGCCGAAGAGCACCAGCAGCGCCGGCGCGCCGGGCCGGAGCAGCCGCGCGAGCCCCGCCGCGAAGCCGTCCATGGTATCTACGCAGTTGAGCGCCGCGAAGTTGGAGAACGCGCCGTCGAACGGCGGGTCTCCAGCCAGCCGGCGCTCGTCCGCGAGCTCGCCGAGCCCCTCGGCGGAGAGGACGCGCGGCTGCGGCCCGCGCTGCGAGCGCAGCTTCTCGCGCGCGATGCGCACCATCGAGGGCGCACCGTCGGTGAGCAGCACCTCGCGGCCGCGCGCGGCGAGCCAGCGCGCGTCCTCGCCCGTACCACCTCCGATCTCGAGCACGCGCGCGCCGCGCGGGAATGCGCGGCCGAGCACCGCGCGGACCTCGCGCCGCTGCGCGGCCACGCTGCGCCAGCCGCCGAAGCGCGTGTCGAACCGTGCCGCGACCGCGTCGAACGCCTCGATCGCCGGAGAGAGCGGCGCCCGCTCGCGCAGTGCCTCAGCCGGCTGCATCGGCGATCTCGGTCGGTGCGTGCGAGCGGTTCGATGATTCCTCCTCCCCGAGCCCGAACCAGAGCTCGTCGTCCGCGCCGCGCGCTTCGGCATGAAGCGCGTTGCGCAGCCGCCGGTAGAAGGGAGTCGTGTACGTCCCCTGGAACAGCATCGCCAGGTCGCCCGTGTCCTCCCAGTTCGTGCGCGCGCCGAGCTGCCCGCGCACCGCGGCGTGGAACTTGGTGCCGGGAAGTGGATAGGCGACGGAGACGCCGACGTCGTCCGGGCGCTCGCCGCGCACGAGGTCGCGGGTCGCGACCACGTCGTCCCACTGCTCGCCGGGATAGCCGAGCTGGAGGAACCAGCAGGCACGGACGCCGTGCGCCTTCAGCGCGCGGGTCGCGGCGCGCACCTCCTCCACCGTGGTGCCCTTGTCCATCGCGTCGAGGATCCGCTGCGACCCCGATTCGACCCCCATCCAGACCTCTTCGCAGCCGGCGTCCGCCAGCGCGCGCGCGACGGCGGGGGAGATGAGGTCCGCACGGCACTGGATCATGAACGGGATGCGCGCGTCGCGCGCGCGGACTTCCTCGGCGAAGGCGCCGATCCAGCGGGCCGTGAGGCCGAACAGGTCGTCGGCGAACCAGACGTGGTCGGGGGCGATCTCGTTCTTCAGACGGCGGAGCTCTTCGGCCACCGCGGCCGGCGACCGCTGCGAGTAGCGGCGGCCGAACACCGGCTTCGCGCACCAGTTGCAGCCGTACGGGCAGCCCCGCGAGGTCACGACGTTCCAGGAGGTCCGGCCGTGGGCGCGGCGCCAGGCGAGGTGGTAGGCGCCGGCGTCCACCAGATCCCACGCCGGCAGGGGGAGCGCATCGAGGTCCCGTGATCCCGAGCGAGGCGGGGTGATCTCGAGCGCACCGTCCTTCCCGCGGAGCGCCAGCCCGGCGACCGCCGCGAGCGGTGAGTCCGCTCCGGATGCCCATGCCGCCACGACCTCGACCAGCGTCCCCTCCGGCTCGCCCAGCAGCACCGCGTCGGCGCCGGCGTCGAGGTAGCGCGCCGGGTGGTCCGTCGCGTCCGAGCCGTGCACCACCACCCGGCAGCCGTTGGAGCGCGCCGCGGCGATCATCTCGATCGTCGCCTCGCGCAGCCGCACGGTGCACATCTTGGTGACGTAGTTGAAGCTGTCCTCGACGATGGCGACGACGCTCGGCCGGCTCGCCGCCAGCGCGGCCCGGAAGTCGTCCAGGCCGTCGGCCAGCATGGCGTCGAACAGGCTCACCACGTGCCCTTGCTCCCGGAGTACGGCGGCGCAGAGGAGCGTGGCGAGCGGCGGATAGGGCTTCATCCGCTCCAGCTGCTTCGCGTCGTCGCGAAGGAAGTACGGATGGGCGAGCAGGATCATCGCACCGCTTGCGTGTGGGGGACACGACTGCTGGCGGCTGTCTCGAGACCCAGGTGGGTGGGGTAGGTCTCGACAGCGCCGACGGTGGGAGTCGCTGAATTATTCCCGGTGCCTCGCATGCGGAAGGGCGGTGGGGCCGAATCGCCGACTTCCCACCCGGTAGCCGCGTAACCATGCTTGGGTATGCCCGCCGCGCCGCCCACCCCGACCATGCTCGTGATCGACGACGAGCCCCAGATCCGGCGGGTCGTCCGGCATGCGCTCGAGGCAGACAACGCCCGGGTGCTCGAAGCGGCGTCCGGGCGCGAGGGGCTCGACCTGGCGGCGGCCGAGCGCCCCGAGCTCATCGTCCTCGACCTCGGCCTGCCGGACATGCCGGGGGCCGACGTCTGCCGCGACATCCGCGGCTGGTCCGCGGTGCCGATCGTCGTCCTCTCGGCGCGCCATTCCGACACCGAGAAGGCCGCCCTGCTCGACCTCGGCGCCGACGACTACGTGACGAAGCCGTTCAGCACCATCGAGTTGCAGGCGCGCATCCGGTCGCACCTGCGTCGTGCCGCGCTCTCGGCCGCCGGCTCCGGCGACGCGCGCGTCGAGGCGGACGGCGTCGTCATCGACCTGACTCGCCGGAGCGTGACCCGCGACGGAGTGCCGGTGCACCTGACGCCGATCGAGTGGGAGCTGCTGCGCGTGCTCGCCACGAACGCGGGCCGCACGCTCACCCACGCCCAGCTCTACACGCGCGTCTGGGACCGGCCGCACGGCGACGCCCAGCAGAACCTTCGCGTGCACGTCGCGAGCGTGCGCCGCAAGCTGGAGCGCGATCCGGTGCGGCCGACGCTCATCATCACCGAGCCGGGGGTCGGCTATCGGCTCGAGCTGGGGCGATAGGCCGTGCTTCCAGTGATGCTGCCGGTCGCGGACACCGAAGACGGCGACGATCGCCGGTTCGACCTCGGCTCCTTCCTGCTCTGGCTCGGCGCGCTGGCTCTCGTGACGGTGGCCATGCTCACCGTGCGTGCGAGCCTCGACAAGGCGCACATCGCGCTCGGCTATCTGCTGGTCGTGCTGGGCGCCGGAGCGAGCACGGGGCGGCGCATCGGCGTCGGACTGTCGGTGGTCGCCTTCCTCTGCTTCAACTACTTCTTCCTCCCGCCCTACCACTCGCTCGTCGTCGCGCAGCCGCTCGACTGGATCGTGCTGGTGGCGTTCCTCGTCACGGGGATCGTCGCCGCGCAGCTGCTGGCGCGCGCGCGCGCCGACGCCGCGCTGGCGCGCCTGCGCACGGCCGAAGTGGACCGGCTGTCCGCCGTCGGCGCCGAAGCCCTCAACGCGGGCCGCGCCGAGGACGCGCTGACGGCGATCACCGAAGTGATGCGCGCGACGCTGCACGTCGCACGCGGGGAGATCTTCGTGGCGGGCGGCACCGGCGGGATGACGATCGTCGCTTCGGCGGGCGCACCGCGACCGGCGAGCGATGGCGCCGAGCCGACGGGGCCCTACTCGCTGCGAATGGGCGGCACGCAGCTCGTGGAGTGGGTGGCGGGAAGCGGCCGCTCCGCGCAGGAGCGCATGGATGGCGGCGTGCGCGTGAGCAACGAGGACGTCGACACGAGCGGACCGCTCGGTCTCGACGTGCGCGGCGCTCGCGCGCTGCTGCTCCCGCTGCGCGTGCGCGACCGCACCGTCGGCGTGCTGAGGCTCGCGGGCGACGAGCCGATCTCGATCGATCGCGCGCAGGCGCGCTTCCTCGTCGCGCTCTCGTACTACGCGGCGCTCGGCATCGAGCGGCTGCGGCTCGAGGGCGAGGCGGAGCACGCGCACGCGCTGCGCGAGGCCGACGAGCTGAAGAACGCGCTGCTCGCGTCGGTGTCGCACGACCTGCGCACGCCGCTGACGACGATCAAGGCGCTCGCACACGACCTGCGGACGGAGGGGGACGGCCGCGCCGCGACGATCGAGGACGAAGCCGACCGGTTGAACCGGTTCGTCGCCGACCTGCTCGACCTCTCGCGATTGAACGCGGGCTCGTTCACCGTGGCCCCCGAGGACAACGCCGTCGAAGACCTGTTCGGCGCGGCGCTGCAGCGCGTCTCGGGTACGCTGCGCGAGCGCGGCCTGCAGGTCGACGTCGACGCCGGCGAGCTGCTGCTCGTCGGCCGGTTCGACTTCGTCCACTCGTTGCGGATCATCGTGAACCTGCTCGAGAACGCGGCGAAGTTCTCTCCCGATGGCGGGACG
>Ga0207674_10009207_pt1 | contig 11319 bp, 10 predicted proteins | sample KBSCornC72_FD_184303 | JGI IMG/M metagenome (GOLD analysis project Ga0207674, IMG submission 184303) | Corn rhizosphere microbial communities from Kellogg Biological Station, Michigan, USA - KBS Corn C7-2 (SPAdes) (version 2) | ecosystem: Host-associated > Plants > Roots > Rhizosphere > Soil ...
TTGAATTGATGGAAGTTCTCTTGTTCAACCTGAGCCTCAATCTGCAATCCCCTTAGCTTTGAAGAACCTCGGGAACCGAGCTTCCCAGCCGCACTTCACCTCTGGCTGATCTCCGCTCGACTGCTGTGTTAGTAATCCAGCTCATCTTGACCGACTTCTCTACTTCTTTTTTTTGTTCTGTGCTCGCGGGAATGACGGCACTTACGCCGCCCTGCCCTGAAATACAACTAACAACTGCTGTGAAACCCTTGGACGCAGTCAGACTTATTGATACCATTGACGAACAGGTCTCGTCAAGGCAAAAGTATCATTCTCAAGTATAGTTTGCCTGTTTTTAGGGTTCTACCCGCGGAGGCGGCCCAGAGAATGGCGATTTTGCGGGGGTGATTGGTGATTATTGCGGGTAGACCGCGGCTTTTACCTTAGGTCGATATTAAAGCAGCTTAACGTACTTTTGCAGCTTTTTGACCCGGTCGCGCAGCTCATTGCTGGCTTCGATCAGGTCGCTCTCGTCCAAAATGACGTGAGGGGTCATGAAAATGATCAGCTCGCTGCGGCTGTGCGAGCTGTTCTTGTTGCCGAATAGCAACCCGATTCCGGGGAGCCGCGATAAATAGGGAATCCCGTTGGAGCCGTTGGTAGTGGTATCGCTGATCAAGCCGCCGATGGCGATGGTGTCTCCGTCCTGCACCGTGACCTGCGTCTGCACCACTTGCTGATCGAAGGAAGGAGTCAGCGTGCCGGCGCCCCCGCTCGGCGCACTCACTTCCTGATTGATCACCAGTGTGACCACGCCGCTCGGATTGATGCGCGCATTCACCTGCATGGTGACGCCGGTGTTCTGCGACGAAATCGAACTCGTGACAGTGCTCGAACCGGCCACGGTCGTCGAGGACGAGGTCTGCACGGGAACTTGCGTACCAACGTTGATGGTGGCGGGAATGCTGTCGGTGGCGATCAGGCTGGGCTCGGACAGAATCGTGGTGCGGCTCGTGTTCTCCGACAAGTTGAGGAAGGCCAGAAGCTCCTTGCTGCGGCCCACCAGAAAGCCCATTTGCGTAGTGAGGGCGGTCACGCCGGAGGCTGAACCCAGGGCTCCCAAAAGCCCGCGGTCGGCGTTCGTCACCCGCTGAAATTGCGCCGAGACACCACCGGCGAACGATCCCGTGAGACTCACCGAATAGATTTTCGCTTCGAGCAGAATCTGGCGCGGCGGCACATCCAGATCCTTCAGAATGCGCAGAATTCCCTGATACTGTTCGGGAGTGGCCTGGATGAGCAGAGCGTTGTCGAGAGGGTTGGCCACGATGCGAACGGCTGGTTTGCCGTCGGGGGTCTGTCCGGGAACGGTGGGAGGCGCTGACGCCGCAGTCGCACCGTTGCCCACGATGGAGGTGGTACCCGCTGCGGCAGCAGGAACTTGCGCGGCGTATCCGCCAAACACCGGATAGCCGTAGCCGCCGCCACCCTGAAAACCGCCAATGCCCATTCCCGGGCATTGCCCCATGCCGCCAAAATTGCTACTAAAGTTGTTGCCGTTGCCGTAGGTGCTGTTGTTATTGATGCCGCCGCCGGTCGCGGCGTAGGTATTGGGGAAACCATAGTTCCCGCCGCCGCCGCCGAAACCACCAAAGCCACCGCCAAACCCGCCCCCGTAGCCCGCGCCAGGGTAGCCGCCGTATCCGCCGCCGTAGGTTCCGGTGTTCCCGCCGATGCCATAGAGCTGATTCAAGGCCATCGACACGCATTCGGCGCGCCCATAACGCAAGCGATACACATGGTTTTCGCTGCCGCCGCCGACCGCCAGCTTGACCGGGATATCCAGCTTCTGAAGCCAGTCCCCAATGGTATCGAATACACCCGGATTGGGCGCAACGGCGATCAGTGTGTTTATGCGGTCCACCGGAAGAAAACGAACTGTGATGTTCTTGCCGTCGAGCGAAACCGCTTTTAAGACGTTCTCGAGATCCTTTACCAGATCTGAAGGCCGGGTATTCTTCACTTCAAACAGGCGGACGCGCTGGTTCGCAAAGCTGTCGCTGTCGAACAAATCGATCAGCTCCATGGTCCGCCGCATATTGCGCCGGCTGTCGAGAATAAACAACAAATTAGCCGGACCGTAAGAAAAAATCGAGGCGTTTTCACCCAGGAACTCGCCTAATACTTTGGTGAGCTCATCCACGGTCACATATTTCAGGAACACCAGATTCAACATAATCTGGTCGTCTTCCGGAATGTTCTGCGCGTTCACCTGCGGGCGCAGTGGCATTTTGGGCGCGTCCTTGAGCGGCACGATGCGGTAGATTTCGCCTTCTTGAATCATGGCGGCGCCATTAATGCGCAGGATCAGATCCAACAGACTGCGGGCGTCCAGGTTGGCGGTGCTGCCGTAGGTGTTCAATACCACCGCGCCGCGCACCGCGGGATCCAGGATGTAGTTGATCTTCAACTGGCGCGCCAGTTGATTGATGACTTCCACTAGCGAAGCGTTTTGCAGCTGCAGGTTGCCAATGGGCACGGGCGCCGGGGCCGCCTGAGCCGGCGCGGCTTGGACCTGCGGAGCTTGCGCGAAGGCCTCGCCGCGCCACTCGATCAACAGGATAACGGCCAGGGAAAGGGCAACCCCCGGGACCATCATGGAACGCGAAATTCTCATTTAGCTGGCTCCCAACCGCAGGACGGACCAAATATGCTCATAGCCTGAACCTTTCTGTATCCTGAGTGGACGGTACCGGCGGGCGAAGTATCGGCGGGAACACACGCGCGAACCCCTCCCGGTAATAGTGGCCCCAACATGCCGTCGTCGCTCGCGTCGTTGGCGCTGTCGGTATCTCCCGGCTTAGCGGACTTGGGCCCGCCTAACGAAGTTACGGGACTAACGGGGGCGGCGGCCGGCGCCGGAGCGGAGCTAGCCTCGGGCGCGCCGCTACTGGGCGCAGGGTTACGCCCATCGCCCGAAGCTGGCGGTCTGGGGTACCCCGGGGTTGGAATTGTTGGACGGGGCATGGCTTGAACCGGAACTGCGCCCGCGCCCCCGCCTGCGCCGGCCTGCGCTACCACCTGCTTCGGCCGCAAATCTTCCGGTTTGCGTTCGATGCTCTTGCCGTTCCACTCGAAGGCGATTTTATCCTCATCGAAGCTCACCAGCTTGAAATCGCCCACCTGGTCACCGGCGTGGTAGCTGTGCTGCACGTTGTTCGCGACGCTCAGAAAAATCACCGGCTCGCCTATCGCCATCTGGCCGCTATAGCTGGGGAGCGCGGGCATCACCGGCTCGGGCGGGGCCTTCGGCGGCTCCACCACCACAGTCGGATTGCGGTCTTTAGAAAACAGCATTTTACTCGCGACATCGATATACTCAGCCGGCGCGGCGGGCTGCACCCCGGGGATGCTCGGCGGCGCCAGCACTGCCTTAGGCGCGACGTTGCGCCGCAGCACGGCGCGCTCACGGGCCTGCGCTTCGAGCCAATTCGCACGCAGGATCCACCCCAATGCTCCTACCAAGGCGAGCAATGCGAGGTTCAACAGGATGATTCGGCGATTCACAAGGCGGTCCCTCCCGTCTTCTTCCCCAACTGTGTTTTTTCTGGAACCAAGCGGCGCGGCACCACGCCCGAGATGGTCACCCGCACGGCTACCGTCTTCTCTTTGGCGTTCGAGGAAAGCACGCGCAGGTCACTGGTGGCCACCAGTTCGGGCTGAGCCGCCAGTGATGCCAGCAGGTTTACCAATTGATCGATGCGGCACTCGATCTGCACAGCGACGCTGGCTTCACCATAAGAATCGCCAAACGCGCGAATAGGATTCAGTTCCGTGGACCGAATATCGATGGCGGGATTTTCGGCGGCGCCCAGACGGCGGATGATCTGGATCACTTGCGCCTGCGCCTGCGCGGCGGTATCCGCTTGGATGATTCCTTTTTCGCGGACCGCCAGATCAGCGGAAACTTTCTTGAACACATTTTCTTTGGCGGGCACTGTGGCGGCGGACTCGCGCAGGCGCACCAGGCGCGTTTCCGCGAGCGTCACGGGATCACCCACGGGAGCTACCACGGCTACCGCGCCCTGGTTGGTGGGCCAGAAATAAACGATCAACCCCAGCAGCGCTGACACCGCCAGCCAAGCCAGTGCGCGGCGATCGCGTGGACGCAGGTTCATTTGCCGGCCTCGCGGATGGTGCGAATACGAAACGTCTCCGCGTTGTTCACGCGCGAGGGTGGAATCACGAACTCCGAACTTTTAAACAAGGACGAGGCGTCGATGGTCTGGAGTAACGGTGCGGCCTGCACAGTCTCGCCGGCGAGCGTCACCTGCGTGCGCGTAATTTCCAACAGATTGAGCCACGCGGGAGGCGCGAGCACGTGCGTCATCTCGTTCAGCACATCCATATCGGCTTTGGTGCGGGCGCGCAGTTCGTCGAGTTGTACGGTGTTGCGCCGGGCGATTTCAATCTGGCGATCGAGCGCCGTTGCGCGATTCGCGGCCGGAGCCACCCTGGCAATCTCAGCATTCAACGAAGCCAGATAGCGCGCGTTGTCAATGCGCGGGAAAAATCCCAAGGCGACGGCCAGCAGGAGCACCGCTACGCCCAAACCCGCGGAAGGAACCCACAACCAACGCGAGCCGGAGGGCCGCAGATCCACGGGGAGCAGATTGAGCGGCAGCGCCATCAACGGGCACGCCGAGGCCAGCGCCGCCGCATACGGCAACGCCGGAGCCGCGTTCAGCAGCGAATCCAAATTTACGGGCGCGGTGTCCGGCTCCAAACGTAATTCCGCCGCCGCCAACGCCGCGGCGCGATCGAGCGGCACCGCGAAGCTGGCCGAGAATACCGCGCGGCTGGCGCTCTCGCCGTAAATCTCGAAGCCGGATTCGGTACTTTCATACGCCAGCAGCCCGGACGGCGCAGGCTCCGCGCGAAACATGCGCAGCGCGGCATGGATCACGGCTGCCGAGCAACTGAACGCACCCACGCGAATGCCGGCTTCACCAAATAGCGTGACGAAGCGCTCGATCACGGCGCGCCGCGTGATCGCCACCAGCACCGCTGACGTGCCGGGAATCCGCGCCCAGCTCGCAGCCACATCTTCTTCGCGGTAGGGATGCAGTCCATCCAACTGAAACTCGATGGCCGCAGGCAGGTCTTTATCGGAAACGCCGGGAAGCGACAGATGCCGCACCATCACTTCGCGGCGCGGCAGTAAAACGGTAGCCGCCACGTGAGAGCATCCATGTTTGCGTGCGAACGCTGCATACTCCGTGCCCCACACGCCGACGGCATGATGCATGGCATCGTCGAACGAAAGCGTGCCCACCACGCGCGCTCCGCCGGGATGCACGCGCACCGCGGTGACGCGCAGCGATTCTCCACCGTGCGGCCCCACTACTTCGATGCCCACGCCGTGGCCAAACGCCAGCCACTTACGTAGGCCGCTGGGGACTAGCGTTCGCAGGACGCTCATGGCTGCGCGGCTCCCGCAAATCCGGGTTGTCCAGGAACGTTGCCCCCACGGATCGCCATTCCCGCATACGGCGGAATCGCCGCTTGCGACCAGGCGTCGTCATACCAGCGCAAAACATCCATATCTCGCGGAGCTTTCCGGGGATCAAACAATTTGATGGTGGCCGCGGCTGTGCGTACTACTTCGGAATAAGCGCCGTCGGCGCGGCGCAATCGTGCGCTGGCCCGCAGCGTGTAAATCGTGAAGCCATTGCCCACTCCCACGCGCGGGGGCAGCGGACCGGTCTCCAGCTGATTTTGAAATGGCTGCTGCTGGCGGCGCGCGATGAGAGCCGCCGTCGCCTCGGGCGTCATGCCCATGGCTTCGAGCAGCGCGGGGCTCGCGGTATTGACGTCGAACGGCCCCAGCGAACCCCACGGGGACAGGCAATCGCGCAGACCTCCACGGGCGTACAGACGGCCGTCCGGCCCAGTGGTGTAATTTCCGTAGAACAATTCGGGACTCATCCCCTGCACCAGCAGTAATTCCTCTATCTCCACGAAAGACGCGTGGCGCGCCCGAAAAGTCGGACCCAGGCTGAAATAGTATTGGTCGAAAACGCTGGGGCTGGTCGAAGGAGTTCGCCAATCCACGATGCCAGCCGTGATCTGCTGCGCGCGCGCCGGGTCTCCGCTAACCGCGAAGATCACGCGAAAGAGATCCTCGGGATCGGCCATGTTGATATTGAGCTTGGAATTTTCCGGAATCACTTCGACCAGCGCATCGCCGCTCGGAAAGCGCATGGGAAGGCGCCGCATATTGGAGGTCCAGAAGCGCGGCAGCCCGTCAGGCGCGGCATAGCTCAAACCCGAATTGCCCCACAACACCCACAAAATTCCGCGTTCGAGCGCTCCGGAAGCCAAATACGACGCGCGCAAGCCATCGCCCGCCGTCGACACGCGATCGGTTTCCGAACGCACGCTGGAGGAAACTGAAAGCGCGATGGCAGCCAGCCCGGCCGATAGCCACAGCACTGCCAGCAGCGCACCGCCGCGCGAGCGTTGCTGCCGAAGAAGATTAGTAGCGGTCGTCATACACCGATCGTGGGTCGCGGTCGACCATGATAGGAACCGTCACGTTCAACACGGAAAGCCCGCCGCTCTGGGGCGCAGCCGGCCGCATTTCGATACGCACCCCCGCGGGCAGCTTGGGCCTGTCCCACAGATCAAGCCAGGGAGTTTCGAGAAACGTGTTTTGGGCGTAAGGCTCGTGATAGGAGAACCGGCAGTAGGCCAAATTTTCCGCGAGCACATACGCTGTGCCCCCGGGCGCCGGCGCGCTGTTACAAAACGGAGTGGTGCTCGCGGGGCCTGTGTAAGCGTGCTCCGTCGCCACGAGCCGCACGCCGCCACGCTCGCCGGGGAACACTCGATATTCGACGATCTGCGGATAGCCGCGCGCGCCCTCCGCAATTGAATAACTGGAAATCAGACGCAGCGCATCCACCGATCCGCTCAGAAACGAAGGCACATCAGTGGTCTGGCCTTCACCCGCGACGCACGACCCCTGCGCCGGAATCACTGCCCCAATCTGATTCGACAAAATCTGCTGGGTTTTCACGAAGCGGCGATTCGATTCCAGTTTCTTGGCCGTCTTCTCATAGGTCATCAAGCTGGTACGCATGGCCATGAGCATGCCCGTCGAGAGGCCCGCTACCAGCGTTACCGCGATCATCAGTTCCAATAGCGTGACGCCGCGCTGGTTACGATGTGGAGACCGGAGTTGCATCAGAATTGCCGGTCCCCTTTCTGCAAAATGTTGCGGCGAAAGCCTTCCAGCGCATACGTGCGGCGCGTCTGGCCGCTCATCCACCAGATTTCGAGTTCCACGCGGTCGAGATCCCACAAACCGCTTGCCCCCGGAGTAGCTTCGAATGGCGTGACGCGCGCGTGCCAGCCGGAGCGCACGCCGCCGGTGAGCGCGGGATCGAATTCCGCGGCGATGTCTTGGTTACGGGGCGCGGCGCGATCGATCAACAGCTCGTCCATTTTCTGCCTCGCGAGCAAAGTAGCGCGGTCGATATCGGTAAGCCGCGTGGCGTTACGTGACGCTCCCGCCATGCCGCTCAAAATGCCGGCGACGGCGATGCCCATGATGAGCGTTGCCACCAGCACTTCCAGCAAAGTAAATCCGGCCTGACGCGATGCGCTCATGGCGCCTTCTCCGCGCGAGTCAATTCGGTGAAAGGATCCACACTGACCATGCGTTTGTTTCCGGAACGGTTCGCAATCTCGACTCCGATGCGAGGCACCGCGCCGCCCGGATACAGCAGAAAACGGCGCGGCTCATCCGGATTCACTTCGGCAGGCGGCAGAACGGTATGGATACGATATCCCTCCGGCAATTCCAGGCGGCGCGAAAATTCCAGATCCGGCGAGCGCGAAATCAGCACGTTGTCTTTCGGAGAAATCCACACTTCGATCACTTGCTGGCGGCGGCTGGCGCGATCGATCGCGGTATTGAGAAAACTCACCACCGTGTCCGACACCGAGCGCAGACGCAGCGATTCCACACCGGCAGCGGCGCTAGGGAAAGCGATGCCGGTCACCAGCGCGATCAGCGTCAGCACGATCAGCAGCTCGATGAGCGTGATGCCAGCTCGCCGCCTATTTGTTGCTCCAACTGACAATGTCGGCGTTGTTCCCTTCTCCGCCAGGCTGGCCGTCGGCGCCTAGCGAAACGATGTCCGGCTCATCCCCGTGATCGCCGGGGAATTTGTAGAGATAAGGATGGCCCCAGGGATCTTCCGGCGCGTCCTGCGGCAAGTACGGTCCCGCCCACTGATCCAGTCCGTCCGGCTTCACGCGCAGTGCGTTCAGGCCCAGATCTGTCGTTGGAAAGTTTCCGGTATCTAGTTTGTAGGAACCCAGCGCCGTCATGAAAGAATTGATTTGCGCGTGCACCTGTGTGCGCTTAGCCTTATCGACATTGCCGAACAGCTTGGGGCCCACCAGGGCCGCGAACAGCGCGATGATGGTTACCACCACCAGCATTTCAATCAGCGTGATACCGCGTTGTGAACGTCTTGTTTTCCGCATACGGTTCCTTCTAGCCTGCGATGTCATTGATGCTGGTGATGGCCAGCATCAGGCTCAAAATCAGAGTGCCGATCAACAGACCCATTACCAGAATAATCAACGGTTCGAATAGCGACGTAAAGCGCCGGATGGCGCTGCGCGTTTCCGTTTCGTAGATGTCGGCCATGCGCACAAACATGGCGTCCAGGTGCCCGGTTTCCTCGCCCACGCTCAACAGATGCGCGGCCAGCGGAGGAAATTCTCCGGCTTTCGCGAGCGGCCCCGCGATGCCTTCGCCGCGCTTCACGCCTGTTATCACGCGCTCAAGCGACCCCGCAATGCGCCGGTTATTCAAAATTCCGCGCGAGATGCCGATCGATTGCACCAGCGGCACACTGGCCGCGACCAGCGTCCCCATCGCGCGCGCGAAGCGAGCCGTCTCAGCCTTGCGCAGCGCGTCGCCCAGCACGGGCACGCGCAGACGAAACGAGTCCCACCACATCGCGCCGCCGGCGGTACGCACATAGGCCACCAAGGATAAAATTGCCGCGGCAAGGACAATCGCACCCGGCAGTCCGTACATCTGCAGATAACGACTGGTGGTCAGCAACATCTGCGTGGGTACCGGGATGGTCATCCGCGGATCGGAAAAGATAAGTGCGAAGCGCGGCACCACAAACTCCAGCAAAACAATAATGGATGAAATGCCTACGATGGTGAGCAGTCCGGGGTAAATAAGGGAACTGACGATGTAACTGCGCAAGTCGTCGCGAGTGCGCTCGAACTCCGCCAGGCGGTCGAATATCTGCGAGAGTGACCCGGAGGCTTCACCCGCGCGCACCATATTGACGTAGAGATCGGAAAAATAAGCGGGATGCGACGCCAGACTATCGGCCAGTGACTTTCCGCCCTTGATCAAGCGGACAATGTCCAGAACCAGAGTGCGGAAATTCGCGCGTTCGGTCAGTTCCGCCGTGATCGACAGCGCCCGGTCGAGCGGCACGCTGGCGTTGAGCAGCGTCGCCAGTTCCTGCGTGAAGAACAGAATGTTTTTGCGCTTGCCGGCTTGGAACGTCGGCAGCTTCAGCGCCGACCCGGCCCTCTGTTCCAGGCCGACATACACCGGAATCAATCCCTGGCGCTTCAGTTCGGCGGCGACGTGACGGTCGGTGTCGGCCGAAAGCGTGCCCGTGCGGAGCTTGCCGTCGGCGGCCACCGCGCGAAAAAAATATGCAGTCGCCATTACAATTCTTGCGTCACGCGCATCACTTCATCGGCCGACGTCATGCCGCGGCGCACCTTATTCCAACCATCTTCGCGAAGATTTTGCATGCCATTGCGGCGGGCGAGTTCGGTGATCTTCCCCGAATCCTCATTGCGCATGATGGACGCGCGCAGCTCCTCATTCAGTTCCATCATTTCAAAGATACCCAAGCGCCCGCGATAGCCGGTGTTGAAACACGCCTCGCAACCCGTGCCGCGGAAGACGTTGATGGTCTCGCCTTCTGGCGTCAGCGCCGTCCCGCTCGAAACCTTGCACCCTTCGCAGATCACGCGCACCAGGCGTTGCGCCAGCACCGCCACCAGGGACGACGTGATCAGGTAATTCTCCACGCCCATGTCGGTCAAGCGCGCGATGGCGCTGGGCGCATCGTTGGTATGCAGGGTCGAATACACGAAGTGGCCGGTAAGCGCCGAGCGGATGGCGACGTCGGCGGTCTCGCGGTCGCGGATTTCGCCCACCATGATGACGTCGGGATCCTGACGCACAATGTGGCGCAGGCCTTGCGCGAAGGTCAACCCGATCTGCGTATTCACATGAATCTGATTGATCCCGTCCATCTGATATTCGACGGGGTCTTCAATCGTAATGATCTTCTTGTCGGTCTGGTTGATGCGTTTGAGCGCCGAGTAGAGCGTGGTCGATTTGCCGCTGCCAGTCGGACCCGTGACCAGAAAAATACCGTGCGGCAGCGACGTGTAATGCCGCATGCGCGACAGCATGTGCTCATCGAAGCCCAGGCGCTCCAGATCGTAAAAATCCCCTGCCGAACGGTCCAGCAAACGCATGACAACGCTTTCGCCGTAAAGCGTGGGGAGAGTCGAAACCCGCAAGTCGACTTCCCGCCCCAGCGTTTTGACTTTGATGCGCCCATCCTGCGGCAAGCGGCGCTCCGCAATGTTCAAGCGCGCCATCAGCTTCACGCGCGAAATGATCGCGGCCTTTAGCTCACGCGGCGGCGCGTCCTGATTCACCAGCACCCCATCCACGCGGTAACGCACGCGGAATTCTTTTTCGAAAGGCTCGATGTGAATATCGCTCGCGCGCTTCTCCACAGCCTGCGCGATCAGCGCATTCACCAGCCGGATCACCGGCGCCTCGCTGGCCATGTCGCGAAGGTGTTCCAGATCTTCGCTGGCCTCGCCTACGGGAGTCGCAAACTCGGTTTCTTCTTTCTCGGACTGACCGTAGTAGCGGTCGATCGCGTCGAGAATTTCCCGCTCCCCGGCGAGACCCGGGTTCACCGTCAGCCCAGTACACGCAGCCACCGTCGCACGCGTTTCAAAATCCAGGGGATCGGCCATCGCCAGCGTAACCGTGTGATCGTGCAGCATCACCGGCAGGCAGCGGAACTGGCGCAGGAACTTGGGCGATAGCGTTTCGGTTTCAGGCGAAACCGCAGGCGGGCCTTCGATCACGATCAGAGGCACCTGCAACTGCTCCGAAAGCGCGAGCAACACATCGCGCGCCGCGACGAAGCCCAGATCCACCAGGATCTTGCCCAGTTTATCGCCGCGCTC
>Ga0207674_10009210_pt1 | contig 11317 bp, 9 predicted proteins | sample KBSCornC72_FD_184303 | JGI IMG/M metagenome (GOLD analysis project Ga0207674, IMG submission 184303) | Corn rhizosphere microbial communities from Kellogg Biological Station, Michigan, USA - KBS Corn C7-2 (SPAdes) (version 2) | ecosystem: Host-associated > Plants > Roots > Rhizosphere > Soil ...
TCTGTTGCCCGCGCGTTAAACCTCTCTCTGTCGAAGTACCCGAAGACGCTGCCGTGAAACGTGTTAGTACCTGACTTCGTGATCGTATTGAACAGACCCGCTCCTCCGGAGCTGAATTCCGCATTAAAGTTATTTTGCAGGAATGAGAATTCGCTTACCGTATCCGGGATAACTCCGCGAACGCTGCCGCTAACACCGACATCGTTATTATCAACCCCGTCGATAGAGAAACTATTAGACCGCTGGCGGAGTCCGCCGGTTATTGCACCTTCACCAGAAACTCCGATCGGAGGGGAGGTTACATTCGGGGCGAGAAGGGCCAGGTTGTTTGGATTTTGAGCGACAGGTAAATCCTGGAATTGCCGCAGCTGAAATGTCGTTCCAACTTGAGAGGTATCCGTCTGGACGATATTTTCGATTCCACTGGTAACGTTAACGACCGCAGTGCTCGCGGTGATCGTGAGCGATACGTTGGCCGTCACTGTTTGGTTAAGCGAAACGAGGACTTGGCCAGTCGACTCGGTGAAACCAGTAGCCGTAACCGTTATCGTATACGTTCCGGTAGGCACGTTGGTAAATTGATAAGATCCCGCACCCGTGGTTTGGGCGGTAAAGTCTAGTCCACGCGATTTATCTTTAAGTGAAACGGTGGCACCCACCACAGCAGAACCGTCGGGATCAAGGACGGTTCCTGTCACGGCACCGCCAGTTACCTGGGCCGCTATAGCACTCGCGAAAGCCACCAGCGCGGCCAGTGCGAGGAGCAGGGATTTAATTTTTAGTGGATTCATGTTCTTCCTCTGTGTATTGTGGAAAATTCACTTTGAGTGAAAGTTGCGGCTTACCCACAATCAGGCGTGAAAATCTGCCTTTGCAATAACAATTGCGCACCAAATTGGGTATTAAACTACCTAAAGACTTAACCTGGTGTGTTGTCAGTGAATTAATACCCGTGGCTAAGCGAAGAGGAAGATACCAAATATTTGAAGTTTTATCCAGAAATTCGTAACCGTTGGTAGTGTCCTAATCTGACGTCTTTGCGTCTTTGCGTCTCCCTTCGCGCCTTCGCGTGAAACTCATTTTCCACGCAAAGCCGCCAAGCAAGACGCAAAGGCGCAAAGAAACAGATTACGCGGAGGTCCGCTCAAGCTGGATCTCTTCCATCCATTTCTCCTCTCCGTTCTGAAACCACGTCCAACGACTAGTGATATGGTTATCGTCAATAAAACGAAAGACAGCTTTATCCATATGACCGCGATCCCGTGTCGGAAGATTGGTTCCATCGAGAAAGGTAAAGGTGATTGTCTTGCCTTCATCTGTGAATGACGTTGCCACCAGGCGTGGCTGATTTTTTGCGACGCAGTAATGCGTAAGCATCAAGCGATTTCCATCGAGGTAATACATTGTCATCATTGTCTCATTGGGATGTGCGTCGAAAGAGTTCTCGACCACTATTGATCCGGCGGCAATCGTCTTAAAGCTGATCGTTTCTTCCCATCCTTTCGTGCTTCGGCCTTGCCATTTGCCCTCAAGTTTCTTGAATCGTTCGAAGGCTGCCTTTGCCGGACTTTGATCGTCAAGATTTGACATTGACTGGGCATGAACTGATGCAACCACTGTGAGTATTAGGCATGCGGCCAGTACGTTTGCTGCGTGCTTCCGTTTCATATGTGGGTGGGACTCCTCTTTTTAGATTAGTTTGTTTTCCGAGTAACAGAATCGATTTGTCTAATCTCGATGGTGCCGCCGTATTTTGCATGCGGACAACTCTCCGCAATAGCGATAGCCTCCTGATAATCTCGCGCGCGAATTAGAAAGTATCCGGCAATGGCGGTTTTTCGGGTTTCGGCGTCGGCTATCGAAACCACGGGCCGGCCTTCGACAAATTTCAGGCTGCGCGCATCGTCGGTGAGTTTTTCTCCATCGAGCACCGCACCTTCAAGGCTGGAATTGTGAGACCACGCGCTGTATTCCCTTACGCGGTTTAGCTCGTCAGTGTCAGATCGAATCGGTACTTCGCTGGGGGAGTTTCGCAGCAACAGCAGGAACTCAGGCTTGGGTGTTGGAATTACAGATGGTCGCGATTTCCAATAAGCACCGAGTATAAAACCAAAGGCTACCAGGACTGTGGCCGCCGCAGCGGTCACTACAACCCAGCGTTTCGAAGTCCAATGAGTGCGAATAAGACGCGATTTCCTGAGCGCTCGCACAACCTGATGTTCAAGCAAATCGGGTGGCGATTTTTCTTTTGCCAGACCCTGAAAAGTCTCAACTTCCAGAGGGCTAAGGTCCTCTTCGAATTCGTCCATTTCGATGGCCCTCCACAAACAGTTTTCTGAATGCTCTGCGCGCGTGATGGAGCTGGCTTTTGGAACTGCCGATGCTGATGTCGAGCAGGGTACTTATTTCTTCGTGTGTGTATCCTGCGATGTCATGAAGAGTGAGCACATGTCGATACCCATCGGGCAGTCTTGCGATTGCCTGCTCAACGTTCAACTCACTTCGCATCGTGTCAACAACCAGCGTTCCTTCGTCGATCAGACAATCCGTTTCGTTCTTATCGTTACGCTTGCGCAACTGTTCCCGTATACAGTTGATTAAGATCCCGGTTAACCACGTCCGGAGAGTTGATCTCCACTGAAAAGAGGAGAGTGCTGTGCAAGCACGAATCCACGATTCCTGGATCGCGTCTTGCGCGTCACTTTCCACACGGCAAAGGCGCAGCGCCAGACCATACAACGCAGGCGTGTGACGGCGATAGAGTTGTCTGAACGACTCTTCGTCTCGTTGGGCCAGATACTTCTGAACCAACTCTTGATCTTTGGTTTCCGTACTCATAGTGCGGTCCAATTATTTGTGACATTTTCTAATGCTGATGGTTGTATGAATTCGTGGTGAGGCTACATTTAAAAGTGGCAGCAACGATTCAACGATGTCATAAGAGGCTTTCTCGCGGTGTTCTTAGTAGTAAGAACTCAAATCTCTACACAAAACACTGGAGAGAAATCCATGAGAATGCATGCAGTGATTGGTTTGCTGGTAGTGTCAGGGATAGTCATACTCAGTGATCTCAGTAACGTACACGCTCAGGAGCAACAAACAACCAAACCGTCGTTGCTAAAACTCGGCACTGAACGGCCCGAACTTTCTCTTCAATTGCTTTCAGGAGAAAAGGCGCCCACGTGGCAAGCGCTGGAAGGCCGGGTTGTAATCATGGATTTCTGGGCCACCTGGTGCACTCCCTGTATTGAGTCAATACCACGTTTGAACGATCTGCACGCAAAGTTTGAACATGATAAGGTCACGTTCTTCTCCGTCACGTATGAACCACCTCCATACGTGCGCGAGTTCTTGAAAGAACATCCGATTGCATCAGAAATCGCGATCGACGACTCGTTCGACACCTTCAAGACCTTTCAGGCCTGGGGCATTCCTGTCATCTTCATATTCGATTCCAAAGGAAAGCTGGTCGCGACAACCCATCCCAATAACCTCACCGCGGAAGTGATCGCAGCAGCATTACGAGGTGAGGTTCCGCAGGTGAAACAGGCAGTGCCGTGGAGTGATCCCGTTGGAGCGGAGGGCTACTTTCGCAAGCTTCAGCTTGAACTGAAGGAAAAATACAAGCAATAGCGTTTACGTGCGGTGAACTAACAACCCATGCAACGGTCTATTCGTCTGGATCGCCCATCCAGTTTTCTTTCTTGTTAACAATCACGCGTCGCAGCAGTAGCGTGTTTAAATTGTATCGCTCCTTCTTGTAGGGGCGCATTTTGCCTGGCTCGAGTTCTCCCCAATCGTCTTCCTTGTAAAACCCGAGAACGATAGTGTCGCCTTTGTCTGCAAGTATGCGAGCCCAACGGCGGAAAAAAACTTCACCTCTCCACGGATCAACCACCGCAACATAGGAGGCTCCTAAACCACCATCTTCCATCGTGACGAGGAGTGCTCGTTTTTTCTTGCTTGTCACCACCTCTTTCACCGACTGGACCATGAAGTAGTGAGACATGATGCGCTTTTGCCTGCCCGTCTCGACATCATAAAGATGCAGGCTCTGACCCTCGTTCTCGTAGCCACCGGCGCCCTCACTGGACGAATACACCACGTGTCGCCCATCGTTAATTATCCATGCCTGCTGTGCCTGGTCCGTAATCTTCTTCTCTGTCCCATCGATCGTAACGAACAGCGCTCCGTAAATGTCCCGCAGCTCAATTCGTACCTTCGTGGCTCTCTGCCCGGACGAACCAGCATTCTTTGCGGAGACAGAAACACCCGAAACAATCAGGACCGCAACTACCGCGATTGCTAATACAATTCTCTGGCCGCTCTTCATATTCTGCTTACCAGCTTTCACAAGTTCGCTTTTGCACCCTTATCTAACAAAGGCGCAAGCAGACGGAGAAAAGTATCATTCCTTGAAATGATTTGTGAGTCGACAACTACAATCTGCGGCGGAGCCACAGTTTTGCCGCCGGAATAGATAGCAACCAGCCAACGACAGCCCATTGGATGACTAACGCCAAACCGACGATTAATTCTGAAGGCGAGTGCGGATTGCCCTCGATCATTGCACCCACGATATACGGGACGATCATCGTCATGGACCAAAGATTTGGTATGCCGCTGTGCCAGAGGAAGTAGTCGTGGAAGGGTGAATTGTCCGCCAAAATAAGCCAGGTCAAGAGAAGAGCCGTGAGCATCACTATCGTTGTGAAGACCAGTTGAAACTTCAGTCGCATCACTGATCTCTCAAAGCCACCAGCGGATCGACCTTTGCAGCGCGACGAGCCGGGATCCAGCACGCGGCCACAGAAACCAGCAACAACAAAATCGTAATCGAAGCAAACGTCAACGGATCAGTCGCTTCGACTCCGTAAAGCAATCCTCGCATCAAACGCGTCAAAACAAACGCCGCAACGAGACCGATCGCAGCTCCAACCAGCGCGAGACTCATGCCCTGTCGGATGATCAGTTTCAACACAGTCCGTCGTTGCGCCCCGAGCGCGACGCGTATACCAATCTCCCTCGTGCGTTGACTGACGAGATACGAAATAACGCCATAAATTCCGGTCACCGCTAACACGATTGCCAACGTTCCCAGCACAAGGAACACGAACGTCCGGAAGCGCGCCCGCGCCACCGACTCGGAAAGCAAATCCTCCATCGTGTGCACATTGGCAATGGGCAGATCTCTATCGAGGGACCAAACCGCCTGGCGCACGCTGCTGGCAAGCGGTTGCGGCTCTAACGAACTGCGAACAACGATGTAGGTACCCGACCATGGAACCTGCTGGTAGTACTCGTAATGGGCTGGTTCTGCAGCGACGTCAAGCCCAGCATATTTAACGTCACCGACCACGCCGACGATCTCCATCCACGGATTATTAGGCCGTTCTGGTCCACCAATCTTCATTCGTTTGCCGAGCGGACTTTCGTGCGGAAAGAAACGGCGCGCGAAGCTCTCATTAATAACGACGACTTGCGGTTTGTCCGCGCGATCGGCTTCCGTGAAATTGCGACCCGCAAGAAGTGGAATTCCCAATGCTTCAAAATAACCTGAACTAACAATCACAACAGGTGAACTGGTCTCACTTTCGCCGGGTGGCGCGCCTTCGATAGTAAATGTGTCGCTGATCGAGAGAAGATTTGGCGGCAGGCTCATACCGATTCCGGCAGCCTCAACGCCCGGGAGGTTTCGTATACGAGTAATTAGTTGCTCGTAAAATGAGTTGATTTCCGCCCGTTCCTTGTAGCGAGTGCTCGGCAAGCTGATCTCTGTGGTGAGTATTCTTTCGGGAGCGAAGCCTGGACTAACATGTTTCAGTCGCAGGAAGCTGTTAAGCATTAATCCCGCACCGGCGAGAAGTACGATCGACAACGCCACTTCCGCTATCACCAGCAGTTTTCGTGTTCGACTCCACGTTGGCCCTCCCGATCTGGCTTGCGGTGCCTTGCTCAAGTATTGGCTCAGGCCAACGCGAGACGCTTGCCATGCTGGGACTAAACCGAAAAGCAAACAGCTCACGAGCGAAAGAAAGGCGGTGAAAGCGAGTACGCGAGCATCGATCGAGACTTCGTTCAGTCTGGGAAGATTGTTTGATCCAATCGTCCGCAACAGTTCTATTCCCCACCATCCGAGCAGCACACCACCCGCAGCACCGACCGTTGCCAGCAACAAACTCTCGGTGAGTAACTGTCTCACTATTCGGCGTCGACCAGCGCCCAACGCGATTCGAATCGCTATTTCCGAACCACGACTGGCAGCGCGGGACAGCGAAAGATTCGCGACGTTCAAAGAGGCAATAAGCAGCACGAATGCGACGGCTCCGAATAGAACAAACAACGTACGACCTACATCACCGACGATTGCATCTTTAAGCGACCTTGAAACGAAAGTGGTTTCGGCGTTGGTAACGGGGTTGTCTTGTCTAATTCGGACAGCAATGTTGTTTAGATCGGCGTTCGCCTGTTGCACTGAGGTGTCGGGATTCAGTCTTGCGATTCCGCGGAGGTAATAAGGACCCCGCCGGGTTGGCGGTGTCAGAGTTTGCAAGACCCACACATCAATGTCGCCGGGAAGTGATTGTTCGTCTGTCGGAGGAAAGGCAAACGAATCCGCCATGACACCAACAACCGTGCGACTGCGACCGTTTAAGGTAATAGGTTTTCCGATGATCTGTGGATCGGAACCGAAACTCCGTTGCCAGAGTCTTTGGCTGAGAATAACCAGCGGTGGGCCATTCGGCGCATCTTCACCTGGCGTGAAGGTGCGACCCAGTAACGGTGTGACTCGCAGCGTTGAGAAGAATCCCGCTGTGACCCCAACTCCTTTTAGTCGTTCGGGCTCGCGATTGCCGGTTAGACTGACCCAGTTGTCGGTGTATGCGGCAACGTCCTGAAACACCTGGTTCTGAGCTCGCCAATCGAGGAAGTCAGCGACGCAGAGCGGCATGTTGTCGCCACCCATTCGCGGGTTGGCCATTCTCACAGTGACTAACTGTTCTGACTGCGAAAACGGTAACGGCCGGAGCAACACCGCATTGACCACACTAAAAATTGCGGCGTTAACGCCTATGCCGAGAGCTAACGTAAGCGCAACCACAGCGGTAAAAGCCGGCTGCTTTCTTAGCGTACGAATCGCGTAGCGAATGTCTTGAATCAGTGTGTGCTTGAAAAGTTTTATCGGTTCCTTCGCAACTGGTGGCTCAACCCACCTAAGATCTCGCGTAAACCTGTCGTTGTCGACCAATTCCGCGAACACAACCCGTGCCGCTTCCGCTTCTGCCACACCCTCAGCCAACAATTCCTGATAGCGGTCGTCAGCATGTTGGGCCAGCTCCTCAACGATCTCTGCTTCGCGCACAGGAGCGAGGTTTAGCACCGAGATGCGGCGTCTAATTTCATCGATCCAGTCAGGCATAGCGTCTTACTCACGCGGGATTGATTCCAGCGACGCGATCCAAAGCGGCAAAAAACTCTTTCCAGGTTTGCCGCTGTTCATTCAATATTTTTTGACCAGCCGCGGTTAACTTATAAAAGCGTCGTCGTCGCTGACCGGCCTTTTCCACCCAGCGCCCGCTGATGAGCCGGCGCTTCTCCAATCGGTACAGCAACGGATAGAGAGACGCGACGTGAAACTGCAAGACGCCGTCGGAGCGTTGCTCGATCAACTTTGCAATTTCATAACCGTGGCGCGGCCGGTCCTCCACGAGGGCCAGAATTAACATTTCCGCACTGCCTCGTTTCACCTCCTGCTCAAGCATGTGCCGTCTCCATGTGTGGTGTCGCCATATATATACGTGCCACTCTTAAAATGCAAGAGGTATTTGATAGGGCTATAGTAAGTATTTTCGGGGATCTGGAAAGCGGCGGGTAGGGTAACGGCGCCGTACAGTCGACGACCCGGGCCGCACCACGGCAGCCCGGGTGTCTTTTCTTTTCTGCCTACCGATGACAAAACTGGGCCACTATGGTGCCAGTGCCATCGTGTCCCGGATTCGCGCGGTAGCCGGAGTCGGTCTTAACAACCACAATACTCAAGACGTCACCGGAAACCGTCGAACCTGATTTCACAACCCTCGTCGATACCAGGATTCCCATATACGAGGGCAAGGGCGAATCTGGTGGATCCGAGCTGTTTCCTGGCCCAGTGGTCCAGGTAATACCGCAGTTCGGCGGCTCAGCAGTCAGCGTGCTGGCGAAACCCTTGAAGCTTGACGGTGGGGGGCCACCACTCAGGCTGTTCAGCGCCGGCCACTGCGAGCTCCAGAACGTAACGCTTGTTCCGATCGGGGCGTTCAAGTCTCCAATAACAAAGGCACCATTGGCGAGGAACGCGAAGACAATAGTGTTCGCGCTTGCGGATGACGGAAGATAGAATGCGTCTCCCGCAAACACATCGCCAACAACGCCGGGCCCGAGCGGTTGAGCGACCGGAGTAATTGCACATGTCGCAAGTCCGCTGGCATCGGTGACGCCATTACAGGTTTGTGCGCTTCCACCTGAACCGAGTGTGAACGTAACGGTCCGGCCGGCAATCGGCACCAGGCCATCCTCGAGCAGCACTCCGGACATCGTGGCGGTACCGCCGTTGGCGATCACCGTATCGCCCGTGTAAGAGAGCGTCGTTTCCTCTCTGGTCACAGTCAGAGTATTTGTACCGCTGCTATCCAGATAGAGAATGTCAGCACTCGTGAAGGCGGCGAGAATGGTGTGGGGACCAGGTATTTGTGTGATGTTATAAACCAGAGTCGCCACGCCGGTGACGCTGCTGTAGCTGGCTACGCCAACGTTCACGCCATCGATAAAGAAAGTCACCGACCCGGCCACTCCGGTGGGCGCCACTGTCGCTCGCAGGGTCACATCGTCATGATAGTCCTGGGTTGCTGCGTCAACAGTTGTAAACGTGTGTTGGCGCACACTGACGTTGTCGATTGCTGTGTTGTTGCCGGTAAGGTTGACGGTAGTTGCTTCACCTCCACCCGACACAGTCGCCGTGTTAGTAACCAGGATCGGAGCATTGTTGGCCACATCTACCGTTACAACTATGGGCGGATAGCTGGCGAGAGCATCGGCGCGTGTGCAGGTTAACGTCGCCAAAGTGCAACTCCAGCCAGTGCCATTGATCGCGGTTGCGGTGAGCGAACCAGGTAGAGTGTCTGTCACAGTCACGACACCACTCACCGGGCTGTTGCCAATGTTACTAACAGTAATTGAAAACGTGTCGCCCGAATCGCCTTGAGTAAAGAGCGTAGGGGAGTGAGTTTTCGTAATCGCCAGATCAGGACCATTGATGACGATTGGTTGAGAGGCGATGCCGTTGGCGACAACCACCAAATCGCTGGCGCCGGACTCCATTCCCGCGGGCGCATCGAACTGCGTGGTCACGATTTCATTGCTGCCCACCGGCTCGACACCCATTCTGCTGTGGTCATGAGTGCGGGCATAGAAAACATGCCCCGTGGCGTGATTGGTGATGCGCACGAGGGGGTAGTTCGTAGACATCTGGGCATCATCGCCGTAGGACGCACCTTCTGAGAAACCGTTGAACAGCTTTCCCGAGATTGAGTAACTGTTTCCTCCATTGACATTTGCTGGAGCGGAGGTAATTACCGGTCTCCACGCGTTCTGGGGCGATCCACCATTCGAGTAGAGTTGAAGGTCGGCTGTTGAGTTTTGATCATAAGCTATCAAGAGCACTTCGCCCGTAGGCAACAAGAGAAAGCGTCCCTGGTAGCTTATGAAACTGGCCGCGTTCGGCGAATCAGCTACCTGGGTCAGGTTGGTGCCGTCGAACTCGTAGAAGTGGCTGGGTGTGTTGAAGACACCAGTCGAGAATACGGGGCTGGCCATGACCAGCACATTGCCATTGGGCAATAACGTCGCGGGCCCATCAGCGACGGCAAAATGGCCCGCACCGCTGACTGGGAAATTCCCCGACGCAGCCGTTGCCGTCCAGGTGCCTGTGTTGGTGTCGTAGACGGAGTTTAGTCCGGAGTTCGTTCCTGAGAAGTAAATTATCGTCCCATCGGGCCGCAAGACCCCGGGTCCCACTTCGACCGAGTTCGCGGTGCCGGCTCCAGTGTCCGCCAGGTTGACGCCCGTATCCATGGCGGCTTCCCATGCGTTCGTCACGGGGTTGTACACTTCGGAACGCTGTCGGATTCTGGAATCCACGGTTAGCACCCTCCCATTCGGAAGGATGGTCCAGTTTTCCTCATCGTTAGAATCGTCCTTGCCCGTCGGGGCGAGCGCGGTGAAGGTCAGCGTTGCAGGATTGAACGAGGCGATATCGGTCCCGCTGGTAGTAGCCAACAGCATCGTTCCGTTGGGCAGGATAACGGACTGAGCATCACCTATGCCTTCAGAACCGGCACCGTTAGTGCCTGTGAAGGTTGCCGGCACAGTCAGTTGCGACGACCATGTGTTTGTTACCGGATCGTATAGGAATCCGATGTTGGTCCAAGTCTGTCCATTAGTATTGTATTCGCCGCCGATCACTACTACTCGGCCGTCGGGCAGCACGGCGGAAGCGAAAAAGAGAGGCGCGTACACGCACGGCGCGCAACCGCTGCCTGCGGTAGTGGTGTCGGTACCATTTGGCATGTTTGCGACCGTAAATCCGGGCACGTCCCATGATCCATTTTGATAGCTGCCGTTGATATCTGGTTTCAGACGATGCCAACGATTCGTGCCCGCCTCATGACACATAACTGTCCCGTCGGTGAGCAGAAGGCAATGCTGTGCAAAGCCCGACGGAAAAGGATTGGTCAATCCCGTCCACTGTGCCCGGGAAACTCCGGCACAGCCCACCAGGATGACAAAAAACAACACCAGCTTTGAGAGGATTTTCGTCCATTGAATTCGCATTGCATCTCCTTGCGCACCGGAAGGGTGCTCCAGAACATGGCGGTAGGATTAGCGGGTACTACCTATTGAGTGATTTAGTCGCGCGTATTCGACGCCCTGACTAATCAGATTGCAAAGGACCTTCAATAACCAATGACGAAACCTTCAGAATTGTTACAGGTGGAGATGCAGTTGTTGTCGAGCCTGTCCGTTTGCTAGTTTGACGTACATGCCGCCGCCTGTTCCCGAACAACTCAGCAGGACTATCGAGACCCTTTACCGGACGGAATCGGGCCGGGTGCTGGCGACGCTCGTGCGCCTGCTCGGAGATCTGGATGTCGCCGAAGAGGCGATGCATGAGGCGTTCGCTGCTGCTCTGGAGTCCTGGCCTCAGAGTGGCATTCCGGACAAGCCGCGGCCCTGGCTGATTTCAACCGCACGCTTCAAGGCCATCGACAACATGCGCCGG
>Ga0207674_10009211_pt1 | contig 11317 bp, 15 predicted proteins | sample KBSCornC72_FD_184303 | JGI IMG/M metagenome (GOLD analysis project Ga0207674, IMG submission 184303) | Corn rhizosphere microbial communities from Kellogg Biological Station, Michigan, USA - KBS Corn C7-2 (SPAdes) (version 2) | ecosystem: Host-associated > Plants > Roots > Rhizosphere > Soil ...
TATCCGGTCAGTTATGATCTCGGCAAACTTTATTCTGTCAACAGACAGCGCCGCTCCCGCCGGAACTCGTGTAGCCTCGGCCGCCTCCATGACAAGCGACCGTCCGCGCCGCAGTTCCTCTTTCAACAAATATGGAGCGGTTCCAGGCTCGTCGGTTTTCAGCGAGTTGGAACAGACGATCTCGGCCAGCTTTTCCGTCCGATGTGCGGGCGTCTGCACGACGGGCCGCATTTCGTACAGCTGCACTTTCGCACCGTTTTCCGCCGCCTGCCACGCGGCCTCGACGCCGGCCAACCCGCCGCCTATTACATTTACCACTTCGTTCATCTGTCGTGATTATAGATGAACCGTCCGTCCCGTGCATCAATACGTAACATCCGGCGGAAATTGCGGGATCGGTTCGGGTGGCGACGGGAAAGGCTCCGGCTCGGGATGCGGAACGGGATCCGGCCGCGGATCGGGAACCGGGTCGGTTACCGGATATGGATCGGGTTCGGGGTCCGGCTGTGGTTCCGGGATTATCGGTTCCGGCGGCTCGTCGGGCGGGTTTGTCTGCGATCTAAAATTTCTGTTCATCTTTAGCCTCTATTCGCGATCGGATGTGTCGGGCAACTGGATCTTAATTTCGATGACCTGCGGCCTGCCCCGATTGCCCGGTAAATGCGGGCACGACAATTGCGCGCTTTTTTCTCTCGTGTAATAAAACGAAACAAGGAGGAGCTATGGCCCAGGATTTAAATAATTTACAAGTTGCAATTTTGATTGCTGATGGCTTCGAGCAGCGCGAGATGACCGAACCGCGTGAAGCGCTCGAAAACGCCGGCGCCGTAACAAAGATAGTCTCGCCCGCCAAGGACGAGGTGGAGGGCTGGAACCATTTTGACAAAGGGGACAAATTTCCGGTCGAAGTGCCGCTCGACCGCGCAAGCGCCGAAGATTTCGACGCGCTGCTGTTGCCGGGCGGTGTTGCCAACTCCGATCAATTGAGGATGAAACCCGAGGCGGTCAAGTTTGTGAAGGATTTCTTCGACGCGGGAAAACCCGTTGCCGTTATCTGTCACGGCCCGTGGACCCTTGTCGAAGCAGGTGTGGTTAAAGGAAAAACAATTACGTCGTGGCCGTCCGTTAAGACCGATCTGATAAACGCTGGAGCCAATTGGGTCGATAAGGAGGTCGTGGTCGACAGCGGGCTGGTTTCAAGCCGTAAACCGGACGACATCCCGGCTTTTAATCAGAAGATGATCGAGGAATTTTCCGAAGGCATTCCTCAAAGCCGGCGGGCTGCGACGAAATAAAAATGAGGAACCCGAGGGTTCCTCCAGAACATATATGCGTACACGCATATATTAAATTACGGGACGATTTGTCTGCATCGAACGCGATCGTCTGGCAGCATAGATCTGTGCCATTGCCCGGCAATTATCGAACACCTTCGACGTAACTATTCCGGATCCAGCCGGATCGACCTCGGTCAACTGCGCGGCCATTCCTGCTTTGACAAGCCAACCGGCAGCCGCCGCGGCATTCAGGTCATACGTTGCCTCCCAATCGGTCCCGCCCGGCGGCGTGCCGTTCGCGTCCGCCATGCTCGATTGGTCGAGCAGCGCTGACACGTCGGTTTCCGTCAGTGCGGGCGTCGTGTCCCACGCGAGCATTCGCTTCAATTTTTCGGTTGCGGTTTCTGACATATCAACCTCTCTAGCTCTTGTCTGCTATCAACATCGCCAACGCATTCGGCTGAACGACCTTTGCGCCGTAGAGATGCAGGCCTTTGACGGCGTCGCCAAATCGCTTTTCGGGTTTGTAGGTATGCAGATCGATGATCTGTTCGACGTATGTCGTTGCGATCGAGTGACCGGCGATGATCTTGTATTTCGCACCTGCCGTGTTCGGAACGTTATTCGATTTCAGGATCGAGAATCCGGCTGCATCGCCGACTTCGCCGTTCGCGAGTACCGCATCGCTGCGACGCGAGCCTACCTTGACGAAACGGTCATCCTTCAACAGCAAGCCGTGAAACCAAGCCGGCACGATGACGAACCGTCCGGCGATCGGCACGTTCGCCTCGTCGAGCTTTATGCCGAGATCGACAAGGTACTCGTAAGCGTTTGCCTTGGTCGGCAGCTCCGGCGTCGCGACCGAACCGATCGTGTTCGTTTCGGTAACGGCCGAGGACATCGTAGCTGCAAGAAAAGCATCGGCCTCTTGACGAAGCGCCCATGCCGAGCGCCGCATTGCTTCGTCCATAACGTTTACGTTCTGCTGCGCGCGGTCGACGCTGTCAACGTAAAAATGGAAGAACTTTGCGTTCTCGATCGAGAGCGTTTGCTCGGAGTCGGTCAATATCTGTGGGTCGGAAATGTCGGCATTTTTATCGTAGCTTCCGATCGTAACATCACCGATAGAGCCGATCTTTACCGTATTTCCGGCTTCGAGTATTTCGCCTTCGTAATCGCGGTTACACACATTCGTCTGTCCATATACGAGAGCTTTTTCCAACGCGACAAGCAATCTTGCCGCCCAAACAGTGGGTATGAATTGTAGGGCCATAATCTTTTTGTTTTCGGATCTGCCGGTCCTTTTCCGGCGGTTAGGGTTGTGGGCCAGGCTTCGACATACGTCGAAACATATATGTTACGGTGTGAAAATCATTACGCAGCCAGAACGCGCTTGACCTCGTTCCAGTCGAGAGCAGCTATCTCGGCAGGCCGCATTTTCGCGAGTGTTTCACGGGTGATCGCCACCCGCTGGTTCGCTGCGCCGGCTCCGCCGTTTATCGACGGCGCAGCGACGCGCTGTTCGAACTGCTCGGGGAATGATCGTTCAAGCTTTCTCACAAGTGCCGCGGCGTTTGCTAACTTGTTCTCATCGTCAAACTGCAGATCGTCGACGGCGTAGGCGAACAACAGTCCGGGTGATCTTGCTCCACGGTCAGTAAGCGCGCTTGTCAGCTCTTCACGTGCGTCACGCAGCCTGATCATTTGTTTCAACGCCCGATTTTCGGCAAGCAGTTCGTCCAGCGGGGACGGCTCGGGTTTTATCTCATCGTTTTTACTTGTTTCATTCATATTTGATTTCCTTTTTGATTTCCTTTTTGAATGGGATTTGAAGCGAACCTGTACTGAGCAGCGACAATTCAGCCGCAGCCGGTAAGGATCCGTCTGTTTTTGCAGATCGGCTATTGAAATAAAGTGTTTTCTAACGAATCGTGAGGATCGGTCAGCTATGTAAGGTACTGGCTTAGCAGCGGCCTGAGGCGGCTAAAATTCAGTGGTTTTTGCAGAACTTCGTCACAGCCTGAGTCTATGGCTTTTTGAGCATATTCTTTACCGTAACCGGTGACGGCGAGAATTGGGACATCGTCAAATTCGCTGTCCTTTCTGATCGCCCTCGCTGCCATGATGCCATCCATCACCGGCATCGCAAGATCCATCAGAATGAGATCCGGATGATACTGTCTTACGTTTTCGACGGCTTCCAGGCCGTCCTGTGCTTCCAGAACGTCATAGCCGTAGAGCTCAAGCAGGATCTTCATCATTTTCCTGATGTCCTCGTGATCCTCCACGACCAGAACTTTCTTGTTCATAACTACTTTCCTCTGCTATATCAACCACGCACTGAATATTTTTCGACCATTAGAGAGCCCCGGTGCGCCGTTTTCTACGGGTGCATAGGCAAAATCTATGCCTTCTGGCGATTTTGTATTGTGAACGGTCACAAAACCGGTGTTTTCGTTCGCTTTTGGAGCATTGTATGGTTCCTTACATTTTCGCCGGCGAATTATCATGTATCAAAACGGGCCGTTTTCCTTCAGGAGCATGCGATCCACATCATCGCCGCCGTACCCCGCCTCGGTCAGCGATTGTCCCACTGGCACTCCCAGCTGTTTTTTCAGCAGCAAGTTTTCCAGGAACTCGCGCTCGGTGAGCGGCGCGGGATCTTCCCACATTGTAATGATCCGGTTGTCAGGACCGCTGCCCTCGCAACGTACGGCGAATTCCATCACGTCAGCCCAGATCTGACCGAAAGATTCCTGCCGGTCGCGGACCTTTGCCAAAAATCGCGTCTCTGATTTTTTGAGCGATTCTCCGCTTGGCAAACCTAATGTGTGCTGCGAAAAATAGTGGAGAGGCATGCCCGTTACGGATGCCATGTCGGCGCGAAAACCGTCCTTGACGTTCAAGAACTGGTTCAGATCAGCCGCCTGGAAATCGCCAAACCTGGCATCCGGGTTTTGCGTCGTCCACAACCTGTCCACGCCGGATTTAAATGGCTCGATCGCTGCTCCCGTTTGCTCATCCTCTTGAAGCTCGATGCCCGCAGCCCATCGCTGACGAAAGGACGAATACTCCATCGCAACCAACATGTCCAGCACTGATTTATTCAAGCCGTCCTGAACGGGTATCGCCGCCGCCAGCTCGGACACGCCGGGCATGCTGATATCGGCGTTGTTTGCAAAATGGAACACCGGAACGACGCCGTACGGGTTGTTCAAAATAAAAGTGTCGGAACCGGCTTCGGTAAACGGAGCGAAACCTTTTGCGTCCGGCAGAAACCCTTCGTTTTTGGCGGTGGAAATGTACCGCTCTATCCGGTCCGGATAAAAGAGGTTGAGCCGAAAACGGTTGTCGGCCATCCGCCAATACTTCGCCGCCCAGACGATGCGGCCCGGAATCTCGTCATCGTAGACGACGGTACAGCTTATCGCTTTGTTGCCGTAGATCATCGCTTCGCCGTTTGAATCGGGCCACACGATAACGTATGCGTCGCCGTTTTTCAATGCCTCTTTGTGGACCTCGCCCGACCTGATCGCCATCCGATTTCGCTGCCAGACCTGCTTTAGCTCAGATCGAAGCGAGCTTTGTCTTGTGTCGGCGTGATCGATGCTGAAGCCGGTTACTTTCAACTTGTCGCGAAGTGCGTCACAGATAACCGGACAAAGGTTCAACGCGAATTCGCGAAAGAGCGTTCCGAACGTGTTTTGAAACTTTTCCGACGCAAACGCAAGGTTATGGTCACCGCGATAGTAGCGTTCGGTTTTGTCATAGCGCCTGGCATTGTCTCTGAAATTATCGATTGCTTGTTCTATATGTTGGTCCATCTTCTTGTTTTTGTATTTTTAGTGTTTCGCGGTAATTGTTTTTTGCTCCTATTTGAATATCGCAAACACCGCCGCACCTATCAGAACATCGCCCAATCGTCTCCAGGGCGATGCACGCTTTTTCTTTAGCGTCTCGATCGATCTCGCCTGCGAATCGATGACCGCATCTTTTGCGGCGATCGCCTCGTTCTTTGCACTGAGAGCAGTACGTAATGCGTCCGATTCCTGTCGCCGCGTTTCGATCAGATCCTGCATCGTCTCAGTCAGGCGTTTTTCCGTATCGAGCCTTTCCTTGACCGCCTGGTACTCATGTTCGAGGGCGTCCACAAGCGTTCGCGTTTTCGCCAATTCATCCGCCGTTGCAGCACATGCTCCGATCCGGTCTGCTGTACGCGCCTTCGCCGTCAAGTCTCGCTCGCCTTTATGTGCCTGCGCCTCCGATGATCTATCAGCAGCCGTGTCCGAGTTCTTCGAGCTTTCCGCAAAGCTCGTATGCGGTGGCGGTGACTGAGCGAAGGCGACGTGCGCGATCGACAGAGTCGCGAGCAGTATTGGTATTAACTTCAAGCGTTTGTAATTGTTCATCTTGTCTCCTTGCTGTTTCTGAGATTTCGGCGAGCTTGCGTTCCAGATATTCGACCTTTGCTTTATATTCACCGGCCCGCTGCTCCTGAATTGCTGCATTGCGTTCGACTGACTTCGCCCGTCCTTCGGCAGCCTCAACCGCACGCTCCATTTCAGCCAATTTGTGATCTGTCCAAAGCTCCCGAGTCGTTATTCCTGCGATCAAAACACCGGCGATCGCGATCAGCACATACGTCTTTTTCGTGAAGATCATTTCTCCCCCCGTTGCTTAAAATAAATTTGAAGGCAAACATCAACGGTCTTTCCAACAGTAAAGAAAATCACCGGCAGCACGATCGCCGAGATAACCGTTATCAACCGGTCGTTATCCAACGCGAACAGCGTCGAAACGGAGCTGACCCACGCCAGCCAAAAATTCTTGATGTCATGCATAAGATCGTCCTCTTGCTATCAGCTAGTTTTCATTTTGCGAAAGCGGGATTTCTGGCGAATTTTTCCCAGTGTCATCTGCCGGTATAGGTACGCGATCATCAACCCGCCCGCGATCACCGCAACGATCAGCCAGATCGTTCGGGGTACTCCCGAAAGAAACGCCGCAATGCCCCAAACTGTCTGCAGGGTCGCCCCGACAACTGTTGTCCACAGCGACCTCGCTGCATCCTTTCGTGTGATAACCGTGTTAACGATCTGCTCGGCCTGATCGTATTTTGCCGCCGCCTCGTTGACGGCTTCTTCCGCCTTGTCCAGATAACTTTCACTACCGCTCTCCGCTTGCCTGCGGCCGCTGCCAACTGCTGCTTGTTCGGCGGGAACCGCCCGCGTTTGCGGACGGTCCGTTTCGTTGGAGGAACCTGGCAGGGATTCAGGTAGGTTTTCGGCAGGTGTTGTAGCAGGAGAAACTTGATCGTCCTTCACAGGAACACAGCTAAATGTCCCCGGCGAATTTCGCTGAATTGGTTCAGCTTTTCCTTTGTTGATCTCGGTACCCGCTGAAAGATCGTCCTCGGAGGTGTTTGAAGCTATCATTCGATCTGTTAATTTCACGCCGTTAACAATGATCGGAAGTTCGAGATCCCAGTTTTTGCGCTCTATCTGTTCCAGGAAAAATCGAGTGCGATAACGCGTCTTTTTCAATCGCGGCACGCTGGCGAGCCATTTGTCGCGTTCGCGTACGTACTTGGTGATCCAGTCCTTCTCAAAGAGCGGGCCGGTAACACTTGCCACTCTGTCACTGATCTTTTCCCAGGAGCCGTGTGTTGCCGAGTCATAAATAACCGCAAGCGAGAGCGGCAAGACAAAGCCTTCCTGCTCGCATGTGTCGAGCGCCGGTTTCAAATATCGTTCGAATGCGATCTGCATCTGTGCGTCCCGCATTTCGCTTGTCAGAGCCGCGGCCTTGAGTGCTTTCTTGAATTCCTCATCCACCTCGAGAGCGTCGACCGCTGCGCGTCCTTTCTTTTTCAGCAGTGCCTCTCTCGAACTGATCACTCGTCGCCCAACTACGCCGCCGAGCTTGAAATATCGACCGATCACGGCGGCCAGCGAACCGGACTTGTGTGTGAACTGGCTCATGCCGTACGAAATACCTGCACCGTCGTCGAGTACGGCAACAGCCGCGTAATCACCAAACGACACTCCGGTTTCGAAAATGTTTATAACGGCCAATGCCTTCAATTTATCTTTCTCTGTGAATGCCATATTTTTTTGAACCGTTTGTTTCATCTGTGAAATATCAGTTTACAAACGACACGTTTGTTTGCTAGAATAAAACGGTCGGGCGATATTGGGCGAACCGTATTTCTGAAATTTTCTTCGCCGCTTACATGTCGCCCGGCCATAACCAGAATACGAAGGATCGCTGCCGGGCACCATAACGATCCTTACGATATTCGGTAATTTATTGAACGTTTCTAACTTCGATGATTTTTATGATTTAGAAGGGTTCGCCGCAAAACATCTATAAATACACAAATAACTCCGCAGCGCGCCTAAGGTTTAGCAAGATGCAAGAACTACAACAAACGTTACATACTAAGATTCGTCCAAAACTTCGTCTTTCCGAGATAGAAAGGCTTATAAAACATCACCGTGTGGTGGTTCCGCCCCTTTCGCGCTCTGCCCTTGTCAATCTGTGCGAAGACGGCACATTTGAGACCGCCGGACGCCGGCCGACGAAACTCGGCTGGCTTGTTTTCGAGGATTCGTTCTGGGCCTGGGTGCGCAGTTTGGACGGCGAATAGAACGGTGCGAAGATCTGTGCAATCATACCGTTCATGGATCGGCAGGTTTCGCTTGAGCGCATCAAAACGCGCGAAAAACCGTGGGACATCGTCGTTATCGGCGGCGGAGCAACGGGCGTGGGATGTGCGCTCGACGCCGCCACGCGCGGACTAGACGTTCTGCTGCTCGAACAAAATGACTTTGGCAAAGGCACATCGAGCCGTAGCACGAAACTCATACATGGCGGCGTTCGCTATCTCAAACAAGGAAACCTCGCGCTCGTCCGCGAAGCGCTTCGCGAACGGGGGCGGCTGCTAAGAAACGCCCCGCCCGTCGTTCAAAAGCTGTCATTCGTCATCCCGTGTTACAGCACCTGGCAAAAACTTTACTACGGTTTCGGGCTAAAAATTTACGATGTCTTGGCGGGAAAGTATCGGTTGGGAAGATCGCGAATATTGTCGCGCCGCGAAACGATCGACCATCTGCCTGGTATTAAAAAGGAGGGTCTGCACGGAGGTGTTCTTTATTTCGACGCGCAATTTGACGATACGCGGCTGCTTATTGATATGGCAGTGACCGCCAACCAAAACGGGGCGTGCTTGCTCAACTATGCAAAAGCAACCGCAATAAATAAGGACACGAACGGCCGTATCGCCGGCGTCGATTTCGTCGATGCAGAAAGCTCCGGAAATGTTTCGGTTCTTGCCAAAGTTATAATTAATGCCGCCGGGCCGTTCTGTGACGAGGTTCGGGCCCTTGCCGACCCGAACGCCGAACGTATTCTGGAGTTAAGTCAGGGAACGCATCTGGTTTTCAAGCAAAACGACGGCGCAGCCGAAACTGCTATGCTGATCCCAAAAACAAGCGATGGCCGTGTTTTGCTCGCAATTCCCTGGCAAGATCATCTTTTGGTCGGGACGACCGATACCCCTATAGCCATGGCGACTCTTGAGCCGAAGCCACTCGATGCTGAGATCGAATTTATACTTGAGACGCTAGCCGAACAGATGGAAACGCCTCCGTCGCGGGACGATATCCTGAGTGCCTTTACCGGTATCCGTCCACTTGTAAGATCTAATGGCAAACAGAATACGGCTGAGCTTTCACGCAGCCATACGATCAAGATCGGTCCGTCCGGATTGGTGACGATCACAGGCGGCAAGTGGACGACGTACAGACAAATGGCTGAGGACACCGTGGATAGCGCCGTTTCATCTGCGGGTCTGCCGGCGACAGAATGTCGAACGCGCGAATTGAAAATTCTGACGGAAAGACAACGTGCGATCGCTGATTTGATTTCGGAGGATCCCGAACTGGCCGGACGTCTTCATCCGGATTTCCCGTACACAAGAGCTGATATTGTCCTGGCTGTGAGAAATGAAATGGCGTTGACCGTCGAAGACGTTTTGGCCAGGCGAACGCGAGCGTTGTTTCTCGATGCTCGCACCGCTGTCCAGATAGCGCCGGCCGTCGCGGAAATTATGGCCGCTGAACGTGGGGAAAATAGCGAATGGATCGCGGAACAGCTATCTGCATTTGACGCAGTTGCAGAAAACTACCTTCCAGGATAAGAACACAGCAAAGATCAGGTGATCATGTTTCGTGTCTTCCCGTTTACTCGTGGCCGAAATTGTTATTCTGTCGTAACCGTTTCGTCACCATGCAGGGCGGCATTCAACGTATGCCAGCTAAGCGACGCGCACTTTACACGCGCGGGAAATTCGAGAACACCGGCGAATATTTTGAGTTTTCCAAGATGATTTTCCTCCGTTTCGACATCCAGACCGCCGGTCACCATGCGGTGAAATTCGTCAAACAAAGCTTCGGCTTCTTCCTTGGTTTTTCCTTTGACGACCTGCGTCATCATCGACGCCGATGCCTTGGATATTGCGCAGCCCGAGCCCTTGAACGACACATCTTTTACGGTGCCACCTTCCATATCGACATAAACCCGCAGCGCGTCGCCGCATAATGGATTATTCCCTGTCGCAGTCTTATCGGCATCGGGAATCTCACGAAAATTTCGCGGATTTTTATTGTGTTCTAAAATTACTTCCTGATATAGATCGTTTAATTCAGACATTTAGAATTTTGATTTCAGATTTGCGATTTTCGATTCCTTAAAAACACATATCGCATCATTACTTGTAATTGGCTTTTGCCAGACCGAGTCGGGTCATTAAGAAACTTTCAACCGCATCTTCAACAACTGGCGGACCATCGGTTTTATCTCTGTATTTAAACATTTCAGTGCCATGTAAACTGCCGACAGGTAAGATCATGAATCCATATCGCGTGTTTCCGATCTTCTCGAAGTTTTCGGCAGCCTCAGCCGATTCGGTATCGCCCTTTGATGCAACAACGAAAAGGTCGCGGTCGCCATATTTCCTTACAGCCGGTTCAGTCGCCATATTTCCAAAATAATTCAGTCCCGGTGACAGCAACGCGACGGCTTTTACCTTCGGGTTATCCGCCGCATAAATTATCGCGAGGCTGCTGCCGTACGACGCTCCGACGATCCCAACCCGCGACGGATCGACATTTTTTTGCTTTGACAAAAAATCGAACGCCGCGCCGACATCGCCAAGCATTCCCTTTACCGCTGCGTCGGTGCGCTCCGGTGCGACGGGTTTGCCATCTGCGGTTTTGACCGATTCGCCAAATCCTCGGCCATCGATAGACAAGACATTAAATCCTTTCGCCTGCAAACGCTTTGCAAAATCGTCATACGAATGCCGGTCGCTCTGCCACTGATGCAGCAGCAAAACGGCTGGTGAATTTGCCCTGGCAGATTCAAAAAAAGATCCGACGATCTTTACACCGTCAGGCGAATCGATGGCTACTGTTTGAGCGCCTATGGTCGTCGCAACGGAATTTGCTGAATTATTTGCAGCCGTATTATTAGCTGTAACGGTATTTGAAGGATTATTTGACGCCCCGCTATTGCATCCTAATAAGGTAATTACCAGAATTAAAAGGAAATATGCTTTCATATAATTTCCTGCCTAAAGTTCCTTTCTCTGAAAACTCACAATAGATCTTTGAATCTTGATTCACGCAAATCTTCTCCTTTCAAGGCATGTGCTTCCAAAACTATTTCCCAAGCAGTATCAAATATTTTTTCGGTCGGTTGAGACTGCCAATACTTCAAATCCGGAAATCTTTCAGCATCTTCCAATTTGCCGTACCAAATTTTGATTTCTCTATTTCTCATCCCAAATATTGTTCCTTAAAATCGGCTGCAAATCGGAAACGGGAATAGTAATATCGATTATACCGATACAGCCCGGACCGACTTGGTATTCACCAAATGTTATTTTAAGTCCCGTTGGGGCAATACTCCAGTTCGCAAAATTTCCCTCCTTCGGTTCAGTTCCTTTTTCAAAGAAATAACTATCTTGGAAGGATATC
>Ga0207674_10009217_pt1 | contig 11314 bp, 8 predicted proteins | sample KBSCornC72_FD_184303 | JGI IMG/M metagenome (GOLD analysis project Ga0207674, IMG submission 184303) | Corn rhizosphere microbial communities from Kellogg Biological Station, Michigan, USA - KBS Corn C7-2 (SPAdes) (version 2) | ecosystem: Host-associated > Plants > Roots > Rhizosphere > Soil ...
CCTCGCACCTTGGACGACTACGTTGGCCAGGAGCATCTGCTCGGACCGGGCAAACCACTGCGCGTCCAGATCGACCGGGATGACCCGGGTTCCATGATCTTCTGGGGTCCGCCGGGGGTGGGCAAAACAACTCTGGCGAAGATTATCGCCGAGACCACCAAGGCGAACTTTGTCGAGTTCTCGGCTGTGCTCAGCGGCATCAAGGAGATCAAGCAGGTGATGGCTGCGGCCGCGCAGGCTGCGGAAATGCATTCCCGAACGATCCTCTTCGTGGATGAGATCCATCGCTTCAACAAGGCGCAACAGGATGCGTTTCTGCCATATGTGGAGCGTGGAACCATCCGGCTTATCGGCGCCACCACTGAAAACCCCTCGTTCGAAATCATTTCTGCTCTGCTCTCCCGCTGCCGCGTCTACGTCCTCCAGCCGCTGAGCGAAGAGCGCATTACCGGCCTCCTCCGTAAGGCTCTCGAGGACAAGGAGCGCGGTCTTGGTTCAACGGAATTGACAGCGGATGACGACGCGCTCGAGTTGATTGCTTCCTACTCGAGCGGCGATTGCCGTAGCGCCTACAACACCCTCGAGGTAGCCGCGCAGCTTGCGACCGAGGGGTCGAAGCACATCGACAAGGAGCTGGCGAAGGAAGCCATTCAGCAGCGCGTCCTCATGTACGACAAATCGGGCGAGGAGCACTACAACCTGATTTCGGCGCTGCATAAGAGCGTGCGCAATTCCGATCCGGACGCTGCGCTGTACTGGCTGGCGCGGATGTTTGCAGCGGGAGAGGATCCGCTGTACCTGGCGAGGCGTGTCGTGCGGATGGCAGTGGAGGATATAGGCCTGGCCGCGCCGGAAGCGCTGAACCTCTGCCTCTCGGCGAAGGAGGCCATCGACTTCCTCGGATCTCCCGAAGGCGATCTGGCGCTCGCCGAGGCCGTTGTCTATCTCTGCCTCGCTCCGAAATCAAATGCCGTCTATACCGCCTATGGCGCCGTCCAGCAGGAGGTCGAAGAGACACGGCAGGAGCCGGTGCCGCTGCATCTCCGCAACGCGCCGACTCGCCTGATGAAGGACCTCGGCTACGCAAAAGGCTACCGCTACGCACACGACGAAGACGACAGGGTTGCCGATATGGAGTGCCTGCCCGATTCACTGCGCGGCCGCAGCTACTACCATCCCACCCAGGAAGGCCGGGAAAAACAGCTCGCGCAGCGAATGGAAGAGATCCGCCGAATCCGCGCGAGCAAGCGCAGTGGGCGTGACTCGGATCTCTGATTACTCCGCCAGGTGACTAAATAGAGTCTCCGGAGACGAGATTTCGTCACTGAACTTCGTCAATCTTCATGCCGATGAATCGTAAGAAGAGGTGGAACTTTTGCTAAGTCATTTCCGTTTCATCACACAGGCGTGCCGATGAAGCTAAAGCGGATTTGGCGCATCGGTTGCTATCTACCTGTCCGAGAGCGGCAAGCTCTGAAACCCGCGACAGAGTGGAGGGTCGTCATGAAGCCGGAGTGGAACGAGAATACGTACGAGCAGCAGTTCGACAGCAGCTTGCGACGCAGTCCCAAGTCTCGCCCCGTGCCGGTGATGACAAACCTTCGAATGATGGACCAGGCGACCGCTCGTGAAGTAAGGGTCTACGCGAAGGAAGCCGCCGGCGCGCCCTGGTACGAAGTCGAGTCGCGCGATGCTCTCCCCCTGCATCCCAGCCTCAGAGCAATGGGGCGGCATTACTTCACCTGGTAATGTGAGGCACTCACCGAAGTTGCAGGATCAGTCCCGATACTTCACTGAGCAACCATAAGAACGCGTGTGCGGGTTAGCGACAGGTTTTCCCGACATTGCGGCGCTGAGCGCGTCGCTGACAAAGTTATCCGCGCCCTTCACGTCATCCAGGTCCGTCGAGGGCCGATCGTCGATCGCGCCAGAGTAGATGAGCTTTCCCTGCGGATCAATCACAAACATGTTGGGCGTGGTCTTCGCATTGTAGAGGCGGCCAAGCTTGCCCTCAGGATCGAGAAGAGCTGCTGTCGGCGAGGCGTGCATCTTCGCCATGTACTCATTCTCCTGCGACGGAGTGACGTAGCCTTCTTTCCCTTCGGCAGATGAGATCACCGTGAACCAGACCACTCCCTTTTCGGTCCACTGCTTCTGAAGCGCCTGCATGTTCCCGGACTCGTAGTGCTTGCGAGTGAAAGGACATCCCTGGTTGTGCCATTCGAGCACGACATATTTGCCTTTGTAGTGATCGAGTGAGTGAGCTTGCCCATGAGAGTCAGTTGCGGTGAATGCAGGAGCCGGCGCGTTCACGCGGGCGGTTTGCGCCTGTTCGCTGGTTGCGATTAAGGCAAACAAGAGCATGCTGGCAGAGAGGAATACGATGTGCAGGCAGGAGCGCATGGATGACCTCCTGAGGCGAGATGCTGCGCGACGGCGCAAGCTATTCAGAAGGTGAGCCCGAGCCCTCAGGGGCGGGTCGGGATCTCACTGCTGTTTGGACGACGACACAGCAGTTTGTGTTGACCCGTGCGTCAACCCTGCGAGGGCGTTCGTCACAATTCCGGGCGTGAGGACCTCAGGAAGAAGGCGCGGCTGGCTTTCTCCGGGAACGTAGAGCGCGTAGGTAGGGACGCCACTTCGGCCGAAACTGTTGAGAGTGCGCGTGATGTTGTCGTCGTAGCGGGTCCAGTCGGCCCGCATGAGGACGACATTGGCATCGGCGAAAGCCTTCTGCACTTCAGGCTTGCCCAGAGCGACGCGTTCGTTCACTTGGCAGCTCAAACACCAGCTCGCCGTGAAGTCGACGAAGACCGGACGCCCCTGCGATTGATAGCGGCTGACCGCATCGGCGGACCAGGGCTGCCATCCGGCGGACGATCCGGCCTGTGTCGGTGCTTGCTCTGAGACCGCGAGTTGCTTCGGAACGACGACCGAGGTCACCACCACAATCGCAAGGAATGCGACCGCAACTGCCGTGGCCCACCGCTTCGCCGGCCATCGCCCCAGAAACCATCCCGCAATCGCAAGCAGCAAAAAGCTGACAAGCAGCGCAGCCAGCAACATGGCCCCATAAGCATTCGCAATCACCCACGCCAGCCAGATCACCGTGCCAAAGATAGGCACAGACACAGCCTGCTTCAGCACCTCCATCCACGCGCCGGGCCGCGGCAAAATCCGCGTCCACGCGGGCTGAAGGGTCAGGGCCAAGTAAGGCGCGGCGAGTCCGAGCGCAAGCGCGGTAAAAACCGCAAAGGTGACGATGGCGGTCTGCGAGAGCGCATACCCCAGCGCAACTCCCATGAATGGCGCCGTGCACGGCGTAGCCACGATGACCGCCAGCACTCCCGTGAAGAAACTCCCCGTGTACCCCTGCTTCGCCGCAAGCGATCCGCCCGCGCTAGTCAAAGTCAGTCCAATTTCAAACTGCCCCGCCAGCGAAAGGCCAAGGAAAAAGAGCAGCGCCGCCATCAGCGAGAGGAAGACCGGCGACTGGAACTGAAATCCCCACCCAAGATGAGACCCCGCCGACCGCAAGCCAAGCAGCACGCCAACCAGAATCCAGAACGAGACCAGAATCCCGAGCGTATACACCAGTCCGTGAGTTCGAAGCTTGTGCTTCTCTTCCGCGCCGGACTGAAGCAGCGAGAGCCCCTTGATGAAGAGCACCGGGAAGACGCAGGGCATCAGGTTCAAAATCAGCCCGCCGAGAAACGCGAGGAAAGCGGCTTGAACGAGGCTAGTCTTTGCGGGTGTAGCGGGGCTGGCAGCGGCGGATCCAGGTGCGCTCGTCGTCGGTACTGAGCTGGTGTTTGCAACCGGTCCAGATTCGAGCGGGGCGGCTTTGGCAGGCTTCGGCGCGCCAGATGGAACAACCAGTTCATACGCACGATTCCCGGAGAGCAGAAGCAGTCCAGTGAGCTCTTTGGGATTCGCCGCGAGATTTTCGTCCTTCTTGAGATCGAGCGTGAGGCCATTCGCAGTTGTCGTTACGGCCTGCGGCGCAGGGTTCGACAGAATGTCTGGCTTCGACGGAAAGAACGACGCTTCGGTTTCTCTCTGGCCAGTGATAACAGTGAGCCGGAAGCCGCTACTCGTCGGCACAAACCCGATCTTCAGACCTGCCGGCGGAGCTTGCGGAAGCCTATTCGCGAGGCGCGCCCATATCTGCTGATCGGGCTCAACCGTCCCGCCTCCCTGTCCGATCGGCCGCGTGATCTCGAGTTCAGTCTTTTCCGGAATGCAGCTGCCCCGGCAGACAAGCCAATCAACCTTGGCGTGGAGCGTTGGAGCACCGCCGGCAGAGTTACCGCTGACGTTGACCTGAAAGGGAAAGACGACTTCATCCTCGTACCCGAAATCCATCAGCGGCCCAAGTGGCAAACGCTTCGGAACCGGGTACAGAATCGCTCCTGCCGTAACTCCCGGCGGGAGAGACCACTTCATATGTGGCGGCTCACCCGCATCCCCTGGGTTCTTCCAGTAAACATGCCAGCCCGACTCCAGCTTGAAATAGAGACCAGCATTGTTCTGGCCGGGATGGAACTGCGCATCAGGCGCAATCAGTTGCACATGAACATGCGGCAGGTCAGCCGCACTCGACGCTCCAAACAGCGGAGCACCCGCGGCGAGCGCAAAAGCCACAGCGGCAATCGTTCGTAACAATCGCATCAGAAAAGAAGCCAAATCACTGCCTCGAGCGCGTTCAAGAGCATTCAGCCCGTCGTTCCCTAATCCCTATTCCCTAATCCCTACCCATTCGACGCCCACCAGCCCCGGTAAGTTACACATCGCGCAATGCACCATCCTCGGTGCTCACCCTACCCTCTGTGCGTGCTCGCGGAAGATGCACACATCCTGGACTGCCTTGATACCGGCCGATCTTGCACGCGACATGGCCTTATCGTTGATCACGTCTTCCTGCAGCCACAGGTACGGTATACCGAGCCTGATCGCCTCTTCCACGATGGGCGGGACTTTTTCAGAAGCGCGGAAGACGTCGACAAGGTCGATACCGCTGGAGCCTTCGGCCTTGATCGCAGCCTGCGCCGATTCGAGATCGGGATAAGCCTTGAGCCCGTGCACTTCCTTCAGCCTCGGATTAACCGGAAGCACGCGATAGCCCTGCATCACCAGGTAGCGGCCGATGTTGTGGCTTGCGCGCCACGGCTTATCGCTCATGCCCACCACGGCAATCGTCTGGGCCTTGCGAAGCATTTCGTCGATGAGGGCTGGATCGTTCATAGGGAAGGTGCCACTCTTTAGTTCTCAGTTAAGTTCACACATCGAGTTCGTCTTCGCCGGCGGCCGCTACGGCGGTGCCGCGGCGCTTGGCAAGCAGATATCCGCGCAGGAAGGGCTCGAGATACCCGCCGAGAACCTTGTCCACATCGCCTACTTCAACTTTCGTCCGATGATCCTTTGCGATGCGGTAGGGCTGCAACACATACGAGCGGATCTGGGACCCGAAGTTAATGTCGAGCTTGGAATCTTCCAGCTTCTTTGACTCCGCGCGCTTCTTGTCGAGTTCATACTCATACAGCCGCGACCGCAGCATCTTCATCGCCTTCTCGCGGTTCTTGTGCTGTGAGCGCTCGTTCTGGCACTGCACAACGATGCCCGTGGGATTATGCGTAATCCGCACCGCGGAGTCCGTCGTGTTCACGTGCTGTCCACCCTTGCCGCCAGAGCGGTATGTATCGACGCGCAGGTCTTCCTGCTTGATATCGACCTGGATGGAGTCGTCGATCTCCGGCGAAACAAAGACCGAAGCAAACGACGTATGTCGCCGCTTGGCGGAGTCGAACGGCGAGATGCGAACCAGGCGATGGACTCCGCTCTCCCCGGCAAGCTGGCCGAAGGCGTACTCCCCGGCGATGGTAAAGGTGGCCGACTTGATGCCCGCCTCTTCCCCGTCCTGGTAATCGTTCATCTCCGTCTTGAAGCCCTGCTGCTCGGCCCAGCGCAGATACATGCGCATCAGCATCTCCGCCCAGTCCTGGCTCTCCGTGCCCCCCGCTCCGGGATGCACCGTAACGATAGCGTTCAGCGGATCAGTTTCGCCGGAGAGCATGGTACGCGCTTCCAGTTCTTCCGTGAATGTGGCGAGCGACTTGATGTCGCGCTCGAGATCGGCCAGAACATCCTCGCCTTCACGGGCGAGCTCAAAGTAGGCGTCTATATCGCTGGTCCGGCGAACAAGCTCCTCGTCCCTGGCCACAAGTTCTTCGAGGCGCTTCCGGTCGCGCATCAATGGCTGCGACGCGGCAGGGTTCGACCACATGGCCGGGTCTGCAAGCTTGGTTTCTATGTCACCTAGTTCCCTGCGCAGGCGAGCAGGGTCAAAGATACTCCCGCAGGTCGCGGACTTGATCGCGCACTGGAGCGTAGGCGTATTCGAGATCGCTTAATGCCACTTTGCTCTTATGACCTGACTTCGTTGGTGAGTTGGCAAGCCGGGCCGAAGAGCGCGGCTGCACTGAGTTGAGTATAACGAAACCAGCCGGGTGACCATCCGATGCAACTCGCCAATTCAGGAAGCTCTGCCCGGAATCGCCGCGGCCAGTTTTGCCAGAAGATCGTTGGGGTGAATCGGGCGCGCAAGCACCTCAAACTGATATCCCGCTGCTTCGGCAGGCTCAAGCAACTTCAGATTTCCGTAATGGCCCGTTGTGAGGAGGACGGGGCAATCTGGCCATCGCTGCTTCACCGCCATCGCCACCTCCACGCCGTTGACCCAGCCCATAACGATGTCGGCAAAGACAAGGTCAGGCCGAACCTCCTCAATTAGGGCGAGAGCCTGCTCTCCGCTGTAAGCTTTCAACGGGTAATAGCCGCTCTGGTCCAGAATCATGGCGAAGGTGTCAACGAACACGCGTTCGTCGTCGACAACAAGGACCATAGGGCGGGAATCGAGCTCGGGCCTCTCAAATTGGACCGGCTGAGGTATTTCGTACGTTGGGGACGAATCTCGCATCTTCCCCGAGATGCGACGCAGTAGGTCGCCAATCTTCTTCATCCACGCATCCTAGCGCATCGGCTTCTTCTGGGTGAGCTGCCGCCATCCGGGGTGGGAAATGGCAACTCTTGCTCTCAAGATCTCGATAGCCGGCGATTGGATAAGTGACTGTATTCGTTCGATTGCGCCGGAGCTTCCAATCAGCCTCTCATTCTGAGCGCACGGGGCCCCACGCGCTTTCTTCAGCGTGGGGGTGGTAGCGAAGAATCTGCTTCTGCTTCGCCCAAAATGGCTCAAAGTCCGAGTCGCCGGTGACCCACCCGCAACGGACCTCACACCAACCGATACCGTGCGTGCGCGTCACCAAGCGCCAGTGTGCGCAGGATCATCATGTCCAGCGTGCCTTTGGGTGGTTCATATGCATCCCGTCACCAATGCCTTGACTATCTACAATCCGAGTTGTAGATAATCTAGGCATGCCGAAGGCAAGCGCTTCCATCCTTCGTCGAGCGTAGAACAGCAGTTCTTCATAATTGGAGGGATCCATGCGCATCGTGGCACGAATCCGAATGGCGCTGACTTCTTTTTTGCGACGTGATCGCGTCTCCCTGCTCCTTGATGACGAGATTCGCTACCATCTTGAACGCCAGGTGGACGAGAACATTGCAGAGGGAATGTCTCCAGAAGACGCTCGCACGGCGGCGCTCCGGCAATTTGGAAATCCCACCCTGCTTCGTGATCAGACTCGTGCAACCTGGCACTGGAACTCGCTCGAATTGCTCCTGCAGGATATGCGCTATGGCGCGCGTGCGCTAACCCGCACCCCCGGATTTTTCGCGATTGCGATAGTCATCATTGCTCTTGGAATCGGCTCCAACATCGCTCTCTTCGCTGTGTTGCGAGGAGTGCTGCTCAGCCCTCTGCCATACGGTCAGCCCGAGCAACTCTACTCGATCTATGAAAGCAATGCTCACAGCGATGGCATCGCCAAGTTTCTTCCCGTCGCTGGTGGAGTCTTCACGGAATGGCAAAAGGCTGCGCAAGGAAGCAGTGAGATGGCCGCGATTTCTCCATTTCAGACATACAACGTCTCCTCAGAAGCCGGGAAGCTGCCAGAGAAGATTGATGCAGGCTGGTGTTCCTGGAACTTTTTCTCAATCCTCAGGGTTAATCCTCAGTTGGGCCGAACGTTTGTCGAAGCCGATGATCAGCCCGATTCCGATCCCACAGTGATCCTTTCGGCAAGATTCTGGCAGCGCCGTTATAACGGCGACCCGAGCATTGTTGGCAAACGAATCTGGCTCAATGCAAAGCCCTATATGGTGATTGGCATTCTTCCTTCTTCCTTCGTTTACTCTGGCGCGTTTGGCGGCAACACGATTCAAGTTTGGACTCCTCTTCGGCACGAGGAGTCGGAAATGATGCTCACCACTTTCGAGATGCATGATTTGCTCGTAATCACGCGCCTGTACAAAGAAACCAGTCTCGGTGCCTTGCTCGACCGCCTAAACGCGGTTCAGAATCGCATTTGGAAGGCGCACCCCCATGCCCACGACGCAGTCAGCGGTCGAACGCTCCTTGATGACAGTGTGCACGACTACAAGACCCCACTCCATATGCTGTTTGCGGCCACCGGATGCGTACTGCTTATTGCGTGTCTGAATGTGGCGAGCCTGTTAGTAGCCCGTGCCGCGTCCCGAAGAAGAGACTTGGCAATACGCAGCGCTCTCGGTGGAGGCTGGACGCGGCTGCTGCGTGAGCGCCTGATTGAAAGCCTGCTGCTCTCGATCGCCGGAGGTTTATTCGGCCTGATTGTCGCCTATGGTGCACTGCAATGGCTCGTTCATGTCCGCACAGACATGAACCGCGTGGAATCGATCCAAATCGATAGCATAGTTATGTTGTTTGCCGGGGTCCTGATCCTGCTCTGTGCATTCTGTTCTGGACTCGTTTCTGCTCTCAGTTCCATTGGTAAGAGCGTGTTGGCACCACTTCACGAATCTTCACGCTCCCAAACTGCAGGAAATAGCCGAGCCGGACTGCGAAAAACTCTCCTGGTGAGTGAAGTGGGTCTCACCGTCGTATTGCTTGCGGGCGCAGGACTTCTGCTGAAGAGCTATGCGCGATTGCGCTCCACTGACGTTGGCGTCCCGCTCCAGAATGCACTCACCATGCGCATCAGCCTTCCTGAGGCTCGCTACAAAAGGCCCGAGCAACAGGTAGCCTTCTTGGAAAACCTCATCAACCGCATTCGATTACTTCCCGGCGTCTCTGCTGGTCTCGTAAGCACTGCTCCCGGAGAAGGTTGGGGCGGGGACCACCTGATGTCCATTGGCGAGCATCCTCCGCTTCCGAAAGATCGCGGGCTAGATTTCATGATTCGTGGTGCCGATCCTGGCTACTTCGCAGCCGCACAAATTCCACTCATCCGGGGTCGTGTTTTTGCGCTCGACGAACGATTGAAACGCGCCAATGTTGCCATCATCACAGAGTCCGCGGCCAGGCAGTATTTCCCGGACGAGGATCCAATTGGGAAACACCTCCACGACCAGTTCAATCAGAATCAGGTGGAAATCATCGGAATCGTTGGCGACACACGATGGAGTATTTCTGAGCCGCCTCAGCCGATGCTCTATTGGCCTATTTATGGAAATGACTACACGTCGGCGACCATCTTTCTTCGATCATCAAGCGATGGAGATTCTTTGGCCATACCTGTGCAGAAGATTCTTTCCACGCTCGATCAGGACCTTCCTGTTGCGGATGTAATGACTTTACGGGAGGCAATTGACAAATCCACCATCGACTCGCACTTCGAGTCCATGCTCGTTCTCGCCTTTGCCGTGATAGCACTTGTACTCGCCGCGACCGGGCTCTACGGGATCCTCACCTATCTGGTCACCGAGCGCACCTCCGAAATCGGTATCCGGATCGCGCTCGGCGCACATCGCGCGCAAATCCTCGGGAGAGTTCTGTTCGACGGACTCCGGCCCGCTCTCTTGGGCTTGCTTTTAGGCTTGGGAGCAAGCGCCGTCGCTGTTCGCCTCATCCATTCCATGCTCTATCAGACTGAGCCGCTTGATCCCGCAGTCTTCATGACCGTAACTGCGTTGCTAATGCTCGTTGCAGCGCTCGCTTGTATCATTCCCGCCTGGCGTGCCTCGCGACTCGATCCCATGCAGGCACTCAGAACTGAATAGGTAGATTGGCAGCCCGGCGGCGTCCTTTGGGTCGACAGTAGTGACATGGGCTAGAGTGCACCGTGTTTGCCACCTAAAAACGTTCGGTTTTTGGACTGCGGGCATGCCGTCGACCATGGGGAATTTGGTCAATCTTTTGGCCTCAGTGTCTCAATCACCGGTGACTCCCTCGTCGAACGGCGCTTTAGATACGAGATTGCTGCCTTGAGACGAAATGCATTGCAATCCAAACGAGCATCGTTAGGATGCAACTGAGTCCAACATCGATCATCAAGTACACAAATGCGGCTCCAGGTCCAGCTGTTCGGTATGCGACTGGAGTAATCGAGGTCTTCCGAGCATCGTAGATCAATCCGGTGAAGCCATCGCGATAGGCTTCCAACTCGATGCGCTGTGTTTCGTCTCCAAGTTGACGCACTCGTAAACTCCAAGCTGAGCCGGGCCTCGGCGGAGGTGAACATCGGAGTTGTTGCTCGATCCACTGTTGTCGATCAGGAGGAATAGCAAATGTGTAAGCCGCGTTTCTTGTGGGCGGGACAAGTTCCGCGGTGTTTTTGACCCATCGCACCTCAACGTGTTCAGGGAAAACCAGCAGCACCGGCACTTCGTAGCTTGGTTCATATTGACGAGTGAAGAACGGGTCCGCTAAACGCAAAGAAACAGGGAATAGCGCAATCAGACTGAGAACCAACACTGCCATGACAACCCATCTTTTCATGCGCCTACCTAACGGAATACGACCGTTCTCTGCCTACAAGTGAGGGACACAGTTTAGGGCCAAACTGCTCGTTCACAAGTGACGAATCTGCGGCTCTGAGAGAGTGGTCGGCCACTGCCGGCTTGATGCTAAAACTGCTGGAGATCCTGCCACCCGTGTTCGAAAAGGCCGCTCTTGGTGTGACGCTAACCACGAGCGGCAGCGATGAACTGCACGGCTTCGATCTTCGTAAACTCTTCAAGTTTTGTGATCGCAATCCGCCCGATCACTCTCTTCTGCTTGCCATCATTGATGAACACTAGCCCAGCGGTCTTGAGTTGCTGCAGCGTTGCGTCCGAGGCGTCTTTGAGGAAGACCACGATCCTGACCTCGCCTTTATCAGCGAGTTTGCAGCCCTGTTTGCCCTCATTCGAACACTCAAGCGGTAGCAGGAGCGCC
>Ga0207674_10009218_pt1 | contig 11314 bp, 10 predicted proteins | sample KBSCornC72_FD_184303 | JGI IMG/M metagenome (GOLD analysis project Ga0207674, IMG submission 184303) | Corn rhizosphere microbial communities from Kellogg Biological Station, Michigan, USA - KBS Corn C7-2 (SPAdes) (version 2) | ecosystem: Host-associated > Plants > Roots > Rhizosphere > Soil ...
CTGCTGCTCGTGCTTTCGCTCTGGTCGTGGTGGCAGATCTTCCTGAAGATGTTCGCGCTGCGGCGCGCCGAGTCGAGCACCGACGCGTTCGAAGACGAGTTCTGGAAAGGCGGCGATCTGAACGCGCTGTACCAGCGCGCGAGCCAGGCGCGCGACGGCGGCGCGCTGGAACGGGTTTTTTCCGCCGGTTTCCGGGAATTCTCCAAGCACCGCAAGCAGGGCTCGTCGTCGGCGGCGACGATGGACAGCGCACGCCGCGCGATGCGCGCCTCGTACCAGCGCGAAATCGATGCCCTCGAAGCGAACCTCGCAGGCCTCGCGACCGTCGGCTCCGTCAGTCCCTATATCGGCCTGTTCGGCACCGTGTGGGGCATCATGAACGCCTTTCGCGGCTTGCAGAGCGTGAGCCAGGCGACGCTGGCGCAGGTCGCGCCGGGAATCGCCGAAGCGCTGATCGCCACCGCGCTGGGGCTTTTCGCCGCGATTCCGGCGGTCGTCGCGTACAACCGCTATACGCACGACGTCGACCGGCTGGCGACGCGCTTCGAGACCTTCATCGAGGAATTCTCCAACATCCTGCAGCGCCAGGGGTGATGCGATGCGGCGCCCACGCAAATCGATCAACCAGATCAACGTCGTTCCGTACATCGACGTGATGCTGGTGTTGCTGGTGATCTTCATGATCACCGCGCCGCTGATCACGCCGGGCGAAATCACATTGCCCAGCGTCGGGAGCGTGCTGACGACGCCGGTCACGCCGATACAGATACAGATCAGGCGCGACGGCTCGTTGTGGCTCAAAGACGGCAACGCATCGCCGGTTCGTCTCGATCGGGACGAGTTGATCGCGCGCATACAAGCGCGGCAAAGTCAGACGCGCGAATTGCCGGTGGTGATCAGCGCCGACAAGGACGTGCGCTATGAGTCGGTAGTCGAGGTGCTCGACATGCTGCAGCGGAACAAGGTGAGCAAGGTGGGCCTGCTCGCGCGCCGCCAGCCAGGCTGATCGAGTGCCCCCGTCGCGTCCCGCGCCCGGCTGGTCGGTCGGCAAGTGGATTGCCGCGATCCTCGCCGTCGCCGTCCATCTCGCGTTCGTCGTATTCCTGATCGTCAGCGTCAACTGGCAGAATCAAGAGGCCGAGCCGGTCAGCGTCGAGCTCTATGCGCCGCCGCGCGAAACGCCGCCGGCGCCGCCGCCGCAGCCGCCGAAACCCGAGCCCGAGCCGCCGAAGCCTGCGCCGGAACCGCCGAAGCCGCCGCCCGAGCCGCCAAAGCCGCCGCCCAAAGCCGAGCCGCCGCCGCCGACCAAGGCCGAGATCGCGCTGAAGGAAAAGCAGGAGCGGGAGCGCAAGAAGGAAGAGGCCGAGCGCGTGCGCAAGGAAAAGGAGCGCATCGACGCCGAAAAGAAGAAGGCGGAGGAAAAACGGCTGGCCGAAGTGCGCGAGCGCCAGGCGCGCGAGGCCGAGGCGCTGAAGGCGCAGGCGCAACGCGAGCAGGCGGCCGCTGCCGACGCGGCGAAGGCTCGCGCCAATGCCGACTACATCCGCCGCATCCAGGCCAAGATCAAGGGCAACGTCGTCGTGCCGCCGGAGATCGCCGGCAATCCGGAAGCGATCTTCGACGTCGTGCAGTTGCCGACCGGCGAGATCATCGATGCGCAGCTCAGGAAGTCCAGCGGCAATCGGGCCTACGACGAAGCGGTGCAGCGGGCGATCATCAAGTCGTCGCCGCTGCCGCGTCCCGACTCACCGGATCTGTTCCAGCGCAACCTGAACCTCAGGTTCAAGCCGTTCGAGCAGCCCTAGCGCGGCCTCTTCCGCCATCACCGCAATTTACTCTGCGCGCGTCGGCCGCAAGCGTCGATTCGGCTGGTCGCCAGCTTCCGAACCAGCGGCGCGAAACGCAAGTATCGTGTTGTCGCTGGCCGTTCCGCCTCCGGGGTCGCATCCCGCGCGATGCGCGGGGCCTCTGCTATGCCCTGCGGGGTCCTATCCCGCGCTAGGCGCGGGGCCCCTGCTTCCGCCTCACGCGCGGCCTCCTCGACCATCACCGGAATTTCTTCGACGCGTGTCGGCCGCCAGCGTCGATTCGGCTAGTCGCATCCCCGCGCTATGCGCGGGGCCCCTGCTTCCGCCTCACGCCGCTTCGTCGCGGACCTTCTTGTCGACGAGCTGGATCGTCGCCCAGCTCCAGTCGGGACGCTGCTCGACCAGGTGACGCATCGAGACCGTATAGACGGACCGCGCCGTCGTCAGCAGGACGTTGCGCCCTTCGGCATATTCGGAGGTCGGCACGATGATCGTCTTCATCGCCAGCGGCTTGTCGGGACGCGAAGGCGGCGGCAGGTACAGCCCCTCGAAGCGCTCGCCCATCGTCGACATGTCGAGCCCGTTGATCACGTAGCCCATATCCTCGTTCGCGCGCCGTTTCGCCGCCAGCGTCACCGCGACAACGCGTTCCGCGATGATGTTGACGCCGGCTTCGACTTCCTCGTTGGAAACCTTGTTCAGGCGCCGCACGACGCCGAGCAGCCAGCCGCCGACATCGGATTGGCGTACCGCGACCAGCGTGCCCAGCGTCAGGCTCTGGCCGATGCCGCCGGTCGCCGCGATGCGCAGTCCGGCGACGCTGCGATCCTTGATTTCCCAGGTCGGGTCGGTCCACGACGACAGACTCACCGCCAGCGAGTCGTCCTCGGATGGCTTGCGCCTCAGGCGCGGCGCGCCGGCGACGGCAAATACTTCGATCTGCTCGGTCCCGGCGCCGGCCTCGCCACCGTTCTCGCCCGACGCCTGCGCGCCCAGGTCCTGGCAAATGCGCGACAGGCCGATGCGCACGCGAGCCGACACGGCGACGGCGACGCGCGGGTCGCGCCGCAATTCGGTCTCCGACGTCGGAGAGACGGCCGGCTGGATCTTGCGCAGCACCGACAGCCGTTGCTGATTGATCGCTGCGACGGGACCTTGATCGGTGAGCTCCGCGTCGCGCAGCGCGGTGATCGCCCGCTCGAGGCCGTCGGCCAGCGGCGTCGTGTCGAGATAGCGCAGCACCGAGCCGCGATCGTTGCCGGTTCGCCGCACCAGCCCTTCGCGTCCCGCCAGATCGACGAAGAATCCCTCCAGCGACCGGGGAATCTGCTCGAGCTCGAGACGCCGGGTCCACGCGCGCAGCTGCGAGCTCGCCCAATCGATCTCGGTCGGATTGAGGTTGCCGGTGTTCAGCTGATGCACGAGCAGCACGTACAGGTATTCCTGCTCGACCGACCACTGCTGCGCTCCCTGGCCCGCGGCGGGGAGCACGACCGCCTGCCGATCGCATTGCATCTCGCAGGCGCGCAGGTAAGCCTGGTGCAGCTCGATCCATTTGGCCGGAATCCAGCGCTCGTACTTGAATACGCGAAGCTTGGCGTCGGTGCCGTGGAAGTGCACGAAGCGCACGAACAGCAGTGGCAGCGCCGCGCGCCAGCGCGCGTTGCCCGCCTGCGGCAACGCGCTTTCCAGCGCCTGCTGGTAGGCGAGCGTGAACGCCTGGCTCATCTCCCACAGCGCCTGCCAGATGCGCTCGGCCAGCTTGGGCGAAGCCTCGATGTTCTCGATGTACTGCTTGATCAGCTGACGGCGATCGGCGCCGAGCGCGGCATCGACGAATTCGATCGCGGTGATGCGGTTCAAGTCGATCGGCCGCTGCGTTCCGCGCAGCGCATCGAGCGCCTGGATCACGTGCTGCTGGCGGCCGATGACGTCGAGCGCCGGCAGCTGCTGGAGCCATGCGGACGCGGCCTTCGCGCTTTGCAGCGGATCGGTGGAGTCCTTGCTGTGCGGGGTCAAAAATCCAAACATCGATTTCATTGAGCCAGTTTGCCGACGATGGCCCTGCTCTGAGTTCTGCCCTCTGCCCGTGCCGGACATCGCGCTCATTGCGGCCTCGTCGACATCATTGCCGAGTTGCGAAGTAGCCCTGATTTATAGCCGAAATCGGTCGGTCGCGCAAAAAACGGCGTCGAGTTGGAGTAAAATTCACGCCTCGTCGAAATCGTAATGCGGCTTACGTCCGCCGCGCTCATCCCGGAGATCTAACGTGCCTGGCGTCCCATTTTCCGCCGCATTCACCATCAGGCAGTTGCCGCTGCTGCTTCCGGCCGCGCTGTTGCTCACTGCCTGCCTCGCGTTCGCACAGACAGGCACGACGGACTCCTTAACCACGTCTAGCAAGATGGATGCCAAATTGAATGAATTGCAAAAGATCGACAACAAGGTCGGCACCGGCGCAGAAGCGATCAAGGGTGCGTCGGTAGTTGTTCACTACACTGGATGGCTTTATGCACCCGCGGCACCCGACCACAAGGGGACCAAGTTCGACTCCTCCCGCGATCGCAACGAGCCTTTTGTTTTCCCGCTCGGCGGAGGGCGCGTCATACGCGGCTGGGATGAAGGTGTGGCCGGCATGAAAGTCGGCGGACAGCGCACGCTGATCATCCCGCCGGAGATGGGGTACGGCAGCCGCGGCGCCGGCGGGGTGATTCCGCCCGGGGCGACACTGGTGTTCGACGTCGAACTGCTGGACGTCAAGCGCTGATGCTCCCTCGCGACGCGGCGCCGCCGGTCGTGCAACGGCTCGCCTATCGCCCGCCTTCGCATCTCGTCGACGACGTAGAGCTTCGCTTCGAGGTCGATCCCGCCGTCACGCGGGTGTCGGCGCGCTTCGCCTACCGGAGAAATCCGGCGGCCGAGCGCGACGCCGCGCTGGTGCTTTGCGGCGAGCAGCTGCGGCTGCTCGAGGTCAGCCTCGATGGCCGGCCGCTGGCCACCGACGCTTACGCGCTTTCGTCGGCCGGCATCATCTTTCGGACGCTTCCCGACACCGGTGTACTGCACATTGTCTCGACATGCGAGCCGGCGGAAAATCGCGCGCTCGAGGGCCTGTACCTGTCGTCAGGCGTGTTTTGCACGCAGTGCGAGCCCGAAGGATTTCGCCGCATCGCTTACTTCCCCGACCGGCCGGACGTTCTGGCGCGATACACGGTGACGATCGTCGCCGATAGCAAGCGCTATCCGGTGCTGCTTTCCAACGGCAATCTGGTCGAACGCGGCCCCGTCGCCGGCGACGCCGGCCGGCACTACGCGATCTGGCACGATCCGTATCCGAAGCCCTCGTACTTGTTCGCGCTGGTCGCCGGCGACCTGGCCTCGCTCGACGACGGGTTCATCACCGCGTCGGGACGCAAGGTCGCGCTGCGGATTTTCTCGACGCCGGCCAACCTGGCCAAATGCCATCACGCGATGGCGGCATTGAAGCGCGCGATGCGATGGGACGAGGAGCGCTACGGCCGCGAATACGATCTCGACACCTTCATGATCTTCTGCGCCGATGACTTCAACATGGGCGCGATGGAGAACAAGGGCCTCAACATCTTCAACAGCAAGCTGCTGCTGGCCCATCCGGAAACCGCGACCGATGCCGATTACTCGAACATCGAGGGCGTCATCGCGCACGAATACTTTCACAACTGGACCGGCAACCGCGTCACGTGCCGCGACTGGTTCCAGCTTTCGCTGAAAGAAGGACTGACGGTTTTCCGCGATCAGGAATACTCGAGCGACGTCGGCTCGCGCGCGGTCGAGCGGATCGAAGCGGTCGATTTCCTGCGTGCGCAGCAATTCGCCGAGGACGCGGGCCCGACCGCGCATCCGGTACGCCCCGACACCTATGCCGAGATCAACAACTTCTACACGGCAACCGTCTACGAGAAGGGCGCCGAAGTGATCCGTATGCAGCGCGCGCTGCTCGGGGAGTCGGGTTTCCGTCGCGGCATGGACCTGTACTTCGAACGCCACGACGGCCAGGCGGTCACCTGCGAGGATTTCGTGCAGGCGATGCAGGATTCGTCGGGGATCGATCTCGCCCAGTTCCGGCTCTGGTACAGCCAGGCCGGCACGCCAACGCTCGCGGTGCAGGGCGATTACGACGCCGCGGCGCGTACTTTCGTGCTCGAAGTCGCGCAGTCGTGTCCGCCGACGCCGGGCCAGGCAAGCAAGCGCCCCTTGCATATTCCGCTGGCGGTGGGGCTCGTCGGCGCCGATGGAAACGACTTGCCGCTGCGTCTGGCCGGCAATGGCGAGGGACGCGCCACTACCACCGCGGTGCTGCACGTGAGGCAGGCGCGCGAGTCGTTCCGCTTCGTCGATGTGCCCGAGCCGCCGGTGCCGTCGCTGCTGCGCGGATTCTCGGCGCCGGTCAAGGTGGAATACGACTACAGCGAAGCGGAACTGGTGCTGCTCGCCGCGCACGATTCCGATCCGGTATGCCGCTGGGACGCGGCGCAACGCATCTTTTCGCGGTCGATCCTCGACCAAGCCGCCGGCGGCAGCCAAGGCGCGGCGTTCGTCCTGCGGCCGGCGCTGGTCGAAGTCGTCAGGGCGCTGCTTGCCGACCGCGCGAGCGATCCGGCGCTGCTTGCGCTCGCGCTCAAGCCGCCGCGGCTCAGCATCCTCGCCGATCGGCAGACGCCGATCGATATCGACGCGCTGCACCGCGCGCGGACGGCGACGATGGCGGCGCTGGCGCGCGATCTTGCTGCCGAGTTCGAGGACGCCTTCGCCAGGAACCGCCCTGGCAGTGCGTATTCGGCCGATCCCGCGCAAGTCGCCCGGCGGTCGCTGAAGAACGCCTGCCTCGCCTACCTTACCGCGCGCGACGATGCTGCCTCGCACGCGCTCGCGCTGGCGCAGTTCGACGCCGCCGACAACATGACCGATGCCGTCGCCGCGCTGGCCGCGCTGAACGACACGTCAGCCGATGCGCGCGACATCGCGATGGGGCGATTCGAAGCGCGATGGCGCGACAATCCGCTGGTCATGGATAAATGGCTGGCGCTGCAGGCGACGTCGTGTCGCCCCGGAACGCTGGAGCGCGTGCGCGGACTGCTGTCACATCCGGCGTACGACCCGCGCAATCCGAACCGCATCCGGTCGCTGGTCGGCGCATTCGCCCAGTCGAACCTGCCGATCTTCCACGCCGCGAACGGCGCCGGTTACGCATTCGTCGCCGACCAGGTGCTTACGATCGACCGCAGCAATCCGCAGGTCGCCGCACGGCTGGTCGCGGCATTCAACCGCTGGCGGCGATTCGACGCCGGACGCGCGGCATTGCAGCGCGCCGCCCTCGAACGGATCGCCGCCGCGCCGGCGCTATCGACCGACGTCGCGGAAATCGTCGCGCACAACCTGGCCGAGTAGAATCCGGCGGGAAGGCACTACCAGTAGGTCTCGACCGTGTAGTGCCCGGGCTCCCGGCGGCGGTGGCGCTTCATGCCGCGCAATTCGAGCACTCCCTGCGTATCGCGCACCATGTCCGGATTGCCGCACAGCATCGCGTGCGCGTTCTCCGCGGTCAGAGGCAGGCCGGTCCATGCCTCGAGACGACCGTCGCGGATCGCATCCGGTATCCGGCCGGCCAGCGCGCTGCGATCGGTCTCGCGGCTGACGAACGGCGCAAAGGCGAATCGTCCCGCGCGCGCTGTCGCGATCTCGGCGATCACGTCGCGATAGGACAGATCCTGCGCGAAGCGGACCGCGTGCACGAGGACGACGCGCTCGAATTTTTCCCACGGATCGGCGGTACGAAGAATCGACAGGAAGGGACCGATGCCGGTGCCGGTGGCAAGACACCACAGCACGGCCGCCGACGGCACCTCGGGCATGCTGAAAAACCCGTTCGCGCGCTCGAGCAGCCAGAGCGGCGCGCCCGGCTCGAGCGCGGCGAGCCGCGGCGACAGCGGACCCTCGGGCAGCACGTTGAAATAGAATTCGTGCGGCGCGCGGTCGGGCGGATTGACGAACGAGTACGGCCGCCCGAGCATCGGCTCCTTCGAGCCGGGCGGCGCGGGCAAAGCCAGCCGCGCGAACTGGCCGGCGACGAACGTCAGGGCGGGCGCGTCGACCTGCAGCGAGAACAGCCGCTCGGTCCACTGCCGCTTGCCGGTCACCTTGCCTTCGATCCAGTGGCTCATTGCCAGCACACCCTCGCGGTAAGATGCGCATTATGCCAGTCCCGAAGCATGCGCTTGCCGCCGGGCCGCGCGTGTATCTGCGGCGGCCCGGCCCGGGCGACGCCGCGGCATTCATCGCCGGCGCGAGGCTTTCCGACCGGCTGCATCGCGGCTGGGTGCAGGCGCCGACGACCAGGGCGAGCTTCGCCGCGTACCTGCGCCATTTCGCGGGGCCGAAGTCGCGTGATCCGGCGAGCGCGTCGCATATCGGCGTCGTCGTGTGCAAGCGCGACGACGACGCGCTGATCGGGGTGTTCAATTTCAGCGAGATCGTCCGCGGCGCGTTCGAAAGCAGTTACCTCGGCTACTACGCGTTCGCGCCGCATGCCGGGCAAGGCTACATGTCCGAAGGCTTGAACCTGGTGCTTGCGCTGGCGTTCGCCAAGCTCAAGCTGCATCGGGTCGAAGCCAACGTGCAGCCGACCAACCGGCCGTCGGTGTCGCTGGTGCGGCGCGCGGGATTCACGCGCGAGGGCTTTTCGCGCCGCTATGTCAAGATCGCCGGACGCTGGCGCGACCACGAGCGCTGGGCGATGCTGGCCGAAGACTGGCGCCGCCTGCGCCGGACCGGCCGGTGATCGCGCGCGGCAAAACCGTCGCCGTCGCGCTGGCTGCGGCGCTGGTGACGATCGCCTGCGCGACTGCACCCGATCGGCTCGATGCTCCAAAGGTCGTCGTCGGCCTCGAGATCGCGCCTTACGCGGTGCACGAGGAATGCGTGCTGCTGCAGGCCGGCCAGCGCATCGGCTATCTGTTCCGGGCGACGGTCCCGCTGGCATTCAACATCCACTTTCACGACGGCAATGCGGTGATCGAGCCGGTATCGAACGCGGGCACGCAAGGCGAATCCGGCGAGTTCAGTGCCGATCGCGATCAGACCTACTGCCTGATGTGGGAAGCCGGCGCCGGCGGCAGCGTGCTCGAGTACCGGGTCGAACGGCTGCGACGCTAGACCCCGGACTGATTGGTCGGCCCGGGGCGATTTCCTACAATTCCTTGTAGCTGTAGCAGCGTCCGTTCTCGACGTCGCCGAGCACCAGCCTGTCGACGATCTTCGCCGCAACGACGTCGGGCGGCACCAGCTGCCCCGAGGCGTGAAATTCGCGAAACATCTCGACATTGGCGTATTTCTCTCGAGGCAGGCTGCGCATATAGGCCTGCATGCCGGTGTCGATGATGCCGGGCCGTACCGAGATCGCGCGAAACGCCGGCGCCTTCTGTTCGGCGGCGATCTGCCGCGTCAGCATTTCCAGCCCTGCCTTGGCGATCGAATAGGGACCGCTGCCGCCAAGCGGGCTTTGCGCCGCTCCGGACGAAACATTGATCACCAGCGATGGCACCGCGCCGTTGGAAAACGCGCGGCAAAAAAGATTGGCCAGAGCGAGCGGCGCGACGAGGTTCACCGCCAGCGACTCGGCGAGAGCCGGGACGTCGAGCGTGCCCAGCGCCCCGACCGGTCCCGCGACGGCCGCGTTGTTGATCAGGCAAACCGAGCGCGGACGCGCCGCGGCGATCTCGCCGAACACCGGTGCGAGCGTCGGCTCGAGCGCCGCCACGTCGCCAAGATCGCAGCGTACGAAGCGGTAGTGCTCGCCGGCCAGGCGCTCGGCGCTCGTACGGCCGACGCCGGTCACCGCGAATCCGCGCGCGAGCAGGGCCGCGGCCAGGGATTCGCCCAGGCCGCGCGATACCCCGGTGACGATCGCCACTTTCATCGTGCCCTCCGTGTAGAGGCTGGGTCCGCCATTCAAGGCTCCTGAAGCGTCAGCGGTGCGTGCCGAGCGACAACACGACGATCACCGCGATCAGGATGGCGATACCCAGCAGCGCGAGTTTCACCCAACTCTTCGGATACTCTCCCTGGATCATGCCGGTGACGCCGTTCATGACTGCCTGGAAGCTCCGCGATCCGAAGTGGTAGCTCAGCAGCCAGACCGGCGCGAGTATGTGCTTGAACGTCTGTCCCGAATAGACGGCGCGGACGTCGAGGTTGCGATACGTGTCGCCCGGAATCTGGGCGGCGCACAGACGCCGGAGCTCCTCGTCCATCGCCTCGCGCGCGGCCTTGGCGGCGCCGACCAGATCGATCTGGTAGCGTTCGACGATCCAGCCGGCGACGTACGCCGCATCGTAGGCTTTGAGCTCGCCGGTCGGAAACGGCTCGATGCCCCGCAGCAGCCCAGGATGCACGCCGACCGAGGCGCAGACGAGGTCGTCGTCGAAAACGTGCTGCAGGCGCCCGGCGGCCGGCTCCCAGCGTATCTGGCGCACCTGGCGCGTCTGCGTGCGGCCGCTGCCGTCGGCGTAGGTTTCGGTCGTGTAGTAATAATGGCCGGCTTCGGCGGTCCATGAAGCGTCGGCTTTGGCGTCGAACGTCCAGTACGGCAGATAAACACCCTTGACGGTGTCGGTCAACGCAGCGCGCTTGAGTTTGTTCGGCGCAAGCCACAGCCTGCCGTACCAGGCCCGGATCCCGTCGCGCGCCTTGTCCTCGCCGATCGTGAATGGCAGCACGCTCTCCGGGCGAAATGCATCCTTGACCTCGGCGTACGGGACAAGCTCTGCCGAGCCGCAGAATTCGCAGCGCTGTGCCTGGCGGCTCGCATCCATTACCGATATCGCCTGGCAGCTGCGGCACTTGACGTATCGCTTTTCGATTTGCCAGCCGCGTTTGTCGTCGCCGATGCCGCGCAGCGCCGCGACCAGATCGTGCTCGACGATGGCCCCGGTGGCGTCGATCGTGGCCGGCGAGGTCGTTCCGCAGAACGGGCACACCAGCGCCTGCCGCGCCGGATTCCAGACGGCCTCGGCGCCGCAGGCCGGACAGGCGAATTTCTGCCGGGCGACCTCGTGCCGCGCCTCGTCGGGAGCGCCGGACGGCGAAGCGTCAGCCATCGCCAGGCGCACGGACCGACAGGCCCTCGACGATCCCGGCGCGCGGCGGACGCGCGAACGCGGCGTCCTTGAACGACCGATGAACCGATCCTGCCGTCCACCGCGCCAGCAGCACGCCGGTCACTGGATCAGATACCCGATCACGCGCCACGCGCCGTCGGGCTCGTGCTCCAGTGTCACCGTCTCGCGCGAATTCAGTTTTTTCGCGAACGTGGTGCGAAAGAGGACGATCGCGTATTCGCCGTCGGGTGCGCCTGGAATGCTCTTGTGGAATTGCGTGCCGATCTGTGCCCGTTGCGAAAGCGCTCCCAGCGGCGCTCTCGCCGCCTTCAGCGATTCCGCCCAGCGCTCGACGGTGATCGCGTCGCGGAA
>Ga0207674_10009223_pt1 | contig 11308 bp, 7 predicted proteins | sample KBSCornC72_FD_184303 | JGI IMG/M metagenome (GOLD analysis project Ga0207674, IMG submission 184303) | Corn rhizosphere microbial communities from Kellogg Biological Station, Michigan, USA - KBS Corn C7-2 (SPAdes) (version 2) | ecosystem: Host-associated > Plants > Roots > Rhizosphere > Soil ...
GGCATCATGTCCATCGCGGCTTCAATCGCTCCCGTCGCTCAGCCCAGGCTTATTTCGTCTTCGCGGCGCGCTTCGGCATCATCGCCTTGAGATCGCCGATCTTGCCGAGCAGCGACGCCGCGCCGGCCTTCTTCTTGCGCCCCGGCTCGCCGCCTTCGTTTCCTTCGGGGCACCGAGGTAGCGCTCCAGCAGATCGACGTTGCGGCGGTTGGCCTTCATGCCGACGTCGAAGAGATCGCCGAGCACCGGGACCACGCCGACCAGACTGTCGAGCGCGATGTTGCCGAGCATGCGCGCGAGCACCGACGTTGGCGCACCCTCCTGCGCCGCGACGAACAGGATGTAGCTCGACATCGCGCCGCCGATCATGTCGCCGAGGCCCGGGATGAGCCCGATGATGGGATCGAGACCGATCCCGATGTTCGTGCCGGGGACGCGAATCAGGTCGTCGAGCAGCCGGGCGATGCCACGCGCCCGCGAGACCGCCCCCGGGTTCGCGGCGCGGGCGGGGACCACGCGACCCCGCACGGAACCATCGACCTCATCGACCTCGTCGAGCTCACTGCCTGAGCTGCCTAACGACCGCATCGTAGCGTGCCTCCCCGTGCAGCGGGGCGAGCAGCGCGTCACCTTCGACCGCTGCGGCGTTCACCTGCCGGCTTGCCGCCGCACACTCCAGCGCCTGGAGCGCATTCGCCTTGTCGCCCAACTGTGCCAGCGCTCGTGCGTGCCAGAAGCATGCCCCGCCGTCCCCGGGCTTGATGATCCGCGCGATCCGCAGCGCGAATGCCGCATGGGCCCAGCGACGCGCGTCGAGGAACTGACGCGGGGCGTAGAACGACATGTGCGTGAACGTTCGCTCGAGTGCCCGGCGTGCAGCCGTTGCCGACGTCGAATCATCGGTGCGGGCAGCCTCGCGCTGCATCCGGTCCAGATCGAGGCGCTTCCGTGCGTCGTCGACGGACGGGGGCGACGATGCACGCTCCAGGTCCGCGCTGAACGCCAGCATCGCCGTGAGCCAGGCGCGATCCCGCTCCGCCACGGCCTCCTCCGCGGCCTCGGTCCGGCGGATGCGCGGGTCGCCCTGGAGCCGCGTCAGAGCCGCAGCAACAGCCTCGAGCTGCGTCAGGCCGGCGAAGTCCACGCGCAGTTGGGCGTAGGCGCGGGCGGCGGCGGCCGCGTCGCCCGCCGAGTCCGCGCGGGCCGCACGCGACAGCCACGAACCGTAGAGCGAATCGACCCAGCCCTGGTCGCGCGGTCGCAGGTTGCGCTGCATCGCCTGGAGCTCGAGCCACTCGACCGCTCGCGTCGCGAGCTCCACGGGGGGCCACTGGTGCCCGCCGTCGAATCGCTCGATGTGGTGCGGTGTGCCGATCGCGTTCAGGTCGGCGTCGAACGCACGAACCTCTTCGTAGTTCGGGTCGATCGTCCCGATCGTCCCGAACAGCACCGGCGCCGACTTCCCGATGTTCGCTCGCGTCCACGACTGCCCGCCCGGCACCGACGCGCCAGCGCCGATGATGCCGGCGATCGCCCCACCGAGCTGCGTACTGACCTGCCACGCGAAGCGCGCCGTTCCGGAGAAGCCTGCGAGGTAGAGGCGCCGGGAGTCGACGGGCAGCGACCGCTGCACGTCCGCCAGCATCGCCGTCATCGCCGCGTAGTTGGGCTGCGCGGGGCCGTCGCTCAGCGTGTTGTACGAGCTGATCACGATGTACCCCAGCCGCTCGGCGGCCGCGCGAAGGCGCTGCATCGGGACGAGAGCCCGGCCGCGCGGGTCGAGCAGGAAGAGCACCGGCCACTGTCGCTGTCGGCTGAACGACGGCGGCAGGTAGAGTGCATAACGCTGGCTCGTGTCGGCGATGGACGTCATGCGCCGAATCACGCGACCGGTGGGCAACGTGACATCGATGCGGGTCGTGACCGTATCCATCGGTGCCAGCGCCGAGTCGGCGCCCGCCTGCGCAGACAGCACGGGTGCCGCTGCAACCACGAGCGCCACGACCACGCTGCCCGCGGTGGGCATCGATCGACACGCACCGTGCATGCGCTGCCTCACGCGACCGGAGCGGCCGCTCCAAGGGCGGACGTGAGCGCGGCAACCACGCCCTCGAGCGAGCCGGCGCTCGGCACCGTGCCCTGCGCGAGCCGAGGCGAGCCGCCGCCGCGACCACCGACCGCCGCGAGCGCCGGCTTGAGGATCGCTCCGGCATCGACCCCGGCGTCGTCGGACGCGGCGACGAGCACCGTTGCCGGCGACGCGATGGTCGCGATGAACGCCGTGTGGGGCAGCGCGGCGAACGCCTGTGCGAGCGGGCGCAGGTCCTCGAGCGAGCCGCCGTCGCGGCGTTCCCGCGCGAGCCGAAGTCCGGCGGTGGTGGGTGCGGTAGCGTCGTACATCGCTCGGGCCTGATGAACGGCGAGCTCGCCCTCGAGTCGTTTGCGGGTGGCCGTCGCGTCGCGGAGCTGTTCACCCTGCGATACCACCAGCGCCGGCGCCTCGGCGATCGACGCCTTGAGCGAGAGCGCAATTCTCGAGAGCGTTTCGAAGTCCGCGCGCGCCTGCCTCACGACGCGGGCGCCACACAGGAACTCCACGCGCGTCTGCTTGCGCATGCGTTCCGTGCCGCGCAGGGTGATGGCGCCGATCTCGCCCGTCGCGCGGACGTGCGTGCCGCCGCACGCGCTACGGTCGAGCGCGTCGATCGTCACGATGCGAAGCATCCCGTCCCGCGGCGGTGGCTTTCGGAGGCCCGTGGCCGTGGCCGCATCCTCGAAGCCCACGGACACCGGCCGGTTCTCCCACACGATCTCGTTCGCGCGACGCTCGGCCTCGCCTAACCGCTCGGCATCGATCGCTCCGACATCGAGGTCGAGCGACGAGCGGTCCGCGCCGAAGTGCACGCTCACCGTCTCGTAGCCGAACAGGTCGGCGAACACGGCGGACAGGAGGTGCTGCCCCGTGTGCTGCTGCATGTGGTCGAACCGGCGCTGCCAGTCGATCTCACCGCGGACCGTGTCGCCGACGGCGCGGTTGGTGAGCGGCGCGGCGAGCACGTGCGCGACGCGCTCCTCTTCATCAATGATGTCAGCGACAGCGGCCCCGCCGACGGAGCCGAGGTCGAAGGGCTGGCCGCCTGACGTGGGGTAGAAGGCTGACTGGTCGAGGTAGACGCGATACCCGTCACCGGAGATCTCGGTGATGCGTGCCTCGAAGGCCGTGCGGTAGGCGTCCGTATAGTAGAGTCGGGAGGTCATCTGGCTCGCCGTATGCTTCCGTTGGCTGCTGCTCTCGTTCTGATCGGCATCGGCATCGCGGATCGTGAACGCGTTTCCAACACCGTGCAGCAGCGGGGATCCCATGTCACGTTCGGTAGCTGTTCGAATTCTGGCGACGTTCACCGTCGCCGTCGTCGCCGCGGCATGTGGCCGCCGAGATGATCGGCCGCCTCAGGCCGACACCGCGGCGGGTCAGGTCGGCGTGATCGACTCCGCGCCTGCGAGCGTCGCGACGACGGTTGCCGCGGTGCTCACCGATGAGAACGTGTTTGCGGTGCTCGACACCGCCTTCGCGGCGATGATCGCGACCGACCGTCTGGCGCAGGGCAAGACGCAGGGCGCCGTGAACGAGTTCGCGTCGAAGGGGGTGAGTGAGAACGCGGTCACGCGCAGCGGCATCAAGTCCACCGCCGAACGCCTGAATATCGCGCCGGTGCTTCCGGACCGGGATGTCGTGAGTGACCAGGCGGAGGTAACACGGGATCTGCAGGCGAAGACCGGTGCCGACTTCAACCGCGCGTATCTGGACCGCGTGATCCAGGTGCGGAAGGATCTCATCGACGAGATCGATGACGCGCTGGAGAATGGTGGGGTGCGTCAGGAGCCGGTGCGGAAGTTCCTGAGCGAGGTGCGCGTGAGCCTCGACACGGCGCGGAAGGCGGCGGAGGATCTCAGGGCGAAGCAGGGCTGACGCGAGCGGGGCCCGCGCAGGGGGGCATTCAGCCCCCCGCGCCACCGCACATCGGTGGCGCGGTTGGGACGGCAGGCAGCGGGCGCTACTTCTTCTTCGCTGCTTTCTTCGCGGCCGGCTTGGCGCCGCCGCGCTTTTCCGCGCGCTCGATCTTCCCGAGCCAGGCTTCAGCCGCGGCGAGCGCTTTCTTCTTGCTGCCATGACTCGCGTCGCCGAAGAACGCGCGGTGCTTCGGCCGCCACGTGCCGCTCTTGTCGCGCGCATAACCGAAGCGCGCGAAGAAGCCGTGGGTGCGAGTGGACTCCTGGTCGATCCGGCTAATGCCGGGGCGCTTGGCGCCTGACGCGGCGCGCTTGCGAGCAGTGGTGGTAGGCATGGCCCCTAAGATAGTGTCGCTCAGCAATTAATCCAACACCCGCCTAACAGCATTAGCCTAACGGCCAATAAGCCTAACACGGCCTAACGGGCAGGCGATCCATGCCTCGGTCCCGTTCATTCGCCGTTTAGGTGGGCTCGCCGAACGCAAACAGACGTGGTCCTTGTCATAACGCGGGAGTCAGCGGCAACGTTTGCCGCGATGGCGGGCGTCCGGGGCCGACGCCGGCCCTGGACGCCACCCCGACGACGCGCCGCCCGCGCTGCCTGACGCGGGTGCGTGCGGGAGTGACCCGCGTGCCACAACGTCGTCTCCGTTAAATGATCCCAATCCCATCGCGCGACGGTGCCTGGATCGGCAGCGCAGCGCTGACGCTGATCGCGGCCACACTGCCGGCGGCGATCAACTGGTGGACCGACCGGCGGCTGCTCGGGAAGGGCGATGATCCCGCGCTGCCCGAGCTGCTCGCGAGTCGCCGACGGGTGAACCTCCGCGCGATGGCGATCGGGTTCGCGTTCGTCATCGTGCTCGGCGGCGGCAACGCGGCCTGGGGAATTCCCTTGCTGGTCGCGCTGTTGATCGCCGCCGCGTACCCAATCCGCACGCGGCTGCTGGGCGAAACGTGGCCCTTCGGGGCGTACCTCGGCCACACGGCGCTGTCCGTCGCGGGCGGCTTCGGCTTCTGGATCCTCCTCGGCTACGCCCCGAGCCTCGTGCAGCGGGTGCTGGACGCGTTCGGCGCCGAACGCTGGCCGGTCGTGGCCGTGCTGGCCGTCGGGCTGGCGGCGGTGTTGTTCGCGGTCGAGGAGTGGTATCCGCGGATCTGGCTGTGGACGCACGCGGCCACGCCGCTCGACGACCCTGCACTGACGCCGCGGTTCGCGGAGATCGTGAACCGCGCCCGGACGATCGCGCCCCGGGTGTATCGCGTGGGGCCCGCCGGATCCCGGTTCGTGAACGCCGTGGCGCTGCCGTCGGTCAGGCGGCCGGCGGTCGCCATGGGCAACGCACTGCTGGACCTGCTCGAGCCTGACGAGACGGTGGCCATCTTCGCGCACGAGATCGCCCACTTCGATCACTTCACGCCGAAGCGCATCGCACGGAGCCAGCTCATCAATCGCGTGCTGATCGTGCTCGGCGTGTCGCTCCCGTTCCTCACGACGTTCCTGCTCGACGGCGGGATGCGATGGATCGGCTGGGTGTGGCCGGTCGTCGTGCTCGTCGCGCTCGCCCGACGCGCGGCGAAGAGTCAGCAGCACGAGACGGAAAGCGACCTCAGGGCCGCCGCGTTATGTGGGGACCCCGAAGCGCTGGTTCGCGGGCTCGTGAAGCTGCATCTCCACGCGCGCATCCCGCGTCGTTATGCGGTGGACGTCGAGCGCGCGGCGTCACACCCGAGTCTCCTGCGGCGGATTCAGGCCATTCGCGGCGCCGCTGCCACCGCCGCCGAGCAGCTCGACGCCGCCACGGTCGTGCGCTCCACGCGGGCCGGACGCTGGGTCGTGCTCGACGGCGATCGGGCATACTGGCTCGACGGGGTGCCCGAGGGAGTGGCGGCAGACCTCGCGTCCCTGCGGGACGCAGCAACGAGCTATCGAGCGGTGAACTACGCCGACCTGGTCGAGCTGCGCGTCAACGCCGCCGGTGAGTCGCGCGCGCTGACGGCGCGCGTGAAGGGTGGGGACATGTGGAGCATTCCGATCGCGAGCGCCGATGTCGCGCGGGTGCAACGCGCCCTGGACATCGTCGATCTCCGACTCGGAAAGGTCGCCGCGGGCGCACCGCCGCCCGCCATCCCAAAACTGGCGGCCCTCGGTGCACTCATCGCCGCCATGATCACGGGGCAGTTGACCCTCCTGCTCGTGCCGATCGTCATCGCGTTGTGGAAGCCGAACGCGGCAGCGCTCGCGGCGCTCGGCGCGATGAGCGTGGTGCGTGCAATGCTGGGCGTGCTGGAGGGAAGCACCTGGCTCGACGAGAATACGGCTCGGTTCGGCCTCGTCGCACTGGCGATTGTCGGAGTGGTGGCGATCTACGCATCGATCCGGCTCGCTCGCGCCGATGAGGGAACGCGGCACGTCCGCCTGACGATCACCGTGCTGGGCGGCCTCGCGGTGCTCATCGCCATCAGCTCAGGGGTCGTCGGCCTGGTCGGCGGTCCTCTGCTCCCGGCGTTCGGAACGATCGTCATTGGGCTGGCCGCGGCGCTGTTTTTCCTCCCGGTGCGCTGGATCCGCCCGGCTGCCTTCTCGGGCCTCGCAGCGGGTGTCGCCCTGGTGACGCTCGGCGCCGACCGAACCGCGCTCTCGCTTCGCAACGCACTGACCGAGGTAACAGCCCGGGCGACGCTCGTGTCCGAGACCGACGTCGGGACCGCGGCATACGGGCTCCGCGTGTCTCCGAGCGGCTCGCACTTCCTGGCGATGCAGTCACCGGTGGGTCGACGAGGAACGGCACGTCGGAGGACTGTGCTCCTCATTGGCCGGTTCGGCGGCGCCTCGCGAGAAGTCTCGGCGGTCGATGGAGACTTCGTGGATGATCGGCGGGTCCTCGTGGTCGACGCCCTCGAGCATGGCATGGAGCTCCGGCTCGAGCCGGTGGACAGCGGCGCCGCCCCGGTCTGGGCGGACACGCTGGCGGATGCGGACTACATCGATACGCGTCTCATCATCGACCGGGACAACGGGACCTGGGCGTTCGTGGGCGAGGACGCCGACGACGATCGAACGAGGGTGCTCGTGGGCCGGATCGGCGAACGCGGCTCGTCGCGCCGGGCGGCGATCCCCGACACGATCGTGATGGTCGGCGAGCCGATCGTGTTCGATCAGGGGAACACGGTCATCGTTCCGACCTACGTGAACGTGATGCGGGGCCGAACGTCGGCGCTGTGGGCGTTGCCGCTGCTGGGCATGGACCCGCTGCGGTCGGAGCTCTGGCGCGTGCGAGGCGACAGCCTGAAGCGGATCGCATCGATTCGCGGTGTCCCGGAGTGCGGCGCGCCGGTGGGCGGCATCGCGGCCTGTGCGGCGCGCCACGTGCGGGCGACGTCGCTCTACACGATCGACGCGAACGGAGTGGCCGTGGAAGTGGCGCAGCTCGCCTCGCACAACCTCGGCGTCGTGGTGGTGGGCCCGGGTACCCGCGCGGCATCGATGCGGTTCGACCACTCGATCCAGCTGATCGACCTCGCTCGCTGTCGCCTAACGACGATCCCGTTGGGGCCGAGGAGCGATTACGCGTCGGAAGTGCGGGCGGGACCAGGCTACGCGGTGACGTTGAGTCACAATCAGAACAGAAGGGCTACCGTACGGCTCTACCGCATCGAGTGAAATGGAGCACCGACAACTGCTGTTTACGCCTGGCTGGTCTTGAACAGCGCTGCTTACTGCTTGCTCGTGCTACGTACTGCTTGAAACCCTCGGGAGGCCATGTCATGAGCTTCCCGAGGGTTTCATTCGCAGCATGCAGCACCAGCAAGCAGTAAGCAGCGCTGCCGTTCAGTTGAGCAGTTCAGTCGCTGACGGCCTTCGCGCCTAACAATGCCCGTGCTTCCGCCTGTCGCTGATCGAGCTCGGCGCGCAGGACCTTGAGCCGGTCGACCGCGTCGCGGCCGATCTTCTGGTCCGCCTGGGTTGTCAGCGAGTACAGGTACTGGATGTGCGCCTGAAGCTCCGGCTTGCTGTAGCGCACCGCCGGCGTCACCAGCTTCGCGCGCAGTGCCTCGAGACGGTTGAGCGTGTCGGCCGCGGCGCCGCCGGCACTGCGGAGGCGCTGGCGGGCCGTTTCCACGTTCGCCACCAGCTGGTTCACCTCCGACACCATGTCGCGCACGCGCATGTTGTGCTGGAACTGCTCGCGAAGGTCCGCCAGCGTGACGCCATCCTTCTGCTCCCGTGGATCGATTCGCACCGTCAGCGGCTGCGTCGTCGTCTTGCCGCCGGCGATGAGCCGAACCGTGTAGTTCCCCGGCACGATCACTGGGCCCTGGCCGCGGCCGCCGCCGCCACCACCCCCGCCGCCGCCCTGACGGCCGGGATCGACCGGCGGAGCCAGCGTCAGGTCCCACGTGAAGCGGTTGAGACCGGCCGCGTTAGGAAGCCTGGGCGTGCCGACCGTGACCATCTCCGGCGCGCGCATCCCCGGTTGGTCGGGGCTCTGCTGCCGTTCGCCCGCGCCCTCGCTCGAGAAGCGCCGAATGACGGCGCCCGCCGGATCCACAATCTCGAGCGTCATCGCGGCGCTCGCTCCCCCGAGCCAGTAGTCGATCATGGCGCCGGCTGGCGGGTACTGCGGGTCGGCCGGGTTGGAGCGATTGGACTCCACGCCGCCAAAGCCGGCGGTATAGCGGAAGCGGTAGGCGTCCCGCGGCTTGAACAGCGTCGCGCCGCTCGACGGGTCACGGCCCTCGGCTCCCGCGATCGCGTCGCTCATCTGATGGAGCGGCGTCAGGTTGTCGAGGATCCAGAACGAGCGGCCCTGCGTCGAGATCACGAGGTCCTTGCGATGAACCTTGAGATCGGTGATCGGCGTTGCGGGCAGGTTCAGCTGGAGCGGCTGCCACTTCTTTCCGTTGTCGAACGAGACGAACATCCCGAACTCCGTTCCCGCGTAGATGAGCCCCTCGCGGTCCGGATCCTCGCGCGCCACGCGCGTCGGGTGATTGTTGGGGATGCCGTTCGTGCCATTCGTCAGGCGTGCCCACGTCTTGCCGTAGTCATCCGTGCGCCAGATGTACGGCTGGAAGTCACCGAGCTGATAGCAGAGCACGGAGTAGTACGCCGAGCCGCGCCGATGCGGCGACGGGTCGATGCTCTGCACCCGGCAACCGGGCGGCTGATCCTTCGGCGTGATCTTCGTCCACGACTTCCCGTTGTCGCGCGTGACGTAGAACGGTCCATCGTTCGCTCCAGTCCAGATCACGCCCGGCTCGAGCGGCGACTCCTCGATGGCGTAGATGACGCTGTAGTACTCCTCGCCGGTCACGTCGATGGTGATCGGCTCGCCCGACGGCTTGTCCTGATACTTCGGGTCGTTCGCCGTCAGGTCCGGCGAGATCTTCTCCCACGTCACGCCCTCATCGCGCGTGCGGTGCACGTACTGCGAGCCGTAGTAGATCACGCGCGGATCGTTCGGCGAAACCTCCATCGGCGACACGCGCTGGAAGCGGAAGATGAGATCCTTGCCAGGGTTGCCGTACAGCGACTGGGCGCCGACCCAATACTGCTTCTCCTGACCCGTGCGCATGCTCATGCGCGAGTACTGTCCCTTGCACGATCCGTAGACCGTGTCCGCGTTCGTCGGGTGCGGCATGATCGGCCCCGTCTCGCAGCCCGGACCCGCCTGCCACGACTGGATCGGATCATCGGGGCGACCGGCTGACGTCGGCAGGCTTGGCACAATGAGCGTGGAGTTGTCCTGCTGCGCGCCGTACAGCCGATACGGGAACTGGTTGTCGACGTAGACCTGGTAGATCTCGGCCGTCGGCTGATTGTACTGCGTGCTCCACGTGCGGCCGCCGTTGATGGAGACGTTCGCGCCGCCGTCGTTCGACTGGATCAGGATGTCCGAGTTGTTCGGATTGATCCACATGTCATGGTTGTCGCCGTGCGGTGTCCGCATCGGCTGCCATGTCCTGCCGGCGTCGGGCGAGCGGAAGAATCCCTCGGAGCCCGCATACACGACATCCGGGTTCTTCTGGTCGGCTGCGATGGTGGTGTAGTAGAAGGGCCGAGTGATGATCTGCGCGAACGTGCTGGCGACCTGGAAGGATTGCCCGCCGTCATCGGAGCGGTAGAGCCCACTGCCGGGCTTTGCTTCGATGAGGACGTAGATGCGATTCGGGTTTGCGTTCGTGACAGCGATGTTCGCCTTGCCGACGAGCTCGTTCGGGAGGCCGGCGGTCACCTTCGTCCAGGTGTCGCCGCCGTTCGTGCTGCGGTAGATGCCGCCTTCGCGCGCGCCGGAGATGATCGTCCACGGCTTGCGCTCGCCGCGCCACATGGCGGCGAACAGCACGTTCGGGCTGCCCGGCTGGAACTCGACGTCCACGGCGCCGGTGCTGTCGGACACGAACAGCACCTTCTGCCATGTGCGGCCGCCGTCCTTCGTGCGGAACACCCCGCGATCGGCGTTAGGCTTGAACGGGTTCCCGATGGCCGCGACGAACGCGGTGTTGGGATCGGACGGGTGGACGCGAATGCCGCCGATGTTGCCGACGTCGCGCAGTCCGACGTGCGCCCAGGTCTTGCCCGCGTCCGTGGATTTGTAGACGCCGTCGCCGATGGAGACGTTCGAACGGTAGCCGTCGGAGCCGGTCCCGATGTAGACAGTATTGGGGTCGGAGAGCGAGACGTCGATCGCGCCCATGGAGCCGGCGCCGATCTGCCCGTCGGTGACGTTGAGCCAGCTCTGGCCGGCGTCGACGGTCTTCCAGACGCCGCCGCCGGTCGAACCCATGTAGAACGTGTATGGCTGAGCCGGCACGCCGGTGACGGCGGTGACTCGCCCGCCGCGCGCCGGACCGATGCTGCGGTAGCGAAGCCCGGAGAGCGCCTTGGCGTCGATGGCGCCAGTGAACGGTGGCGGTGGCGTCGCCGGCCGGCGGAAAACCGTGGGCTGTGTCGTGGCAGTCGCGGCGGCCTGGGCGGGCAGCGACGCAGCCGGCGCCAGCAGAGCGAACGCGAGGGGAGATGCGGAGCGGAGCGTATGACGAACGCGCCGATTCGGCATGGGACGGCCTCGGGGCGGAGTGAGACCCCAAAGCTACCCCAATGGCGGGTAGCGGGTAGCGGGTAGCGGGTGACGGGAACCGAAACAGCGGCTGCTTGCTGCTTGCTGCTTGCTGCTTTGCTGCTTGCTGCTTGCAGCTGCTAGCCGCTCGCCGACGGCCGCGTGCTACTGCTCCGAGCTGCTCGCTGCTGCCACTAGCCGCCACGAGCCACTGATGGCCACGCCAGTTTCCA
>Ga0207674_10009224_pt1 | contig 11307 bp, 5 predicted proteins | sample KBSCornC72_FD_184303 | JGI IMG/M metagenome (GOLD analysis project Ga0207674, IMG submission 184303) | Corn rhizosphere microbial communities from Kellogg Biological Station, Michigan, USA - KBS Corn C7-2 (SPAdes) (version 2) | ecosystem: Host-associated > Plants > Roots > Rhizosphere > Soil ...
ATTGAATATATCCACTATTCTAAACCGATCAAAACTGTCCAATAAAAAACGGCTCAATCCTGTTAGGCAGAGCCGTTCAACTGCAGCTTGAAAAGTTAATCTAGCTTATTAATGACCATGTCGCCAAAATGCATTCCCTTTTCGATTGCCGGATTGCCTTTATAATTCAGTTGTGCCTCGCCATATGATGTTACCTTGATCCTATCTGAAACATTTACTTTAAGATCAGCCCTACCATATGCAGTAATCCGGCTTGTGCTGCCATCAATAGCCAGGCTGTTTACTTTGCTCTCCCCATAGCAGGTATACCTCTGATCAGTTACAGATCCTGCTTTTATTTCCAAAACGCTTTCACCATACAGGGTAGCATTGAGCTGGCGCAAATTCATTTCATTAAAGGTGACAGTTGACTCGCCATAGATCTTCAATATAAACTTATCACCCTTGATCGGACTCTTGCAAAGCTGGTCTTCTTTGCCGCGCAGAGAAAGTGCTTCAAGATTTTTGTAGGTTATCGTCGCGACTACCGAGGTATTTTCGTATAAGGGATGGCTTTCTTTATATCCATTTGAATAATCTTTTTCATTCTTGGGAAGATCTTTGGCACCCTCCAGGTAAATACGTAGTGTCTTATCATTGACCTCAATATGAAGTTTGCTCTTCTCAACATGTATTTCATTTACAGTTACGCTTTCTTCATCTCCCTGTACTAATGTCACCTGGATGTATGGGCTGACAATTATCCTATTGAAAGGAGATGTTGTTTTCGTTTGTGCAAATGCTGCCACTGCGATCAGTGAAAACAATATCGGTAATAAAATCTTAAAACGTTGCATAATAAATTATTTGGTGCTTAATGTAATCATGTAAGACGACCCTCCAGTCCAGATGTTACAGGCCAATGAAAGAAATTTTTTGTCGATGGTGAATGGTAATTGTGCAATGACCAGTAATCACTAACGCCCAAACCTTTTTTTTGCCGGTAAGACGAGAAGGCGGTAAGTATTTATGTGTCTCTTTCCGTCTTACCATCTTCCCGGCTATTAATCTTACCATCTTCCCGGCTATTAAATAGCGGTTTGAGTTCTTTCAAGAAACACTCATGATCGCCACTCATCATTCACCACTCACAATCTTATTCCGTCCTCAAACTCTTCACCGGATTCGACATCGCAGCGCCTATTGCCTGGAAACTTATCGTTACCAATGTTATTAATAAAGTACTTAGCCCTGCCATCAGAAATATTGTCCACGTAATATTGATTCGGTACGCAAAATCTTGCAGCCACTTACTCATAAAATACCATGCAACAGGAAATGCGATCACTATGGCAACAAGAGTGAGCCGCAAAAAATCCTTTGATAGCAACACGACAATATTTTGAACGGAGGCCCCCAAAACTTTTCTTACACCGATCTCCTTTGTTCTCCGTTCGACCATAAAGGCACTTAGTCCAAATAAACCAAGACAAGCGATAAAAATCGAAAGCGCGGCAAAGATGCTGAAGATGCTTCCCAACCTGTGTTCGGAACGATACTGTGAATCAAATGCCGCATCCAGAAAATTATAATCAAACGGCTCCGTGGAAGCAAAACTTTTCCATTTACTCTGCACCTGGTCGATCACTTTGGAAAGGTCTTGTGATCTTATTTTAGCTACGACATTGTGACCATAATCATAAGTTTTTGATGACAAATTGAACAGGGCAAATGGTGTGATGGCCGCCTGCAGCGATTCAATATTGAAATTCTTCACAACCCCGATCACTTTAAATTTCACATCATCGCCACCGGGATATTGGATCCATTGACCAATGGGTTCTTTCCACCCGATCTGCCTTACAGCTTCCTGGTTCAGGATGACTGAAGCAGAATCTGAAAATGTTTTTGAAAAATTTCTCCCCTGCACCACTTTAATACCCAGGGTTGGAATAAAAGATTCGTCAACCATAAAAGAATTGAGACCGATGTCTTTCACTTCTGCAACGTTGTCATCAGGCTGAGCTTTGTATGAATCGCCAAAAGCTCCTAGCGAAGGAATGCTGGTTGTAATACTTGCATTGGTGATGCCGGGTATTTGAGTAATGGCGTCACGAAAACTTTCCTCACTTCCGCCTAAGCGGTTGACAGATGAAATGATCAAAACATTCTCTTTGTTGAAACCCATATCTGTATTCCGGAAAAACTTAAGTTGTTTTAAAACTACCAGCGTACCAACGATCATGATCGTTGAAATGGTGAATTGAAAAACCACCAGGCTATTCCGGATCAGCAAATCTTTTTTGCTGCCACTGAAAAGATTTTTTCCTTTTAATATGACAACAGGTTTAAACGAAGTGAGATACAGGGCCGGATAGCTTCCCGCAAGCAGCGCAGTAATGATCGTCAATGCCAGTAACGACAACCAGATGGTCGGAGTAAAAGCTGTTTGAAAACTGATCGGCTCATCAATGATCATTGAAAAACCTTTTAACAGAACTGTCACAAGTGCAACTGCAATGACCGAAGAGAGGAAGCTGTATAGAAATGCTTCTGATAGAAATTGTTTGATCAATTGAGATCGTGTTGAACCCGTTACTTTGCGGATGCCTACTTCTTTAGCCCGCTTAGAGGCCCTTGCAGTAGATAAATTCATAAAGTTGACACAAGCCAACAGCACGATGAACAATGCAATGCTTCCAAAAATATAAATGTATTTGATATTGCTGATGTGACTCAGCCAGGGCATACCAATTGAAGCCGACCGTAAGTGAACATCGGTGAGCGGCATTAGATGAAGGTCCCATTTACCTCCGGTACGAAGAAATTCATCAAATGGCTTTCCAATTCGATTAAAAGCATTTGCTGCCTGCACCTTTACCATTGCCGGGAATTTCGTTTCCAGTTGGTGAATGTTTGTTTTATCTGTTGGCGCATTCTCCTTCAGTTTCACGTAGCACATCATTTGCAGCCATACCCAACTCCAGCTAAATCTTTTTACGACAGGAAAATCTGCAACGGGAACAAGAAAGTCAAATTGAATAGAAGACTGTGATGGCACTTTTTTCACTACCGCCGTAACAGCTAATGGTTTTTTGTCCTGTCCCATCAGCAGAGTTTTCCCAATGGCGTCCCGATAGCTACCTGCCTTCCGGTAGGCGAGGTCGGGATCGCTTGCAAAATATTTTTTAGCCATGTCTTCTGTGATCACGACTGATCCGGGTTTCATCAATGCAGTAGCTGCATCGCCTTCAACGATCTCAAAATCGAATACCTGTAGAAAATTAGAGTCCACCGCCAACACGTTCTTTTCAGTAAAAAATTTTTCTGTCGCGTTATTTTGTTCGTAGCGGATGACAATATCATTAGGCTTGTAAAATCTTGTAAAGCTTTCTACCTCGGGAATGTTGCTGGTAAGTGCAGCGCCGACAGGTGGCGGTGTATTGCCGGCCCAAAATTCCTGGCCATCCATATTGCCATTCAACACTACCTGGAAGATGCGGTTGGCATCTCGGTGAAAGCGGTCATAACTTAGTTCGTTCTTTATAAAGATGACGATCAACAATGTACAGGCAATGCCAATACTTAAGCCTGAAATGTTGATCAAACTACTTGTCCTGTTGTGCAGCATGTTTCTCCATGCGGTTTTGAAATAGTTCTTTATCATGGCTACTATTTTTTTTTGAGTGATTTACCTATTGGCGTGAAACGTCAAACGTCAAACGTGAAATTGACATCGAGCATGCTGTCTCACGTTTCACGTTTCACGTCTCACGATTCACGAGGTCATTCCGTCCGCAACGACTTCACTGGGTTCGCCAACGCCGCTTTTATTGATTGAAAACTTACTGTTATCAATGCAATGGCTACGATGGCAAGGAACGGTAACACAAAAAATGTCCATTGCAAACCGATACGAAACGCATAGCCCTGCAACCATTTTGATGTGGTCAGCCATGCAATCGGAACGGCAATCACAAATGCGATCAACAACAAAATGGCAAATTCACGGAACAACAATCTTAAAATGTTTGTGACAGAAGCCCCTAACACTTTCCGGATACCGATCTCTTTTGTGCGTTGTAGCGTGGTAAAAGAAGCAAGACCAAATAATCCGAGACAGGCGACCAGGATCGCAAGACTTGTGAATAAAGTGAATACTTGTCCGAAACGCTGATCGGCCTTGTATTGTTCATCAAAATGATCATCAAGGAAAAAATAATCAAATGTATTTCCCGGGAAGAATTTTTTCCATTCGGCTTTTACCAGGTCGATCGTTTGGCCTGCATTTGCCGATTTTGTTTTTATGGAAAGAGAGCCATTCACATCCGGGATCAAACGAAGAATGAGTGGTTCATACGCTTCACGCAACGATTGCTGATGAAAATTATCGGTCACTCCTTCGATGGTGTATTGATCTCCCCAGAAATCAATTTTCTTCCCAATAGCGTCTGCTGGATTATTAAAACCCAATTGCTCAATTCCTTTCTTATTGAAGATCACAGAATGTTTGTCGGAACCAAATTCTTTTGAAAACGCACGGCCAGCGATCAACTTCAGTCCGTACGTTTTCATATAATCATAATCCACGCCGATCACGCGGTATTGGTTTTGAGTGGATTCATCAGCTCCCACAAGCTTGATCCCGCCTGCGTTCCAACCTACAGCTTCGCCGGGAATGCTGGTTGATACAGTAATGTCACGAATAGAGGACTGCTGTTGAAGTTCTTGCTTAAAGCTTGTCATCTTTTGTAAAAAGGTAGAATCAATACCAACGATCGGAGGTGGTATCACCAGTGTTTGATCAATATTAATTCCCAAAGCCTGTTTGCGCATGTATTGTATCTGCCGATACACGGTTACAGTGCCTATCAGCAAAAACAATGAAGCAGTAAATTGGAATACAACCAATGATTTTCTCAGTAGAGAACCCTGGTTAGTCGAACCCATTTTCCCTTTGAGCACTTCAATAGGTTTGAACCCTGACAGCACGAATGCGGGATATAAGCCCGAAAAAAATACACCCACAAGAAACAAACCAATGAGGCCGATCCAGAAATCAGTTTTTCCAAAAAGCGAGAAATTGAGATGCTGCCCCGAAAGACGATTGAACCCCGGAATAGCCAAAAAGACGATCCCTATTGCCATCAATAAGGCAAAACCATTTAGTAACGCTGATTCCGAAAGAAACTGGATAATAAGCTGCCGGCGCTGAGAACCGATCGCCTTGCGCACGCCTACTTCTCTTGCTCTCGTAAGAGCACGCGCAGTTGCAAGATTGATGTAATTTACCCATGCGATGATAACAATGAAAAATGCAATGCCCAATAAAAGATAAACTGTTTTCCCGTCGCCATTCTCGCCAGGTTCCATCATGTAATGCGAATAGAGATGAATGCTGGTTAACGGCTGTAAATGATAAGTAACACCAGCATTGTACTTCTTCATATCCTCATCAGTGAATTTCTTCACGACGGGAACGAATTTTTTTTCAACCACTGCAGGATCAGCCCCTTTTTTCAATAACAAATAAGTAAGACAGCCATCCCATTGCCATGCGGTTTCCGGTCCGTTTCCGCTCGAATCAGTTGTCCATTTTAAATATGTTGCATAGGAAATCAGCATGTCCGGCTTAAGCTGGGTATTTGCTGGGGCATCTTTATAAACAGCAGTTATCTTATAGTTGTCTCTCCGATTTAATTCAAGAGGTTTTCCAATTACATCAGTTGTTCCAAATATCTTTTTGGCTGTTTCTTCGGACAGTGCTGCCGTAAATGGTTCTTTTAACGCATTGTCTTTGTTACCCGCGATCAATGGATAGGTGAATACACTAAAGAATGAGTTGGTGGTGAAGTACACTTTTTCAACTTTCAAAGGCTGGTTGTTAACATCCGTCGTCACTCTTCCATTTCCTACCACCTTTACATAATCTTCGATCTCGGGGATGGCATCTTTAAAAGAGTTACCAACTGCATAAGCACCTGCTGCCCATTGGGTGCTCAATTTCCCCTTGTCATATCTATCTTGTTGCACACGATAGATCCTGCTCCTCTTGTCCTGGAAATTTTCATAACTCAGTTCATAAGACACATACTGCAAAATGAGCAGGCATGCAGCGATGCCAATTGCCAGTCCAAGAATATTGATCCCGGAATAAGCCTTGTGACGCATCATATTGCGCCAGGCGATTTTGAAATAACTTCTGATCATGTTTTTATTTTTTTGTCAATTGTGTAATTGTCAATTGTGATAATCAGTGATGAGTAATGAGTGGGTCACTCATTACTCATCATACATTACTCATTCGGTTCTCAATGATTTCACCGGGTTCGCAATCGCTGCTTTAATAGCCTGGAAAGCCACTGTTATCATAGTCAATAGCAGTGTCCCTAAGCCGGCACCCACATAAATACTCCAATTGATATCAGTCCTGTAACTAAAATCCTGCAGCCATTTGTGTGTTGCCCACCATGCAACGGGAAAAGCTATTACGATTGCAACGATAGCCAGGCCTACAAAATCTTTTGATAAGGCAACCGTAATGTTTCCTGCTGAAGCACCCAGTACCTTTCTTATACCTATTTCCTTGATCCGTTGCTGTGCAGCATACGAAGAAAGACCGAATAGCCCGAGACAAGCAAGCAAGATCGCAATGCCTGAAAAAAGATCCATTATCTTCCCGAGGCGGATCTCGGCATTGTATAACTTATTGTAATCGTCATCCAGGAAGCGATATTCAAAGGGCCGGTCCGGTACAAGCGTTTTCCATTTGCTTTCGAGAAAAGAGATCGTTTGCCGAAGATGTTGCCCACTGAGCTTTACCAGCAATTCCCGTCCTCTCAATTCAGTAAACAAGATAAAAGGCCCAATGGGATCATGTAATGTTTGAAAATGAAAATCTTTCACGACGCCTCTCACAAACCCCGCACGCGGACCCATGTACATTTTCTTATTAACGGCCTCCTGTGGCGACCAACCGAGTTGTTTGGCTGCAGATTCGTTTAAAATGAAATGATATACATTTTTCTCCCAATCAAAAGTTGAAACATCTTTTATATCCTGCTGCGTGAGATCCGATCCGGCAATCATCTGGAGACCGACTGTCCTGACAAAATCTTCATCGACCGGGTTGGCAGTTACATTTATCTGCTGGTCTTCAGGCATGGTCGCTGAACGCATATTGTATCCACCGCCGCCTTCAACCGGCGAGCGAACACAACGTGAAACACTGATCACACCTGGATCAGTCTTGAACTCCTGTTTTATTAAATCTATGTTCGCAAGCATCTTATCATTCATTGGCATTACCAATACATGCTCACGATCATATCCCAATTTTTTGTGTTGAATAAAGTACAGTTGTTTTCTTATACTTAAGGTTGAGATGATCAGGAAGACAGAGATCACAAATTGAAAGACGATGAGCGATCTCTTTAACCATTGACCAGAGTTTGTATTTTTAAAAGCGCCCTTAAGTACTTTCACTGGTTGAAATCCTGTCAGGATCAATGCAGGATAACCACCTGCCAACACGCTGATGCCAATTGCAACAATAAACGAAAATGCGAGAAATGGCAAGGAAAAAAGCGAAACAGCCTGGAGTTGCTTCCCGGTTAATTCATTAAATGCAGGTATTAACAGGACAGAGATTACCAAACTAAAAATGACAGATAAAATGCACAGTAATGCAGACTCGCCAATGAATTGCCAAAACAGCTGGTATTTTCCTGCGCCAATTACTTTTCGAACGCCTACTTCCTTTGCCCGTTCCATCGACCTTGCTGTGCTGAGATTGATATAGGTGGAACCTGCAATGATCAGCATTAATAAGGCTACTGCTGCGAGAATATAAATATAAACGATGTTGTTGTTCGGCTCGAAAGCATCATAAGGGGAATACAAATGAATTTTATCAAACGGTTCAAGAAACATATTGATCGTAGCTCCCTGCCCGGCCATCTCTTTCTTCATGAACGCTGGAAGCTTGGCCTGTAATTCCCTGATCGAAGTTTTGTTTTTCAATAATACGTAAGTAACGTAATTCGCATCCCAGTAAGAACTTTCATAATCCTTCGTAATACCCAGCGAAGAAAACGAGGCGAGGAAATCAAATCTTATTTGTGAATTGGAAGGACAATCTTTTGTTACGCCGGTGACCACGTAAAGATCTGTATCGCTGCCTACCTGCAACAATTTGCCAAAAGGATCTTCATCACCGAAATATTTTTTTGCTGATGACTCAGTTACCACCACTTTGTAAGGACCTTCCAACACTGAATGAGGATCGCCCTTTAATAACGTAAAAGAAAAAATGTCGAAGAAAGTGGAATCTGCATACAAGAATTTCTTCTCATTGATCATTTTGTCTTTGTAACGAACCACTCTTTCGTACTGGGTCATTTTTATGGCGGACTCTACCTCGGGGAAATTTTGTTTCAGTACGGGCGCCACTCTTACACTGGTAAAATTGCCTTTTGTGGAAGTACTGCTTCCGGCAAACTGATACTCCATGATCACACGTGCGATCCTTTTTCCGTTCTTTTCAAAATCATCATAACTAAGTTCATGCTGGATGTACAGCGCTATCAGGAGACAACACGTGAGTCCAACTGTTAATCCTACAATATTAATCGTTGAAGATGTTTTATTCTTCCACAGATGTCGCAGTGCAGTTTTTAAATAATTTTTGAACATAGAAAAAGCTTTAAGCTTTACGCTGCAAGCTATAAACTTATGGCTTGTAGCTTGCAGCCTCCCTACTCAGTCCGTAATGATTTCACCGGATTCGCCAACGCCGATTTAATCGCCCTCTGTCCCGCAGTTATCCACGCTATCACGACAGAGCCTCCAATGGCCAGTAAAAATATTGACACACTGAGTGGTATCCGGTAACTATAATTCTGCAGCCATTTATGCATAATATAATATCCGATCGGTGCCGAAATAGCAAATGCAATAATGATGAGCAACGTAAATTCCTTTGACATCAGGTAAACAATATGACGTACTGACGCGCCGAGCACTTTGCGAATACCCACTTCTTTCGTTCGCTGAACAGCCATAAATGAAACAAGTCCATATAAACCAAGGCAGGAGATGAAAATGGCAATAGCCGCAAAAATTTTATATAGTATTGAAAGCTGGCTTTCCTGCTTGTAAAAACTGGCGATGGTGTCGTCCAGGAACTTATACTCGTACACATAGTTGGAAAAAGTCTCGTTCCATAATTTTTCAACAAATGGCAGTACCGATTTCTCAGCTCCCGGTTTTATTTTAATGTTGATCGTTTGATAAACATCTTTCCAGGTACTTAATATAACGGGTGCCATAGGTTCTCTTAACGAAAAAGAATTAAAATCTCTTATTACGCCGACGATGTTTCCAACTTTGCCACCATCCCAGAAATTGATTTCCTTCCCGATAGCGTCCTGTGGATCACGAACCCCGAGCTTGCGGAGAAGGGTTTCGTTGACCACGAACTCTTTTACAGTATCGCTGGGATAATAGGGGCGACCCGCGACAAATTTTAAATTAAAGGTTTTGAAATATTCGGGATCAGACCATTTCAGATTAGCGCTGAAGTCGGTTGTTTTTGTTGCGTGGTTAAATTTAAAGTCACTATTCCAGTTGCCATCGGCAGAAGGACTGGCAAAGCTGAAACTTACATTTGTTATGTCCCTATTTGAAAGCAATTCATTGCGGAGATAATCAATGCTCGAATGAGTGGAAAAGGTGCTGTCACTCGGAAAAGGTACATTGATGATGGCGGCTTTGTCGAAGCCAAGTGATGCATTCCTAAAAAAATTCATTTGACTAACCACTATCAGCATACCAATAATTAGAATTTGCGCGATCGCAAATTGTAAAACAACCAAAACCCGCCGCATGGAAATACCACCTACCGTTTTTGCGGTGATCTTGCTCTTCAATGCCGTGATCGGGTTAAAACCTGATAAAATGATCGCGGGGTAAAGACCCGACAGGATAGTAACGGAAACTGTTATGATGAGTATTGATAAGGCGAGCCACGGATTGAAAATGAAATTCATTGTCATTTTTGTTTCCAGCAATCTGTTGAGAAACGGCAAGGTAATTTCCGCTACCAAAATGGCAAGAATAACAGCCGTGATGGTGATTAACGCTGTTTCACCCAAAAATTGAATCGCAAGTTGACGGCGATTGCTTCCTAAAACTTTTCTTACACCAACTTCTCTTGAGCGGTTTACTGCCTGGGCCGTGGCAAGATTTATGAAATTTACACAGGCAATAACGATCAGAAATAGCCCGATGAAAGCAAGTGCCTTGATCAGTGAATGGCTAAATGTATGACCCCTGAAATTTCCAAAGCGGTCATCGAAATGTATCTCAGACAATGGTTGTGTTACATATGCATCTTTAGCGTACTCGACAGGCTTATGTTTTTTTGCAAATGCCTTTAGTTGTGTATCGAACTTTACAGGAGATAATTCTGGTGGCAAAATAACGAAAGTATAAGCTCCTCCGAATGTGCTAACCCAATCGTTTAAATTGTTTTTGATATACGTATTTTCCAGCGCTGAATAAGCAACCACAACAGAGAGCGGAAAATCGGTGTTTGCAGGTATGTTTTTTAAGATGCCGGTTACCTTATAAAGAGTTTTGTTATTGTACTTAAATGTTTTTCCAATAGCCGACTTCCAGTCGCCATAAAATTTTTCTGCGGTAGCCTGGGTTAGTACGGCACTATGCGGATCTTTCAAACTGCTTTGAGGATTTCCTTCAAGCCATCCAAAATCGAACATTTTAAAGAACTCCGGCTCGGCATAGTAGAAATTGTCTTCCTTAAGTTTTTTCAATTGCCGATCGCTCTGCTCTATGGTTATCTGATCGCCGTTTCTGAAAATGGAAGCTACTTCCCTGATCTGCGGAAAATCTATCCTAAGCGCCGCAGCAACGGGAAAAGAAATGCCATCGGAATAACTGAGACCATCCTGCGAATGCAACTCAGTGTTCAAGCGGTAAATACTATTCTTCTTCTTGTGAAAATTATCGAAGCTGGTTTCATACTGGATCACCAAAAATATCAACAGGCTTGCTGCAACCCCGACAGTGAGTCCAAGCACATTGATGATCGCATAACTTTTGTTTCTGTTTAAATTTCTGAAAGCGGTTTTAAGATAGTTTTTGAACATGGAAGTTGATTTCTGATGTGTGATTTAAGATGTCTGATTTATGACAATTCACGTTTCACGTTTCACGTTTGACGTTTCACCGGAATCATTCCGTCCTTAAACTCTTCACCGGGTTCGCAATCGCCGCTCTTATCGCCTGGAAACTTATCGTACAAAA
>Ga0207674_10009225_pt1 | contig 11306 bp, 8 predicted proteins | sample KBSCornC72_FD_184303 | JGI IMG/M metagenome (GOLD analysis project Ga0207674, IMG submission 184303) | Corn rhizosphere microbial communities from Kellogg Biological Station, Michigan, USA - KBS Corn C7-2 (SPAdes) (version 2) | ecosystem: Host-associated > Plants > Roots > Rhizosphere > Soil ...
CCCACGCGCCGCGCACCTGGGTCGGCTGGCTGAACGCGGGTGCGCTGGACCGGGTCCGGGACCGGCTGATCGACGTCGGCGTGCTGGCCCGCGGCACGTCGCGTCGGCTCGGCCTCGGCAAGGCCCGGTACCGCATCGACGAGAACGCGGTGGTGACGTCGCACGCCCGCACCCGGTACGCGGTGCTCGGTTTGGAACGGCCGGCGCCGGAGACCGCGGCCCTCTGCGGGCTGATCGCGGTGCTGCGCCTGGAGGGTGGCCTGTACGTCAACCTGTCCGCGGCCGACGTGCTCAACCGGCTGGAGATGATCGGCCGGAACACGCCACGCGAGGTCAGGGAGATGATCGCCGCCGTCGACGCCGCGTCCGCGTCGGCAAGCGTGTCGATGTATCGGTAACGTTGGGGCGCCGATCCTGCCGACGTGGCGGCTACACGTCGGCAGGATCGGCGTTCACCGGTCCGTGGTGTGGGCGGGCGCCGCCCGCCCACACCGGTACCGATGGATGCGGATCCGAGCACCGAGGAGCGTTGTCGTCAGGCCTTCAGGCCCCACTCCTCGATGTTGTAGGTCGGTCCCGCACTGGTCGGGTTGTTGCGCACGTTCACGAAGTCCGAGTAGACCGCGAGGAACACGGCCTTCTGGAACAGCGGCAGGTTGTAGGCGTCCTTGACCATCAGCTCGTCCATCTGGTTGAACAGGTCGCGCGCCTTGTCCATGTCGAACTCCTTGATCGCCTGCTCGACCAGCGCGTCGGCCTCCTTGTTGGACCAGTGGCCGTAGTTGCCGCCGCCGCCGGTGGTGAACAGGTCCTTCTTGTCCGACAGGAACGGCGTGCCCACCCAGCCGAAGATGATCAGGTCGAAGTCGCCCGTGCTCAGCGTGTTGCCGAGCTTGTCGGTCGGCTCGATCTTCATCTCGATGCCGATCTTCGCCAGGCTCGCCTGGACCAGTTCGGCGGTCTGCTGGCGCAGCTGGTTGCCGGTCGTGTACCGGAACCGCAGCGGGCCGACGGCGTCACCGGACGGGGTGGTCAGCTTGTTGCCGTTGAGCTTGTAGCCGGCGTCGGTGAGGATCTTCTTCGCCTTCTCGACGTCGCCGCTGCCCTGTCCGGACGCGGTCACGTTGTCCTTGAAGCCGGCCGTGCCGGGCATGAAGATGTGGTTGTTCAGCGGCGCCGCGTTCTTGAAGAACGTCCCGACGGTGTGATCGATGATCGCCTTGCGGTCGATCACGGTGAAGATCGCCTGGCGCAGCGGCGTGTCCTTCAACCACTTGTTCTCGAGGTTGAGGTCGATGTGCTCCCAGTTCGGGCCCTTGCTCAGGTTGAAGTTCACCCCGGGCAGGTTCGCGACCTGCGCGACCAGGTCGGCGTTGGGCTGCGACGTGAGTGCGAGGACCTCCTTGTTGCGCAGCGCGGCGGCGTGCTGCGCCTGGTCCTCGAGGATCCGGAAGACGACCTTCTCCAGGGAGGGCTTCGTCTTGCCGTACCACTTCGGGTTGGGCACCAGCGTCACCGAGACGTCAGGAACCTGTTCCGAGATCTTGTACGGGCCACCGGACCAGGTCGGCGGCTTCTCCTTGAACGCGTCGAACGCGGCCTTGAGGCCGGCCGGCGTGTTCAGGTCGCCCGCCTGCGCCGCGACGTGCGCCGGGTACAGGAACGGGAACAGGCTCATGTAGTCCGGGTACGGGCTCTTGAACGTGACGGTGACTGTCTTGTCTTCGTCCGAACCCACGACCGAGGACATGACGTCGTAACCGGCCGACGCGGCCGGCGTGCAGTCCGGGCAGTCGGTCAGGTTGTTGGACTTCCAGAAGTAGATGAAGTCCTTGGCCGAGATCGGCGTCCCGTCGTCCCAGACCGCCTCCTTGCGGATCTTGAACACCAGCGTCATCGGGTCCTTGCTGGTGAGCTTCGGCTCCTCGGAGAACAGGTCGGGGTTCCACCGCACCGACGAGTCCGGGTCGGTGATGAACGGCACCGGCAGCAGGCCGGTCATGACCTGCGCGGTCTCGAACGTCGAGCCGTCCGTGTCGAACACGTTCCAGTTCGGGAGCTTCTTCTCGATCGCTATCGTGAACGTGCCGCCCTGCTTGGTCGGGCCGCTGTTGCAGGTGTTGGGCTTCGCGTCGCACTCGGCGAAGCCCGGCGAGTACTGACTCGGTGCTGCCTTGTTTCCGGATCCACAGGCGGCCGTGGCTAGCAACGCGACCAGGCCGGCCGCCACCACCTTTACGGTGACGCGCATGGGCACTCCTTGAAGTAGCTGGTAGCAGCCAGCGTCGAGGGGTCGCGTCGGCGGTAACAACGACTTTCAGCGCTGGCTGAAACCGCGCCCCGAACGCGACTGAGCCGTGCCCTATTCGTGATGCATCCTTTTCCGCCTCTCGTGAATCCCTTATCTAGAAGGACTTCTGCGTCGTCCACAGTGGACAACAGAGGTGGGGCGATGCTGCGTCTGCAGTTCTCGGCGAGTGATCTGGCGAGGGTGCGCCTGCGCGGCACCCTCGGCCCGCTCCCGGAGACGCTGCTGGCGCTGCGCGCGCTGCGCTCCTCGCGCGACGCCGGCCCGCTCGCCGAGTGGCGCCGCCGGGTCCTGTCCCGCCTGCCGCCGGCCGCCTCCATGGCCCGGCTGCTGCCGCCGGGCTGGACCGCCGCCGACGTGTTCGCGCTCGTCGGCCCCGCGGCCACCGTCGAGCAGGGGCTGGCGGCGCTGCGGCGCGGTTCGCCCTTCGATCCAGGCGCGGCGTCCGCGCCGGTCGAGGTCGGTGGCGCGGGTACCGGTCCGATTTCCGACCCGGAACCGGCGGGACGCGCGCCGGCCGGCCGGTTGCTGGCCAGCCGGGCCGGGACGCGGCCGGGCGGGCTGGACCGGTTGGCGGCGCTGCTCGCCGTCAGCTACGAGTTGGGCGTCGCGCCGCACTGGCCGGCGATGCGCGCGCACCTCGACGCGGAACGCGCCACCCGGGCCCGCATCCTCGCCGACGGGGGCATCGACAGGCTGTTCGCCACGCTCCATCCGGCGCTGCGCTGGCGGCCGCCGGTGCTGGAACTGCCGGCCCTGCCGCGGCCCGAGTCGGGTGGCGTCATCGAGTGCCGGCTCGCCGGCCGCGGCCTCGACGTCGTCCCGTCGGTGTTCTGCCGCGACACGCCGGAGGCCTACCTGCCGGCCGACGGCGGCCCCGGTGTGTTGATCTACCCGGTTCCCGACCATGCGACGGTCCTGCGCGAACCGGCCGACGAGGTGCCCGACGGCCTCGCCGGGCGGGCCGGCCAGTCCGGCCTCGCCGGCCTGCTGGGCCCGACCCGGGCGGCGGTGCTGGCGGCGCTCGCCGGCGGCAGCACGACGGGCGAGGTGGCGCGGCGGCTGCGGATCAGCCCGGCCGGGGCGAGCCAGCACGCGACGGTGCTCCGGCGGGCCGGCCTGATCCTGAGCACCAGGCGCGGCAACAACGTGCTGCACACGCTGACGCCGCTCGGCACGGCCCTGCTGGACGGTTGGCTCGCCAGCTAGCCCTCAGGTGTCGGCGCGCGGCTGGAACCCGCCGATGAGCTGGTTGAAGTAGCTGGTTCGCGCGCCGACGTCGTAGTCGGGCAGCGAGACGCTGATCGCGTAGCAGATGCCCCTGTCGACGAACCAGCGGCTGACCGTTCGCATCGGCCCGGGATCGGTGTAGGTGTACTCCCACTGGACGCCACCGGCGAAATAGTCGACGGCCCGCAGCTCGACGTTCTTGTAGTTCTGCGGCGGGTTGTCGGTCCCGGCGCTCCACGCCTGGTCCATGGCCCTCGCCGCCGCGATCGCGCCGCCGTTCGGCACGGGCCAGCGCTTCATGGTGAGCACCTTCGGGCCGTCGGGCTCGTGCAGGCGGGTCGTCGGGCCGTCGCGCTCGATCTTCCACCCGAGCGGGGCCACCATCCGGAAGCGACCGGGCTCCTCGTAGTAGGTCCAGCCGGGGTAGGGGGCGATGCGGTCGGTCGGCAGCGCCGCGCTCGAGGTCACCAGGGCGGTCGGCTCGGCGGTCGGGCTCGGCCGGGCGGCCGCCGCGGTGCTCGACGCGCCGGCGTTCGGCTTGTCGGGGTCCGCCGAGTCGCGGTTCACGATCAGCATCGTCGCCCCGCCGAGCGCGACAGCGAGCAGCACGGCGGCCGTCGCGATCAGCCAGCCGCGGCGGCTCGGGCCGCGCGGTCCCGGCTCGGGTGCCAGGGTGGCGGGCTGGCTCACGCCGGTCGGCGGCGGTTCGGGCAGCGAGTACGACGCGATCGGGACCACCGACCCGCCATCGCCGTTCTGGCCGTTCTGGCCGTTCTGGCTGTTCTGGCCGTTCTGGCCGTTCTGGCCGTTCTGGCCGTTTTCGCCGGCCGGGGCGGGGCGCTGGCGGGGCAGCCGGCGGGGCTTGCCGCGAGCGTCGCTGTCGACGATCCGTTCCAGATACCGCTCGACCTCGCTGGCGCGCAGCCGGGCCCGCGGGTCCTTGCGCAGCAGGCCGGTGATGACCTGCTTGAGCGCGCCTGCGTGGGCCGGGGCGGGCGGCTTCTCGGTGGCCAGCGCGGTGAGCGAGGCCATGGCCGTCGAGCGGGCGTACGGCGAGGCGCCCTCGACGGCGGCGTACAGCGTCGCGCCCAGCGACCAGAGGTCGGCCTCAACGGAGGAGACCCCGTGCTTGGCCCGTTCGGGGGCCACGTACTCCGGCGATCCCCACACCAGGCCGGGCCGGGTGACCGAGCCCTCCCCGCCCTCGAAGGTCGCCAGGCCGAAGTCGGTGAGGACCACCCGGCCGTCCTCGGCGATCAGCACGTTGCCCGGCTTCACGTCGCGGTGCAGTACCCCGGCCGAGTGGGCCGCGTCCAGCGCCCGCAGGATCGCGAGGCCGATGGCCGCCGCCCGCGGCCCGGCGACCGGCCCCTCCTCCACGAGGATGGTCTGCAGGCTCTGCGACTTGACGTACTCCATGACGATCCACGGCCGGTCGTCGACGCCGAGGACGTCGTAGATCTGGACGACGTTCGGGTGGCTGAGCCGCGCCGCCGTGCGAGCCTCGCGCAGCGTGCGGATGCGCAGCTCCTCGCGCTCCGCCGCCGAGAGGTCGATCGGAATGTTGACCTCTTTGATTGCGACGTCGCGGTGCAGCACCTCGTCCCGCGCCAGCCACACCCGGCCCATGCCGCCATTGCCAAGCGGCTCTAGCAGGCGGTACCGCCCGGCGAGGAGGGCCGGCGACATAGTCATCACAAACACTGTATGACCTGCGCCGGTAGGTGCGCATGACCCCTGTCGGGGTTCGTGGACGGATACAGGTGAACGCGCCGAAAGTCGGATTAGCCGGAATAGGGTCAGACACTGGTGCGCGGGTAGGCCGGGCGCAACGGCAGCCGCGGCGTCGGCACCGCCCCGTGGTTCGGGCATATCGCCGGCTGCGGGTGGTTGTGCGCACCGGGATGGGCGTTGGCCGGCCCGTGCGAGCCGCGGCCGTGCTGCTGCGGCAGCCGGGGCGACGGGCGCGGCGCCGGCCGGGCCAGCACCGGGCGGCCGGTGCTGGCCAGGGTGGCCGCTTCGGCGTCGAGGTAGAAGTTCGGCCGCAGGTCGAACTCCTCGTAGTAACGGTGGAAGACGGGCGTCGCGCCGCCCGAGATCGGCGGGACGATCCACGTCCAATCGGCCGGTACCGGCCGGCCGGCGCGCTCCTCCCGGGTGCAGTGGCTGATGAAGTGCCTGGACTCCGTGTGGTGGTCGCTGATCCGGGCGCCGGCCCGGTCGAACGACCACAGCACCGCCCGGTTCAGCTCGACGAGGGCCCGGTCCCGCCACAGTGAGCGCTCGGTCGACGTGTCCAGGCCCATCGCCTTGGCCACGATCGGCACCATGTTGAACCGGTCGGGGTCGGCCAGGTTGCGGGCGCCGATTTCGGTGCCCAGGTACCAGCCGTTGAACGGCGCCAGCGGATAGTCGACGCCGCCGATCGTCAGCCGCATGTTCGAGATCGCCGGCACCGCGTGCCAGCGCAGCCCGAGGTCGGCGAACCAGGGCAGCTCGGGGTGGACCAGCGGCACCTCCCAGACCGCCGCGTCGGGCAGCTCGAAGACGCGCACGCCGTCGGCCGGGGTCTGCACCACCACCGGCAGGACGTCGAACGCCTCGCCCTTGCCCCGCCAGCCGCGCTCCACCACGGCGGTGGTGAAGTCGACGTAGCGCGGGTCGCCGAGCACCGTCCCGTCGGCGCGGACGTAGCCCGCGTACCGGACCAACTGCTCGTTCCAGACGCGGGCGAACGGGCGTCCGGGCGCGGCCGGGCCGAAGATGCTGATCACCGGGCGGATCGCCCGGCGATTACGGTCGCCGGCGACGCGCAGGTGCTCCACGAGCTCGGTGAAGATCTCGTCGGCCGCGGTCACGTGCCGGCAGTCGCGCACCACGAGGCTGTGCCAGTACAGCCGGCCGATGCAGCGGCTCGAGTTGCGCCAGGCCAGCTTCGCGCCGTAGGTCAACTCCGTCGACGTGTGGGTGTACGTGCCGGTGGCCGCCACCTCCGCCTCGACCTCGGCGATCCGGTGGGCGACCGGGCCGAGGCCCGGGTTGTCGGCATGTACCTGCCGGAGAAACTCGGCGGCCTCGGCGGTGTTGACCGGGGCGTCCGGCCGCCAGGGCATCGTGGGCGCATCGCGGTATCCGGGGACGGGCACGGAGCGGATTTTGAGCCGCGCCGGATCGCAAAGATCGCACGGGCTGTCCGACGGGGGTTGGCGTTCCCCCGGCCCGGGTAACCCGGCCGCGCAGGGTCGTTATCGTGGGCACGTGCCGAAGGGAGGGCGCGGTGGCTGACCCCGCGACCGTCGATGATCTCGAGCCGGGCGACCACGCCTGCCTCACCTTCTCCGACGCCGACGAGCGGCTCGACATCGTCGCCGCCTTCGTGCGCGACGGGCTGGACCGCGGCGACAAGGTCGTGTGCCTCACCGACACGCTGCCGCCCGACGACCTGTCGGCGGAGCTGTCCGAGCGCGGGTTGCCGGTGGCGTCCACCATGTGCAGCGGCCAGCTCGAACTGGTACCGAGCGTGTCGGCGTACATCGCCGGGGGCACGTTCGACCCCGAGCAGGTGATCAGCGGGCTGCGCAGCCGGATCGACGGCGCGCTCGCTGCCGGCTACCCGGGCCTGCGGATCTCGGCCGACATGGTGTGGGCGCTGCGCCCGGTCAGCGGGCTGGAGCAGTTGCTGACCTTCGAGGTGCAGTTCAGCGAGCTGCTCGCCACCCGCCGGGCGCTCGCGGTGTGCCAGTACGACAGGGAGGGCTTCGACGCCGTCTCGCTGGCCGGCGCCGCGTCGGTGCACTCGCGCGGCGTCGCCGCGGTCACCTACCACAGCGACGCCGTGCTGCGGATCTGCCGGCAGCACATCCCGCCCGGGGTGCGGATCGCCGGCGAGCTCGACTACCGCGGCCTCGACGCGCTGATCAGGGCGCTGGCCGAGGGCGTTCGGCTGGACCAGGCCCTGTTCCTCAACCTCTCCCAGCTCCGCTTCATCGACGTCGCCGCGGCCGGCGTGGTCCTGCAGACCGCCCTCGGTCTCACCGGCGGACGGTTCATGACTGTCGTATGCCAGCCCGCGGTCGGCAAGGTGCTGCGCGCCCTCGGTGGTGATGAGCTACCCGCACTCAAGCTGGTCATCCGTGATGTCGGCTAGCTGGCAGAGGCAGAACGACGGCAGTTCGTCGGGCCGCGCGCCCGACGGGATGCAGCAGCGGTTCGAGGCGGGCACCCTGGTGTCGTTGCGGTCGGCGGTCGCCGCGCACGGCAGCGCGCTGGGCCTGGCCGACGGCCGGGTCGAAGACCTGGTGCTGGTGGCGCACGAGCTGGCCACCAACGCGGTGCGCCACGGCGGCGGCGCCGGGCGGTTGCGCCTGTGGCGGGTGGACGGCTCGGTGTTCTGCGAGGTGACCGACGCGGGCGCGGGCTTCGTGTTCCCATCTCCCGACCGGTTGCGCCGACCCGACCTGGGGGCGTCCGGTGGACGTGGCCTGTGGATCGTGGCCCGGCTGGTCGACCACATGCGGGTGGACTCTGGCAATGCCGGCACCGTCGCCCTGGTGGAGATCCGCCTCTAGCCGCAATGCCGCTGAGTTAAGCGTTCGCGGAGATCTTGGAGTCCCGTCGCCCCTATGACGGCCACGAGACTCCAAGATCTCGAAACCGTCGAGGAGAACGGAGTGGACGTCCAAGATCGCGGACAGGGGAGGCGGGCACACTGGACCGGTGAGCGAGCGGTGAGGAGGGCGTGCGCGGGGATCGCCGGAGCCTGCGCGGTGTTCGCCGCGGTGGCGATCGGGATCGCTACCGCGGCGACGGGGACCGTCTACGGGTACGTGAGCGAGGCCGGTGCGCCCGGCGCACCGCTGCGCGGCCTGTACCGCGCCGGCGTGTACGGCGTCGCCATCGCGCTCGCCTTCTTCGCCGCCGCGATCATCGCCCTCGTGCGCGAGGAGGACCGGCGCGGCACGCTACTGCGCAGCGCGGCGCCGGGCAGCCCCAGCCGCTGGGCGGGGGTCAGCCGCTGGGCGGTCGGCCCCGCCGGCGTGGCGCTCGCGTTCGCCGCGGCTGCCCCGCTCGCCGCGACCTCGGGAGCGGTGTCGTGCACGCCGGGCTGCCCGCTGCCACCGTTCGAGAGCCCGAGCCAGAGCGACATCGTGCACGCGCTGGCCAGCATCGGCGGGTTCGGGCTGGCGACGGGCGCGATGCTGCTGCTCGCCATCGGCGAGGCCGGAGCGGTGGGTTCGAGCGGCCCTGCCGGCGCCACGGCCGAGGCCGCCGGCGCCACGGCCGAGGCCGTGCGGACGCGCGACCCGCTACGGGCCGCCAGCCGGGTGAGCGCCGGCCTGCTGGTGCCGCTCCTCGCCATCACCGGCCTGGTGATGCTCGTCACCGGGCGCGGCCTGCTCGCCGGCCTGCTGGAACGCGCCGCTCTCGGCGTCGCCCTGGGGTGGCTCGTGACCGCGGCCGTGACCGTGACGATCAGGCGCCCGCCCGACGGCGCCGCGGCCGGCCGCCTGTCGACGGCCATCCGCCGGCGGACCTGAGCCAGCGTGACCCAGCCGATCGCGACCCCCGGCAGCCCGAACAGCAGCGTGGTGAAGACGTTCGAGCTGCCGAACACCGCGGTTCCGACGCCCTTCGCCACGAGGCCGAGCGTCACGTAGCCGGCACCCCACATCGCGGAGCCGACGGCGGAGTAGCCGAGGAAGCGGCGGTACGGCATGCGCAGGCTGCCGGCCGCGATCGGGACGATCGTGTTGAAGACCGGCAGGAACGGCGCGGCCAGCACGACCCGGCCCCCACCGCGGGCCACCAGGTCTTCGGCGCGGGCCCACCGCTCGGCCCCGATCCGCCGCCCGAGCCAGCTGCGCCGCAGCGGCCCGGCCAGGAACCGGCCGACGGTGAACGTGATCGTCCAGCCGGCGAGCGTGCCGCACACGACCGCCAGCACGACGGCCGTGGCGGCGAGCGGGCCACGGGTGGCGACCGCCGCGAGCACAGCGACGTCGGCCGGGATCAGAACGCCCAGCACCGGAATGGAATCGAGCACGAGGACGAAGCCGACGAACACGCTGACGAGTGCGGTCGACAGCTCTTGCGCTGACCCGATCAACCCGTCCATCTCGATGCCTTCCCCCTGTGCCGCCCCGTCCCGGCGACCCTTCAAGCACGCTATGGAACGCGGCCGCGAAGGGCATCCGGGTTTCACCCCCGGACCGGGCCGGGGGATTCCCCCGACTGGCCGCCGCTCACGCTGCGGCCCATCGGTTCAGCTTCCGCCCATGATCCTGAGAATCGGCTGAGGTGTGGCTGCGGGCACACGTAACCTGCGCCACACACAAGGCATAGCAGGGGGGTATGACAAGACGTGGCTACGGGCGAGCCTCGTGTCCGGGCCGGCCGCGCGTCCGGCGCCGTTCCTTCAGCTCGGCCTCGTACAGGTGCCGCCGGCCGCCGGCAAGCGTATCGCGGGCATCCCGCTCGAGCTGCCGAAACTCGGCGTAGTAACCGTCGTCGTACTCCTCGACGAGCTGGAATGTCCAGCGGCCGCCGATGACGTTGCGGCCGATGAGGTCGGTGGTGAGCCGGTCGGCGATCGCGTCGTGGCCGGCCGCCCGGAACAGCTCCACCGCGTCGTCGAGGAGGAAGTCGGCCTTGCCGGTCAGCTGATGCATCGAGTAGAGGTGCCCGCGCACCCGCTCGACCGTCTCCAGCGCCTCGCTCAGCTTGCCCAGCGCCTCGACGGTCTCGTCGGTGACGCCGGCGGGCCGGCAGTGGGCGGGCGTTGGTCGATCGTCGCTGGGCATGGCCGGGTCTTACCCGGTGACCACGTACCAGACACCCGCCGCGGCGAGCAACACTCCCAGGGTCAGCACCAGGACCAGGGTGAGGCGGTGACGGGCCCACCAGGAGGCCGGCTGCTCACCCGTCGGCTCCGGCGCCGGCCGCTCCACCCCACCCGGCGCGGCCCGGGCCGGCCGCGGCCGCGGGCTCGGCCGCTCCTCCGCCGGTGCGTTTGCCCGGTGCGCGACGGCCACCTGGGGGTCGCTGTCGTCGACGGCCACGATGTCGGCAACGATCGCCGTGATGTTGTCCGGGCCGCCGGCCCGCAGAGCCAGGTCGATCAGGCGCTCGGCGCACGCGTCCGCGTCGCGGTAGTCGCGCAGCACGTCGCCCATCGTGGCCATGCTGACGACGTTGCTGAGGCCGTCGCTGCACAGCAGGTACCGGTCGCCCTTGATCGCCTCGCGCACGGAGTAGTTCGGCTCGATCGGCTCGCCCTGCAGCACCTGCGTCACCAGCGAGCGGTGCGGGTGGTGGCTGGCCTCCTCGGCGGTGATCGCGCCCTCGTCGACGAGCATCTGGACGTACGTGTGGTCCTTCGTCACCTGCCGCAGCCGGCCGTCGCGCAACAGGTAGGCACGGGAGTCGCCGATGTGCACCATGGCGATCGCCCGTCCCGAGATCAGCAGCGCGGTCAGCGTGGTGCCCATGCCGCGCAGCTCCGGGTTCGCGTCGACGCCCTCCCGCAGCTCCTCGTTCGCCGCCACGACCGTCTGGTCGAGAGCGTCGATCATGGCGGCGGTCGGAACGTCCTGGTCCAGCTCGGACAGCTTGGTGATGACGACGCTGCTCGCCAGGTCACCGGCCGCCATGCCGCCCATGCCGTCGGCGACCGCGAGCAGGCGGTCACCCGCGTGGTAGGAGTCCTGGTTGTTCCGGCGAACCAACCCGGTCTCGGACCGCGCGGCGAACAGCAGCGCAAGCGGACGTG
>Ga0207674_10009227_pt1 | contig 11305 bp, 10 predicted proteins | sample KBSCornC72_FD_184303 | JGI IMG/M metagenome (GOLD analysis project Ga0207674, IMG submission 184303) | Corn rhizosphere microbial communities from Kellogg Biological Station, Michigan, USA - KBS Corn C7-2 (SPAdes) (version 2) | ecosystem: Host-associated > Plants > Roots > Rhizosphere > Soil ...
CGGATCGACGAGGAGCTCGGATTCGTCGAGTGCGGCTATTGCGACCGGCGTTTCGTCCTTGAGGGGGGACCGGCGGACCAGCAGGCGGCATGACCGCCCTCGATCCCAGACGGTTCCTCTACCGCGATCTCGATCCGGATGCGGCGAAGCGGCTGGCCGGAACGCACTTGTCGGGACACGACGATGGCGAGCTCTACCTCCAGTACAGCGCGAGCGAGGCCTTCGGGTTCGATGACGGCCGGCTGAAGACCGCCGACTATCACAGCAGCTCGGGCTTCGGTCTCCGCGGCGTTTCCGGTGAGACCACCGCTTTCGCCCACGCCAACGAAATCAGCGAGGCCGCGATCGACCGCGCCGCGGCGACGCTGAAGCTGCTCGACCCCGCCAAGGGTCTGCCGGCGCCTCATCCGCCGCGCACCAATCAGGCGATGTATGGTGCCGACGATCCGCTGAGCCTGATTCCGTTCGCCGACAAGGTCGCATTGTGCCAGCGGATCGACGCCGCGGCGCGCGCCCGCGATCCCAGGGTGGCGCAGGTCAGCGTCAGTCTTGCTGCGAGCTGGAGCGTGATCGACATCGTCCGTGCCGACGGCTTCATCGCCTCCGATGTACGTCCGCTCGTCCGCCTCAACGTTCAGATCGTCGCCGAACAGAATGGCCGCCGGGAAACCGGCTATCACGGTCTTGGCGGACGTTATCTCTACGACAATCTGTTCGACGAGACTCAATGGAGCCGCGCGATCGACATCGCGCTCGCACAGGCGCTCACCAATCTCGATTCCGTCGCAGCGCCCGCGGGGGAAATGCAGGTCGTGCTCGGTCCGGGCTGGCCGGGCGTGTTGCTGCATGAAGCTGTTGGTCACGGGCTGGAGGGCGACTTCAACCGCAAGGGCACGTCGGCCTTTTCCGGACGGATTGGCGAACGCGTGGCGGCACCCGGAGTCACTGTGGTCGACGACGGCGCGATCGAGAGCCGCCGCGGCTCGCTGACAATCGACGACGAAGGCACGCCGACTGGGCGCACCTGCCTGATCGAGGACGGCATCCTCAAGGGCTATTTGCAGGACCGCCTCAACGCCCGGCTGATGGGCATGGAGCCGACCGGCAACGGCCGCCGCGAGAGCTTCGCCCATGCGCCGATGCCGCGGATGACGAACACCTTCATGCTCGGCGGCAGCGATGATCCAGACGAGCTGGTCAGCCGCGTCACCGACGGCATCTATGCCAAAAGCTTCGGCGGCGGACAGGTCGACATCACCAGCGGCAAGTTCGTGTTCGGCTGCACCGAGGCCTACCGCATCCGCGGCGGCAAGATTGCCGAGCCGATCAAGGGTGCGACCCTGATCGGCGACGGGCCCACCGTGCTCACCCGAGTGAAAGGGATCGGCAACGATCTTGCGCTCGACGAGGGCGTCGGCGTGTGCGGCAAGGGCGGGCAGAGCGTCCCCGCCGGTGTCGGACAGCCGACGCTGCTGATCGATGGGCTCACCGTCGGGGGAACCGCCGCTTGAGCGAGGACTGGCGGGCGCAGGTTCTCAAATTCTGGTTCGGGCTCGATCCGGAATTATGGTGGAACGGCGGCGCCGACCTCGACCACCGCATCAAGCAGCAGTTCGTGAAACTGTGGTTCGAGAAGCGCGAGCTCCCAATAGACTCGTTCCTGGACGATCCGCTGACGGCTCTCGCGGCGGTGATCCTGTTCGACCAGTTCCCGCGCAACATGTTTCGCGGCCATGCCGAGCAGTTCGCAACCGACCCGCTGGCGCTGGGAATTGCGAGGGCGGCAATCGAAAAGGGACTGGATGAGCAGCTGCCGGCGAACGAGCGCGCTTTCCTCTACATGCCGTTCCAGCACAGCGAGGATATGGACGACCAGAACCGTTCGATGTTGCTGTTTACCGCGCTCGGCGATCAGACGAACCTCAAATATGCGCGCAAGCACCACGACATCATCGAGCGCTTCGGCCGCTTCCCGCACCGCAACCTGATCCTCGGCCGCGAGCCGCGCGCGGCTGAGATCGCCGCCGGCAAGGTGGTGCCCTGGTGAGCGGCCTCGTCGAGGCCGCCCGCTTTAACAAGCCTGTCCAGGCCGACCTCTGCCGCATGTTCCTTGAAAGCCATGGCATCGACGCGCTGGTGTTCGACACGCAGAGCTACGGCTATTCCGAAGGCGCGATGGTCGGTGTCAGGGTGATGGTGCTCGAGGAAGAATTGGACGAAGCGCAACAAGCCTTGCGCGATTACGAACCCTAGAGAAGGTGCGCGATCGGGCTCGGATCGAAGCCGGCTTCGGTCAGGCAGCGGCGGACTTCCTCCGTCGACGCCCCTTCTTCACGCTTGGCCAGTCCAAGCGCCATCGCCGAGCGCGTACCTGAGCGGCAGAAGGCGAGCAGCTTGCCGCCTTCCGCCTCGCGCAACGCTTTTTGCATTTCCTCGACGTCGGCCGGACCGATTCCGCGAATGATCGGAACGAAGCGATAGTCGATCCCCGCTGCCGCGGCAGCCTCTTCGATATCGCCGGCAAGCGGCTGTCCCGGCTCTTCTCCGTCCGGACGATTGTTGACCAGGATGGTGATGCCCTGTTCCGCCAGACCGGCGACCTCGTGCGGCGCGACCTGGCCGCTGACCATGACGGTGTCGTCGAGCTGGCGGATCATGGCCTAAAGCCCTCGCTCGGGCTTGGTGCTCGCCGGCGGCTGCGCGGGAACCGGAGCAGCGGGGGGCGGCGTCGCAGCGGCCCCGCCGTTTAGCCCATAATAGTCGAGATAGGGCTGGATCTGCGCGTCATGGCCGGCCCAGTTGCGGTACATCTCGGCCAGATCGAGTGTGTTGCCGCGCGACAGCACCATGTCGCGGAAGCGCTGGCCGTTGGCGCGGGTCAGGCCACCGTGTGTCTGGAACCAGTTGAACGCATCCTGGCCGAGCATCCGCGTCCAGGCATAAGCATAATAGCTCGCCGAATAACCGTTGCTCCAGATGTGGAGGAAATAGCTCGAGCGGTAGCGGGGTGGCACGTCGGCGGTGTCGAACCCGCTCTTGGCGAGCGCGTCGGCCTCGAACTTGTCGACATCCTGGCGCGGCGCGTTCGGCGCCAGCGAATGCCAGTCGAGGTCGAGCCGCGCCGCTTCGAGCGCCTCGCCGACTTCGTATCCCTGGTTGAACGTCCGCGCGGCCATGATCTTCTGGACCAGCGCCGGCGGGATCGTCTGCCCGGTCTGATAATGGACCGCATAGTGCGGCAGGATCTTGGGATCGAGCGCCCAATTCTCGTTGAACTGCGACGGGAACTCGACAAAGTCGCGCGCCACGCTGGTGCCCGACAGCGTCGGGTAGGTCTGCGCCGCGAACATGCCGTGAAGCGCGTGGCCGAACTCGTGGAACATGGTCGTCACGTCATCCCAGCTGATCAGCGCCGGCTGGCCGGGTGCGGGCTTGGTGAAATTCTCGACGTTGAACACGACCGGCTTGGTGCCGCGCAGGTACGACTGGTTGACGAGGTTCGACATCCACGCGCCGCCCGACTTGTTGTCGCGCTTCCACGGGTCGATCATGAAAATCGCCAGCTGCTTGCCGTCCTGGTCGTTGACCTGGAACACGCGCATGTCCGGGCTCCACGTCGGGATGTCCTTCCGCTCGGTAAAGGTCAGCCCGTAAAGCTGGTTGGCGGCGTAGAAGACGCCGTCGGTCAGTACCTTGTTGAACTCGAAATAAGGCTTCGTGTCCTCGGCATTGAGGGCGTAGCGCTGCTTGCGGATCTGCTCGGCGTAGAAGTTCCAGTCGGCCGCAGTCGGCTGGAACGTCGCGCCCTGCGATTTCGCCAGCGCGACGATGTCGGACCATTCCTGATGCTCCTTGGCCGACACTGCCGGAGCAAGCCGGTCGAGGAAGCCGACTGCGGTCGCGCGGTTCTTCGCCATCTGGTCGTAGAGGTTGTAGTCGGCGAAATTATCGGCGCCGAACAGGCCGGCCTTTTTGGCCCGCAGCTGCGCGATTTCCGAAATGATCGCGCGGGTGTCGTTGGCATCGCCATGCTCGGCGCGATTGAGGCTCGCCTCGAATAATTTCTGACGCGTGTCATGGCTGGTCAGGTCCGACAGCGACGGCTGCTGGGTCGTGTTCTGCAGCGGCAGGACATAGCCCGAAAGCTTGCGCCCCTTGGCCGCTTCCTGCGCCGCGGCCAGCTGCGCCTGCGACAGGCCGGCGAGAGGTGCGGCGCTGTCGACGTGCAGCGCACCGGCCTTGGCCGCCGCGAGCAGCTTCTGACCGAACGCGGTCTGGAGCGAGCTCAACCGCTGGTTGAACGCTTTCAGCTGCACCTGCTTGGCCGGCGGCAACTCGGCGCCGGCGTGGACGAACTGCTTGTAATAGACATCGAGCAGCTTGGCCTGCTCGGGGTTGAGGTTCAGTCCGGCCTGGTTGTCGTGCAGGGTCTTGAAGCGCTGGAAGAGCTTCGGGTTCAAATAGATGAAATCGTTGTGCGCGGCGTAGAGCGGCGCAGTCTTGGTGTCGGTCGCCTGCAGCGTATCGTTGGTGTTCGCCCCGTTGACCGCGCTGAAGGCGAGGCCGGCCCGCTCGAGCAGCAGGCCCGAGCGCTCCATCGCCGCGACCGTATTGTCGAACGTCGGCGCAGCCGGGTTGTTGGCGATCGCGGTCACTTCGCGCTTCTGCTGCGCCATGCCGGCGAGGATCGCGGGCAGATAATCCGTATCCTTGATCTTCGAAAAGTCGGGCGTCTGGAACGGCAGCGTGCTCGGCTGAGCGAACGGGTTCGACGCGGGCAGGGTTGCCGACGCGGTGGGCGTCGCCTTTTTGGGCGCCGCACCTGCTGGCGCAGCGGTGACGACGGCAATGGCTGCGGTCGCGAGAAGAAAAGTGCGGATCATCATGTCCCTCGATGCGGTTGTTCAGCTGTTAGCGCTCTCCAACCGACTCGCGCCTGACGCAAGTCTGAACATCAGTCCTGCGCCTTGAGGACTTCGAGCATCGCTGCGCCATAACGTTCGAGCTTGACCGCGCCAACGCCCTGCACGCGACCCAAAGCGTTGAGATCGCTTGGTTTAGTCGCTGCAATCTCGCGCAGGGTCGAATCGTGGAAGATGACGTAGGGCGGAACTCCCGCTTCGCTCGCGAGCTTCCGCCTCGCCTCGCGCAACGCATCGAACAACGGATCGGGCGACTCGCCGTAGTGCTCGCGTCGGCGGCGTTTGCGGGTTGGCGGCACGGCAATTGTGAGCTCCGCCTCGCCCTTCAGGATCGGCCGGGCCCCGGGCCCGAAGCTGAGCCCGCCATAGGCGTCTGACCGCAGCGCATCGCGCGCGATCAGCGCCCGTGCAACCGGGCGCACCAGCGCTAGCTCTTCCGCATTCGCGATGCCGAACACCGACAGCCGGTGATGGCCGAAGCTGCGGACTTTCTCGCTGTCGTTGCCGGCAAGCACCTCGGCGAGATGGGCAACGCCGAACCGCATTTCGGTGCGGAACGCGGCCGACAGCAATTTGCGCGCGACTTCAGTGACGTCGATGGTGGCCGGCGGATCGAGGCAATTGTCGCAATTGCCGCAACGCTCGGGCGGATCTTCGCCGAAATGCCGAAGCAGGATCGCGCGCCGGCAGGTCGACGCCTCGACGAACATGGCGAGTGCATTGAGCTTGTCGCGCTCGCCGGCACGCCGCTCCGGCTCGACCTCCGTTTCGATGCGCTGGCGGGCACGGGCGAAGTCCTGCGCCGCCCACAACAGCCACGCTTCGGCCGGCTCGCCGTCGCGACCGGCGCGGCCGGTCTCCTGGTAATAAGCTTCGATGCTCTTGGGGATGGCGGCATGGGCGACCAGCCGGACGTCTGGCTTGTCGATGCCCATGCCGAACGCGATCGTCGCCGAGATCACCATCTCTTCCGACGCGACGAACGCCGCCTGGTTGCGCGCGCGGACCTGGGGCTCGAGCCCGGCATGATAGGGCAATGACGGACGCCCGCCCCGGCCGAGCGTCTCGGCGATCTTCTCGGCCTTGTCGCGGCTCGGCGCATAGACGATCGCGGGACCGGGCCGCGTGGCAAGCAATTCGCGCAGCTGCTTGCCGGTCTGCTCACGGGGGCGGACATTATAACGGATGTTGGGCCGGTCGAACCCAGCCACGATCAGACCGTCTTGCGGGATGCCGAGCTGGGCCAGGATGTCAGCGCGGGTGCGTGCATCGGCCGTCGCCGTGAGTGCGAGCCGCGGCACATCGCCATGATCGTCGAGCAGCGACTTGAGCTGCCGATAGTCGGGCCGGAAATCGTGGCCCCATTCGCTGACGCAATGGGCCTCATCGATTGCGATAAGGGCCAGGGGGACGCGGCCGATCAGCCGCCGAAAAGCTTCGCCGGTCGCCCGCTCTGGCGCGACATAGAGGAGGTCGAGCTCGCCGCCCCGTAGCCGCTGGACGGTGGCATCGCGGTCGCCATCGGCCGAGGTCAGTGAAGCGGCCTTGAGCCCGATCGCATTGGCGCTGCGGATCTGGTCGTGCATCAGCGCGATCAGCGGCGAGATGACCAGCGCCGTGCCTTCGCGCGCTAGGGAAGGAAGCTGGTAGCAGAGCGACTTGCCCGCGCCGGTCGGCATCACCGCAAGCGTGTCCTGGCCAGCCAAGACGCGATCGACCACCTGCTGCTGGACGCCGCGAAAATGCTCGAATCCGAAGACGCGTTGGAGAAGGTCGTGCGGGTCGGTCATGATACTCTGGAATTGCGATCCGAGCGCCGCGTTGAAGAGGAAAGCTTTGCCCTCACTCCGCCGCTTGCGCAATCTCCTCGGCGAGCTGCGCTTCCGCCTGGCGCTGCCATAGCTCGGCGTAGAGGCCGTCCTCGTCGAGCAGCTGGTCATGGGTGCCGCGTTCGACCACCCGGCCCTGATCAAGCACGACGATCTGGTCGGCATTGACGATGGTCGAGAGCCGGTGCGCGATCATGATCGTGGTGCGGGTCTCGGCGACGCGATCGAGCGTTTCCTGGATGGCCTGCTCGGTGCGGCTGTCGAGCGCGCTGGTGGCTTCGTCGAGCACCAGGATCGGCGGGTTCTTGAGCAAGGTCCGGGCGATCGCCACGCGCTGCTTCTCGCCGCCCGAAAGCTTCAGCCCGCGCTCGCCGACCATCGATTCGTATCCGTCCGGAAGCGCGCCGATGAAGCTGTCGATGGCCGCGCCCCGGGCCGCCCCCTCGACCTCATCCTGTGACGCTCCGCCCCGGCCGTAACCGATATTGTAGCCGATCGTATCGTTGAACAGCACCGTGTCCTGCGGGACGATGCCGATCGCGGCGCGCAGGCTCTTCTGGCTGACCTCGGCAATGTCCTGCCCGTCGATCAGAATGCGGCCATCTGATGGGTCGTAGAAACGGTAGAGCAGCCGCGCGATGGTCGACTTGCCCGCGCCGGACGGCCCGACGATGGCGCAGCTCGTCCCTGCCGGTATGTCGAGGTCGAGGTCGTTCAGGATGTCGCGGCCGGGTTCGTAGCCAAAGCGCACATGCTCGAACGTGACGCGGCCGCGCGTGACGGCGAGCGGTGGTGCGCCTGGAAGATCGACGACTTCGGCGGGCGTATCGAGCAGGTCCCACATCGCTTCCATGTCGATCAGGCCTTGGCGGATCGAGCGATAGACCCAGCCGAGCATGTCGAGCGGCCGAAACAGCTGCATCAGCAGCGAATTGACCAGCACCACGTCGCCGGGCGTGAAGCGGCCGTTGCTCCAGCCCCAGACGGTGAAGATCATCGCGCCGGCCATCATCAGATTGGTGATCAGCGCCTGGCCGATGTTGAGCCACGCCAGCGACACTTCGTTGCGCACGGCAGCGCGGGTGAAGGCGCCGATCGCTTCGTTGTAGCGGCCCGCTTCGCGCTCCTCGGCGCCGAAATACTTGACCGTTTCGTAGTTCAGCAAGGAGTCGACGGCACGCGCGATCGCTTTGTTGTCGACGTCGTTCATCTGCCGCTGAAGCTGGGCGCGCCAATCGGTCACTTTGCGGGTGAAGGCGATGTAGATCGCGACGATCGCCAGCGTCGCCGCGACCAGCCCGGCGCCGAACTTGACGAAGAAGATGACGCAAATCGCTGTCAGCTCGATCAGCGTCGGGGCAATGTTGAAGAGGAGGAAATAGAGCATCATGTCGATGCTCTTCGTTCCCCGTTCGACGATCTTTGTCAGCGAGCCGGTGCGCCGCTCGAGGTGAAAGCGCAGCGACAGGTCATGGACGTGGCGGAAGACCGTTCCCGCGAGCCGGCGCGCAGCGTCCTGCCCGACCTTCTCGAACAGGGCATTGCGCAAATTGTCCGACAGCACGCCGGCGAAGCGCGCCGTGGCATAGCCGGCGACGAGGCCGGCGACGACCAGAAACGGCGCGCTATGTGCCGACATCCCGTCGACCACCGCCTTGTAAGCGAACGGCATCAGCAAGGTCGCCGCCTTGCCCGCGAGCACCAGCAGCACCGCGGCGATCACGCGCACCTTGAGCTCGAGCTCGCCCTTGGGCCACAGCATCGGCAGGAACCGCCACAGAGCCGCGAACCCGCCGTTCGGCTTTGCCTGTTGCGCCGTATCCTCTGCCGCCATGCGCATTAGGTAGGAGCGCAGGGGCTGCTCGGCAAACAAAGGCGCGGCTCTTGCGGGAACTCTCCAGAAATTGGGTGGTTAAAACAGCATCTTAGGGGAATGCTGATGGGACCGGGCTATTTCGTGATCGCAATATTGGGTTGCGCCGATGGCGGCAGCGCCTGCACGCCGGTCGCGACCCTCGACACGCGCTATGAAACCGCCGACCAATGCTCGGCCGCGACGGGTGCCGCGCTGCTCGAGCATAACGATTTCGACTTCCCCTCGCTGGTCGCACGATGCCGCTCGGCCAAGCCCGCCGAAGCTGCCGAAAACGCTCGTGCGAAACCGCTGCGCGAACACGCGCGCCGCAGTTAGCTGGCGGAACCTGGCTCGCACACTGCGGGTTTCTCGCCCCATGAAAAGCGACCGGACCAAACCCAAGCTGCCGCGCGGCCGCGGCGGCAAGAAGACAGATTCTGACGCGGCCAACAAGGCGACCACGGCCGAGTTCGAACGCGAGGGTCTCGGCGTCGCGCCCAAGGAGTGAAGTGATGTCCGATGTCATGGAGCCGATGATCCACGAAGACCGGCTGCCGGGGCACGAAAGCCAGCTCGAGCCCAAGCCGGATTGGGAGCCGCGATACAAGGGCTCGGATCGCCTGAAGGGCAAGGTCGCGCTGATCACCGGCGCCGACAGCGGCATCGGCCGCGGCGTCGCCGCCTTGTTCGCCCGGGAAGGCGCTGACATCGCGATCGTCTATCTGTGCGAGCATGACGACGCTGCCAAGACGAAGCAGATCGTCGAACAGGAAGGGCGCCGCTCGCTCACCATTGCCGGCGATGTCGGCAGCAAGGAGTTCTGCGCTTCAGCCGTCAAGCAAGTGGTCGACCAGCTCGGCCGGCTCGACATCCTGGTCAACAATGCCGGGGAGCAGCACAGCGACAAGAACATCGAAGACATTACAGAGGATCAGCTCAAGCGGACCTTCCAGACCAATATTTTCGGGATGTTCTTCCTGACGCAGGCGGCGCTGCCGCACCTCAAGGAGGGCGCGGCGATCATCAACACGACGTCGGAAACGATGTACGCCGGGTCCAAGCATTTGCTCGACTACAGCGCAACGAAGGGGGCAATCACCGCCTTCACCCGCTCTCTCGCTTTGAACCTGGTCAAGAAGGGCATTCGCGTCAACGCCGTCGCCCCAGGCCCGATCTGGACCCCGCTCAACCCCTTCGGCGGGCAGGACCCCGACAAGATCCCCGAATTCGGCAAGAGCACGCCGATGGGCCGCCCGGGCCAGCCGAACGAAGTCGCGCCCTCCTTCCTGTTCCTCGCCTGCGACGACTCGAGCTACATGACCGGGCAAGTCCTGCACCCTGACGGCGGGGATACGACTTCGAGCTAAGCGTCTCCGGGGCGGCAAAATGTGCGAGCTTCCGTTATAGTAGTTTGGCTAGCATTCAGGCATGCTCGCGCCCCAAGAACGACGCATGCACAGCCAAGAATCGATCGCCTCCGCGCCTGCAGACCGCTCCGACTGGCGCAGCTGGTGCGACTTGGCCGATGCTGCTGCAAGGCTCGGGCGATGGGCTGATGTGGTGACCGCGCTCGGGCACGCCGCCGAGCTCAACCCGAACAGTGGGGCTGTCGCCCGCAACCTTGGCGGAGCCCTGTTGAACATGGGCCGTTTCGAGGATGCGCGCGCCGCACTCAGGTCAGCCGTGGTCCTCGAACCCGACAATGTCCACGGCAGGCTGACTTACGCTCGGTTGATGATCGACATGGGCCTGCACCACGAAGCGCTGGCTGAGATCGAGGAAGGTTCACGGCGCGCGCTCGCGGGAATGCTGGCCGCAAGGAGTGGCGCGAGCGGCATCTCGCCCGACGACCTCGCTGTCGTGCGTGAGATCGGACTCCTGCTCGACCGGTCGAACCAGGTCGACGGCCTTCGCCGGCTTTTGGCCGCGGCGGAGCAGGCCGGCATTGCAGCCGAGAAACTAGGCTATCTGGCGGCATCGGTTGCACTGCGAGATGGCCGTCCGGAAGACGCGCGCGCCCTGCTTCTGGATGATCGTCAACCTGTCGACACCGTGCTTCGGTGCCGCCTGATGACGCGAATCGCCGATGCGATCGGCGATACGGACGAGGCGTTCGCCGCCGCCGAGCAAATGAATCGCGCTGTTTACGGCTATGACGAGTGGCGAAGGCGCGGCGCCGCCTATCGCGCGCATATCCGGATGACGGCTCGAATTGTGACTCCTGAATGGGGTTTGCGCATCCACCGCGCGGAGTCAGATGACGAAGTTCCTGCGCCGGCTTTTCTTGTCGGCTTCCCGCGATCGGGAACGACCCTTCTCGATACGTTCCTCATGGGTCATCCCGACACCCGCGTGATTGAGGAAGGCAGCATGCTGGAAAAGGCGACGGGGGTGATCAGCGACACGCCTGAGCTCGACTGGCCGTCCGAGGCGGTGATGCGCGCGCGCACAACCTATCTCGGCGAACTCTCCCGCCACGTTCGGCCTAGCTTCACCGGTCTAGTCGTCGACAAGCACCCGTTGAACATGCTGCGGCTTGCAGTCATTTACGCGATCTTTCCTGATGCCAAGATCATCTTCGCGCAGCGCCACCCGTGCGACGTCGTGCTGAGCGGCTTCATGCAGAGCTTCCAGCTCAACCACGCAATGGCCTCCTTTCTCGATGTGGGCGATGCTGCAGATTTTTACGACGCCGTCAT
>Ga0207674_10009236_pt1 | contig 11301 bp, 4 predicted proteins | sample KBSCornC72_FD_184303 | JGI IMG/M metagenome (GOLD analysis project Ga0207674, IMG submission 184303) | Corn rhizosphere microbial communities from Kellogg Biological Station, Michigan, USA - KBS Corn C7-2 (SPAdes) (version 2) | ecosystem: Host-associated > Plants > Roots > Rhizosphere > Soil ...
CTGGAGTGGGCCGACGGCCGCGTGATCGCAACGATCAAAGACGCGCCCGCAGGCTCGATTCTTACGGCCGCGATCCGCAATGGTTTCGGCGAAACCGAAGCGGAAATCTCGGCTGTGGCGACGGACAAAGTTAGTTTGACGATTCCCAAACCACTCACCGGCGGTCGCCATTTCGCGGACGTTCGCTTGCTTGCCGAAGGGCGAGCGCTCGACTGGGCGACCTCCGCTTTTGAGCAAGAGGCGAAGGCGACGATCAGTTCGCTTGCGCTCGACGCCGATCAGGTCAAGCTCGGAGAAAGTGTTTCGGCCCGCTTGCGGGTGAAAGCCGCGCAGCCGCTCGATTGCGCGATCATCGCTCGATTGTTCGACAACTACGACCGTTTGATTGACGAGCGTCGCATCCCAATAACCGCGCAGGGGGAATCGGAGCATTCGATCCAACTCAATTCGACGGGCGCGCTCACGCATCTCGCCAAAGTGGATTGCGAAGTGGTGGCGGGCGCCTTGCGCCAGGATCGTCGCATCGCCGAGGTCTTCGTCCTGCAACCGCGCAGTTGGGATGATTACGACATCGTCATGTATCGCTTCGACACCGATCCGATTCCGGGAATCTGGCCCGCCATTGATCAGAGTCTTCGCCGGATGAATGTCACGACACTTTCGTCCTATACGCTGAGCCACAGCGTGCATGCCAATTACAACGTGCAGGCGCAGACGCGCATCAGCGGTCAGGAGTCGCCGGACGGTCCGAAGCGCGATTATTACAGCCGGATGAAAAAGAAGTATGCCGAAACGCACGACAAGGAAGTGTTGGTGCGCGAATACTGCCTCAACGATCCGTCCTACCGGGAACTCGTGCGCGGGGAACTCAATCAACTGACGCGACCCTGGGTTCCGCTTAGTCCAATGTCCTACTACGTCTTTGAAGAGCCGTCGCTGACCTGTTACGAAGATGATCTCGATCTGTGTTTCTCAACGCACTGCATGAAGGCGATGCGCACCTGGCTGAAGGGAGAGTATGAAACGCTGGCGGCGTTGAATCGGCAATGGAGTACGGACTTTACTTCGTGGGATCAGGTTGTGCCGGACGACACATATCAAGCGCAGGCGCGCGGCAATTATGCTGCGTGGGCAGATCATCGCAGGTTCATGGAGAAAACGTACGCGGACACGTTCGAATACGTGCTGGGTGAACTGCACAAAATTGATCCGCAGGGCATTTTGCTCAATTCCGGCACGCAGGTTTCCGGCGCGCATAATGGATGCGATTACAGCCTCATAAATCAATTTACCAAACACCTCAATGCGTACGACGGCGGCAATCAATTCGATTTTCATCGCAACTTTAACCCGGAAGTGAAAATCTCCGGCGGCGCAGGCTACGGCGTGTTGGGCAAAGATGTCTTCTACAATTTCTATCGCAACCTCTTCAAAGGGGCGAACGGCGGCGCCTATGTGTTCTGGCAATACTCGACGCTCGATCCCGATTTGACAATGAGCCAGAGCGGCGAAGATATGGTTGCAGGCTTCGGCGAGCTGCGGGGCGCGGGCATCGGAAAACTCGTTGGCACCGGCACTCCCGACAACAACGGCATAGCCATACATTATTCCTATCCAAGCATTCACGGCGCCTGGATAGTGGATGGAACGATTGAACCGCAGGTTGTCTACGATCCAAGCAGCGCCACGATGCGGCGGTTCAACTCCAACCGTGATGGGTGGGTCAAGGCCTTGCGCGATGCCGGGCTGCAATTCGATTTCATAGCGTACGGAGACGTGGAACAGGGCAAGCTGGTCAGCAAGGGTTACAAGACCCTGATCCTGCCGATGAGCATTGCCCTCAGCGACAAGGAAGCCGCTGCTATTCGCGCATTTGTGCGGGGAGGCGGGACAGTCATTGCCGACGCCTTGCCCGGCGTGATGGACGAGCATTGCACATTTCGAGACGCGGGTGTTTTGTCCGAGTTGTTCGGAGTTACGCCAACCCGCGCCAGCCGCGAAACCATTGTTGCGATGCAGGGAGAACCGGCGCTGAAACCAGCCGGGGCAAAGGCATTGCTGACCGAAGCCGGTCGTTCACTTCTCCTGGAGCAGGGGCGCGCTTACTTACTCAACTTCTTCCTCGACCATTATCCCGAAGACAAACAGGAAGGGCGCGCGCAACCGACGCTGGCGAAATTGCAACGCGTGTTCAGCGCGGCGGGAATCAGGCCGACAGTCAAGCTGGAATCACTGGCGGGTCAGCCCGTCACAGATTGCGAGACCTACCTTTTCAATCAGGGCGCGACGCAGTTGCTGGGGCTGGTGCCGGATAAGGAAAAACCGGCGGCGCAGAAGGTACGGCTGATCTTCAATCGGGCGGGCGCGCTTTACGACGTGCGGCAGCGGCGTTACCTCGGTTCAGGAACTGTATTTGAGACTGAGATCGAACCGGCTGTCCCGCGTCTCTTCGCGCTGGTCGCAGCGCGCATCAGTGAATTGGAATTGCAAGCGCCGAAAGAGGCCAAACTCGGCACAGATATAACTATCAATTTTCGGGTGCGGGGCACGAGCCAGTTGCGCTCTGTGGCCCGGGTTGCAGTGACCGATGCTGCAGGCCGCGAGCTCAGTTTCTATGGGGGCAACTTAGATATTGTAGATGGCGCCGGCAGCATCAAATTCAGAACCGCGCGCAACGATCCAAAAGGAGTGTGGCGCATTGCGGTCACCGAAATCATTAGTGGAGAGACCGCAAATGCGGCGATTACGATTCAATAGGACCTTTAACGCAAGGGCGCAAAGGCGCAAAGGCTTTGCGACCTTGCGCCTTTGCGTCCTTGCGTTGCTCTTCTGTCTTAACGCTCTTGCGCAGACCCCAAGCCAGGTCAGCTTCACGCAAGGCACGCTCGAGATTCCTACTTACACTTTCGGCCGCTCGGAAACGGTCGCGCCACTTTTCAAAGCGGCGGACAGTACAGCGCTTTACCCGTATGCGAGGCTGGATCGGGACTCGCTCAGCCGGCGCCCTGTTCCTACTCGCTACGAATCACTCACGCTGGAGAACGAATACCTGCGTATCATAGTGCTGCCTGAGCTCGGCGGACGCATCTGGTCGGCGCGCGACAAGACGACGAACCGGGAAATCTTCTACCACACAAGCGTCATCAAACCGACCGCCTACAACCAGCGAGGTGGATGGCCTGCGGGCAACCTCGAAGTCTACGGCCCTTACGACGCGCACATGCTGACGTGGCCGGGTGAGCCTTGGCCGTGGGCCTTCGAACGAGGCGCAGATGGAAGTGCCACGATTCTTCTTTCGCACATCGATCATTTCTTTCGCAACAAGCTCTCGCTGGCAGTGACGCTTCATCCCGGGCGCGCCTTTATCGAGCTGAAAATCCAACTACGAAACAACAATCCTCTCGCTAACCGTTACCTGCTCTGGACCAACGCGGGTATTGCGGCGAGCGACGACACGCGATTCGTCTATCCGATGACACGCACCATCGGACACGATAGTTCCGAGCTGAGTACGTGGCCTGTCGCTCGCGGCGTTGACTTGAGTTGGCAGCGGAACAACCGGAATATGCTCGGCGTTTTCGGTCTCGATCTCTACGACGATTTCATTGCGGCTTACGATTCCAAAGCCGATTACGGCACGATCTGTTACACCGATCGCAGAATTGCACGGGGTGCGAAGACCTGGACCTGGGGTGTGGGTGAGGCCGCGCAACGCCAGATGGAGTCATACACCGACGCTGACGGCCCGTACGTCGAAGTCCAGAGCGGGCGATTTGTCTGGGACGGCAATTACGAATTCATTGAGCCGGGCAAGACCGATGGTTGGACTGAATACTGGTACGGCGCGGGCGGTCTGGGTGAGTTGACGACAGCGACGCGGGACGCGGCAGTCTTCTTCGATGCGCAAACGCAACCGGCGCGGCTCGCTGTGAAGTCAACAGGGAACTTTCCGAACGCATCATTTGAGGTAAAAGCAGGGGAGAGCGTCGTCTGGAACTCTCGACAAGACCTCATCGTGGGCAAACTCTATAGCACGCAAATCGCCTTGCCGCCGGGAGCCGCACAGCAGGTCTTACAATTGACGATTCGCGCCGATAACGGAGATTCGCTGCTACGCTATGTGCGTCATCCTGACGGCAAACACCCTAACAGCGTCTTCGCCGTCGATTCCATCCCGCGGAAGTTCGGTGCGCTGGAGACGCTTACGGCGGAAGAAGCATTCCAAAAAGGTCTGACGCACGAAAAGTTCGGCGAGATCGAAGCGGCCCGTCAGGCATATCAAGCCGCGCTAAAGAAAGACGGCCTCTTCACCGGACCACATATGCGGCTGGGGCTGATCGCGCCGGAGCGCTCGCTGCCCGACGAAGCCGTGGAGCATTTTCGGCAGGTCCTCACGCGCGATCCGGCCAACGGAGAAGCGCATTATCACCTCGGCGTCGCGCTGTTCGAGCTTGGAAAAAATGATGAAGCTGAGTTGCACTTCATGCGCTTGTTGCCCTCCGCCGCGAAGTTCGAGCAGCGCGATTATTGGTTGGGCCTGCTCAAAGTGCGAGCCGGCAAGCTGGGGGAGGCCGTTAAACTTCTTTCATCAGCCGCAGCCGCTACGCCCAACCAGTTGCAGATGCGCGCGGCCAATGCTTTCTGCATGCGTAAACTCGGACGCAGCGTGGAAGCCGGCAAGGAAGTCGAAGCAATCTTGCAACTCGACCCCACGAACGCCTTCGCTTATGCCGAGAAAGTCTTTCTCTCCAATCCGCGAGCCGCAATACAGACCTCACAATCCGACCTGCTCGACCGTGCCTGTGCCCGTAACGCTCAGGGCTATTTAGAACTGGCGACGGAATACTTCCGCCTGGCTGCGTGGGACGAAGCGCGGGGTGTGCTTGAGCGCGGTCTTGGTGTTGCGGCGGCGCGCGGCGAAACGCCGTATCCGCTGCTGCACTACTTTCGCGCTTACGCGGCCGACCGTATCGGCGATGTGGCCACTGCGCGTCAGGCAATTGCTGCTGCGCGGAGCCGGCCGCTGGAGCTTGAGATCTTTCCGTTCCGCCGTGAGACCATTCCGGTTCTCAACCGCACGCTGATGATCGAGCCGAATGACGCCAATGCGGCGTGTATGCTGGCGGAGATACTTTACTACCAGGCGCGCCATGACGAAGCGATAGCCGCATGGCGACTGGCGCTCAAATCCGACCCCAATCACTTTTCAGCCCTGCGCGATCTCGGTCTCGCGTTGATGGAAACGGGAAAAGACGAAGAAGCGCTGCCATTGTTGACACGTGCTTCCGAGCGGCGCCCGGAACATCTGGCGACGACCTTACTGGTCGCGCGCTTGCAAACGAGCGCCGGTCGCGTGGGGGTTGCAAGGCAAGCCATCGAGCGCGCGCTTGAGAAACAACTCGAGAATGATCGTTTGATCGAGGCCGGCGCCTGGGCTGAAGCGCAAGCGGGACAGTACGCGCGCGCACTCGAATTGCTTACGGGACACACCTTCGAGCCGAAGCATCAGTCGCATTCTTTGTTGCAGCTCTATCAGGCAACGCAATTGATGATGGCGCTCAATGAAGCGAAGCAGGCGAAGTATCCAGCTGCGATTGAGCGCATTCGCGCAGCCCAACGCGCGCCCGCGAATCTCGGCGTTGATGATTTCGCGACTTTACGTAGCGCAAGATTACTGGTTTTTGAGGCGTTGGTGCATCAGGCGGCCGGCGATCAACAGGCGTCGACGCTGGCATGGCAGACGGCGGCTGGTTTGCCGAGCGCGAGCAACAATGAAGAGGGACTGTTTCGCGCCATCGCTATCGCGCAAACCGGCGAAGCCGCTCGTGCGGAAGTGTGGTTCAAGGATTTCCTGAGCGCAAATGAGCGCGACAAACTGAGCAGCCGGATTGAAACACGCGCGCAGGCGTTCTACCGGGCTGGCATCTACGCAGCCTTTCGCGGCACTCCCGCAGACTCGCGCGCACAACTGCGGCAGAGTCTCGAGACTGATCGCACATTTCTGTGGGCACAACAGGCGCTAGGCTGGCTCGACGCGGGGCTGTTGGCTCCGTCACAGAAAACTGAAGTACAACGGCAGAAATAATCGGGCGAAATCGGAGTTGGATGACTGAACGCGCAGCGGAACCGGCGATAAACTCAGCCACGCTAAGCGCTCCTCAGGCAGAGGGCAGTTTCAGGCGCGTCCTCTCGCTTCGGGACCTGGTGATCTTCGGCATCGCGTTCATCGGGCCGACCGCTCCCTATTCAATGTTCGGGATCGCCACCGTCAAATCGCAGGGACACCTGCCGCTGGTTTACGCGATAGCGATGGTGGCGATGAGCTTCACGGCTCTCAGTTACGGACGCATGGCAGCCGCCTATCCGGAGGCGGGCTCTACCTACGCCTATGCCGCGAAGGCGCTCAATCCGACGATCGGCTTCTTCGCCGGATGGGCCATGATTCTCGATTACATCCTGATTCCGATGCTGAGTGTGATCTTCGTAGCGCTCACTGCCCAAAAGATCTCGCCTGAGGTGCCATACTGGATATGGGCCCTGGTCGCAACGGCCGGCATCACGGGCATCAATCTCTGTGGTATGCAAATAACCTCCCGCGCCAACTACGTCATGAACGCAATCATGGGCGTTTCGCTGGTTTGGTTTATCGCGCTCGCCATTCGGGCCTTGCTTGGCGGAACGGGTGAAGGAACGCTGTTTTCCGCCAAACCGTTCTACAATCCGGAGACGTTTTCGTTCAGCCTGATCATGAGCACTACTTCGCTGGCGGTGCTCTCCTTCATCGGCTTCGACGGCGTGAGTACGCTTGCGGAAGACGCGAAGAATCCGAAACGCGATATCCAGCGCGCCACGGCGTTGGTCTGTTTCATCGCCGGCGGTCTCTTCGTGCTCGAGAGTTATCTTGCAACCATGGTTTGGCCTGATTACCGGACGTTTTCGCCGGTCGAGACGGCCTTCATGGATGTCGGCAAGCTGGTAGGCGGGCCTGCGCTCTTCTACTTTCTCTCTTTCGTGCTCGTGGTGGCGGGCGTGGCCAGCGCCGTGACGGGACAAGCCAGCGCCTCGCGGCTGCTCTGCGGTCTGGGGCGGGACCGCTTGCTGTCTTATCGCATCTTTGCCTATGTGCATCCGAAACTGGGGACGCCGATCTACAGTGTGCTGCTAATGGGAGCGCTGCATCTCGCAGGGGCGCTGCTTCTGAAATATACAGAGGCGGCGGAGCTGGTCAACTTTGGCGCCTTCATCGGATTCATGCTTGTCAATCTCTGTGTGATTCGCCACTACTGGTTGCGGCCTGGGCAGCGGCCGGGTGGGCAGATCCTGTCGAGTCTGATCCTTCCCGCCCTGGGATTTGCGATCTGCTTCTATATCTGGCTGCACCTTTCGCGCTTTGCAATGGCGCTCGGCGGGTTTTGGATGGTCATAGGATTTCTTTATCTGGTTTTCTTGACGCGGGGCTTCAAGAAGCGATTGATGGACTTAAAGCTGTAATGAAGATCAATTCCTACAAAGTGCCGGGAGTTTCCACAATCGGGCGTTGGCTCCGCATGTTAGTGGCGACGCTAACGCTGATTGCCCTCACGCCGCCGATTACGCAAACTCAGCGCCTGAGCGGAGAAACGCTCGAAACTAGCGCAACGCAACATCAGCATCGCCGCTATTCCGCGGCGTCGCTTTACGCTACTGGATTGACACGCAAGGTGCGTGTGACGGCAGGTGGGCTGGGACTCGAGACCGGCACGCTCATAGAAGACGATTCGCCCGCCAGCGGGTCCACTCATCTCCCCAATGCCTACGACGAAGTCAGTGGAGCGACCTGGATTCGAAAAGAGCTTTTGATCGATGCGCCGAAAGCGTTTTCAGCACAGCTGCTCTTCAATGCCTCGCAGCCCGAAAGTGACCGATCAGCCGAACTCATCATTGACGTCAACGGGCGCGCGATGAGATTCCTCGATGGACCAAAGCAGGAGGACTTCTATCTGCTCGCGCTGCCGGTTGAGTATTTGAAGGCTGGAACAAACATCATCACTTTTCGCGCGGCTGCTGGACCGGGCTGGCGGTTCCCTATTTCTCTCGATGAAGAATATGCGAAAGGCTCCCGCGAGCACTCCTCAGCGCCGGGTCGCAGCGCAAAGTCGAAGGATGGTGGTGCGAGCTGGACGAAGCAGTTGGGTGTGAAGGAGAGTGTGCGAGGCGAATACGGCGTGCGGATCTTTGTGAATCAATACGCCGCCGCGGGCACAGTCATATCGCCCGTGCTGGATGCCGAGAGTCTGGCCGAACCGGCGCTGCTTCCGCGCCCGATAGTCGTCGATTCAATCTCAGCCAAACCTGAAGCATATCTGCCACCGGGAGCAAGCCTCCGGCTGGAGATGCGCAGCGGCTCGACCCGGTTCCTTCGCGATGTGACCTGGAGCCAGTGGACGGTGATTTCGCCGGCGAAGAAAGCAGTCACGTCGCTCAATGGACGCTTCGTTCAATTCCAGGTGGAGCTGAAGACCGCGGATCCGCTGGTTTCGCCGCGATTGTTCGCGCTGGATGTGCAGTCTGACTGGCATGCCGCGCCTGCGTCCGGGGTTTACATTACGCGCAGCGACACTCAGCAGATCGTCGAGAGTCCCATTCCTTTTGAATACGAAGCCGCCGACCTGCCCGCGCTCAGGCGATTCCGCGAGCGGCATAAGCTCGATGCAGTGGTCGCCGGAGCGCAAACTGAGTTTGAGCGTATCGTGCGCTTGCGCAATTGGGTGGCGCGTCAGCGCAATGAGCGCGAGCTGTTCCGCACCGAGTACCCCGCGTGGGACGCAGACGACATTCTGCGGCAGACCTCGCAGGGCCAGTGTCTGATCGGCCACTGCATGCAGTACACGATTGTCTTCTTACAAGCCTGCCGCGCCTTCGGCATTCAGGGCCGCCACTTCTCGATTGACGGCTTCCGACAGATGGCGCATGAGATCGCCGAGGTCTGGTCGAACGACTACCGCAAGTGGGTTTATATGGATGCTTCGCTCGACTGTCATTATTTCGACCGGGCGACCGGCACGCCGCTCAACCTGCTCGAACTACACCGTGTTTTTGTCGAGACGTTCTATCGCGATGGTGAATCGCTGCTCAGCGTGCCGCTCGCGGAGATGAAAACGAGAGTAAAAGCCGTCGGCAAAGACGTGCCGATAGACTGTTCCGAAGGTGGCTTCTCATATGGCACGCCGAAGGCTTCGCATGAATGGTGGTGGGAGCACGGCTACCTGGCCGCCGGATTTCTGCGGCTGACGCCTCGCGACACTTTTCTCACAGCAGCCGCGCCTGTGCCGTTCAATCAGGGCAACAGCGGGGCTAACTGGAATGGCTTCGTCGTCTGGGAGGACAGTCGGACGCCTCGCCTACCGGTCTATTCGCGCTACACTGACAAGGCCTCGGATTTGTACTGGTCGCTCAATCAGGCACAGATAGGGCTGACGAGTGGCGTGGAGAAGGGGACGCTGCAAGTGGAGATGAAGAACTCCATGCCGTTTTTTGAAAAGTACCTGGTACGCAGAGGTGGCGGAGATTGGCAGGATGTGTTGTCTTCATTCACCTGGAAGCTGGCGGTGGGGATAAATCGGTTGGAAGTCAAACCTGTGGATCGAATGAACCGCGAAGGGATCACGAGTCTCGTGGAATTGAACTATTCTTTTTAACGCAAAGACGCAAGGGCGCAAAGGCGCAGAGAAGGACCCTCTTTGCGCCCTTGCGTTAACTTCTCAAACGAAAGGAAACCTATGCAATCAATAAAACGCCGTCACTTCATCAAACAGGCAGGGTTGGTGGTAGCAGGTTCGTTCGGCACGGCCGGCCTGGCGCGGCAGAGTCCCAACAATACTGTTAACCTGGCAGTGATGGGCGTTAACGGACGCGGCTCCGCTTTGATGCAGGGTTTTGCCGGGCTGCCCAACGTCAATGTCACGACTATCTGCGAGATTGACGAACGGCTGTGGCCGAAGGCACTCGCTGATCTGGAAAAGATCAGCGGCAAACGTGCGAAAACCGAAGCCGATATCCGCCGGGTGCTCGATAACAAGGACATCGATGCGGTCGTCGTTGCTGCGCCAAATCACTGGCACGCGCTGGCGACGATCTGGGCTTGTCAGGCCGGCAAGGATGTCTACGTGGAGAAGCCGGTCTCACACAATATTTCCGAGGGCCGCAAGATGGTTGCCGTCGCGCTCAAGCACAACCGCATTGTCCAGGCGGGCACCCAGAATCGGAGTCGTCCTGTGATTCAGGCGGCGGTTGACTATTTGCAGGCAGGGAAGCTCGGCAAACTCTATATGATTCGGTGCCTCGTCTTCAGGCCCCGCGAGAGCATCGGACACAAACCGAACAGCGTCGCTCCCAGAGGCGTGCATTACGATCTCTGGACAGGCCCTGCAGCGATGCAGCCGTTCAACGAAAACCGGTTTCACTACAACTGGCACTGGTTCTGGAATACGGGCAACGGCGAGACGGGCAATAATGGACCGCACTACACCGACATCGCTCGTTGGATCTTACAAAAGCGCGAACATCCCGTGCGGATCCAGAGCATGGGAAACCTGGATGTCCACGATACGGATCAGGAGACGCCTACGAATCAATTCTCGATGATGGAATATAGCGACCGGACGCGTGTGCAGGTGGAAGTGCGAAACTGGTACACCAACAGCGAGGACGGTCTGGGCATGGGGCTACTGATTTATGGTTCGGAAGGATGGATGCGGCTGGGGTCTGACGACTGGGCCACCTTCTTTGGACGGAAGAATCAGCCGGGTCCGAAGATGACTGAACAGGAAGCCGATGCGCGGGTGGAGACTCTGAACACACGCGGGACGGGTGAGACGCCGCACCTCGCAAATTTCATTGACTGTGTGCGATCGCGCAAACGGCAGGACTTGCACGCGGAGATCACGGAGGGCCACTTTTCGACTTCGATGTGCCATCTGGCGAACATTGCCTATCGAACCAGACGACAGTTGAACTTTGACTCAGGCAAGGAAATCTTCATTGGCGATAGTGAGGCCAACCGCCTTTTGACCCGGGAATACCGCCAACCGTTCGTGATCCATGAGAACCTATAGAGATACGAGCACAACGAGCACACGTATGCGATACGAAAAGCGGGCGAGAGTGATGCTGCGGCTGATAGTGTCACTTGTGCTCTCAGCTTTCGTAGGCGGAGCGACCGGTTGGGGACAACGTCCGCCGGCGGAATCCGCGCACGCTCGAATGCAACGATTGTTGGGTCTGGTGCAGAGTAAAACTGCCCCTCAGGTTGAAGTATTGCAG
>Ga0207674_10009243_pt1 | contig 11297 bp, 10 predicted proteins | sample KBSCornC72_FD_184303 | JGI IMG/M metagenome (GOLD analysis project Ga0207674, IMG submission 184303) | Corn rhizosphere microbial communities from Kellogg Biological Station, Michigan, USA - KBS Corn C7-2 (SPAdes) (version 2) | ecosystem: Host-associated > Plants > Roots > Rhizosphere > Soil ...
CTTGTGCCAGAAGCGGGAATATAAGAGATGCAGGACGGCATGCTCGCTGCCGCCGATATACAAATCAACGGGCATCCAGTACTGCTCCTTAGAAGGATCGACCAGCTGGCGGGTGTTCTTCGGATCGATAAAACGGAGGTAGTACCAGCAGGACCCGGCCCATTGAGGCATGGTGTTCGTCTCGCGACGCGCCGGTTTGCCGGTAGAGGGGTCTGTCGTCGAAAGCCAGTCCTCCAGGTTTGCCAGCGGGCTCTCGCCATTGCCCGATGGAGTGAAATTCGTGGTTTCTGGCAACACGAGCGGCAATTGCTCCTCGGGTAAAGGCGTGGGCTGGCCCTCGACCCACAGGATGGGGAACGGTTCGCCCCAGTAACGCTGTCGGGCGAACAGCCAATCACGGAGTTTGTAATTGACGGACTTCCTGCCCTTGTGGATGGTTTCAAGCCAGGCCGTGATCTTGGGAATCGCATCGACCGGCGCCAGGCCATCGATAGAAAAACGGCCGTCTGGCGTCGTGGAGTTGATCACCGTGCCTTGCTCAGTCGCGACAAAGGCTTCCTTTTCGATATCGCCGCCCGCAATCACTTCGCGAATCGGCAAGGCATGCGTTTTGGCAAACGCCCAGTCGCGCGCATCGTGGGCGGGAACGGCCATAATCGCGCCGGTACCGTAACCCAGCAGGACATAGTCGGCGATCCAGATGGGCAGCCGCTCGTCATTCACAGGATTCACGGCGTAGCCGCCTGTGAACACGCCTGTCTTCTCTTTCTCCAATTCCTGCCGCTGCAGATCGCTTTTCCGAGCGGCTGCCTGGCGGTACGCCTCCACCGCCTGCCGCCGGTCAGGCGCCGTCACGGCGTCAACGAGCGGATGCTCCGGCGCTAACACCATATAGGTGGCGCCGAAGAGGGTATCCGGCCGCGTGGTGAAAATTCGAATCCTCCCGTGGATTCCCGCAAGTCCAAATTCGACTTCGGCACCGATCGACCTGCCGATCCAGTTCTTTTGCATCTCCAGTGTGCTGGTCGGCCACTGGACCAGCGACAGATCATCCAACAACCTGTCCGCATACGCGGTGATCTTCAGGACCCACTGGCGCATGGGCTTACGGATGACATCGAATCCCCCGACTTCGCTCTTTCCGTCGACGATCTCCTCGTTGGCAAGCACGGTTCCCAGCGCCGGGCACCAGTTCACCGGCACTTCCGCCACGTACGCGAGGCCTCGTTTGAACAGTTGCAGGAAAATCCATTGTGTCCATCGATAGTAGTCATGGTCGGTCGTACTGAGTTCGCGCTCCCAGTCATACGACAGCCCGACGCGCTTCATCTGGCGCTTAAAGGTCGCAATGTTCTGAGCGGTCGTCATGGCGGGATGGATGCCGGTCTTCACTGCATACTGTTCGGCCGGCAACCCGAAGGCGTCCCATCCCATGGGATGAAGGACGTGAAAGCCCTTCATGCGTTTGTACCGCGACACGATGTCCGTCGCCGTGTAGCCTTCCAAATGACCGACATGCAGACCAGAGCCGGAGGGATACGGAAACATGTCGAGACAGTAAAACTTGGGACCGGAGGCATCCTCGACCGCCCGGAACGGCCGGTGTTCTTCCCAATACGCCTGCCACTTCACCTCAATGGCGTGATGATCGTAGGTTTTGCTCATCGCTATTCAACGTGGGACTGTGCAGTCGGTAGCGAGCGAATCTAACACAGGCGGGAAAGCCCCAACAAGGACGGGGGCAGAAACCAGAGGTGGCCAATCAGCCCCACCACGCAGCTGATCAACACGCTGAGCCCCTGCCGTTCAACAGCGCCGGCAGGTGCTCGACCGAAACAAAATTGGAGGACCGCACGGGAGGCAACTGAGAGCTGGATTTTGCACTATGAATAATTGTGGCGATGCCGTAGTGCCTGGCGGCCACCAGGCAGGTCTCGTCGTCGTCAACATAGAGAGAGCGGCCTGGATCGAATCCAACCAATCTACGGCACGCCGGCCAGTATTCCGGCCGCATCTTGAGGTAGCCCACTTCGAAGGCGTCGACGATCCGATCCACGTGGCGGTCAAGACCGGTTTTGGCGGATTTGATGGCGACACCTGTGTCATGGGCGTTCGTCAATACGATCAGGCGTTTGCCTTTGATGCGCACCGCTTTTAAGAAGTCTTCGGCACCTGGCAGAAACCCGATCAGGTGCTGCAATTCCCGGTGCATGGCGACGACATCGATGCCCACGCGCTCGCTCCAGTAATGCAAGTCGGTCCAGGCCAGCTCCCCTTCCACAGACCGGTACATCGCCATCAACCGTTCACGTGACGCGTCGAAAGATAGCCCCTGCATGACCGCGTAGCGTCGGGGCAACTCTTCTTCGAAGAAAAAGTTGTCGAAGTGGCGGTCAAGCAATGTCCCGTCCATGTCGATCAGGACATCATCGATGCCATCCCAATTGAGAACGGACGAAGTACCTGAGGCGGCGCGTTGACTCATCATGCAGAGTATATCGGAGCGGTGAGCGGAACACGAGACAGGTTGTGTTTGAGAAAAACGCTATGTTACGGTCCCAACCCACGGTTTCGATCGAGATCTTATGGCTTCACCATCGACGCTTCCTCTCGAGTTCTCGGCTCCTCTGCCCACTGTTGCCATCATCGGCCGTCCGAATGTCGGTAAATCGACCCTGTTCAACCGCATTCTGGGAAAGAAAACGGCGATCGTCGACGACGTGCCCGGCGTCACCCGGGATCGAAACTATGCGGAAGCCAATTACCGCAACCGACCGTTTCGGCTTGTCGATACCGGAGGGCTCGAACCTTCTGCGTCGGAAGGGATGATGGCCCTGATCAAACGTCAATCGGAGCTGGCCATTGCCGAAGCCGATATCCTCGTGCTGCTGATGGACGGCCGGACCGGTGTGATGCCGCAGGATCTGGAAGTCGTCCGCCTCTTGCGCGGGACGACGAAGCCGTTGTTCATAGCCGTCAACAAGGTTGATACGCCGAAGGTAGAGACGCTGGTTGCGGACTTCTATCAGCTTGGCGTGGAGCAGCTATACCCCATCTCGGCTGAACATGGGCTCGGCGTGGCCGAACTGCTCGATGCGATGTACGCCATCCTCCCTTCCTCCGACGAAGCTTCGGCCTCCGCCGCCATGCCCAGAGTGGCGATCGTAGGCCGACCGAATGTGGGCAAATCTACGCTCCTCAATGCCGTGCTGGGCGAGGAACGGGCGGTCGTCAGCGACGTACCCGGTACGACAAGGGATGCTATCGACTCGCTGGTAATTTACGAAGATCGCCGCTATCTGTTGACGGATACCGCCGGCATCCGGCGGAGAGGAAAAATCGACCGCGGGATCGAAGGCTACAGTGTGGTACGTGCGCTGCGGGCGATCGGGCGATCAGATGTGGCCGTGCTCCTGCTCGACGCGCAGGAAGGGATCACCGAGCAGGACACCAAGATCGCCGGCATTGTGATTCGGCAGGGCCGCGCCTGCATCCTGTTGGTAAACAAATGGGACCTGCGCCAAGGCGACGCGCAGGCCCACCAGAAATTTGAAAAAGATCTCAAGCGGCGCTTCCCGTTCCTGGCCTGGGCACCGGTCCTGTTCGGCGCGGCGGTGAAGCCCGATTCCGTGCGGCGCCTGTTTCCCATAATCGACCAGGTGTACAAGTCATATTCAACCCGCATCCCGACCGGCCAACTCAATCAGTTCCTGCAGAAGATTCTCGCCGTTCATCCCTTGCCGTCCCGTAAAGGGAAGCCGGCGCAAATCACGACCGCCGCGTTCATGACCCAAGTCGCGGTCCACCCTCCGGTCTTTGCGCTCTTCGTCGGCCACCCGGAGAATATCACCGCTGCGTACCTTCGCTTTCTTGAGAACCAAATCCGTGAGACCTTCGGTTTTTCGGGCACGCCCATGCGGCTTGTCGTCAGGAAAAAATAGCCGGACCTCTGTGAAGCGGCTTTCGGCTTGACTCCTCCGCATCATCATGGTTAAGTCCCAGGACCCTTGGCGGTCCTCCGCCGACATGAACAATGCTTTGCGTCCGCTCATATGAATGGTCCTGATCGAGATACGCGCTGGCGCTCTTGGCTTCGACGGTCTTGGCTGGCAACCGCGATCGCCGTGGGAATGCTTCACAACCTCGGAGCAGCCGCGGAACCGCCTCAGGCCAGCGAAGCCGCTGCGCCTGTAGAAACGCCGGCGACAGAGTCTCACCCATCACCCGATCCAGGACCGGTGGAAGTTGATCCTTCCGTTACGCTGAAAGGCGCCGTCTGGCGAACCAAAGCCGGCATTGTCTTTCTCAAAACGCCGGTCGGCCTGTTGACGCTCAGCTCGAAAACCACGCTAAAGGATTTGAAAGGCTCGCATGAAGTCTCGTTCTGGGTGCACGAACGCCATTTCGTCGTCGAGATACGCCGCCGAAGCGACGCGTCGCTTGTGCACCGCTATCTCGGCGGACCGATGACGCTCGGGCCGGATTCCTCCAAAACACTGCGCTACTGGTCCGCCGAGGGCGAACAGACGGTACACTACGGAACGCAGGAAGCGAAGCTCGGCACGTACCATGAAGGCGACCAGGTGACGGTGGAAGTCGACGAGTCCCAAACGATCATTGGCGTTCATGATTTGCAATTTGATTTACAGATCAGTCAGACGCCGCCTTCGGGATCGCCGGCTCATGTGCTCCTCTCCGGGTCAGTGTCCAAGACGAAATCGAACTTCGTGTTCGTCAGGACCCCCGTCGGCGTCGTGATGGTCAACGCCAAGATCGGCATCCCCCCCGTGAAGGTCGGACAATCCCTGACCCTGCATATCGATGATGGGCGCGTCACGGTCGAGGTCCGCAAGGCCACTAAGCCGGCGGCCTAACGCTGTCCTGCGTTTGACAGGGTTGCCCTTCACTCCCTAGACTCGCCTGACCATGGCACGCCCCGCTCCTCGTCCTCCACAATCCCCTGAGGCGTTTGATACGCTGTACCGAGAGCATGTCGATCTGGTGTATCGCTATGCCCATCGGTTGTGCGGCGAAGATGAGGCGGCGAAGGACCTCGTCCAGGAAACGTTCCTGAATGCCTATCGAGGGCTCCGCCAGTTTCGCGGCGATGCCAAAATTTCCACATGGCTCTACACCATCGCTTCCCGTGCGTGCCTACGCATGCGCCGAAAACGCAAGGGAGCGCCCGAGCGCGAGCTTTCACTCGAGGAGTTTGTCCCCAGTTCGGAGGGTGAGTTCCGTCTCCAGATTCCGATCGACGGGTTGACGCCCCAGCAGGCGCTTGAGAACAAGGAATTGCGTGAAGCGCTCGAACAGGCCATCAACAAACTGCCCAAGAAATACCGCATGGCACTGGTGCTGAGAGATATGGAAGGTTTGTCTGCAGGGGAAGCGGGCGGCATCATGGGATTGAGCGAGCGGACGCTGAAAACACGGCTCCATCGGGCGCGATTGTTCGTCAGGCGGGAGTTGAGCGCACGCGGGATGGCCCACACTGATCGTCACGTGCACGAGGGGTGGCGCCCCAAGGAGACCGGTTCATGACCAGAAAAAAAACCCACGAGCACGGTGAACAGCGGTGCCTGAACATCCTTCGACAATTGTCCGCCTACATCGATGACGAGCTGCCCGAAGATATCTGCGCCGAGCTTCGCCGGCATCTTGGCGCCTGTCCGAACTGCGAAGTGTTCATCGCCTCGCTGCGAGATACGGTGAAGTTGTGCCGGCAGCATGAGCCGCCGCCGCTGTCGGCGCATGACCGTGCCCGGCTCCGGCAGGAGATTCTCCGAGCCTGGAAGCCGGAGGCGCGCGCATGAGGCAACAGATGACGATCGCAGCGGGGCTCGGCGTGCTGGGATTGCTGTTCGCCTGTATCGGTTATGCGCCGGCAACACCCATGGCTCCAATGGACCTTGAGAAAGGACAGGCGATCTACCAACGACATTGCGCCGACTGCCATGGAACGGAGGGGAAGGGCGACGGCCAACAGGCCACGTCGTTGTCGCCGCGGCCAGGCAATCTGATTTCTGCCCAGACCTCAGCCAAGTCTGATCAGGAACTGCTCAAGATTATCGCGAAGGGACGGCCCCGCACCGCGATGGCGGGGTGGGAAGACCGGCTGCCCCCAGAGGATCAGATCGCTGTTTTGGCCTATATCCGCTCCCTGATCACATTTACCCGTTCCACCACGCCGCCGCCCCCGCAGCCGTGAGCGACCGGTCACCCGGCGCCCCTTTCGCACCGGAAAATCCGCGTGGTACAGTACCCATCTTTATCTCCTCTGTCGATTCAAGGAGTGAATGTGGTGATGATCTGGCTCAATGGTCCTGCACGATCCGGTTCGGTGCTCGCAGTGCTTGTCGCTGCATGTCTCCTGTTCACGACTACGCCTGTCGATGCGGCGGCGGCGAAGAAAAAGTCCAAAGGTCTGTCCCCGGCCGCATCCGTGGCCTTGCAGTACGCTGAAGCAGTTTCAAAGGGCGACCCCCTCAAGACCGTCAATCTCGACTTCGGGTGCCAGTACCGACTCTTGGTCGCGCAAGAGCCACATGCGGCCTCTCCTGCACCGCCGGATGCCTCCACTGATCCGTGTGGGAAACGACTCAAAGCGGCTCATGAACCGGCCCTGGCTCGAGTGGACAGTGGGATGGACATCCTCTGGCCCTCCAACGGCGCGTTACCTTTTTTCCGCGATGATCTCGATCACTATGCGGCATCTGCCTTTGTGATGGATGCGATCGGCTTGTCGCCTCCTGGCAGCGGCCTTCACTTGAGCGCGGTCTCGACGACGCCCTTGCCGAATGCGTCCTTCCGCCTGCGCCCGCAGGCGCCGCTGGTCTCAGTGCCGGCGACGCTGGTCATCCTTAACGTCGCCTACCAGGATCCGCTGACCGCGCCCATCACGAAAGCGCCAGGCAGCTACAAATGGACCAACACGGTGAAGCCGGCGCGACGGGCCGTGAAAAGCCTCAACACGCAGTGGGTCGTGCTGTCCGGCCTCAAGAAACATGGATTTCCGAGCGATTCGGCGGTGGTCAATCTCTTGGTGAACGACGGGACTTCAGTCGACGGCATTCCTCAGGAAATCATCCCCTTTGTGACCGAGTCCAGTAAGGCGATCGCTGGCTCCGTCGTGTGGTGGGGACCCGAAGACGCGCCCGGATTGCTGGTCGCCTCCGCCGCCCGCGCCGCCGGATTTCCGAGTTTGCGTGATCGAGTCGCCATGCTGAATCGCGTGTTGATCATCGATTCGAACCAAGCGGAAGCCTTGACGGTCCTGACGAAGGATCTCTACGCGGCGATTCTGCGCGAGGCGGTACAGGCACACAAGCTGAACGTGAAGGATCCGGCGTTGTCGATGGCGGTCAACGAGCAGTATTGGAATGTGTACGCACAGGGGGAACGGCTGGATCTTTCGCTGGATATGGAGATGGGAGGGCTGGAACAGCCGACGACGGCCGATTACCTGTATCGCCTGCTTCCCGCATTGCGCACGCTGGCGCAGGTCCGACCCGAGCAGCTCGACAATCGCTTCCGATGGGGAGTCGCGCTCCGGTGGAATCTCGATCAGGATCTTTCCATTGAAGTACACGAGCAATTGGTCAAAGACGTGCCGTCCGAGCGCAAAACCGCCAAAGCCGAGGCCCTCCTACAGTTGGCCTGGTCTCGCATCAACAAGGTCGCCTGGAACCGCAACCTTGACGACAAAGACGTCCGTGCGGCCTATCAAGATGCCGACCAAGCCGGCACCTTTGCCGAAATTCCTCTCGACAAGTTCATCGCCGAGTATACGAAGGCGTACAGCCTGCTGTTCACTCCGAACCGTGATAATGGCGCCATTCTCCAACGCCTCACGGAAGCCAAACGATGGTTCGGCGAGGTGCCGGGGAACAACCAGCAGATTTGGGACTTCTTCATCGGAGCAGACTCGTTGAAATCCGTCCTTGACGCCGATCCAATCTTCCAGCCCCTGCTGGCCTCCGGAGCACCGAACAAGGGATGACGAGCATCGCTCAGCCATGGTCCGGTTGAGCCGAAATCCGCGCGATCTCAGCTTTCCCGCCGTCGAGCATGCGACGCCAGACGGGCTGCTTGCCATCGGCGGCGATCTTCAGCCTGAACGGCTGCTGGAAGCGTACCGTCATGGCATCTTTCCCTGGTACAACGAAGGTCAGCCGATCCTCTGGTGGTCTCCCGATCCTCGCACCGTCCTCTTTCCGGAACATCTTCATATCTCGCGCAGCCTGAAGCGCAGCCTTCGGCCGGGCCATCTGTCCGTGACGCTCGACAGATGTTTTGAGACGATCGTGCAGCATTGCGCCGGGCCGCGGCCGCAGTATCCGGAAGGGGGAACCTGGATCACTCCGGCCATGATGGAGGCCTATACCGCGCTCCACGAGACAGGCTATGCCCATTCGGTCGAAACGTGGCAGAACGAGCAGTTGGTCGGCGGGCTGTACGGCGTGGCGATCGGCAGCGCCTTCTTCGCGGAATCGATGTTCACAAAAGTGGATGACGCATCGAAAGTCGCCCTGGTGTCCCTCGTGAACCAGCTGCGGACGTGGAACTTCCGCATCATCGACTGCCAGCAATCCTCTCCCCACGTGCTGCGCTTGGGCGCCGAAGAGATTCCACGCAACGTCTATATCGAGCACGTCGCAGCGGCGGTCACCTTCCCTGCCCGGCTGGGACGATGGAAATTTGATGCTGAAACCGACTGATCTTTACCGTTTTCCCATTTTGGCGAGTTCTGCAAAATAGTACGCAAAGGCCTTCATGCCGCCTGAGGCCTGCCCCCAATCGAAATACTCGTTCGGCGCGTGATAGCCGTGCTCCGGCAGACTGAGGCCGAGAAACAGAATCGGCACCTTCCAGGCCTTCTGCATCGTCACCACCGCTCCGATTGATCCTCCTTCGCGAATGAATGCCGGCTCCTTGCCGAACCCTGCCTTTGCGGCGCGCTTGACGCATTCGACGTACGGGCCATCGAAACTGCCTTTGAAGGGCTGGAGCATGCCTTCCGGCTCCACCTTCACCTGTGGATTGAGTTTGGACACGTACGCTTTGAGCAGGGCGAACGCTTTCTCCGGTGTTTGATTGGGGACGAGCCGCATGCTAATTTTCAATTCGCCGTGACCGGGGACCACCGTTTTGACACCAGGGCCGTGATATCCACCGGTCAGGCCGTGAATCTCAAACGTCGGAGCCGCCCAAATCCGCCGCATGACTTCCGCCGGGTCATTGGTCCTCAATGAGTGGAACCCGTAGGCCTCTTTGAAGCGCTTGACCTGAAACCCCGACTTGAGGAAGCTTTTGATCTCTTCCTGTGTCGGCTTCACGACGTCCTTGTAGAATCCCGGGATCTTCACCTCGCCAGTTTTGGCATCGACGCAGGCCTGGGCCACTTCCATGAGTTCGGCAAGAGGATTTCTTGCCGCACCGCCCGTGACACCCGAATGCGCGTCTTTGCTGCCTGTTCGCAAGCTGAGCCTGGCACCGATCAACCCTCGCAATCCATACGGCATCGCCGGCTGTCCTTTGGCGATCCAAATGGTATCCGAGACGACCACCGAATCGGGACGGGGCACTTCGGCTCGTTGCTTGAGGCCCGCTCCAAAATGCGGGCTCCCGATTTCTTCTTCGAGCTCCCAGAGGAACCGAATATTGATCGGGAGACCCTGGTCGATCGCAAAACGAGCCCCAAAAAGCGCTGAAAGGGCCGGGCCCTTGTCATCGGTGGCACCGCGGCCACGGTACGTGCCGTCTTCACACGTGAACGCGAACGGCGCGTGCTGCCATTCGGGCTCCTGAGCAGGCTGAACATCAAGATGGTTGTAAATTGTCACTGAGGGGTAATGGGCGCCGGCCGTCCAGCCGCCGGAGACGATCGGATAGCCGCCCGTCTCGATGATCCGGGATTCGGCGCCCATGCCGGCCAACACCTGCGCCGCCATGTCGGCCATGCGCCGCATGTCGTTCGCCTTCGAGGGATCCATGCTGATCGAGGGAACCTCGACCATTTGGCCCAACAAGTCTTCGAAGTGTGGACGCCGTTCGACGACGTAGGTCTCCAGTCGGTCTTGTATGGCCATGAAGCTCCTCCTGATTTGGGCTGGCGGATTATAACGAGAGACCTCGTGCGGCGAAAGATCGCCGATGGATCGTCTGAGGCAATAGAGAAATGCTAGAATCCTTCCCGATGTGCCGAAGAGTCATCCGCCTTCTCTCGTGGTCCACGTGTGTGATGTGTTGTGGGTTCGTCCTATTCTCGAGCGCCTCGGCTGCCGATTCCCCTACGATTCGTGAGATTCTCGATGAACCGGCCAGTTACCATCTCAAACAAGTCCTGCTGTCCGGAACCGTGAGGAACGTCCAGCCGCTGGATCCATATAGATTACCGGCCGGCACAACCTGCTACGGCGCCTATCTGTTCTCTCTCGAAGACGATACGGCCTCGATCAACGTGGCCGTGTTCGGCATTTGCGGCTTTCCGACGGTGAAGGATCCCGACGTCGAAGACGGTGCGAAGGTCGAGCTCCTTGCGACCATCCAGGCGCCGAGCCATGGCGGTTACTATCTGAGCTTCCAGGGCCTGAAAGTCGCCGGCGAACGCGAAGGCGTTCTTCAGGCCGTGGCCGATCGCATCGTCCCGCTCACGGAATAGAACGATCTTCCACGCCGAACATTCATCATGCCGACAAAGGTGAAACGGGCTCACGTGATCCGGTGCGCACTGCCCCTGTTGGCCGCCCTTTTGGGACTCAGCGGGTGCGCGGCCAGCCAAGGCCTTGCCCGTGAGGCACTTCAAGATGAGATCCGGCGGGAAGAATCCCGTTTTATCGACACGCCAACAGCCGCCGCCGCTCCGGTGCGTCCACGCGCGCCTCAGCTTCGTCTCTACTTGAAACCCACAGGCTTCCTTCATCGCGAGTTCGAATGGACAAGCCGCGATCGGGATGTTGTGCTGGCCTGGTCCAAACGGGTTCCATTCGATACAGGAGAAAAGAGCGCCGGATTCCTGACGCTGTCGTCATTGAAGGGCCACACGTTAACGGAACTCAGAGCAGCTGCGACGCGCTATGGCGTCGACTGGCTGTTGATCTTTGACGGGGCCGCTGCCGTCGATCGCTACAATAATTACAAGGCCGCCTTATGGTATTGGACCATCCTGGGCGCCTACCTGGCCGACGGCACGCAGAGCGATGTGCTCTGCCTGTTGAAAGCGACGCTGTGGGACGTCAAGACAGGAGCCCGGCTGTTCGAGGAACAGACGGACGCGAAAATCGAGAAGGTGGGGC
>Ga0207674_10009244_pt1 | contig 11297 bp, 13 predicted proteins | sample KBSCornC72_FD_184303 | JGI IMG/M metagenome (GOLD analysis project Ga0207674, IMG submission 184303) | Corn rhizosphere microbial communities from Kellogg Biological Station, Michigan, USA - KBS Corn C7-2 (SPAdes) (version 2) | ecosystem: Host-associated > Plants > Roots > Rhizosphere > Soil ...
ATCGGTCAACCGATTCTCGCGTGTGCAGCAACGGCGCAGTTTGCCGTTCCGGCTGGTGACGGCCACCGTCCGAGCGCAAGACCTTCGCATGCGCGGCAAGCCGCAGGATTTTCCAGCCGACAGGAAGGAACAGGCGCTTTCACCTTATCACGTCGCCGGGGTATAGGTGTCACGCTCGTCTTTTTCTGCCATTTTTCGGGACGAATCGTGCGGACGGCTGCACGGGCATCTCGACTTCCCCCTGAACGCGGGTCTAGGGGAAGGGGATGACGCCTGTTCTCCGCCCCATCTGGTTCGTGGCCTCGCCCGTTGGCTTGCCAGATGGAACATGGGCGCGCATCGCCAACACGCTGCTCTGGTATCAGGGAATCGAGGCGCGCCGCGCAGGTCGGTCGCCAGAGCATATCGCAATCGCCGCGCTGGATGGCTGGCTTGCCGGACTGGGTGTGTCGGAGCGCACCAGCGCGCAGACCCAGCTTGCCGGTATCGCCGCGCCGCGCGCTTCGCTGACCCTGGGTGAACGCGTGCTGCGGTTCGACGTGCCGCAGGTCATGGGCATCCTCAACATGACACCCGACAGTTTTTCCGACGGGGGCAAGCATGTCGGCGATCCCGAGGCGGCGGCGGACGCCGGATTCGCCATGGGCCTCGCGGGCGCTTCCATCATCGACGTGGGCGGCGAATCGACGCGGCCCGGTGCTGACCCGGTGTGGGAAGGCGACGAGATCGCCCGTGTCGTCCCCGTGATCGATCGACTGGCGAAGAGTGGCGCGATCATCTCCATCGACACGCGCAAGGCGGCCGTGATGGAGGCTGCGCTGGCGGCCGGCGCGCATATCGTCAATGATATCAGCGCGCTGCTGCACGATCCTCGCAGCATGGATGTGGTGGCGAAGGCCGGTTGTCCCGTAATCCTGATGCATTCTCCGTCCGCAGGGCCGGACCCGCATGACAAGGCGTCGCCCTATCGCGATGTCGTCGCCGATACCTACGCCTTTCTGGAAGCGCGGATCGCGGCCTGCATCGCCGCCGGCATCGCGCGGGAGAGGATCATCGTCGATCCCGGTATCGGTTTCGGCAAGTCGCTGGCCGACAGCCTTGCGCTCATCAACCGTCTGGCGACCTTCCAGTCGCTGGGCCAGCCGCTGTTGCTGGGGGCCAGCCGCAAGCGCATCGTCGGCGCGCTTTCGAACGAGGCGCCTGCCGCGCAGCGGCTGGGCGGATCGCTGGCCCTCGCGCTGGAGGGCGCGCGCGCAGGCGCGGCGATTTTGCGCGTCCATGATGTGGTGGAAAGCGTCCAGGCGGTTCGCGTCTGGCGCGGCCTGCGCGACGCAGCATTGTCGGCGGTCGCGTGAAAAAGGGCAGGCGCCGATGACGTTCGATGTCATCTTCCTTGCCGTGCTGTTCGGCACGGTGGCGATCATTCCCTGCGTCCTGTTGGCCCGGCGGGAGCGCCTGCCTTCACTGCTGGCATGGGGCTTGCCCGTCGTCGCGGCACTGGCATGGTTCGCGGCACGGCCGGTCGCGAATGCGGATAGCTGGCGACTGGCGCTTCGCGGCGGAGAGATGATGCTGGTCCTGCTGGCGCTGGTCGCCTGCGGCGTGCGGTTCGCCCGTGCGCGCAACGGCGGGACGGGCGGCGCACCGCTTGACTGGTTTCCGGTCCGCGTCAGCCTGGCCGCGACGGCGCTGGTCGCCGCCGGCTGGCTGGCGGGAGACGATGCGGCGCGGATCATCGAACCGGGCTATCTTATGGCGCTGGCCGTGATGGTGGCGGGGGGGCTGCTGCTCGGCACGGCCGCAGCGAGCCGGCGCGGCCGGGTGCTGCTGTGCGTCTTGTCGGGCGTGCTTGTGGCGGGTCTGGCCGGGATGATGGTCTGGCCATCGCGCATCGTCACCGCGGCGGAGGTGGCGGCCGATGGTCGGGCCTATTGCCTGATGGTGCCCGACGGGGGCGATGGGCATCGCCTCGTACGCTCGCTCGCCGAACTGACCCCGCTCGTCATGCGCGCGTCGCAAGATGGCCTTCGGGCGCGGAATAACAACGGCCAGTTGCACGTCGATGGCCGGCCCCCGATGCACTGGTCCTATGCATCGGGCCAGTTCGAGCCCGGCGCCGACGCGTTCGGCGAAGCGCCCTGCCGCAAGAGGCCGCATTTCGGCGTGGACCTCTGGTGGGATTGAGCGCGTCCGTTGGGGCGGCGCACCTTTCCCCCCACAGCAAAAGCCGATAAGGGGCCGCCATGGTCCATCATGAGATGCGGGGCATCCCGCGCTCCCTCTTCATCCTGTCCTTGCTCTACGGGGGCATGACCTGCACGGCGGGAATACTCGGCGCCAAGCAGATCGCGCTGGGGCCGCTGGCGGTCGAGGCGGGCATCCTGCCTTTCCTGCTCCTCGTGGCCATCGCCAGCACCGTGGCGGAACTGCACGGCCGCACGGTCGCGGACTCGCTCGTCCGCTGGGGCTTCCTGCCGATGCTGACCGCGATGGCGCTGATCTGGATCGTCATCCGCCTGCCGCACGATCCGGGCATGTATCCCCCCGCCATCGCCGCATTTCCGGTCATCCTGGGGCAGGGCGCGCGGATGATGCTGGCGGGGCTGATCGCCTATGGCGCGTCGCAGACGCTCAACCTCCTGATCTTCACCCGCCTGTCGCGAACCCCGGGCCGCGCGCTGGCGGTGCGGGGCGCGATCGCCAGCGCCGCGTCGCAGGTGGTGGACACGGTGATCTTCATCACCCTGTCCTTCTACGGCGAGCGTCCGATCGGCCAGCTCATCCTGGGACAGATGACCGCGAAGATCGCGCTCTCTATCCTGCTGATGCCCATCCTGATTCATCTGCTGGTAGCGGTCGGCCGCCGGTTCGACGGAGATAATAAGTGAGCGATACCCCGGAGAAATTCTCGGTCCAGAAGGACCGCTACGCGCCCGCGCCCGAACTGCTCGCCAAGGCGGAAACGCTGACCGAGGCGCTGCCCTATATGCAGCGTTACGCCGGCCAGACGTTCGTGGTGAAATATGGCGGTCATGCGATGGGCGATCCGGAGCTGGCGCGCGATTTCGCCGAAGACGTGGTTCTGATGAAGATGGTCGGCATCAACGTGGTCGTCGTGCACGGCGGCGGTCCGCAGATCGGTGCGATGCTCAAGCGTCTGGGCGTCCAGAGCCAGTTCGTCGGCGGGCTGCGCGTGACAGACAAGGAGACGGCGCAGATCGCCGAGATGGTCCTGGCCGGTTCGATCAACAAGGAGATCGTGGGCTGGATCAGCCAGGCGGGCGGGCGCGCCGTCGGCATCTCCGGCAAGGACGCCGGCCTCGTCACCGCCGAGAAGGTCGGAGGCCGGCGGGAGGCTGATCCGCTTCAGGGTATCGAGCGCCATGTCGACCTGGGTTTCGTCGGCGAGCCGGTGTCGGTCGATACCCGCATCCTCGATTCGCTGGCGGCGGACGGCATTATCCCGGTGATCGCGCCGATCGCGGGGGGCCTCGACGGCCACACCTATAATATCAACGCCGACACGATGGCCGGCGCCGTCGCGGCCGCGCTGGGGGCGACGCGCTTCTTCCTGCTAACCGACGTGCCGGGTGTGCTGGACAAGGGAGGCGAGTTGCTCAGCGATCTCGACGAGGCGCGCATCGCGGCGCTGAAAGCCGACGGCACCATCGCGGGCGGCATGATCCCCAAGGTGGAAACCTGCCTCCATGCCGTGAACGGCGGCGTGGAAGCGGCGGTGATCCTCGACGGCCGCGTGCCGCACGTCATGCTGCTGGAAGTGTTCACGAAGCGGGGCGCGGGGACACTGGTGCACGCCTGACGGAACGGCCTGCCTGCCTGCGGGTTAGGGGGCCGTGCCTATCAAGATCTCGCCGCTTCCAATCGCCTTGCTTCTCGCCATTCCGCTCTGGCTCGCCGCCTGTCGCAGCGGGAACGAACCGCAGAATGGTGCTGGACTGTCCAACGTCACGGTCATCGATCAACCGGCTGTCTTGAATGCCGCTCCCGCCGAGTCCGTTGACCCGACCTCCCAAGCGGTCCAGGGCGAGCCGGGCGCGCGCGCGGTTCTCGACGGCTGGGCGCGTGCCCTCGAACGGCGCGACTGGGCGGCGGCGCGCGGCGCCTGGGGCCATGACGGCGCGGACAGCGGTCTCGACCCGGTCGCCTTTGCCCACCGCTATGATCGCTACGCGGCGATAGCCATCAGCGTCGGGGAGGGAGAAGGCGAGGGTGCCGCCGGCTCGCTCTATTATCGCGCGCCGGTGACCTTCACGGCGCGGTTGCGGGACGGTCGGCAGGTGCGGATGGAGGGGCCGGTCACGCTGCGCCGGGTCAATGATGTCGATGGCGCGAGCGCGGCGGACCTGCGCTGGCATATCAGCATGAGCGACCTCAAGTCGCGCCCCTGATCGCAACGCCAGAACCGCGCTTGTCCATCCGCCCTGGGATCGGCTACAGCGAGCGCCACGCTTCGTCCCAACGGGAGACTTCATGGCCTTCGCGATTTTCCAGACTTTGATGATCCTGCTCAACGTGGCGAAATGGATCATCATCATCCAGGCGATCGTCAGCTGGCTGGTCGCGTTCAACGTCGTCAACACCTCCAGCGATTTCGTGCGCACGGTCCTTCACGCGCTGGAGCGGATGACGGAACCGCTCTATCGTCCGATCCGCAAGGTCATGCCGGATCTGGGGGCGCTGGATCTTTCGCCCATGGTCGTGCTGCTCGTCATCATCATCCTGCAACAGGCGATCCTGCCGGCGATCTTCCTGCCGATGCTGTGACGGACTGCGTGCGGCGGGTGGGGGCGGACATGCTGCTGTCCGTCCGGCTGACGCCCCGGTCCGGTGTCGCGAAAGTCGGCGGCCTGTGGATCGACGCCCAAGGCTGTAGCTGGCTGTCCGCCACCGTTACCGCCCCGCCGGACAAGGGGCGCGCCAATGCGGCGCTGATCGACCTGCTCGCCGAGACGCTGGACCTGCCCCGATCGTCGATTTCGCTGGAGGCGGGGGAGGCGAGCCGGCTAAAGCGGATACGGATCGCGCGGGGCGACGCGGCGACCGCGCAAAGGATAGAGGGTCTGATATGACAATCGGCAAGATGATCGACGGCAAGGCCTTTGCCGAGGGGCTGCGCGCCGAGGTCGCTCAGGGCGTGGCGGCTTTCCTTGGCACCAGCGGGCGCGTGCCGGGGCTCGCGGTGGTGCTGGTCGGAGACGACCCGGCGAGCGCGGTCTATGTTCGCAACAAGGGCAGGATGACCGTCGCCGTCGGCATGGAAAGTTTCGAATATCATCGCCCCGCGACGATCACGCAGCAGGATCTGGTCGAGCTCGTCGAGGAACTGAACGGCGACGCGCGGGTGGACGGCATATTGGTGCAGATGCCGCTGCCCGCCCACATCGACGAAAAGGCGGTGGTGGACGCCATCGATCCGGCCAAGGACGTGGATGGCCTGACCCCCGTCAGCACGGGGCGGCTGGCGTTGGGGCAGGCGGGGCTTGTGCCGTGCACGCCGCTCGGTTCCCTGATGCTGCTGAAAGATGAACTGGGCGACCTGTCCGGCCTCGACGCGGTGGTGATCGGGCGGTCGATCCTGGTCGGCAAGCCGATGGCGCAATTGCTGCTGGCGGAGAATTGCACGGTCACGATCGCGCACAGCCGTACCCGCGACCTGTCCAGCGTGGTTCACCGCGCGGACATCGTCGTCGCGGCGGTCGGGCAGCCGGAGATGATCAAGGGCGAATGGATCAAGCCCGGCGCGACCGTCATCGACGTGGGCATCAACCGGGTCGCGGCGGAGGAGGAGGGCAAGACCCGGCTCGTCGGCGACGTGGCGACGGCGGAGGCGATCAGCCATGTCCGGGCGATCACGCCGGTTCCGGGCGGGGTCGGACCCATGACCATCGCGGTATTGTTGCGCAATACGCTGGTCGCGGCCTGCGCCCGGGAAGGAATTGCGCCGCCGGTGGGGCTGTGAGCCGCGTCGCGGCCACGGTCATCGCCGCGCTGTTGCTGGCCGGCTCCGTGGAGGCGCAGCCGGGCGGCGAGGAGAGAGGCACGCGCAGCAGCTATGCCGATCCGGCCCCGGTCATCAAGGCGGAGATCGCGATCGGTCAACTCGCCTTGGCGAAAGGACAATGGGCGGCGCTGGCGCGCATGGCCGCCAAGGATGCGGTGCTGCTTACGCCGCAGCCGGTGCTGGCGCAACGCTGGCTGAAGGGACAGCCGGCCTCCACGCCCTCCGCAAGGCTCAACACGCATCTGGTTTTTCTGTCCTGCGACGGATCGACCGCGCTGACGACGGGCAGCTGGAGCCGACCAGATGGTGTGAAGGGATGGTACAGGGCGGTCTGGCAGCGCGAACGCAAGAAACCCGTGTTCCAGTGGCTCTTGGGCGTTGCGGGCACGGGCAGCCCGTCCGGGGAAGAGCCGGACTCGATCAGCGCCAAGGTGGCGCAATGCAAACGACGTGGCCCGGAAGGCGAAGGCCCGCAACCCGCATCCGCTGCACCGGCGATCGATCCAAGGCAGCCGCTGCCGGCCACGCATGAGGAACGCTCGGTCGACGGATCGCTGCGCTGGCGCTGGTCGATGGAGACCGGCGGTGGGGCGGCGCTGGAGGGCTGGATGGTGACCGAGGCGGGCGAGAAACAGGTGCTGCCCGCCGCACCCGGTGTCCCCTAGCCCAATCCCGCCCAGCGTAATCCCGCCCAGCTTAATCCGGCGACGCTCAGGAGTAGCAGTAGCGGACCAGTTACCATGGACAAGCCGATGACGATGACGTCCAGTATTCGCATGACGGGATGGCCGGACGGGGGGCCTTTCACACTCGTGTGAGGATGCGGGAGGACAGGGGCGTCGCCTTCGTACAGGCCCGCCGATTTTCGCGCCCTATCCCGGATGTGGATCCCGATGAACATATTTTCCACATTGGCCCGGCTCCCTTCGGATCGGGCGGCGAAGGGTTCGGCTTGGATGCGTGATCTGGGCTTGTGCATGCAATTCTCCTCCCGCCCCGCCATGTGCTGGGCTTTCGCACCGCCTCCGGCGTATCGTTGTACGGACAGTGTAGGCACGGGGCCTTGCGAACGGCCGGATGGCACGCGCGGGGAAAATACATATTTTGCGCATTGAAGATGGCGATCCGGCTTGTCGCGGCGCACCCTTCACAGCGCATCTGAAATCATTAGGGTGCCGGTTCATGACGACCCAGCCGCTCCCGCATGGCGATTCCGCCGGCACGCTCCTCGGCCATCCCAAGGGGTTGTTCATCCTGTTCTTCGCGGAGATGTGGGAACGCTTTTCCTACTATGGCATGCGCGCGCTGCTGATCCTCTATCTGACCAAGCATTTCCTGATGAGCGACCAGGAGTCGGGCTGGATCTATGGCGCCTATACCTCGCTCGTCTTCATCACGCCGCTGCTCGGCGGCTATGTCGCCGACAATTATCTGGGGCAGCGGAAAGCGGTGCTGTTCGGCGGCATCCTGATCGCGGTCGGCCATCTGCTGCTCGGGATCGAAGGGGACGGCGGGCAGGATAGTTTCGCGCTCAACGCTTTCTGGACCGCCCTGGCCTTCATCATCGTCGGCACCGGTTTCCTGAAGGCGAATATCTCGACCATGGTGGGGCAACTCTATCCCCGTGAGGACGCCCGGCGCGATCCGGCCTATACGATATTTTACATGGGCATCAATGTGGGCGGGCTGCTCGGGCCAATCATCTGCGGCATATTGGGCGAGACCGTGGGCTGGTCCTGGGGGTTCGGCGCGGCCGCCATCGGTATGCTGGCCGGGGTGATCGTCTTCGCCTGGGGCAAGCCGTTGCTGCTCGGACGCGGCGAGCCGCCGCAGCCGGTCTGGCTGGCGGGCAGGGCCGGTGGCCTGCTGCCGCGCGAAGGGTTGATCTACATGGTCAGCCTGGCCAGCGTCGCGGTCGTCTGCCTGCTCGTGCAGAGCCACGACGCGGTCGGCACCCTCCTGCTCGTGTCGAGCGCGGTGGTGGTCGCTTATCTGCTGTGGGAATCTTGTACCCGGCTGGACCGAGTCGAGCGTCACCGGATGTTCGCGATCCTGTTTCTCGTCAGCCTCAATCCCCTGTTCTGGGGATTGTTCGAGCAGGGGGGAAGTTCCCTCAACCTCTACACCGATCGCTATGTGGATCGCGCCTTCTTCGGGGTGATGGTGCCGGCCTCGGTCTTCCAGTCGATCAATTCGATGTTCATCATCCTGATGGCGCCGTTGATCGCAGCCCTTTGGACCCGGCTGGGCAAATGGGGGTGGGAGCCATCGACCCCGGCCAAATTCGGCTTCGCCCTCGTCCAGGTCGGTCTTGGCTTCCTCCTGCTGGTCGCCGGCGCGATGGCTTTCGGCATCGGCAATCTGACCCCGATGATCTTCATTTTCGGCATTAATTTCCTGCATACCACCGGCGAGCTATGCCTGTCCCCGGTGGGCCTGTCCGCCATGTCGAAGCTGGCCCCGGTGCGCATGGCGAGCCTCATCATGGGTGTCTGGTTCCTCGCGACGGCGGCGGGTGATTTCATTGCCGGGCTGATTGCGGCCAGCATAGGCGCGGGCGGCGAAGGGGCGACGGTCGCCGCGACGCTCGCGGTGTATGAATGGGTGGGCGGGCTGTCGATCATGGTCGGCGCGGCGGTGTTGCTGGTGGCACCCTTCGTCAAGCGGCTCATGCATCTGGACCCGCTTCCCGACGCCTGACACCGACGCCTGACACCGACGATGGTCGAAAGCGGACGAGATGGCTTCAATCGCCGGGCGCATTTGCGCTATAGGCCGGCGGGCGAGCGAGCGGGATGACGAGAGGCGACAATGGGCAGACGGTTTTTCGGCACGGACGGGATCAGGGGACGCACGAACAGGGCGCCGATGACCGCCGAGATGGCGATGCGCGTCGGCATGGCGGCGGGGCAGCATTTCATGCGCGGGGACCATCGCCACCGGGTAGTGATCGGCAAGGACACCCGCCTGTCCGGCTATATGATCGAGAATGCGCTGGTCGCGGGCTTCACCAGCGTCGGCATGGACGTCGTCCAGTTCGGCCCCATTCCTACCCCCGCCGTCGGAATGCTCGCCGCCTCCATGCGCGCCGATCTGGGCGTCATGATCTCGGCCAGCCACAATCCCTATTATGATAATGGGATCAAGCTGTTCGGGCCTGATGGTTACAAGCTGTCGGATGAGGATGAGATGAAGATCGAGGCGCTGATCGAAGCGGAGGTCGCGCTGGCGGAGTCCGCGAAGATCGGCCGCGCCCGCCGGGTGGAGGACGCCAAGGGCCGCTATATTCATGCGGTCAAGTCGACCTTCCCCTCGCATCTGCGGCTGGACGGCCTGCGCATCGTCATCGATTGCGCGAACGGCGCCGCCTACAACACGGCTCCGTCCACCTTCTGGGAACTGGGCGCGGACGTTGTCGCCATCGGCGTCGATCCCAACGGCATCAACATCAACGATGGCTGCGGATCGACCGCGCCGATGCTGTTGCAGGAGACGGTGGTGTCGTCGGGCGCGGACATCGGCATCGCGCTGGATGGCGACGCGGACAGGCTGATCGTCGTGGACGAACAGGGCAAGATCGTCGACGGCGACCAGATCATGGCGCTGATCGCGACCGAATGGGCACGGACGGGCAGGCTGAAGGGCGGCGGCCTCGTCGCGACCGTCATGTCCAACCTCGGCCTCGAACGGTTGCTGGTCGGACAGGGCATCGGGCTGGAGCGGGCGCAGGTCGGCGATCGCTATGTGCTGGAGCGGATGCGCGGCGGCGGCTTCAACGTGGGCGGCGAGCAGTCGGGGCACATGATCCTGTCCGACTATGCCACCACCGGCGACGGCACCATCGCGGCGTTGCAGGTGCTGGCCGCGCTGGTCGAGGCAGGCAGGCCGGCGAGCGAGGTGCTGCACCGCTTCGACCCGGTGCCGCAACTGCTCAAGAATGTGCGTTTCGGTGGTGGCAAACCGCTGGAGGATAATGAAGTCAGGCGCGTCATCGCGCAGGCGGAGAAGGAACTGACGGGCAGCGGTCGTCTCGTCATCCGCCCGTCGGGAACCGAGCCTGTGATCCGCGTGATGGCGGAGGGCGACGATGCCGACCAAGTTCGTGACGTGGTGGAGCGCATCTGCGACAGCGTGGCGAAGGCGGCGGCCTGATGCTGGAGATGCGGCCCGATTGCGAACGCTGCGGCGTGGACCTGCCGGCCAATGCGGGCGGGGCGTTCATCTGCTCGTTCGAATGCACCTTTTGCGCGGAATGCGCCGATGTGCTGGACGAACGCTGCCCCAATTGCGGCGGCGAACTGCTCGACCGCCCGGCGCGGGTGGGGGATGCGTTGAAGCGCAATCCGGCGAGCGCGGCGCGGCGGTTCAAACGGTAAACTATCGCCGTTCGGTTCGAGCGAAGTCGAGAACCCACGCACAGCTGTCTCGACTTCGCTCGACACGAACGGTTATGGGCAGTGTATGACCACAGCGCGCATCCTCATCATCGCCGGTTCGGACTCGGGCGGCGGCGCTGGCATTCAGGCGGACATCAGGACCGTGACGATGCTCGGCGGGCACGCGATGACCGCGATCACGGCGATCACCGCGCAGAACACGCTGGGCGTACAGGCAGTGCACGCTGTCCCAACCGACATGGTGCTCGCGCAGATCGACTCCGTCGTGGGCGACATTGGCGTGGATGCGGTGAAGATCGGCATGATCGGATCGGCGGTCACGGCGGCCGCCGTGGCGGAACGGCTGGCGCGGCTGGAGGGCGTGCCCATCGTCTTCGACCCGGTAATGGTCGCGACCAGCGGATCGGTGCTGGCGAATGAAGAGACGATTGCAGGCTTTGCGGCTCTGTTGCGGGTCGCGACAGTGGTCACACCCAATACAGATGAGCTCGCTGCACTGACAGATATGCCAGTCGGTAATGAGACAGAAATTGGAGATGCCGCCACAAATTTACTCGATAAGTTCGGCGGGGCGATCCTGGCGACCGGGTGCAAAATCGGGACCGGGGCGTCGCAGACTTTTGACGATGGCCGAACCATATACCTCGATGACCATTTGTTCGACCAACTGTTCCTCCAGAGCGAGGAGGAAGGTTGGCGGGAGTTTAGTTGGAATGACGCACGGATAGATACGCAAGAGGATCACGGCACCGGCTGTACGCTCGCCTCCGCCATCGCTACGGGGCTGGGGCAGGGCATGACCCTCCCCGACAGCATCGTGCGCGCGCGGGCCTATGTCCGGGCAGCGCTGGAGTTGGCGCCGGGGCTGGACAAAGGCC